>Ga0209761_1000401_pt1 | contig 25948 bp, 25 predicted proteins | sample GraSoi013_1_40cm_4_FD_185818 | JGI IMG/M metagenome (GOLD analysis project Ga0209761, IMG submission 185818) | Grasslands soil microbial communities from the Angelo Coastal Reserve, California, USA - Sample 09_25_2013_1_40cm (SPAdes) (version 2) | ecosystem: Environmental > Terrestrial > Soil >... | reverse complement strand
GGCCAAGAGACTCCCACACTAGGTGTCCCGGCTGGTGTGAAAATCTACTCGTCAGTTTTCGCCATCAATCCGGTAGCCGCGGCAGAATCGACCATCGCGTTTCTTGAGGGCCATATTCCAACGAGGTTGGGGGAGGTGGTCGATGTTGATGAACCAGCGTTTAGGAAGAATAGGTTGTCGGTCAAGCTGTTCGGTCATCTTATAACTCCTGATTCAGGACGGCTGATGCAAGGAACAAAATCAGCTACTCGATCATCAGAGAACGTTGAGCTGGATGCGATTGCGGAGTATTTCCAAGAGGAGATCAACACGGTCTACACTTACGTTCTCGGTCCGGGATCAACATTGGAGACGATCGCCAAGCGGTTGGGAGTCAAGAAGACTCTTCTTGGAGTTGATGCCGTAAAAGGGAATGGGACGCTATTAGGAAGAGACATGGACAAAACAGAGCTGTTTAGCTTGGTTGGCAAGGGTCCTACGAGGATCGTAATTTCACCGATTGGTGGACAAGGCTTCCTATTCGGACGTGGAAACCAACAGATTAGCCCAGAAGTACTTCGCAGAGTAGGCGTCCAGAATATCACTATTGTCGCATCGAGAAGCAAGATCGAAAGACTACACCCCCGACGTCTCCTCACCGACTCAGGCGATGATGAGATAGATCGACAGCTTCGAGGTTACCTTCGGGTAATCACAGGATACAGGGAGGAAATGGTCGTCAAGGTAGAGTAGGCAACCTGTCCTCGCAACTGACTCCCCCTGTGCCCGCATATTGATGCCCAACAGTAACACTATGCTCTAAGTCGGAGAGACCCCTTAGGCTACCGACTGGTCATGCCTGCAACCCACAAAAAGGCCCAAGAGAAGAAAGGCAAATCCAAAGCGGCCACCAAACCTCGCAAATCTTCTCATCTCCACAAGACCTCTCACAAGACTGGTTCCGGTCTCAAGAGGAAGAAACCCGTCGCGAAAGACGACATAACTTACGTGTACGAATGTACTCGCCCTGGGTGCGGCTATAAGATCTGGAGGGACGACAAAGGTGAACCGGGACAGCTACGGAACGATCTAAAGTGTCCAAAGTGCCACCATGTAGAATTCCGGTGCCTAGGCAAAGGGGATCTACCTGAAAGCTTCCAGGTTACAATCGCAACAAACCCACTCGATTTCAATGCAGTCAAAGCATCTGAGATAGGATCTAACTAGAAAATCACACATTTATCAAGACATGTTTGACATGCCCCGGCTAAGTTCAAGTGGTAATTGTTGCTTGGTGCGGGGGGGTGGGATTTGCGCACCAGTTTACCGGTACATATAACGGATATTTCCCCCTCCCTTAGCATGCGGGTAGGCTACGCTGATAGAAGCCATCTTTGAAAAGAAGGTAAAGAATGACTGGCTCGCCGAGGGCCGCGATGGTCATGCCTTTCTCTGTCAGCGCGTATTGCACCCTCGGCGGTCTGGTGCCCAAGACTGTTCTTCCTATGAGGCCCCGGTCCTCCAGCATTTTCAATTTCTTTGAAAGAACCCGTGAGCTGACTCCCTTCAAGGACTTACGGAGTCCTTCGAAACCTATCGGTTTGAGGGTGGACAGAACGGTGAGTATTTCGATGGACCATTTGCTGAAGATTGTCCTGACGATCATCAGGTTAAGCTCGGTAGACTCGGACGAGTTGCGCGGGAAGAAGGGTCTGGCAACAGCGATGGTCTCTTTCGACCAGGCGGCAATCGCCTCCCTAAGTTCCCCGAATCGCTCGTCTAAAATGTCCTGGAGCTCATGCTGCACGCCACCATCTTTTGAGCCTCTCCCTGGCTCTGTGGAGTGACCTCTGGTAAGCAGGCATCTTGTCAGGGTGGAAGCGAAAAACCGATACTCTTCGACTCGCTAATATACAACGTAGAATTTTTTCCGGACGAAAAGTAGTCGAACTTTAATAATCGCGTGGGTCGAAAAACCTGCAATAGTTACGCCCTAACAGGAAAGATACTTCCTAGGTTCTAGGGGCATACACTGTTGTTCCAGTAACCAACTTACCGAAAAGTCAACAGAATTTATTCCCATCATTTGCCGTCAAGGAGGCTTTGGGAAAAACGTTGAAGGAAACACAGCGATTGAAAATCGATACCTCAAAGACAGCTTTTGCAATTCTAACGGTTTCAATGATGGGACTCTTAGCGGCATCTTCCGTGCTCCCAGCCCTCGCTGATAGCACTACGACTTTTAGTGGAAGAGCGTTCGCAGTATCCGTCACTACACCATTAACCGGAGCCGTGACGCTTGCCGACACAGGACAATTACCACCACAAGGCGGAGAAATAGACGCAACAGTGCTGTCAGTACAGACGCAACAAGCCCAAGCAGAGGTGCTGCTCTCGGTCACAATGGGATTTGACCAACATGCGGAAAGCAGAGCTGCTGTAGCCGATGTAACCCTGCTCCCAGGAACCCCGAACCAAATCACAGCAGACTTTCTCCAGGCTCACTCACGAGCCACATGCGCAGGCGTATCTGGGGACAGCGAGGTCGTTAGCCTGAAACTGGCCGGCCAACAGATCATAGTATCTGGCCAGCCTAACCAGACCGTCAGTGTACCCGGAGTACTAACCCTTGTCATTAACGAACAGACAACATCGTCGAGCGGTGGAACAAATTCAATAACCGTAAACGCCCTTGACCTCACCTTGCCAAATGGCATTGAAGTCATTGTGTCAAGCGCCCACAGCGACATCACTTGCGGCACCCTGCCACCACCGAATGTGACAAAGGACTTTATGACAGGTGGAGGTTTCATCATAGTCAACGGTGCACATGCCAACTTTGGGTTCGTAGCGGGCCTCAAACCTGGCCAGACCACTGTGAGCGGACAGCTAAATTACATTGACCACTCCTCTGGCAACCATGTAAAGTCGACTAGCATGACAGCCTACTCTGGCTCAGGAGATTGCCGGACCTTCTCTGGAACTGTAGACGGACAATCGGTCAGCTTCACTGTGAACGGTTGCGACAACGCTGAACCTGGAAGAGGCGCAGACACCTTCATGATACGGCTGTCAAACGGCTACGGCGCATCTGGAGCCCTCGCGGGCGGAAACATACAACTGCACACCTAGAAAATCCTCACCGACAATAACCCCCTTCCTTTTTTTTGGGGATACTCATCTGATGGCTGCGGTTCAAGTTTGGGAATGGGATTTGCGCACGAGTTTACTGGTAAACACAAGCGATCCCAACAACGTTCTAGCGTTGCGATGTTTTGAATTGTGGGTTCAAACCTTCTTCAAGATTATCACAAATTACCGATACGGGAAACGCATCGGAGGGGCTCCGGATCTGAGTCGTCCCGCCCACTCATCGCTCTAAGGAACATGATCTGAAATGATACTCCCAAGCAGGAGCCGAAAGATCAACTTTTCGTTGGTGTGGGGGTGGGATTTCCGCACCAGTTTACCAGTACAAATTAGCAAATTTCTTCCGGCTCTCTTTTCAAAGCAGACTCAAACGCGTGGACCGAGCGGACTTTGTATCCACGACCCAGGAATGATAACTAGTAGGTTCAAGGATTAGGCTACAAAAGGGGGGGGTTCTCGGATTGACCAGCCTGTTCTACTGTAGTATAAACAGTGTGAAGCCGCTGATCTTTTCGTTGAAGTTGATCCCTGCTCCCAGCACAGTCAGCTCTATTCCTTCATGCCAGCCGCCGGGCGGATTCCCGAGTTCACAGCCCACTTTCAGGACAGCGTTGAAGACTGGCGTATCGTGAACCTTCAATGTCACCTGTATGAGTGCAAGCCCGCCTTGAAAGTTCGATGGTAATCCTTGGACAGATCCGCTTCCGAATGAGTGGAACGCGAGCAGCTGCGTCGCCTGCCAGGTGCCCGATGCTCGTATGGTCCCGTCGGCCATCTTATGGACGAACGTGCCGCCGCCTGTCGCCGTCATTGAGCGAATGTCGAAGGTGCCCATTCCCGCGACCGCCACCATGTCACCATTCGGCGCGCTTGATACATCAGGGCAGGCATTCGGGGCAAGGCTGCAGAGAGGGTCTACACCTAACAGGTACTGGTAGGTCTTGTGGCCACTATCAGCGAAAGCTGGGGAGGGCAGAACCGTCAACAAGAGAGCGGATAGCAATAGAAGAACGCTCTTGGTTGTTCTCATCTTCCAACCTTCGGACGTTACCTCAAATCGGTCTTAAGCTATTGCCCAAATCAGGTATCCTAGTAAATCTGCGTATTTCCAAAGGTGACCTAGGATTGAGCTTAATGTGCACGGTCATGTTACGTCTTGACGTCTTTCAAGAGTTCAACCGTTTCATTCTGAACGAGAAAGAAACTGAACTGCACTTCGGGCAAGCATGCTCACCCCCAAACATCTCGCCTAGTATCCTACCCACACTTCCAAATGCTCATTGTTGAAGACGTGTGGAGTTGATCGCAGACAGAGTTTTGCAAGATCGAATAAGGTTTCTACAAGTTCCTGTTGAAATTAAAGTGGTGCGGGGGGTGGGATTCGAACCCACGAAGGCCTACGCCACAGGATATCTCCTGAAGCCGGATCTTAAGTCAAGCACCACTCCTATCTGAGTGGTCCTGCCCCTTTGACCTGAATCCCGCCCTACAGGACAGGATCCCATAGAGGTCTCGGGAACCCCCGCTGGTATCTCAATCGGCCTCAATCCATTCTTAAAGCCAATCCAAATATGATGCCTAGAAGAGTATGATTCGGAACCTCCCACCGACACCTCTCGTTCTTCAGTCTGAGGTACAATCTCTACAAATTCCAGCAGGTGTCAGCATCCTTCTTGCGGAAGGGTCTGGCGGAAAGGATGTCTCCCAGCAGGACCGTTCAGAAATCTGTCACGCCAGATTCTGTCAAAGCACTCATGCTCATCGAAGCAATCGTTATCGCCTTCTTCTCGTTCTGGCTAGCTAACGAGTACGCCTACAACGTATACTTCCGGATATACGTGAACAGCATCTTTGTCGAACACTTCACAACCTACACAATCGCTCTAGGCCTGGGAATAGGCCTAGCTGGGACAGCTGTAGCGGCGACTCTCTACAAGAACCTACGAGATGCAAAAATGAAACTGGAATCAATTGCTCCTAAGATCAGAGGTTCTGTCGAGAAAATCCTAGCGAGTGTTCCCACAATGGAAGCGCAGACAGTCCTTCCCCCGGTAAGCTCTGTTCCGACCGACCAGCCTGCGCCGGAAGCCGCTTCAATCACCGTCTTCCCCGTTCCCTCTGTCTCTACTCCGCAGCCGACGGAAGAAAAGAAATAATTTCCCTTAGGGTTTCTCGCCCAATTCTTCGGCGAACTCTGTCAATAGTTCTTTTTGCCTGCGTGAGAGGTCGCGCGGGATCTCAACATCAACTCTTACGAGCTCATCTCCTCGCCCCCACCCTCCCAGCCTTGGGAAGCCCTTGCCTTCCAAGCGAAACACTGTTCCCGGCCTAGTCCCGGGTGGAATCTTTAGCTGTGCCTTACCATCAATAGATGACACTTGAAGCTCGCCGCCAAGGGCGGCTTTCGGAAAACTGACCTTGGTCTCGTAGAGAATATTGTCTCCATCGCGTTTGAACTCGGCGTGAGGCTTCAACCTTATCCGAACATAGAGATCTCCACTGCGCCCGCCCTGGGCAGCGTTCCCTTCCCCCTTGATTCGCAGGCTCTGGCCTTCGTCAGCCCCCGGAGGAATCTTCACCTGCAGCTTCGTTCTGGTTCGTGCAAGCCCACTCCCACCACAGTTCTTGCAAGGTTTCTCGATGATGCTTCCTTCCCCTCTACACTTGGGGCAGGTGGTTATCTGAACGAGCTGGGCGAAGCCGGCTCGACGCACTGTTTGGACCTGACCTCGGCCATGACAGGTGCTACAAGTCTTCCTGGAACTTCCAGGCTGCGCACCGGACCCGTTGCACTCCTTGCACTCTGCAAGGCGTGGAACTTCTATCTCTCTCGTCGCCCCGTGGGCGACCTCGTCGAAGCTAATCTGTAGGTCATGGAGCAAGTCTTCGCCTCTGACCGGGCCACTTGGGCTTCCAAAGTTCTCGAAGCCCCCGAATCCGCCAAGGATTCGTTCAACGAAGCTGCTGAAGCCCCCGCCGAATGTGCCGAATCCCATGTCTCGGAATATGGAGTCGAAGTCCGCTCCTCGGAAAATGTCTTCAGTGTTGTATTTCTGGTAGATTCCTTCTCTTCCGAATTGGTCGTATTGTTTTCTCTTCTCGTCGTCGGACAGTATCGCGTAGGCTTCGGAGATTTCCTTGAACTTCTCAGTGGCGTCTGGGGCCTTGTTCCTGTCCGGGTGATATTGTAGGGCGAGTTTGCGGTAGGAGCCCTTTATGTCATCCTTGGACGCGTTTCGAGTGACCCCGAGCACGTCGTAATAGTCTCGTTTCTCCATCCTTTCCGATTCATCTCGCTCTACCGAGAGCCTTCGTCCTTTACCTCTCTGAACTCCGCATCTACGACATTATCATCCTTAGACGGGTTGGGTCCGGGTGCCGCCGTTTGCTGGGTTGGTTCTTCGGATTTCTGAGCTGTCACTTTCTGGTAGATCTCGGTGCCTATCTTCTGAAGAATTCGTGAGAGCTCGTCACTCGCCGATTTTATCTTCTCAGCTTCCTTTCCTGATAGAGCCCCTCTCAAAACCCCGGCCGCCTTGTCGATGGTCTCAACCTGTTCCTTCGTGATCTTATCCTTCAACTCGTCTTTTGTCTTGTCAGCAGTGTAGAGCATACTTTCCGCAGTGTTCCTCAGTTCCACCTCTTCTTTCCGTTTCTTATCCTGATCAGCGAACTCCTCGGCTTCGTGCACCATTTTCTCCTTTTGATCCTTCGAAAGCTTTGTCGAAGCAGCAATCGTGATCTTGTTCTCCTTCGACGTCGCTAGGTCTTTCGCAGATACGTTCAGGATACCATTAGCATCGATGTCGAAGGTCACTTCGATTTGGGGAATGCCTCTCGGTGCTGGCGGGATTCCAGTTAGGTTGAACATCCCTAGGGATATGTTGTCCGAGGCCATGGCACGCTCTCCTTGGAGTACGTGAATCGTGACCGTGGTTTGCGAGTCGGCTGCGGTCGAGAATATCTGGCTACGTTTTGTCGGAATCGTGGTGTTTCTCTCCATAATCTTTGTAGCGACGCCTCCCAAGGTTTCTACGCCTAGTGATAGCGGTGTGACGTCCAGCAGGAGGATGTCCTTGACCTCTCCGGCGAGAACTGCGCCTTGAATGGCCGCTCCGACAGCAACGCATTCCATTGGGTCAACGCCACGCTCTGCTTGTTTGCCGATTATGTCTTCGACGAATTTTCGGACGAGTGGCATGCGAGTCTGGCCGCCGATGAGTATGATTCTATTCACGTCCTTCGGGGTAAGTTTCGCGTCATCGAGGGTTCTCTTGATCGGTGTCTCAACTTTCCGGACTATGGGATTGGCGAGCTCTTCCAGCTTGGCCCTAGTCAGGGTTGTGTGGAGATGTTTGGGCTGGGATGAGTCTGCTGAGATGAACGGCAGATCTACATCAGTTGTGAGCAGGGTGGAAAGTTCGATCTTTGCCTTTTCGGCGGCTTCCTTGAGCCGGGTCATGGCCGTGCGATCGTTTCGGAGGCTTATGCCTGTCTGGCGCTGGAACTCGGTCAGTAAGTACTCGACGATCGCGTTATCAATGTCGGTCCCACCTGTCTGCGTGTCTCCACTGGTCGCTAGAACTTGGAAGACTCCGCCGCCGAACTCCATCAGGGTTACATCGTGTGTTCCGCCTCCGAAGCTGAACACCATGATTTTCATCTCCTTGTCGGCCTTGTCCAGGCCGTAGGCGAGACACGCGGCGGTGGGTTCGTTGATTATTCTGGCGACCTCGAAGCCGGCGATCTCTCCGGCGTCCTTGGTTGCTTGTCGTTGATTATCGTTGAAGTGGGCCGGGACGGTGATGACTGCTTTCTTTGTAGGTCGTCCCAAGAACGTCTCGGCGTCCTGTCTTATTTTCTGAAGTATGAATGCCGAGAGCTGTTGTGGGGTATAGTCCTTCCCGGCGATGTGGACCTTGTAATCCGTGCCCATCTTCCGCTTGATCTCGATGATCGTCCCGTCAGGATTCGTCGCGGCCTGCCTCTTAGCAGGCTCACCGACTATCAACTGGCCATCCTTGGTGAAGGCGATGACAGATGGGAACATCTTCCCGGCCGCAGTCTGTCCCTCAGCGCTCGGAATAACGACCGGGCGTCCAGCTTCCATTATCGCGGCCGCCGAATTCGTTGTCCCCAAGTCTATTCCTATGATCTTCTCTGTCTCAGGCTTACTCATTGTCCTCTCTCTCCTCTAGATCACGCTTCTCGGATTTAGACTCACGCCCAACGGAGTTCTCCGCTACCTTGACGATACTAGGCCGGAGGACCTTTCCCCTCAGGGTGTATCCTTGCCGGACCTCTTCCACGATAGTTCCCTCCTCTTCGTCCGACTCGACTCGCAGTGCAGCCTCGTGGAGGTCAGGGTTGAACTTTGATCCGATGCTCTGAATCTTCTCAACTCCCTCTCTTGAGAGAAGGGTCTGTAGCCGTTTGTGGACCATTCCTACGCCTTCGGTTATTGTCGGGTTTTCCTTGCTCTCCCCCGCCTCTCTGAGGGCTAGCTCAAGCTCGTCGTTCACTATTATGAGGTCGGACAGTAGTCGTTGGTTTCCGAACTGTCTGTTGTCGGACATCTCCTTCTCCACTCTCTTCCGATAGTTCTCGAAATCTGCCTGGAGATACTGCAGACGTCGTAGATAGTCGGCAGATTTCGCCTTCTCTTTCTCCAACTCTTCGATAGCCTCTTTCAACCTCTTTTCGACGTCTTCTTCTTTCGAGGGTTCCTTGGAGGATGGTTGAGCCTCCACGGTTTCGGTTACAAGATGTCTCTTTTTTTCACCCATCACAATCACTCCTTCCTGCCCTCGCCAAATTCCATAATGCTAAGCTACAATCGACTTGGAGCGTCTGGGAAAAATTAAACCTTCTGACACAGCGACTACAGATACCGAGCAATAAGTGCGAACTGCCGCCTACGGGGCCCATTTTTTGGAGATTCCATGAAATGATGGGATGTGTTTCTCCTAGGATGCTGGTTTGGTTACGCTTGGTTGATAGCTCGCATTGGGAATGGTAGATTCCATTCGGAGGATCAAGTATGGGTCTATTGAGTCATCTAACACATCCGAAGGGTAAGATTTGGATCGCTCTCGATAAGGCGACTTTCCAGGAAGGAGAGCCGGTTGTCGGCAAGGTAAACATCCAAGCGGAAGAGTACATTCAGTCCAAAGGAGTGAAAGTGGAAGCACGGGTCGTTGAAAGCTGGAATGAGATGGTCTGGGTCACTCTCCCTAACAACCAGCGGATCCAAGAGAACCAGCGTCGAACCAATAACCTCTATCAGCGTGATGTTCAAGTCGCGGGGCCCACTGATTTTGGAAAAGGCCCGGCTCAAACATTCCCCTTCAGCGTCGGTATCCCTCCTTGCCGACCGACACGGGGCGGGTCCTCTGTCCAGAACCTGTTGAAGGCTGTCTTGGAGAGTCACGGCAGACCTGACCTGACTAATGAGACTCAAATTGCATTCGTCCCGGCAGGAACCTATGGTTCGCCGATGAACGTTGGATATGGACCGGGACCTATGCCCACAGGCTACGGACCAAACCCTGGTTATCTGCCAAATCCGGGTTATGGAATGCCGCCATACCAGGGCTATGGGCAGCCGGGCTACGGAATTCCACCGCCTCAGCAACAGCAAGCTCCATCTGTTAAAGTCCGCTGCAAGTATTGCACCGGACTCATGGATTCGAACGCGGTAAACTGTCCAACCTGCGGCGCACACCAGTAATCCCGTCTATCGTTCTACGTCGAGGACGATACTAGCAGGACACCGGCGACTATCAACACAGCGCCTGTTCCCGAGACGATGTTGAACGGATCATTGAATATTACCACCGATAGCGCGACGGCTACGATGACTTCTATTGGGAGAATGACAGAGGAAATGGTCGGGGATACTGTTTCTAGTCCTTTCATGAGGAAATAGTAAGCTCCTAGTGTCGCGACCACGGCAAGGAATGCAACATAGAAGACCGCGTCCCAGCTAAAGTTGATGGAAGTACCTTGATCCAAGGGAATTGCGAGGATCAGAAGGGCGCTTGTGATCAGAATCATGCCTCCAGTGACCGCTCGTCCGCCTTTCTGGACAACGAGGTCCTTCGAATAGATGAAGACCAATGCTATGGTAACCGCGGTCGCTAGTATCAGCACGTCGCCTAGAAACTGGGCCTGACCCAAGCTCACAGCTTGACCTCGGGTTACCACCAGGCTCGCTCCAAGAAATCCTGACAATACTCCAAGACCCTTTTTCACGGCCATCTTCTCGCTTCTACGGGCCCAGGATAGAACTGGAATCATCAGCGCCGCCGTGCTAATTATCAGAGCAGCATCAGAGGAAGTTGTGAACCTCTGCCCCTGGAACTGCAGGACGTATCCGAAAGCGTTAACGAATCCGACAATCCAGATGGGTCTCGCTCGCAAAAGGGTCCAGTCAACCCATCCCTTTCGACGAAGAAGTAACAAGACCAGAACAGAAGCTAGCGAGAATCGAAGAGCGACGAATAGGTTTGCAGGAAGAAGGGCCAGTCCGAGCTTGATTACAGGGACGCTAGTACCGAATAGTATCCCGGAAAATACTGTGGCAAGGATTCCAGTTCTGGGAGCCGACTTCTTCAGCCTCTCGAATGGGCGCGATCTTCGGCGCTGGTTTTAGAGGTATAGGACCGTGTCAAAGGGACGAGCGAGCTGAGATTCAGCTAGGCTTATCTTCAGGTGGGACCCTAATTCATACCTCGATATGAGCACTGCGAGTCTCTTGGAGAGGGAGCAGGTCGAGTGCGCGTACTGTAAGGATTCCAAACCAGCTTCAGAGACGACCTGGTTCATGGCTGAGCCAGGCGAAAAATCCGTACGGTTATGCGACTTCTGCTACGAGGAAGCAAGGAAACAGCTTCGCCTCCTCAGGATTGTCCGAAACCGCGGGGACTACCCCGTAGAAGCAGCATCCTAGCGAAAGAACAACCTCCTTGATACACGAACTAGTACGCTTCTGGGAGCGTAGCCCATAGTCGCGAGCTACAATTAGTCCTCCACAAAGGGTTATTGCCCGTTCAAATCCCCAGGGCTTGATAGCCCCAAATTTGTCATCAAACGATAGAGTCGTCGTTCTAGGCTGTGGAATGGGAGGCCTTGCAGTGTCAAGTCTCCTAGCAGAGAGCGCTCCCAAAGCGTCAATTACGATCGTGGAGCAAAAGAAAATCTTCGAGTTCCCACCCTCCTTCCCCTTATTGGCGATGGGTCGCCGTGAACCCGGAAAAGTTCGACGTGCCCTCTTGGCCCCGAAGAAACGGAAAGTCCGCTTGGTGACAGATAGAATCAATTCGATTAAGACTTCCTCAAAGACGGTTAAGACCGGATCAGAAGAGTTGCATTATGATCACCTAGTCATTTCGATGGGCGTCGACTACTCGCCCTGGGACATCCCAGGCATGGAAAGATTCGCTCACCAATTCTACGATTTTGATTCGGCAATGAAGCTGCGCGACGCCTTGAAAAATGTTGAAAGCGGAAGGTTGGTAATTGGAATATCTCGCTTGCCTATCAAGTGTCCGGTCGCGCCTTATGGTCTAGCACTGCTATTGCAGGATCATTTCGCTAGAGCGAAGAAGAATGTTACAATCGAGTTTTTCACCCCAGAGCCTCATCCCGCTCCAGCTGCCGGTCCTGTGATCGGCAAACAGGTGGAGAGGCTTCTAGCAGCGAAGGGAATAGTGTATCGCCCGAAAGTCAAGCTTTCAAAAGTGGAAAAGGACAAGGTGGTGTTTGAGGGAAAGACGGAGCTCCCATATGATCTGCTGATTGTTGTTCCACCTCACAGGTGCCCGAGCTCGGTTGTTGAGGCGGGGTTAACGGATTCGTCCGGCTGGGTCCCCGTGAGTCCGCAAACCTTGGCCACTAGGTTTGAGAAGGTGTATGCAATTGGGGATGTAACCGCGATCGAGACTCCACATGCGCATGTTCCGTTTCTGCCAAAGTCAGGATCATTCGCACTTGGCCAGGCTGAGGTTGTCGCGAACAATATTGCAATGTCGATCACGGGGAAAGGGGAACGAAAGATCTGGGACGGAACTGGGTCATGTTTTCTCGAAGTGAACAGGGGAGAAAGCGCTATGCTTCGGGGCGAATTTCTCTCGAACCCTCCGAGACTGGAATTTCACCCACCGCGTCGAAAATGGCAGATTGAGAAGACGAAACTGGAAGAATACTGGATGAAACACCGATTCTAGGAACCCAGCTCGTCGGGAAAACCTACCGAATAGCCCAGAATGAACCCTGTTTTGCGATCTGGGAGGTCACTTCAAGATCACCCATAGATTCACTGGGCTAATCGAGTTTTTCGCCAAGCCATTCCAGCCAGGATTGCACCCTGTTCGCCCGGACTCGCCCATTATTACCACCGGACAGCAGGTGTTCTAGAAAATAGGGGGTCTTAGCGACCGACCCTCGCGTCGCATGAGAGGGAGAAACGGAGGAGACCGAATGTAATACCTTGGAATTAGAAACTTGTTCGCAGCTCGCTCTCGATTGTGAAGTCGATCCTAGATACTGGTGGAAACGTGTTCTTGTTCTTAGCCGGAGAGCGTGTCTCCAGGTTCGGTTTCAGACGAGGTCTTCACCGCTTTCCGCCACTCTCTCGCCTTGTCTCCGAGTCTGTGAAGTAACTTGTCCTCTTCGCGTGTGAGAAGTTCGCCTCTACTTATCTTACTTCGAAGCGAGGATATTGTCATCTCGTCTTCCTCTATTGGATACCCTGACTCTTCGATAGAGCGCAGAAGCAGCCTGGCCGGATTCTCTCCCGCCCCTACAACCTGTCTCTCTACTTTTTCGCTCTCAACGCTCACCCTGCTCGGCCCAGTTGAGACTGGTTTGAAGGCGCGAATATCAGTGATCGCGCCTGTGCGTTCTGAGGAGTTCTTGAGAGACGGCGTTACCTTCATCCCAATTGATACTTGATCGGGATCCACGTCAAGAAAGTGGACTATCCCTCCCTTGACTCCTTCGAATTTCACAAGGCCGACCGTCATCGGCGAATCAGTTTCAGTACCTGATCTGTCCTGGTTGACCGAGGTGAAGCTGTAGATGTAGCCCGGCTTGTCCATTGGGAACTGGTCTTTCATTTCGATGAAGCAACTGGGACAGTACATTCTAGCTGGAATGTATGTGCTCTTGCATTTGGAACATTTCGAGACCAGGAAGCGGCCATTGTCTCGGAGTTCACGTCGGAATTCTTCACCTGCAACTCCTGCGGTGTAGTGATATTCCAGAGGTATGCTATCCGTCCAGCGGCGAGCCTGGCCCGGTTGAACAAGTTTCTCTAAGATTGGCATGTTCTACTCCTCTCCCACCGGTTTGAAGTAACGGATGTCGGTGATTGCGCCTTGCCGCTCGCTTGATGATTTCCATACGGCCTTGACCTTCATTCCTACCTTGATCTTTGAGGGTTCAATTTCTCCGAGGTTGTGGAGGATTCCCATTCCGGGAGTCGCGCCGTCGAGATCTACTACGGCGACGAGTATCGGTGTTTTCAATCGTCTAGCGTCGGTGCCCACATGCGAAATCGAGTAGGTATTGACGGTCCCTGTGTCCTTGATGTGGACCCATTCGTCGGTGGGCCTGAAACATTTCTCGCAATACATCCTAGGCGGCACAAGAATGCGTTCGCAATTCATACATTTTCTCGCGATGATCCTTCCTTCTTTCAGGTCGGCTAGGAAGCGGCTGATTGCGACCCCTGCGGCCCAGCTGTACTTCGGCTCAAACTTGTAGACAACATCAAGGTATTTTCCATCCTTCACGTCCTCAGGGGTAATTTCGTGGCCCGGATAGCTTGTGATCTTCTGGGACAATTTCATCCTCCTCCTTTAGGACCTCATTACCGCGACCGTTCCGACCTGCATCAAGTCTCCCCAGGCCTGGGCGAGACCTGTTCGAGCGTCCTTCTTCACTTGTCTCTTACCTGCTTCTCCGCGAAGCTGCCAGAAGACCTCGCATATCTTCATCATACCAGCCGCCGCGATCGGGTTACCAACGCCCAGCAACCCGCCTGAGGGACAGACTGGCAGATCACCGTCCCGCTGGGTTACACCGTCGACAGCCATCTTGGCCGCTTCTCCCTTTCCAGCTAACTGTAGTCCTTCCATGTGGTGAAGTTCCTTGTAGTCGAACGGGTCGTAGACTTCTGCGATATCGATCTCTTTTCTCGGCTTCTTGATCCCTGCCATCTTGTAGGCCATCCATGCAGCCTTCTCAACATACTCTGGATAGGCTAAGTCACGGTTCGTCCAGTGTGTACTATCAAGGGTCCACCCCACACCGTCCAGCCACACAGGCTGGTCTGTCAGTGTCTTCGCAACCTTCTCGGAGGCAAGAACTACAGCCGCAGCCCCGTCACTAGGGGGACTCACGTCCAATCTCTTGACGGGCCAGCAGATGGGCTCGGAATTCATGACGTCGTCGACAGTTATTTTGGCGCCTAGTTGTGCGCATGGATGATCGACTGCGTTTCCCTTATTCTTCACTGAGACGGTTGCGATCTCTTCCTCCTTGATTCCGTACTTGTGCATGTATCGCCTCATCTCCAGAGAGAAAATCCACAACAAGGTTGTGCCGAGCGGCCGCTCCAAGATCTGATCGAATATGCTCCAGAAAGCATACTGAGGATGAGGGTGCAAAGGTGACATTTTCTCTTCTGCAACGCAGAGACAAGTATCGTACATTCCCGAGGCAACGTTCCACCATCCGCCGATAGGCGTGAAGACTCCGGTTCCACCGCCCACGTAGACGCGCTGGTTGGGCTTGCCTATCCCACCCATCCCGTCTAGCAGGTATTCACCCTTCATGTGCATGCCATCGAAGGCGTCAGGTGCCGATCCAGATACCACGGACTGGATGTCTCTCAGTTCGAGGCCTGCAGAGTCGAGGGCCATTCTTGTTGCTTCGAAGGAGAGTTCTTTCGGGCTTTCCAGCATTCGGCGTCGGAATAGTGTCATACCCGCTCCAATGATCGCGACTCGATTTTTCATCTCCAGGTTCCTCCTAGTTCCCCAGTACCGCTACTGCACCGGTCGCAGTCGGTATTCCTCTCCAGCTCTGAACGACAGCTTTCTTTGCTCCTGGAATCTGAAGGCGTCCCGCTTGTCCTCTGAGTTGTAGAACTGCTTCGAGTACTCTGTGCAGACCAGTCGCCTCTAACATGTGTCCAACACCAAGGGACCCGCCTGAAGCGTTCACAGGCAATCGCCCATCTCTGTCGAAGCTGCCTGACTCGACCATTTTGCCTGCCTTGCCCTTCGCAGCAAGTTTGAGGGCTTCGAGGCTCTGAAGTTCCTTGTAGGAATAAGTATCATCCACTTCTGCGAGGTCAAAGTAGGTCGCCGGGTTTCGTACGCCCGCCATCTTGTAAGCGCGAGCGGCCGATTGTTCCGCATAAGCGGCCCTGGCCATGTCTCGATCCTCTATTAGTGGAGTGTCAGAACTCCACCCGATACCGTTTATCCAGACAGTATGGTTGCCCAGCTTCTTGGCCTTCTGGGCTGATGCGAGAACGAAGACAATACTTCCGTCGATAGTCTTACTTGATTCCAATTCGGTGAGCGGTGAAGCTGCAACTTTCGAGTTGAGCACCGCCTCCTTGTCCAGATTCGCTCCGTGAACTCCGCGAGGGTTCAGCAGCGCGTTCTTCTTGTTCTTGACCGCAACCTGCGCACAAAATTCTCTCCTTGTCGCAGTCTCTTTCAGGTACCTCGCCATTTCCAGCCCTGCCACAAACCTAGGGTCCGCGTTAACATGATGAGTATAGATCGGGTCTAGGGCAAAGCTTGAGATCTCATCCGGGTTTAGAACGTCCGAGATCTTACTGTGAGACTCAACAACTGCTACGTCTGCTATTCCGGACATGATATGCATACACGCCGTTGCTAGCCCGACAATTCCATCGGATGAAATGGTGCACAATGGTCTGAGGACGGCACCCAGCTGGTCAGGCATGTACTCGTCAGTTATGCTGATTCCTTCCCAGAAATCCTCAGTGCAGCAGATGAAGCTCTGAACATCTTTTCGAGGGTCTATTCCAGCGTCCTCGTAGGCGCGACTTGCGGCTTCAAACATCAGCTCTCGAGTTGAGAGACCAGGGGTCATAGAGTCGAAGCCCGAATGTCCTACGCCCACTATTCCGATTCGTAGCGGCAAGACGCTATCGGGAGCGACGGCGTGAGCGTGTTTACTATAAGACTTCCGCGAACAAAATGCTCACTGCGGTGGTGGAGCCGAGGCCGATGATGAAGCAGGCAACGGCTGTGAAGGAGGAGGCTGTGGAGACCGGGCCCTAGGAGTTCCACATGTTGTGCAGAAGTATTCTGCTGGACCCAGAGGCTTACCGCACGCTCCGCAATACGCCGCGGGGATTGCAATTGGATACGGCGATGTAACTGGCATAGCGGCTCGGCGAGCCTGTTCTCTCCTCAATGCCACAATTACAACTGCGATGGCGACGGCGATGGGTGGCATGATAACGGTGAGAAGCTCTGCGATGCTGAAGACAGGGATTGAGATGTTGGCTGGTCCTAGCACACTCGTCCTGAAGACGGATTGCACTCCATACGGTACTATGACACGCAGGCTGTAGTTGCCTGGAGGCAATTGTGCGAGAGTTGCATTTCCTTCAGAGTCCGTTCTTACCGTCTGATTAGTCGAGTCAGGAAGGAATGTGAGAACAGTCGCTCCGGTAACGGGCAGAGAGTAGAATCGACCAACTACACGAACAGGAATTGAGAAAACATTTCCCTGGATCGTCTGGCTTGATACCGAACTAGAAACCAAGGTATTGTTTACAACGTTGACACCGTGCCAGTACGCATAGTTAATTTTGAAAGTGCTGAATTGAGGGATATTTTGGGACCCGTAGCTGGTATAGTACAGTACGCTGCCGTTGTTCAGGTCCAGGAGTGAAATCCAATCAGGGGTGAACGGATTTCCACTGTGATCGATGAAATTGAAAGTGAGCTGAGTGGGAGACGAAACTGACGTTGGCCAGAGTGTGGTCGCAGAGGCCGGCTGGCGAATATTGCTTCCCGCGAGGAAATCATCTCTGTGTCCTTCAACTTCCCAGACGCCGTACAAGTTAGGCAAGCCTGTCTGGCTACTATAACCGTAACAACAATGGCTTACCCCCGTTGGCATTTGGTGCCACGGACCGGCCTGATGTATTTCCAGATCCTTGAACTCGGCAGGGCCAATTATGTCCTTGTTGTCTGCGGCTTGGGCTACTTCTGCGATTCCTGCTGGAGCTTGGTTGCCTGAACTAGTTGCGCTGGCTCCAAGGTAGTTCTTGTCCCCAGGTGGCGGTGATTTTCCGAGAAGATTGCCATCCATGTAGAAAGACCAGACGCCGTTGCCGGTGTGGACCATTGAGTATGTGTGCCATGATCCAATGGGCCCGGCTGACCCTTCAGGGCCAATTATGGGTGGACAGTCACAGTTTGGGGTGTAGAAGGTTTCGAAGAACCAGGCGCAACAGTAGGTTTGGCCGGTCGTGCTCAATCCGTTGAGATATCCTACTTGGACGAAACCGCCTGTTGAGAGTAGAGTGCCTACCCAGTAAGAATGCGCATCATTTCGAACCTGGTCATACACCGTTCTGATCGTAATGTTTGCGCCATCAACATTGTAACTGCTGCTGTCGCCAATAGCTCCGATCTGGAACCAGTAATAGCCTCCAAGAGCATAGGTGGCTTGGAGAGGTCCTTGTCTAATTGGCTGTGGGACGAGGCCCAGGTTGGAACTAGTTGCAAGTGAGTTATGCCCGAGAGCGATGAAAGACTGGAGACCTGCCACGACGCTGAGGATGACTAGGGCAATCCTAAGGGTCCGTGTCCTCATCGCTTAGATCCTTCATTGGTAGTGATAGAAGCGTTCCAATTTTAGGAGTATGGAACTCTCCTCCGTGGCTCAATCAAGAATTCGTTCTTGGCTAAGGTATAAACCGGAGCTTCCAAAAAAGGAGTTTCCTAGAGGCTAATCGCATGGGTTTCTTCGGGAACGAGCAGAAAGAACTCATCCAGATGATATACGGATCCAGCTCTGAAGACCATCTTCTCCTCCTTGACTCTCTCGGAGATTTCATCGAGAAAGAGATCGCGCCCACCGCCCGAGAGATCGACGTTAATGCGCAATTTCCGCGCGAGAACATTACCAAGATGTTCGAGCAGGGTTTCACAAGCATGGGTTTTCCCAAGGAGTACGGCGGCCTTGAACTTCCCTGGCCAGTCTATGTCGCGGCCATGGAGATGGTCGGCAAGGCATGTGCCAGCACTGCTCTCTCACTCGCAATTCACGGAACCTGTTGCGAAGGAGTACGGCAATTTAGTAATCCGGAGCAGAAGAAACAGTTTCTTCCCGGAATGATCAGCGGAAAATCCTTTGCCGCGTTCTCTCTAACCGAGCCTGGCGCAGGATCCGACGCGCGAAACATGCAAACCCAGGCCCGATTGGACGGGAGCGACTGGATAGTTAACGGAACGAAAATGTTCACCACAAACGGAGGCTACTGCGACTTGTACTTCCTCTTCGCCAAGACTCCGAAAGGCCCGTCCGCATTTCTGGTAGATTCGAAAAAAGCAAAATCGAGCAAAGACATTGAAAAGCTCGGCGTGCGAGGATCAGTCACTTCAGAGGTCGTGTTTGAAAACGCAAAGGTCCCGAAAGAAAACCTGGTAGGAACGGAGGGAGAAGGTTTCGAGTACGCTAAGAGAATGCTCTGGGGCGGACGCGTAACGATCGGAGCCCTCACAACCGGAATCGCCCAAGCTGCCTTCGAAAAAGCCGTGAAGTACAGCAAAGAGAGGACTGCGTTTGGGAAGACGATATCCGAGTTCGAGATGACCCAGGCGAAGCTCGCGGACATGTTGACGATGATTAATGCATCACGCATGATGGTCTACCGCGCAGCGCACCTGAAGAGCCAGGGAAAGCCATTCGAGTCTGAGGCCGCGCAAGGCAAACTATTGTCCACGGAGAGCGCGCTCAAGGTGTGCGATGAGGCAATTCAGATCTACGGAGGCTACGGGTACGCGAACGAATTCGATGTTCACCGGCACTGGCGGGACGCGAGACTGATGACCGTGGGCGAAGGAACCTCGGAGATAATGAGGCTAATCATCTCCAAGAACATCCTCCATCCCTCGTAGAATCAGAGCTTCTTCTCGTAGAGGCTAGCTTTCCAACCTGGCATCTCCGTGTCTCTAATGTGGGTGAATCCGGCTTTCTCGTAGTATTCGCGAATTATCTTGTTGCTTGCGATACAGTCGAGGCGTAGGTACCTCTTACCTTCTGCTCGAGTTTTGTCCTCAGCCCAGTGAAGCAATCTGAGGCCAAGGTGTTGGCCGGCGCGGGAGCGTACGATGGCAAGCTTGTGAATGTACCCGGCATCTGGTGGGAGGTCGCCCCAGAACTTCCTGTCGTTCCACTGTAAGGTGATTGTCCCCACAGTCTCTTTGACATCCTTCACAACGTAGACCTCGCCTCGGTCAATATTGTCTTTGATGGTCTGCCGGAAAGTCGGGCTGGCCAGCCATTGGGTCTCAAGCCCCTTTGAGGATAACCATCGAGAGGCCTCATCAAGAATTTCTAGAACCTTATCGAGATCGCCCTGTTGTGCTTTGATAATCCTGACCTCGGAAGCGATTCCGACCAAGCCCTTGACCCTAACCCTAACTCTTGCCTTCGCGAGATTTGGATATTCCCAGGGCACGTACAACGTGGGAGTCTTGTCTTGGGCTGTTCTCGGAGATTCTGAGCTGTGTTACCGCATATCCACTATCATGGTTAGACATCGGCTATCATTAGCCCAGCCAATGGTCCTAGCGACCCAACCATGAAAGCCAAGAGCAAAGCCAAGGCGAAAACACGGTCGAGATCTAAGACAAGAGCCAAACCCAAGAAAAGCCGAACAACTAGGACAACCGCCACCCCGAGACCAGCCTCAATTACAACCCCACCCTTGAGCCCCGACTTCAAGACCTGTGAAGAGGTCGAAGTAGGAGATATCGGCGGGTTCGGAATCACGACCGAGGAACGAATGGAACGGGAGACCCGTTGCACCCAGCGCGCAACCCAACTTTGCAAGAGCTGTATGAGGAACCTTTGCAATACCCACTACGACCTACTTCACAAGGATCACGACAATCCCGTAAGCCACCATTCAGGGCCAAGCCCAGTTCAAGTATAGACGGCTAATCGGGGACAACACTGTCCCCCACTCCTCTCTTTTTTTCACGATCTCAATTTTATCTTCACGTTTCAAGCTAGATTGTGGAAATAAAGTGTGGATTCTCCCTCAGTCTCCCTTGCTATGGCTAAAATCGCTTGAATAGCCACGTTTTTCATTTGGTTTCTCGTTTCCCTTGAATATAGGCGAAATAGGGCTTTGATTGTGAAAAAAGGTTGATTTCAGCCGAACTGTGGGTCGACCTCGAGCTTGTTGATTGTTATTGAGGCCCTTACGAGAACGGAAGCTTATTACTCGGTATAACTTAGCCCGCTTCACCTATTACCTACGTTTCCAGAACAAGAGTGGAACACTAACCGATGAGAACACTTATCGTTGGAGCCGGCCGAATCGGAATGCACCTCATCGGATACCTTTCCTCCAACGACGAGAATCAGCTAACAGTCATCGAGAAAAAAGGCGAACGATGCAAGGATGTCGCCGACAAGTATGACGCCACCATCCTCAACGAGGATGGATCCAAGGCTGACATTCTAAAGAAAGCTGACGCCTCTCAAGCGGACCTTCTGCTCGCAGCTACCGACGATGACCGAGCAAACCTTGCCACTACAAGAGCTGCAAAGAAGGAGTTTGGTATCCCCAGAGTCATCGCGGTCGCCAACAGTCCTAAAAACAAACAACGGCTCATGGAAGCAGGAGCCGACGTTGTCATCTGCCCAGTCGACCTAGCCTTGCGCGATTTCGAGAACGTCCTGTCGAAAGACAGGTCAATCACGCTCATGTACCGAGCTGCTGAGAACCTGCGAGTCGCGGAGACTATCATCCCCTTGGACGCGTCACTGATAGGCAAGAAAATTCATGAATTACAGTTGCCCGAGAAGTGCAGAGTTGGCCTCGTCTGCCGAGACAATGGTTTCGTCTTCCCTGAAGGTGAACTTGAGCTAAAATCCGGTGACAAGGTCCTGCTTCTAGGCGACGCGCCATCGGTGGCACGAACCGTGGAACTCTTAAGATCGAGCGAAACAGCGTAGCGCGTTCGTAACGAAGGTCTTGCCAGGGTAATTTGGCACTTCCAACGATTTTCGACCTCCTGACGAGCAATTTCGCCATCGACCTACTCCAAGTCGTTGTGACTCTTCTCGTCACCTTCCTGGTCGTCCGCTTTTACAGGATCATCATCCAGAGGGCCTCTGGATCTGTTCCTTCCGGACTGGTAGCGAGTCTGCAACAGATCGGGTCTTGGGCCATCTGGATCCTTGGAATAATCATCGTTCTAAACCAGCTCTCTGTTGCGATCAACGTGCTCCTTCTGATTCTCTTCCTCGGAGGTGTCGCCATCATCGTCGCCTACAGGAGCATTCTCACGGACATGGCGGCGTCTCAGTTCATCTCCACCTACCAGCCCTTCAAAGTGGGAGAATGGATAGAGATCCAGGACTACTACGGGAGAGTAGTTGAGAGGAACCTAATACAGACGAAGATCCTGACCTCGGACAACGAGATCGTTGTTGTCCCGAATTCAACACTATTGAAGAGATCCGTTGTGAATAGGAGCCGGTCCGGCGGCTTGCGAGTCCAAATTCCAGTGACCGTCGACAGCAAATTTGACCTGAAAAACGTGGAGAAGAACCTACTCGAAATTGGCCAAGAGATGAAGACCGATCTTGTGCCCGATGCCCCTCCCCAAGTAAGGGTCACACAGGTGACTTCTCAGCAAGCCCACCTTGTCCTCATGCTACGTATAGCCAATCCGGCCAAGCGCGACCAACTCATCTCAGATGTTCAAGAGAAATTCTACGAACTCTTGCCTGAACTCGACGCTCGAAAGTAGCTTTGAACGTCAAGCCATATTAGCGCGGGGATTCGGGAACCCGCGTCTATAGCTCGCGAATCCCTAGAGGAAACTCTTCTTTGACCCACCCCCCCGAGAAGCCAACCCGACGAAGGGGGCTAAAGAGAACCATTGGAATCGGGGGATTGTTCTCCATCGGATATGCCGATGTTGGGGCCGGAATATACCTCGCGCTAAGTCTAGTTGCCCTGCATGCAGGCTATGCAACGCCAATTGCGATTGGAATAGCTGCTATAGCCTATTTTCTAACGGGGCTCACGTATGCGGAACTGTCCTCAACCTACCCTACCGCAGGTGGGTCCGCGGCATTCGGCCAAGCAGCATTCGGAGACACTGTAAGCTTTCTCGCAGGGTGGATGCTTTGCCTCGACTACGTGGTCACGGCCGCCATTTTCTCTATCCCGGCTATTGGTTATCTATCCTATTTCACGCCGCTCCTCAAAGAGCCAATTTGGCTGGGAACAGGAGCGATCATTCTCCTGGTTAGTCTCCTTCTTCTCAATGTAGTCGGGATCAAAGAGTCCGCGAACTTCACTTTCGGGCTCAGTATTCTCAGTCTGATCAGCGAGATCGCGCTCATCATCCTTGGACTCGCACTGGTGATACCCAACGGCAGCCTCTTGCATTGGCCCCAGACTTTCAACCTCGGCACTATGCCCACATGGTCTCAGCTCATTCAGGGAATAACCCTGGCTATGGTTTCCTATCTTGGAATAGAAGCGTTGGCGCAGGCCGCCGAGGAGACGAAAATTGCGGGAAAGACCATTCCTCGGGCAACAATGTTGACTCTTGTAATTGTAATCGCACTCTATCTAGCAATTTCCTTGGTTGCAGTCAATGTGGTTCCGCCAACCATTCTGTCTAGCACATGGAAGAACGACCCACTCTCAGGAGTTGCAAGTAATCTTCCTGGAACGGGGATACTTATCACAGCGTGGATCGCGCTGTTGGGAAGCGCCATCAGTATTATCGGGGCGAACGCTGGAATCATAGGGTCTTCGCGAACTCTCTTTGCGCTCTCGCGATACAGGTTGCTTCCGAAACGATTCGGCCAGATACATCCCAAGTTCCGGACTCCGCACATTGCGGTGATGACATTCGGAGTTGGAAGCATACTTCTCGTCGTATTCAGTACGTTCGTCTATCTAACTGGTGGCGAGGACCCACTTGTCTTGCTGGGGAGCCTCTACAACGTGGGAGCCCTTGTGGCATATGTTTCCGCGCACGCGAGCCTCATTGTAACACGCAACACAGACAGTCCGAGGTTCAGACCGTTCAAGGTCCCGCTGACTCTCCGTTTCAAGAGGAAAAATGGGGTGCTGGAGTTTCCCCTCCTGCCTCTCCTCGGACTGATCGCCACGAGCGCAATTTGGGTAGCCGTGATCGTAACGCATGAACTTGGCAGAGAACTGGGCATTGTCTGGGTCGTAACGGGAATGGGATTGTACGTCTACTTCAGACGCAAGAATCGTCTGCCTCTCCGTGGACGAGCGCCACCTGAGCCTCGGGAGACATCGAGTCCAGAGAAGGGAGAAGGTCCTATTCTGTCTGGTTGAGTCTCTTCTCTATGTAATCTACCTGTTTTGTAAGGAAGTTCTTGTATGTTCTGAGGAGCTTTGCCTGTTGAGGCTTGGTCTGCTTGTCAATCGTAGTCATGGTCCGGCGGAAGGTCTCTACAGTCTCTTCTAGTCCCGCTGACACCTTTGGACCCGTGTCTTGCACAAACTTCTCAGTCGAAGTTTTCAGTGTCTTGCTTGCGACAACGAGGTCCTTACTCAATTGTTGGAGATCTTTTCGCATCGCTTCGAGGGCCTCCTTAGCCTCGCGACGCACTTCATCTCGCATGTTCTTCTTTTCTGACATCTCTGACCGCCAGAGAAGCGTCATTCGAAGATAAAGCTTCGAATTTGGACGGCTTCATCTGAATTCATATTAGACTCGAGCCTAAACTGGCGAAGACATGAAGGGAGTTCGAGACAAGGTCTACTCAGCATGGAAGGCGGGCAAGCCACCTAGCCCGGCCATAGGCACGCTGGGGATACGAGTTCGCAGCATAGAGGAGAGCCGGGCGGTTCTCGAAATGGACGTGAACGAGCACCTGCATAATCTATCGGGAACGATGCATGGAGGAGTAATGGTGGATATTGCAGATGCTGCAATGGGGATTGCCGTTGCTTCGACGCTGAAGCCGGATGAGGACATGACCACGATCGAGTTGAATGTAAGTTTCATGCGCCCTCACGTTAAAGGACGATTAGTGGCTGAAGGAATGATTGCGAAGAGAGGCCGACGCATCGCATTCACTGAAGCGATCCTGACGAACGTCAAGAAAGAGATAGTAGCAAAGTGCAGTGGGACATGGCTCATCATGTCCGTATAGCTTGGCCTTTGCCATGTCGTCAAAGCGTCCGGTGAACCTCGGTAGATACGCGAGGCTATTCCTTCTCTTTCTGTCAGAGGTCAACCTAGTCATGGGGGCGCTGTTCTTTGTCTATCCGAACTTGGTGATCAACCTTTGGCCTTGGCTCGTGAAGCCCTTGGCAGTAAGGTTCATCGGCGCAATATTCCTAGCGATAGCCTTTGGCTGCTGGTCTGCGTTGCGAGCTAAGATCTGGCAGAGGGCCAAGATTCTTGTGCTAGTTGGAGGAACATTCTTTGGAATTACTTCAATCGTATCTATCGCCCTTGCCGCCACGGCGGGTGGCGGATTTGTTATCTCCACATGGACAGGATACTTTCTGGTTGCAAGTCTTGGGAATTTCTTCCTGTTGTACCGCTATCGTTGGTCTAGGAAGCCTCAGGATAGGCTGGGTGGAGGCCAAGCTTGGAAGACTGCCCGTTGGTTCTTCCGAATACAAACCGTCGTTGTCGGCGTGTTCGGCATTATGATGCTCTTGCTTCCAGACGTCGCGCAGCACCAGTTCTGGCCCTGGCTGGTAAAAACTCCTACTCTGCAAATGTTCGCGGGCTTGTTCTTGGCTACATGTCTTGCGACCGGTTGGGCTTCCTTGCAGACGGATTTGGGCAGAATCAGAGTTCTACTGCCGCTCGACGTGATCTTTCCAAGCCTTGCGCTCTTAGCTGTATGGATCCATTGGGACATCATATCACGCGAGAGCCCGAGCGTGCCGGTGACGGGCGTTTGGGTGTTCATCTACGCTTTCGTAGCCGTAGGATCCGCTTACCTCTACTTTTCCTCCAGAAAATTGTGGTGATGTGATGTGGAAGCTTCCCTTCGTTAGGAACCGCAATCTAAGCGCCAAAAAGGACCAGCTCAAGACAAGAATTTTCTGATACCGCGACATGGAGAATCGCGTGGACGACCCTCTCCCGTTCAAAATCTTGACCTAAATACCCTGACCTCACTGGCTAAACAGTTAGACAAATGGCATCGCAAGTACCGCTGATTACCCTAGCGAGACTGCTGGTCCTGATCGGTGGCATCATTCTCTTAGTGAGTGGAATATTGGAGGCAATAAATGTAGGAGGACTCATGGACTTCGGCACCAACTTGGCCCGGTTGGGAAGTCTCACGGGCATCGTAGTGGGAATCCTCGTGGGAATCCTGGCACTAGTGGGATCAAGAGAAGTTGCCAATCCGGCATGAAGCCTCATTTTCCTGATACTTGGATTATTCATTGGTAGCCTCGGCGGCATACTGGTATTCATCGGAGGTCTAATCGGCCTGGTCGCCCACTACGTGAAGGTCTAACGAGTAGAGAGATTCGAAACGAGGTGATCTA
>Ga0209761_1000398_pt1 | contig 25996 bp, 29 predicted proteins | sample GraSoi013_1_40cm_4_FD_185818 | JGI IMG/M metagenome (GOLD analysis project Ga0209761, IMG submission 185818) | Grasslands soil microbial communities from the Angelo Coastal Reserve, California, USA - Sample 09_25_2013_1_40cm (SPAdes) (version 2) | ecosystem: Environmental > Terrestrial > Soil >... | reverse complement strand
CGTCGGCAACCACATCCTGAGCGCGCACTTCGGCGTCAGCGCCCAGGACTACGAAGACATCATCACCCAGCTCGGCACCCACAACGTGATCGGCGCCTCGCTTCGAGAGGAGCTCAAGGGGCTCGGCGGCTTCCGCAACATCCTCGTGCACGGCTATCTTCGCGTCGACCCCGACCGCGTGGCCCACTTCCTTCAAGTAAGTCCGTCGCGCTTCAGTGAGTTCGCCCGGGTCGTCCGGGCGTGGCTCGAGAAGACGGCGGGGTGAGACGGCCAAAACCTGGGAGTCCGCCTTCCTCCGTGAGGTCGAACGGCGGGCGCCGCTTGCGATTCATGACCGCCAGGATCCGAATGCTGTCTGTCATCTCGTTGGGGCCGGCGCCCGATGCCATTGGGTGCGTGGACGTCGGCCGCGCTGGATAGCAAGCACTACCATCCCGATCATGGCCGAAACCGCAGAAGCAACAACCGACACCAACAGAGCGTCGAGCCAGGTCCACCCCGCGGCTGTCAGGCGAAAGTACGCAACGAAGCCGCCGATGACTAGCCCGACGGCCAGGGACACTTCATGATTCCGAGTACCTTATTTCGTGTCGGAAAAGGAGCCGAAAATGGGCCTTAGCCTGACCGAGGACATCAAGTCAGTCTCGGAGTTCAAAAAACAAATCCGCCAGGTCTTCACCCAGCTCCACCGGACAGGCCGCCCAGTCGTGATCACCGTCAACGGGCGCGCTGACATCGTCCTCCTGGACGCAGCCGTGTTCGAGCGAAAGCTGAGCGCGCTCAATCTCCACGCCCTGCTGGCGGAAGGTGAGGCCGACGTCGCGGCCGGACGCATTCGCCCGGCTCGGGCGGCGCTCAGAGCCCTCCGCCGTGCCGCAAAGATATCGCGTTGACATCACACGGACGGCGGAGCGCGACATAGCGGCGATCTACGCCCACATCGCGCGGGACAATCCCCCGGCTGCCGCGGCGTGGCTCGACAGCGTGGAGCGAAACATCACAAGCCTCGAGCAGTGGCCGCGGCGGTGTCCGATCATCCCAGAGGCGTCCGAGCTCGAGGTCGAGTACCGGCATCTCGTCAACGCGCCCTACCGCGCAGTCTTCCGGATCGTGGGGTCCGGGTGATCATCGTCCGGGTGATCCACGGTGCGCAGCTCCTCGACCTCGACATTCTCGAGCGATAAGGGCCGCGAGCCCGGTCGCGTCGCCACACTGGCTCGATATGGGCGGCCTCGGGTGGCTCTCCTTGGGCGACCGTTCACACCGCCGAGGCGGCTCAACATCGCAGTCCAGTCACCTCCACGTCGGGGCCGGCCTCTCGGAGCCAGCGCGCGGGCGCGCGAGATTCAGCCGGTTGGCGAGTGGAGATGGGGAAACGTCGAGGAGCGGAGGCGGATTCTTGAGGAATTGTTCAACGGCCTCAGTTCCAGGCTCGGAGCGGTAGCGCTTCACGAGCGCAGAGGTATCCCGGCATCTACCATCCTGCTTCCCGTTCTTTCAGTATCAACTCGGTCAATGAGATACCGCTCAGCTCGCGGTCAAGCGTCGCGCGAAGTTCAGCCAGCGGAATGGCGGGCTTGCCGTAGTGCTTCAACGCCTGGTCCGCTGCCTTGCCGGCCCGTTTCACGAGGTCGGCGTTTGGCGTGGAATCGAGCTTGTACATGTGAGCCATCTTGCCAGATCTCTCCCGCGTTGCCATACTCCCCTATCTGAGCCTCTGTTTGCGAGCCTGTCCGGGTCAAAAACCTCGCTGCGATTCGCCTTCCGCCTTCTGACCATCAACCCTCGGCCCGTCGAGGCTCGGGGATCAGGTGACGATTGTCGCCGTGCTCTCGGAGTGGCGGTAGACGACCGCGGTAGTCGCCGAAGATCAGCTTGCTATAGAGTCCCGGTCGGATCGGCCGTTCACCTACCGGTCTGCTGCAAGATCTTGAAGATCTCCACGGAGCTTTTAGGTAGTTCCCCGATGACTTGCGAGCGCCTGGATCTTGCTCGCAAGTCGTAGGTGTGCGTGGTCGAGTTCGTTCGGGCGTCGGTGATTGTCGCGGCCGACAGAGAGTAGAGGGGGAAGAAGAGCCCGGTACCCATTTTCAGAGACGAGGTCCCATCGGTCATAGAGGAAGTCCGTCACCAGTCCATTCATCGTCGTGCTCACCCGCCGATTGAGCGGCTCATAGCGCCTTATTGGCATCACGTGTCCGGCGATTGCCGCCAGCTTTGTGAGAATGACAAAGAATTTGTACTTTTTGTGCTCCGGCACTGTCGACCCTGGATCTGACGGCGAGCGTGATTCGACGCGCTTTCTCGCAATCTTCCGTGCGCCTGGACCCTGTCGGTTTTACGTGAATCGGGACAACCCCTATAGTTATTAGAAGGCCGGCATGATGTTTGCTCGAATTCGGTGTCGATGCCCGGCTCATTCAGGCGGCCGCCGCTAGTCCTCGTAGTGGACGACGATGCCAACGTCCTTGGGGAGCACCACGACATCCTCGAGGCGCGAGACGGCGATAGCGCCCTTGCGCTGGAGGCAGCGCGACGAAGTACCCGCAAACATCATCCGTACCCTGAGGACCAATCATGAGACCACGTCGATTCTATCCGACGCTCGTCGTGTGTTCGGGTGTGCTGTGGCTGTCGGTCACGCCGATGTCCAGCTGGGCCGAGCGGCCGGACGTCCTCTGGATGCGCGGCGGCCACTATATCTCGGTCACGGCCGTCGCCTATGCGCCGGACGGGGCGACCGTGGCCTCCGGCGGCTACGACGGGACGATCAAGCTTTGGCGCGTCGCCGACGGCATGCTGCTGAGGACCTTGACGGGACATCAGGCGCCGCCGTCCTTCTACGGCAAGCCCGCCGCCATCCGGTCGCTGGCCTTTTCGCCGGACGGCGCGACGCTGGCCTCGGCGGGGAACGAGAGCACGGTCAAGGTCTGGCGCGTCACCGACGGAAGCGTGATCCAGACGCTCTCGGCAGCATTCGCCGGGACGGCCGGATGCCTCAACGGCTGCGGCGTGGCGTTCTCGCCGAACGGTCAGATGGTGGGCGTCGCAACCACGGGCGTGACGTTCGCGGGCGGGCTCAGGATCTGGCGCATCGCCGACTGGGCACCCCTTTTCGATAGCACGCAGTACGGGCCGTTCGCGTTCTCGCCAGATCCCGCCACTCCTGACCGCGTCGCGACCGCGTACGACAACGGCCTCCGGATCATCCGCATCCCCGACGGCACGGTGATTCTGGAGATTCCGTCTCCCTCGGTTCCCCTGGCGCCCGCCTTCTCGCCCGACGGGCAGCTAATCCTGACCAGTAACGGGCGGGTCTTCAGCACGACGGACGGGGCCCTGGTGGCATCCCTCAATAAGAGCGGCCTGGTCTTCGGCGGCTTTGGATTCTCGCCAGACGGCCAGACGCTCGCCCTGTCGGGCCTCGACCCGAACAACGACGGTACCGGGCAGCTACACTCCGTCATCAACGTGTTCCGGCGGTCTGATCTATCCAATCCCGCCCCCGCCCCGGCTCTGTCGTGGAGTCCACACGGCGGCGGGCAGGCGGTCATCACCTTCTCTCCTGATAGCCAGGCCCTCGTATCGGGCGGAGGGGGCTACGCGCTCCAGAGCAACTTCGACTCGAGCGTGAGGACGTGGAGTGTCGCCGACGCTTCGCCCATCGGCACGCTGACGGCCTACTCCGGCGCCGCGCGCCAGGTGGCGGTGTCTCCCGACGGCCAAACCGTCGCCGCAGCGATCGAGGCTCCCTTCGCCTTGACGGATCCCCTCGGGATGAACGCGCTGAGGCTGTGGGACGCAAGCACCGGCGCCCCCCATCTGACGATTGCCGACCTCGGGCAGACATCCGTCGCGTTCTCTCCTGATGGACTGAGCCTGGCGGCGGCCGGTCGGTGCTGCTCCTGGTCGATCGCGGCTCGCGGAGTCGCGGATGGCAGCCTGCTCCCGATTCCCTCCGGGAACCCAGTGCCTGGACTCCCGCCTGTCGCCTTCTCGCCGGACAGCCAGACGGTGGCTTCCTATGCCAGCGACGGCTCCGTCCAGCTCTGGAGCCTCGCGGATGGAACGCTCGCATTCCTCGCGCAGAGCCCGAGCCAGGGCAGCAAGATCCTGGTCGCCTCCCGAGATGCCACGAGACTCGCGGCCGTCGCGGGCGACGGGAAGCAGGTCCAGGTCTGGGACACTGCGGGCCACGCGCTGCTGACGACTCTCCAGTACGGCCAGTTCGTCACCGCACTCGCCTTCTCACCCGACGGTCAGACGCTGGCCGCCGGCCTCACACCGAGCCTGTCCAGTGAGACGGGCACGAGCATCGTCATCCTGCGCATCGCCGATGGGACCGCCGTCGGGTCGCCCTTCGTCGGACACACCGGGTACGTTGTCGCGCTTGCGTACTCACCCGACGGTGCCGGGCTGGCTTCGGGCTCCAGCGACAGCACGCTTCGGTTCTGGCGGGTGGCGGACGCGGCACCGCTCAAGACGTACGACGAGGAGACCGGGCGCATGCCCGGTCGCGAGCCGTCCGTGGGAGTCAGATCGGTCGTCTTCTCACCCGGGGGCGCCTCGATCGCCTACAGCCGCGCGGACGCGACCATCGTCGTGGTGCGCAATCCCCTCGTCCCAAGAGAGTTCACGCTGACGGTGAGCCGAGCGGGCACGGGCGTGGGGAGCATCACGAGCAACCCGCCGGGTATCGATTGCGGCTCGAGCTGTGCTGCCGCTTTCACCGAGACCACCGTCGTCACGCTGACGGCGACGCCTGCCGCGGATTCTTACTTCGTCGGCTGGAGCGGTGATGCGGAATGCTCCGGCGGCGCCGTCACCATGAACGCCGACAAAGGGTGCACGGCGACCTTCCACCGGACGGACCTCGTCGTGTCGGCGCTCTCGGCCCCCGATGTGGCCGGCGCCGGGCTCCCGGTGACCGTGACCGCCACGACGATGAATCAGGGCCCGGGCCCCGCTTCCGCCTCGACCACCAGGTTCTACTTGTCGACAGACGGCAGCGTCGGTGGCGGAGCGGTCCTGCTCGGCGGCCATGCGGTTCCCGCGCTCGCGGCGAGCGCAGGCGATACCGGCTCGATCACGTTGACGATCCCAGATGGCACCGCGACCGGCACGTACTTCCTCGTCGCCAGCGCGGATGCCGAGGGCCTCATCCCGGAGACGAACGAGACTAACAACAACCGGTCCCACTCGATCGCGATCGGGCCCGACCTAACGATCCCGGCGCTCACCGTGCCGGTGCTCGCGGGAGCGGGCTCGACGATTACCGTCTCCGATACGACGCAGAACAATGGCAGTGCCGTTGGAGTCTCGACGACGACGGCCTTCTATCTCTCGCCGACGCCGGCGCTGGGCGAGGGTGCAGTGCGGCTGGGCAGCCGAACGGTCGCGCCCTTGGCGGCGGGAACGGCGGACTCCGGCAGCGCCTTGGTGACGATTCCGACGGGAACGGCGACCGGCAGCTACTTCCTCGTCGCCCGGGCGGATGACCTCGCCGCCGTCGCCGAGACGAGCGAAGAGAACAACGCAGCGGCGCAGGCAATCCTGATCGGGCCGGACCTCGTCGTCTCGGCGCTGACGGTGCCAGCGCTCTCGGGCGCCGGCGTCCGCATCACCGTGTCCGACACCACGAAGAACCAGGGCGGCCCTGCCGGCGCCACGACGACGCGGTTCTATCTCTCCACGACCCCGACGCTCGGCCCCGGCGCGGTCCAGCTGGGCCGGCGGAACATCCCGTCGCTCGCCGCCGGCGCGAGCAGTTCCGGGAGCACCTCTGTCACGATTCCGTTGGGCACGGCGACCGGAAGCTACTTCATCGTCGCCAGAGCGGATGACGGCGGTGTCGTCGCGGAAGCGGTCGAGACCAACAACACCCTCTCTCGCCCGATCATGATCGGACCCGATCTGGTCATCTCAGCCCTGTCGGCCCCCGCGACCGCAGCAGCCGGGACGAAGATCTCGATCAATGACACCACCAGCAACCAAGGCGGGGGCGCGGCCCTGGCCTCGACGACGCGGTTCTATCTCTCTGCGACTCAGACGCTGGGCCCCGCGGCTGTCTCGCTGGGAGCGCGATCGGTGGCCATTGTAGGCGCGGGCGCGAGCCGCTCGGGATCGACGCAGGTGACGATCCCGACGGGCACGGCGTCGGGGTCTTACTTCATCATCGCCGCGGCCGACGCCGACGGCTTGGTGACCGAGACGAACGAGACCAACAATGCATCGAGCAGGGCGCTCACCGTGCCCTGAGTCAGTTTGCTTCGACTAGACTAGACAGGCAGACGGGCGGAGACGTCGACGGCGGAGAGCAAAAGGAGGGAGAGCAAGATAAAGACTGAGAAGATAAACCGATGCAGACCAGGGTGATAGTACCGCGCCCGGGAGTAGCGCCCACCGCAAGTCGGGCCGGAAAATCGACACGGACCCTGATGTAAGCGCGGCGGCATCGGCGTCGAGCAGCGGCGCGAGGGGCCGAGCAAGCAGCAGGAGGAGCCGGTCGCGCCGTGATCATCATGCGGAGGATACGCGGCGACGAGGGTGGGGAGAAAGAGCGCTCAGGCCGGGAGGCCGGGCGGCCCGGCGACGGAGAGATCCTCGTCGAGGTCTGGCCAGTGGATCCCGAGCCCGCGGCCGATCAGCTCCCAGCGATTTCGAGACTCGTCACGCTCCCGTCCGAGGTCGTCCCGTGCCCTTTGCGGCCGATGCGCAGATCAGGTTGCCGTCTCGTCACTTGTCCCAGTAACCGAGTCCTTTCTTGAGACTTATTTCTTCGTTCACGGCCTCGCCAAACGTAAAATGGCCCCGTATTGCCGCTGGTTCGATTGCCCCTTCGAATGTGCCTCCGCCGTAAATGGGATACGAGTTCGGGATACGAAAGCTGATCTTGTTCTTCTCGACGAGAACGTCAACGACCATGAGTTCGCTCGGCGCACCCTCAGCGATCTGGAGGGCACCCTGAAATCCTCGACCACGTGCAGGAACAATCTTGATCTCGACTCCTCCGAGGTCTCCCGACCCAGTGCTGTACCTCAAGTTCGTGTACGTACCAACGACACGAACCTTGCTCGTCTCGGCGGCGGCCCAAGTTGGCGAAGCAAGCGAAACAAAGCATACCGCAAGGTATGCCATCAACCCTAGTTCACTCCGCAGTCTTTCCATAGGCCACGACCTCGCTCACTGGCAGTAGGGGATATCGCCCTGACTCTTGCTCTGTTGTTGTTGCGCCCGCTCGATGAACTTTGACCGCTTGCTCGGACCTCCGGGCACGTCCATATAGAAATGGTATGGATCGTAGTTGTTAGGAAACCGTCCTCCCCAATCCAACCCGGCCGCTCGCGCCGCGCTGACTACTCTGCTGCAAAGCTGAAGCGGGATGGAGCTCCAAGAAATGTCAACAGCAAACCCCGCCTCATGCAGGCTAGTACCCGGCTTCGTCGCGCGCGGATTGCTCTGGAACTCTAGCGTCTGTTCCTCGGTCGTCCGGAAAGCACTCGTAAACTTTAGTCTAACTCCCAGGGAGTGAGCCCGTCCGTAGAATTCAGCAACGGCGTTGGCAACTGAGTCGTCAACGAGAGCATCTCCAAGTCCAGGAAGATTCATCCTGCATAGCCATAGGCCGACGGGATCTGTGAAGTTTAATGGATCATCACGAACGTAGGCATACACGTTGAGGTCGCCGCCGGCAAAGCTGACCGGATCCTCGCTGATGAAGCGCGCGAGGCCAGGATGGTAAGTACCGCGCCCAAGAATAGCGCCCGACGCTGGTTCGAGCCCGACATCGGCGAGAATCTCGATGCGAGGTTCGGCGAGACGGGGTTCCGCCCTCGATGCGACGGGGCGAGAAACAGGCGGGGGCGGCAGCTGCGGCCACGGCCATAAGCGAGAGACCGAAACGCGGAGGTTCAATTCGGCAGGCCAGCAGCCTGGCGACGGAGAGATCCTCGTCGAGGTCATACGCCGCGGGAATGATTCTGAACATTCACATCCGGTGTCGGGAGGCCGGTGACCAGCCGTCCATGGGCAGCGTCGGCGACGCTCGCCCCCTTCCGGGGAGTGGCTTCTCCTCGACGAGAGTCATGTCGACCCGCCGCCCGGCGCGGGTCAGGGCTGGGTTCAAGTGGTGCCCGTAGTTCGAATTCCCAGAGAGTCGAGACCATTCAATCGAGCCACATCACAAGCACGAGCCCACTGGCGGCGACCAACCACAAGACCAGATCCGATATGGAGGGACTGGCTCGCTCAGGGGCAAGCGCCAGACCGCAGCTACATTCCGCAGGCCACCTCCGCAACCAAAGATTCTTGACGACGCCGCCTTCGCCGCAACGAGGGCATTTGCTGGCAATTCGCAGCAGGATCATGAACGATAGTAGCCAAACTGTGAGGACTACTAACTGCAGTCGCTTATCATGCCGCAGAAACACGATTGCTAGTAAGGCGAGCAACGATGCGATTGGCGTCCACGCTCGAGCCCATCGCAGACGACGCACGCCGTGCGCTACGTTACTCACTTGTCAGAATTCGCACCCCTATCTATCTGACTTACGCACCCAAAGAATCACAAGCATGAAAAAGGCACAGACCAGCATCAGATTACTGGCTCCGAGCAAACCAAGAATTCCAAACAGGAGCCGCCGTGGATCCTCCGAGGCTGACTGCGCGCCCGTCAGCAAGACATACGTACCGAATACCAGCATCAACCAAAACCCCCAGAATCCCGCCGCGAGTGCCCAGAATAGACAGGTCGATACTGTCCGCCTCTTGATGTTGCCGCGGTCGGCCACGGAAGACAATTCACATCCCCAGATTCGGCGGCCTCACTGAATCACGTTTACGAAGCATCCGCAGAACCCTCCAAAGATGCCATATCCAACATCTATGCTGTACTTCCCGGGTCCCGGCGAGGTCCCTCCGCCGAGGTTCCTTCGCTTCAAGAATGGGATACTGAGGGTGAGACCCTCAGCAATTCCGGTTTGTGGCGCGGCGCCTCCCGTCGAAATACCCGATCCGACAGACGCCCCAAGACCAAGGCACGAGCACACGTAGTTAACGGTGATCCACGAAACGGATCCACAATCGTTGGTACACCTGCATTTCGACTGTCCCCCGCCGACGCCGATCCCAACGGCGGCCCAGAGAGACAGCCCGCCGCACACGCAGGTCGACCTGAGCCCCATCGGATCGATAAGATTCGTCGGATTATTGTCGGCATACGAGTAGAACTCTGTCTGATTCCACGTCCGAAGTGCATCCTCGCTTATAAAGCGGCTCAGGCTGGGATGGTAGTAGCGCGCCCAAGAGTAACGCCCACCGCGAGTCTGGCCAGAAAATCGACGCCGCCCCCGGTGCGAGTGTCGGCGGCACCGGCGTCGAGCAGCGGTGCGAGGGGCCGAGCACGCAGGGGCCGGGGCCGGCGTGATCATCCGGAGGATGATACTTGGCGACGAGGGCGGGGAGAACGGGCGCTCAGTCCGGGAGGCCGAGCAGGCCGGCGACGGAGAGATCTTCCTCGAGGTCCGGCCAGTGGATCCCGAACCCGCGGCCGATCAGCTCCCAGCGGTTGCGGGCCGCGGGCGTCGCGTCTCGAAGCTGGGGAAACCACTCTAACGGCACGGTTAGCGACCGCGCGTCCTCTAGGTGCACCACCAGCGCGTCCAAGATGAACTCGACTCGGCGCGCCCGGGCGTCCGGGGCCCTAACGACCAAGGACTTCATGCCACCGCTCCACGAAGGTGGACGCATGCTCCCGCATCAGCTCTCGGACCCGCCGCAGCTCGGCAGGGGTGAGCCCCTGAGTATAGGCGAGCTCGACCGGGACCAGCCACAGCTTGGCGGTGCCGTCGCCCTTGCTGACATGCACGTGCGGCGGCTCCTGGCCCTCTGAAGAAGAAAAACAGAAAGCTCTCGTGCTCTGACCCTGCGTGACTCGAGAGTCACCGAGGCTCTGTTTAGAGGCGGACACAAACTCGGTGTTATGCATAACCGGGCAGAAGGCTGACTCCAGCGCCATCGGAGCGCAGCTACCGTTTAGGCCGCGGAAGAGTCCGTGTCATTGCCAGGAATGCCCACTCATTGTGGACGATAAATGCCTGAAACTCCTGTTCGCCGTGCACTCGCCGTGAATAACTGCCGCTCATCTTGTCGGGTCCCACATCTGAATCTTGCGTAATCACAGTTGCACTAAACCGCTGACCGCTAATTTCTCCCTCGACGGTCCTTCGAAGACGGCTGGTATCCTCTCCGTCGAACAGCTTCGCACTGACTCGTCGTTCCGTGATGGTTACTGTGCCTATTCCCTGAGTCGTGAACCAGCCTGATGGAGTGACCTGACCAGCGATCCACCGCCAAGGAGCATCCGAACCAGTGACGTCGCCCGAAAGGGCCAGGAGCAGAAACCACGTCACCGCACTCACTCTGAAGCCGCGCTGAATGCTAGTCAAAAAAGCGCGCCCCATCCCTAGCGACACGACGGCAACTGAAGCCCGAAGACGTGACACATCTGCACCGCCTCATCGATGGGCCCCACAGACACTTGAAGGGATGTTCTTTGGGTAATTGCTCTTCGGTGGAAGGCGAGGCGTCGGATCGCCTGCCGCCTGGCCAAGTCCTCTGGGGAAGTACATGTAGTGCACATGATTGCCTCCGCCGCGGACGTTACCAGAGGCATCGGTGCAGCCGATAGGCTCGCCCTCGGCTACCTTGTCGCCTATCTTCACGCTGGATGACGTATGGGAGTACACCGTAACGGAACCATCTGGATGGAGAATCGCAACCTGGTTACCGCCTCGGCCACCCTGCTTTACAGGTACTATCACTCCAGAGTCCGAGGCCACTACAGCTTGTCCGTTGGCGTTGCTGATGTCTACGCCTTGATGGAAACCACTGGGTCGAGGACCATATGGGGAGGTGATTGGTCCCCTGCCAGGCCATGTCGTTAGGCCAAGTAGATCCATGAAAGTGATTGGGTTGTTGGAGGCGTACGAATACAGATTACCTTGACCAGCAAGTCCGATAGGATCCTCGCTGAGAAAGCGAGCGAACCCTGGATAGTAGTACCGCGCCCAAGAGTAGCGCCCACCGCAAGTCTGGCCGAAAAATCGGGGACGGCGCCGGTGCGAGTGTGGGCCGCACCGGCGTCGAGCAGCGGTGCGAGGGGCCGAGCACTCAGTAAGAGGGGCCGTGGCACCGTGCTCATCATGAGGATGATACGCGGCGACGAGGGTGGGGTGAAAGAGCGCTCAGTCTGGGAGGCCGAGCAGCCCGGCGACGGAGAGATCTTCGTCGAGGTCCGGCCAGTAGATCCCGAGCGCGCGGCTGATCAGCTCCCAGCGTTTACGGGCCGCGGGCGTCGCGTCCCGAAGCCGGGGAAACCACTCTAGCGGCACGGTCAGCGACCGCCCGTCCTCGAGGTGCACCACCAGCGCGTCCGGGATGAACTCGACTCGGCGCGCCCGGGCGTCCGGGGCGCTAACGACCAAGGACTTCATGCCACCGCTCCACGAAGGTGGACGCGTCTCGCGCGTCAACTCGCGCAATCGCCGAGGCGATCGCGTTTAGGACGAGAAGGTATCGCGTCACTCGATCACCCATGGTTCTCGGCGCACCAAGCGCGCCAAGTCCCGCGCTGCATGCACGACTCTGAGCACAGTCACCATCTCCCCACGTACCTGATAGACGACCCGATACGCGCGAAAGAGCAGCTCACGGAGATCTTCTCGCTGGAATTCAGGCACGACGCGCCCCATTCGGGGCGCGTCGCTGAGGTGTTCGACGCCTTCGACCAGCCGATCGACGAGATCCACGGCATGCAGCACCGAATCTTGCGCAATGAAGTCTTCGATCGCCCGCAGGTCTGCCTCGGCCGTCAGCGACCAGCGGACTTCCGCCATCGGGCAACTCGCTGCTTGAGCTCCTCATGGGACAGCACCCGGCCCTCGGTGACATCCTGTAGCCCTTTATCCACCTGCCGCTTGAAATACAGCTCCTCCATAATGTCGGCGGTCGTCACGTCGTCGGGGAGTCGGCGAATCAACTCGAGCACGTCGTGTTTCTCCTGGTTCATCTCAGCCCTCCGTACGCCCCCGGGGCGCCATCGAACGCATGATAGCAGACACGCGCGGCAAGATGCGTGCATCTTAGGCGACGTCGGCGTGTTTTCTGGCATGAAGTTTCCAGGGAGCGCTCACCCTCACCCTCACTTGCCACGCAAGGCCGCGACGTGACGTGGGGACTCGTGAGTCAGGACAGCCGGCAGTGAGTCACCTCGAGGGAGCCGGTGTCGGGAGGGCTATCGTCTTTTATTACTGTTCCGACGCGTCGAGTTTCCACCGCGGCCGCAGGTCGAACTGAGAGCAGTTCACTGAACGCTCACGGATGAGCTCGAGGAGGTCCGCATAGCCGTGGAGGTTCGATGGAATCACGAACGTCGCGCCGTGTTCGGTCCATGACGCGATGCCTCTGCAACCGTCTGGCGCCAGTGCAGCGCGCTTGCCGCGCTCCCTTGAGACGGACTCGCTTCACGAAGGCCCGAACAATTCTGAACCTCGATCGGGATCGCGGGTTGTAGCCGACACAACACCGAGTCAGATTATTGTTCGTGCCTGGATAACGCGAAGAACCATTGCAAGCCATCAACCATGATCGGTGCAAGAAACACGGACACCAAGACATAAGGCCACATGAAGGACGGCGGCGTGATGAGTCCGACGTAAACGGCGATCACAAGGACCAAAACGGGAATCTCGAGCCAAGCGATCGCAATAAGAGTTCGAACGACGGTACGGGTACGTCTCGGATACGTCCGTGCATAGAGATAGAGTGCGGTTACTGTGTAGGTAAACCCTCCGCCAACGATGGGCATCCAACGTCCAGTTGATGACCCGGCAAGCTGATAGGTTGAGAGCACAAGTGCAAACGCAATAGCGCCTACAACGATCGCTGACGCAATCAGGGCGAGCTTGTCATAGCGTCCGGGACCAGCTGTTGACGATCGCCTCACTCAATCAGCCCCGCACACTTAGCTTCCGGACCCAGACAACTGAAAATGCAGTAGTTCAGAGCGGCTAGCTGCGCCACGGGGCCAAGCGTAGCAGCCCTCCATGTCAGTGATCGATACGTTAAGGATCTGGCCGGAACGGTCAGATTTCTCGCCGCTGCATAGATGAAGGATTTCGTGGCGTAATATGCACCTGCGGTCTCACCGGCCGTCGTAATGTACGTCGTGAACCCGGGTATGATCGCGCAGTCGGCCAGACATGTGCCGTAGACCTTGTAGCAATCGGCCGGCGATTTTTTCAGTCCAAAGGGATCGACCGAGATCAGCGGGTTATTGGTGACATAAATGTAGAGATTGGAATCCTGTATTGAGCCAACAGCGGGTACGCAACTGCTCCCAAGCTCACGATGATTGAGCGATGACAGGCGGCTCATCACGAGGCCGAGGGGATCCTCCGAAACGAAACGATGAAGTGCGGGAGCGTAGTACCGCGCCCCGAAGTAGTAGAGGCCGGCGCCCTCGTACGTCTGGTGGATTTTAACGCTTCTTCAGCGGTCGGTCCTCGAGTGTGCGTTCATAGAAAGTTATTATCTGTAGCGGCTTGTCAGGTATCAACGAACTCGCGAACGTTGTCCGTTTAACACGGTCTGAATCGAACTCGACACGGACGATATAGGACGCTGACGCGTCGCCGCCCCGGATCGTCAGTACCGAGATTCCAGGTCCGAGTCCAAGTTCGGCGCGATTCGGTAAAACCAGATCACAGAACACGGAGCCGGGAACAGGGATCTTCTGGCCGTTCATCCTGATGGTAATGGCTCGAACCACACTTCGCTCCGGAGCTGTCGAGTCGTCTTCATCCTCATGCAATGCCGCTCGCCGTTTTTCTGTGGTGATGGAAGCCTCGACACTGCGCTTCCCCACCTGAGCACGCAATGTCGTCACGCCCACGTCAGCAATCGCTACGGTCTCGGCCGCGTCTGCTGGAGCAAGTATCATCAAAATGAGAGCAAAGATCACGAGGCCCTGAAAACGCATCATGGCACCACTCTCAGCACGTTATCTCCGCTACGACCGATTCGATCGCGAATTTGCGGCGGCAGGACGATGCAACCCTGGGATGAACTCATGCTCTCGTAGTCTCCTCCGTGAATGAGAAAGCCGCCCGGCCGCCCCAACAAGTTCGTGTCCCCAGTGGGCGTCAGCCTCATCGATCCCGGAAGCTTCACTCGTTGATTCCTCACCAAGATGACATTCTCCCGTTGCGGCCCGATCGTATACGAACCTTGGGGAAGCGGTCCCAGATCCCTGACGTGCTGCATTGCCGGGTTGTTGAGCCCTTCTCCAGCGCCCGCATAGCCCCACCCCTCAGCTGTCTTGATTCCGGATTCGTCGTCGACATGTATCAACATGCCATCCGACTGCGAATACTCCCAAGAGAGCCCAAAGGGATCGACACGGACCAGCGGATTCCCGCCGACGTAGGCATAAAGGTTCTCTCCATCCCGTATGCCGACCGGATCTTGCGAGACAAAACGCTGCAGCCCCGGGTGGTAGTACCGCGCCCGAGAGTAGCGCCCACCGCGAGTCTGGCCGGAAAATCGGGGACGGCGCCGGTGCGAGTGTGGGCCGCACCGGCGTCGAGCAGCGGCGCGAGGGGCCGAGCAAGCAGCAGGAGGGGCCGGTGTCGCCGGGCTCATCATGAGGATGATACGCGGCGACGAGGGCGGGGAGAAAGTGCGCGCAGTCCGGGAGGCCGAGCAGCCCGGCGACGGAGAGATCCTCGTCGAGGTCCGGCCAGTGGATCCCGAGCCCGCGGCCGATCAGCTCCCAGCGCTTGCAGGCCTCGGGCGTCGCATCCCGGAGCCGGGGAAACCACTCCAGCGGCACGGCCAGCGACCGCCCGTCCTCGAGGTGCACCACCAGCGCGTCGGGGATGAATTCGACCCGGCGCGCCCGAGCATTCGGGGCGCTAACGACCAAAGACTTCATGCCACCGCTCCACGAAGGTCGGCGCGTGCGCCCACGTCAGCTCGCAGGAGCTACTGACTCGTCAAGCCGCTCGGTGGCAGCGTCATTGACAGGGCATGACCTCCGCAAAACGTTGTGTGCGAATCATCCATTGCGAAACCACGTCTCACGGGGCTCCCGGAATTCCGCAAGGATTTTCTCGGCTGGACCGCCACCATAGACGTTGTCGAGAAATGCTGGGACCCAGGACGTGCGCCCTTGGATCCGATCGCGGGCATCCTTACAGTACGCGAGAAACTGCGGCAGCGAGTCAGCGAAGAGCGGCGATGCGAGGAGGTGTGATCGAAACGCAGCGGATCCGACAGCGATCCCGTGTAGCTCGAGGGATATCATCACGCCCCACGTTCCCTGCGGCGAGTAGATGACGTGCTCGATGATGCGCCACCAGTCGTCACCGAAGTCACGCGGAGGGTAGAGTTCTAAGTCAAAGCGAAGATGGTCGGCGAGTTCGAAATCGGGCGGCAATTCATCGCTGCTCGTATCGCCCCCTTTGTAACCACCGAGAAATGAGACATATGCCTCGGTGTCGCCCTCGGCGGTTGCAGCATCGGTCAGAACGCGGTACTGCTTCTCAGTGAGCTCGTTGCGAATGCCCCACAGAATCACTCCAGACCCTGGATGAAGGACGGGCTGGTCACACGAAAGACCATTGCGGAACAGCGCGTGGAACGCGTCCCTCGCCGCCCGAAGATCACGCTGCGTCCGGAGCTTCTCGTAGTTTGCCATAGCGATATGCCAGCGTTGTCAGAAGCCCGGTGGAAACTTAAGCTCTACGTTGCCCTTGCCGCCCAGATTGAGATCGATCGTCGGCGTTCCATTGCTTCCAGGTCGAGACCCAACGATAGTCCCGTCGGGTAGTTGGTATAAGTCCCCGGGGTAAGACCCCCTTGGGGGAGTATACGGTTTCCCTCCCTGCTTCAACTGTTCGAAGAGCCTATCTCTTCCAGCTGAGCCCCCCGGAAACTCTAACACACCGCGCCCAGCACCGGGCCGGCCCAGCCCGCCCAGGACGAACCTCGGACCGACGAGGATCCCCGTAGGCGGTGTCGCAAGGATCGAGCAGACCATGTCACTCGTGATCGACGCGAGCACGGACTTACGGCCGAACAGCGGCGCCCGGCACGGATGCCACTCGGGAAGATTGAGCACAAGCCCGGTGGGATCAGTGTGTACTGTCGGATTGTTGTCGACATACGCATACAGATTGCCTCCGGATCCTTCCAAGCCTAGCAAATCCTCCGAGATGAATCGTTGCAGCGTCGGGTGATAGTACCGCGCCCAAGAGTAGCACCCGACGCGCGTTCGCCGTGCACGTCGGCATTTTCTCGGATGCGATTCGTGGCTTCGCCGCGCGGCCGCCCGGGTGCAAGATGCCGCCGCGACGGACGACCCGCTGACGCGAGTTCCTGACAGACGCGGGCGACTCACCGTCACTCCTCCCCTACGATGGGGAGGGCGCGCAGCCGGACCCGCGCCTTCTCGAAGACGACGACGCTGCCCGCGTCGAGCGCCTTGCTCACATTGGGCAGATTCGCCACCAGGAGCTCGACCTGCGCACTGGGTATGCGCGGCGCCCCGCGGCGGAAGAGGATCACGGACGGTGCAGCCTCGCGCCGCACTGCCAGGAGGGTCCCAAAGTCGGTGTCGGCCGAGACGATGACGCGGCCTTCCCGGGCGGCCCGCTCGAAGATGACGACGTCGTCGGCTTCCCGGAGTCCGTAGTCGCGGACATGGATCGCGTCGTGTCCAGCATCTCGCAGGCCGGCCGCCACGAGGGGTGACAGCGGTTGTCGATCAGAAACCTCACGGACCCGGGACGATCGGGATCTCTCGCTCTCGGACCGCTGCTGCCGCGTACTGCAGTGCTTCCCGTATATCCTCGCGCTCGAGGTCGGGATACGCCCGCAGGATGTCCTCTTCACTCATCCCGTCCGCGACCATGCTGACGACCGTCGCCACCGGAATGCGCAGCCGGCGCAGGCACGGGACGCCGCCCATCTGCCGGGGATCGACCGTGATTCGGCGAAACTCCATGGCCCTCACCTCGTGGGAGTCTGTCCTCGTGACATTATGCCCTGTGGCGAGGCGATTTCCCTTCCTTCTTCAGGGCCCAGTCAACCACTTCTCGACTTTCACGTCCTTGACGCTGCTCGTTCAACAAAAAGAACACTCCATAGCTCTCTTTCACCACGCCGGCCGATTTCCGATCGAATTCGATTCTACACACAATGACGCCGTACTTATCGGCCGGGTAAAAAGAGCTTAGCCCGTCCGACCCGATCCCTGCCTTCTTGAGGAATTCATACACCTCTTGCTCCGATGATCCCCGCGGGATCTTCGCCAGCAGCGCTTCACGCGCAGACCCCGGTGCGAGCTCCCTCCCTTCACCGAGCTGGAAATACTGGCGAAACCGGTCGGTGGCCGAAGAAGCTCCCTCACACGCCACAGCAGTCAAGACAATACACAGCAGCAGGGTAAGACCTTCCACCAGACCGCCATTCACAGACTTGCGCTGGGGCGAGGGCAAAATCCTGGCCAGGAGAGCCGGGGTGGGCCCGAGCTCGGCAGCTTCAGCGGACGGAAGGACAGCGGGGCGCGCAGCGGGAACTGGGCAGGGCTTACTTATCCCAGTAACTGCGTCCACGGATGAGGTTCTCTTTGTCGCCTCTTACCCCTCTAAACGTAAAGGCGCCACTTATTCCTTTCGCATCGATTTGCCCTTCAAAAACTCCTCCTCCATATTCGGGGTAAGACTCGGGAATTTTGAACCTGACCCGGTCCTTCTCAAAGAGCACATCGACTACCATCAGCGGGCTCGGTCCTCCTTCTGCTATTTGAAGAGCTCCCTGGAAACCTTTTCTCGTCGCTACGATCTTGATTTCAGCGCCGACCACGTCTCCTCCTTCTCGATTGTAAGTGAGACTGGAAAAGGTCCCCGTCTGTTTAACTTTCTTCTCCTCGGCGGAGCCTAAGGAAGCACCGTAGAGCAGCACGAAGACCAAGAATACAGACGCCTTCCCCATTCTCATGGTGTCTCCCTCACGGGCAGACCGGAACATTCCCTTTCTTGAAATCGCCCTGGGCTTCCTTGATGTAGATGGATCGCTGTGCTCGACCACCGGGGACTTCCTTGTAGAAATGAACGGGATCGGGCTTCTTAAAGTTTCCTCCCCATCGAAGCCCAGCCAATCGTGCATTCTCGACCACAGTGCGTCGATCTTCAGGTCGCATCTGCCGCCAGCGGATATCGAAGCCGAAGCCAGCTTCGTGTAGGCTCGTGCCCGGAGGGGCCGGAGTAGTTGCGTTTGGGTTCTGAGTCAACGCCTCTTGATAGGAGGTGGGACGAAACGCCTCAGTAAACCTCACGTCGATACCATTGGCAGTGTTTCTTCTTATGAAATCCTCGACAAGAGGCGCTATCGAGTCGTCCAAGTAGGTATCCCCCATGCCGGGCAAATTTAGCGCACACAGTTTCAGTCCGAGTGGATCTGCCCAGCTCATCGGATTGTTGAGGACATACGCGTAGAAGTTCACATCACCACCGGCGAACTCAAGGGGATCTTCCGAGATGAAGCGCTGGAGCCCCGGGTGGTAGTACCGCGCCCTACAGTAGCGCCCACCGCAAGTCTGGCCGGAAAATCGACACCGACCCTGATGCGAGTCCGGCCGGCATCGGCGTCGAGCAGCGGCGCGAGGGGCCGAGCACGCGGCAGGAGGGGCCTGGGTCGGCGTGATCATCACGACGATGATACGCGGCGACGAGGGTGGGGAGAAAGCGCGCTCAGTCTGCGAGGCCGAGCAACCCGGCGACGGAGAGATCCTCGTCCAGGTCCGGCCAGAGAATGCCCAGCCCGCGGCCGATCGGCTCCCAGCGGCTGCGGGCCTCGGGCGGCGCGTCCCCGAGCCGGGGAAACCACTCCAGCGGCACGGTCAGCGACCGCCCGTCCTCGAGGTGCACCACCAGCGCGTCCGGGATGAACTAGACTCGGCGTGCCCGGGCGTCCGGGGCGCTAACGACCAAGGACTTCATGCGACCGCTCCACGAAGGTAGACGCGTGTTCCCGCGTCAGCTCGCGCACCCGCCGCAGCTCGGCCGGGGTGAGGCCGCTGGCACAGCATTAGTCGGTTTGGCGAACTACCCACTCTCCTCGGTAGCAATACAGAAGGTTTTGCACCCCGTCATATTCGCTCAGGATCGCGTTCTCGGTTAGTCGAAGATTCGGCGGAGGCTGCCGCTTGGGGTCGTTGACGTAAACGAATCTATCTAGAGTTGTGCGACGGTCACTGAATACGGAAAGCCCTCCTGGATAGCCTTGCCATTCGAGCACTAGCGGACACCGCGGCTCCGTCTTGCCGCGAGACATTACGATGAGCCGAAACCGACGGCTTTCACCTTCCCGCCGTTCACACCACAAGACAGCGCTCCCTTCTCTTCGCCCTTCCAAGTATCCGTATACGTAGGGTGGATTTATCATGCCGGGCCTCTTAAAGAAGTCGCGCACTTCTTCACAACCTTTACTCATGGCGTAGGCGCTAAGCTCTTCTGGCATCGTTACCGATGGCTCGCTCACAGCCGGCGTATGACAGATGACGAGAGTGAGCAGTACAATTCCCAGACGCTTCATGAGACCTCCTATTTCCTACCTGCGAGTGGCGGCGTCCCACGGTCGGCACTAGGAACGCCGGCCCCCGAGTCGGTTGATGAAAAGGTTGGGTCAATTGCGAACTGGGAGTGATACTGCCACCGGTTCGGCAATGCGATGTGCGTGTGTAGATCACGATAAGTCCTATTCGTGTTCGCTGGCGAAAATTCAGTGCGCGCCAACGCCCTATCGAACGTGTCGTTATCCACGCCCTGGACTCTGAGATCCAGGCCTCGGGCCCCGTTTTCGATCAGGTGTTCACTAACTCGGCTGGAATTGGGGACGATCGCGTTCGTTGAGATTTCCCTGATTTGACCCCGCCGGTCGATATATCGGTCGCCACTTGTCACGGTCAATACAAATGAGTTATCGGCTTTGCCGAGTCGGATGAGCTCTGCGTTCAGCCTTGTCAGATTGCTTCGAACTATGGGATTTGTCAGCGACTGGGTGCCCACTCGATGCGAAGACCTGAAGGGTCTCCGTAGTTTGTCGGGCTGCCACTGACGTACGCGTACAAGTTCAGGTCAGCTCCCGCGAGCCCAATCGGATCCTCGCTGATAAAGCGGGCGAGCCCGGGGTGGTAGTACCGCGCCCTACAGTAACCCCCACCGCGGGGCTAACGAACATCGAGGGCGGATCCGATGCGGGTAGCAATTACTGATCGGGTCGGGATTCGACATGGAGGTTGACAGTGACGTTGCCCTTCGTGGCGTACGTGAGGGTGGTCTGCCGCGACGAATGCGCGAGAGTGCGCCAGAGTGCGCTGGAGTGATCAAGAGGGCGCAATTCGGGCATACTCCACAAGGACCACGCCGACCTCACGTCGGTCCTTCTTGCACGACTGAGGCTCCAGACCATGCAAGTCGAACTGCGGCCTCGACCGGTACCAGACGTCGGACAAGGACCCGAGAAGAAACAAACAGCATCATTCCTAGTAGGGTGATGGGCAGCAAGAGAGTCTGCCATTTCGTGAAGCCCAAGAAGACCGGGAGAACGACGGCAAAGGCATTCCCTGACGTATGTAGAACTAACGATGGAAGGAGAGAGCCCGTACGAAGGTAGATGTGGGAAAACGCCAGCCCGAAGCCGAACGTAGCTACCATTTTTGCTGGAGTCCATGAGTGTCCCAAGGACCATAGGATCGCCGAAACAGTCGAGGCTATGGGAACACCGAACCGCCGAACGAATGGACCTAGGAACAAACCTCTGAACATGATCTCCTCAAACAGAGGCCCTAGGACGGCCACGTACGATACGATGACAAGGCTAAGAGCGAGGTCGGCAGAGGGCTGATGAAGATATCTGTACAGGGGCGAGGCATGATTGGGAGGACCGGGGAGTCCTACCAGTGACGTGTTTGGTTGAGTAATCCAGACGAACAATGTCGCTGCCGACGCCGCAACCGAAAGACAAGCCCCGACGACCATGAAGGACCATGCCGTGTAGTAGCAGCGATGCGGAGCTCCAAACCCCAGCACTCCAAAAGATGCGCGGTACCTGACACGCAGAAGGAACCAAATGGCACTGAGCACGACCCCAGCAGGGCAAATGAGCACTGCCGCCGTCGTCGCTAAGACAGGCAATCCGGCGATAGCCGGTATCAGGTCAAGGCGACTGATAGCTGCCCACAACGAAAATATGAGCAACAGATCGCCGTAGCTCCAGGGCTGCGCGACAAGGGGCCTAGGATTCCCGCTTGAACGCTCCGATTTCAAGCCTCCGATCAATAGCAGAACGATCACAAAACCCCACCACAAATCTGAACCGGAGAGCGACACCTAAAAATCCTTTCGACCGGACGTTTTGGTCTTCGGTTCCGGCTTAGCCAGCCCTACTGCTTCTGCGGGATCCGCGCCGAACGGAAACAATGGCAAACCGCGCAGCAGGGCTCCGCCAGGAGTCGGGCGAGATGGATAGGGTGGCAAACCGGGCACCGGTGCACCACAGTGGATCTTGCCTACCGCACACAACAGATTCAAAAAGATGTCGGCGAGAGGCTCTTGGTTGCGCTCGATCCAATCGCGTTGGCATGCAGCGTCGCAACCTGGAGTTCGATCCGAATCGGGATTCGAACACTCAGGCCCCATCAGAGGGCCCGGATAACATGGCACCTGAAGTCCTCTCGGGTCGGTGAATCGAAGTGGACTATTCCGGACGTACGCGTATGCGTTGATGCCCCCCGGGAGTCCTATAGGGTCCTCGCTGACGAACCGCTGCAACCCGGGGTGGTAGTACCGCGCCCGGTAGTAGTACAGGCCGGCGAGGCCGTCATTCTCTCGCCCGGTGAACTGGAACGGATTCGGGAACGCGGGGTTCGTGGTGCTCACTGACCCAAACGTATCATACGTATACTCCGTCACTGCACTTCCGGAGGGGTCCCTGACCGCCACCGTGCTCCCCAAGGCGTCGGCGGTCAGGAAGAAGGTGCCCTCGGGGTTGCTGAGGCCGAGGGTCTCGTCGATCGCCAGCGAGCGAAGATAGCTCGTGGTGCGCTGGGCCTCGAGCTGTTGGGCGATGTCGAGGCCGTCGTAGAGGAACTGGGTCGCCGCGCCGTTCACCGTCTTGGCGAGACGCCGGCCGAAGGCGTACGCGAAGCTGGCCACGGTTCCGGGCTGCTCGAGGCCGATCAGGCGATCGCGCGCGTCCCAGGTGAGGTTGGTCGTCTGGGTCCCGTCATTGATCGTGGCCAGGTCGCCGTTGGCGTCGAAGGTCATCTGGCTCGGCCCGAAGGCGCGCTGGCGATTGGCCGCGTCGTAGGAGGCGCTCGCGATGGCCGCCGGCAGGAGCGTCCGGGCGAAGCTCCCGCCGACGCGGGTGCGGCTGCCGGCGGCGTCGTACTGATACGTCAGGTTCCCGAGGGTCCCCGCCGCATTGCGGTAGATCAGCCCGATCAGCTGCGACGCAGTGTCGTACTGGTACTCAGTGCTGACCCCGTTGGGCAGGGTCAGGAGGGTGCGCCGGCCGGCGTCGTCGTAGTCGAGGCTGACGGTCTGCGTGCCCCGGAGGATCTGGGTCAGGCGCGAATTGTTATCGTAGCCGTAGGTCGTAGGCGAGAGGCCGGGAACACTGAGCTGCGTCCGGCGGCCGATGGCGTCGTACGCATAGCCGACGGTGCCGAGCGTCGTGCTCTGGGCGAGGAGCCGGTCGAGCGTGTCGTAGGTGTTGGTCAGCGTCCCACCGATTGAATCGTCCACACGGACCAGGCGGCTGACCCCGTCGTAAGCGAAGCTCGTCCCCGAGCCGTCGGCGTAGCTCAAGGTGGTGAGTTGATTCAGGGAGTCGTAGACGAAGGTGCTGACCTGGCCCTTGCGGTCCATCCGACGCGTGAGGTTCCCGGTCAGGTCATAGACGAAAGACTCGCTGGCCCCCAGGGGGTCAGTGCGCGTCGCCAGGCGGTCCATCGAGTCGTAGGTGTGCGTGGTCGAGTTCGTTCGGGCGTCGGTGACAGTCAGCAGATTCCCGTTCCCGTCGTAGGTGAAGCCGGTGCGGCCGCCGAGGGCGTCGGCGATAGCCCTGACCCGATTCAACGGATCATAGGCGAACCCCGTCGCCCTGCCCCGCGGATCGGTCTGGCGCGTGAGCCGGCTGACGACATCGTACTGAAAGCTGGTGGTGTTGCCGAGAGGATCGGCGGTGGTGGCGAGGTTCCCCTGGGCGTCGTAAGTGAAGGTGGTCGTGTGGCCGAGGGGGTCCGCGATCGTGAGCGGCTGGCCGGCGGTGTTGTAGGTGAGCGTCGTCCGCTTGCCCCGCGGATCGGTGATCGTCGTGAGGTTGCCGTCCGCATCGTAGGCAAACTGAGTCGGTGGCGTGACCGGATTGGTGATCGAGGTGACCCGGTTGAAGGTCGTTTCATAGGTGAAGCCCCGCGTGTGGTTCGCGGGGTCCGTCACCGAGGAGAGGTTGCCGAGGGTGTCATAACCGAAGCGGGTCACACGCCCGAGCGGGTCGGTGGTGGCGAGCAGAAGATTGGAGCCCGGGGCGTAGTCGAACGTCGTCGTCTGCCCGAGCGCGTCGGTCGTCGAGAGCGTGAACCCCTGGCTGTTGAAGCGAGACGTCGTCGGGTTCCCTCGCGGATCGGCAACCGTGGTCTGCGTGACGACGTTTCCCTCGAGCGTGTAGGCAAAGCTCCATACGCCGCCGTCGGCCTGCGCCTGGCCGACCACCCGGCCGTTGCCGTCGTACGTATTGGTGATAAACGTGATCCCGCGTGGGTCCGTGATGCTGGCGATGCGGTTACTGGTGTCATAGGCATACGTCGTAACGCCGCCTGCCGGATCGGTGACGGTGCTGAGCCGTCCCTGCGAATCATAGCCGTACTGCACGACGCGGTTGAGCGGATCCGTGACCGTCCGAACGAGGCCTTGGTCGTTGTAGTCGAGCGTCAGCGACCGGCCGGCGGGCTCGGTGATCCGGGTGATGCGGCCGAATACCGGCGCTCCGGACGGGAGGAAGACGGTGGCACGCGTGATGGTCACCGTGTTGCGGTTACGGTCGGTGATCGCCGCGAGTCCGGCCGCATTGGTGAACCCGATGATCCGATCGTAGCGGTGGACGGTCCCGTCCTTGAAGCGGATCTGGAAGTTGAACTCACCGGAAAGCTGCGTGAGCACCGCGCCCGCGAACCCGGGCTCGCCGGCGACGCTCCATTGCCCCGATCCGGTCGGGCTGAACGTGTAGGTGCTCTGGTCGGGCTTGGTGAGCTGGAAGCCCGTGCCGGAGGGCGTCAGGACAGCGTCGTACACTCCCAGCGTCCAGCCGACGCCCAAGAGGCTGTTGAGCGTCGTGCCGCCACTCCGATGGCTACGCTGAATCGTCACGGCGATCCGGCCAGGCAGCACGAGGTCCGTCTTGTTGACGGTGAACTGTCCGGTCACGAGATCGACGGGCTCGCCGCCGGTTGCATGGCGGTCACCGCCTGCCGTGAGAATCGGACACGTGCTCTGGCACGCGGCGCCGTGCCACGCGAAGCGCGGGAGCCCCGCGCCGGGATCGCTCACGATGACGCGCGAGTCGTCGCTTACCGTGCCCTGCCCCCAGATCGCCCAGTTCCCGATGCTGAGATCGAAGAAGTAGAGGTCCGCACGGGTGCCCGGCGAGAGTTGCTGCGCGTTTGGGAACGTGATCGGCAGCGGTTGCGAGGGCACGGCTCCGCCAGGCTGGATGCTAAACACGAGCGGCAGCGTCACGCCCGGCGGCAGGGGCATCGGCACGCGATCGATCGGCACGGGCGTGATCGTGATCTGGCGCACGGGGACACCGTCCGGGCCGTTGATCCGAGTACCGGCCGGGATCGTGACGACCAAGCCCGGGATAGTCGGCGTGGTCGCCTTCACTTCCTGCGTCGTGAAACCGGCTCCGTCGAGCGGGAGGGTCACCGGGTTCGCTGTGTCGAGCTTCGGCAGATACACGATGAACGGCACCCGCGTCGGGCCCGACGAGTTCACAGTGATGTTGACCTCGACGAGCGGGTACTGTGCGGTCGGGGGTGAGGCCGTCTGACCATCGACGCGGAGCATGTGGGTACCAGCCGGGGGCGAGAGCAGGACGAAGTTGCCGCCGGCGTCCGTGAAGGCTAATGCGCCCTCCAGCGTCACCGTCACGCCAGGAATCGGCTGGGGCACCGCTTCCGCGGTGAGCACGCGCCCCGTCACCGCGAGCGTGTCGGGCGCCAGGACCTCGAGCGCGAAGGCCGCCGTGCGCGTGACGCTCCGGCCGTCGACCTGCGCCTGCCCCGTGACGGTGAAGCTGTAGGTACCGGGCGCGACGGTACCGGCAAGCGCGAAGTTGACGAAGGCGCTCGCGCCGGGGGCGACGAACGTGGACGGCGAGAAGCCGGCGGTGATCCCGCTCGGCGGCGTCGAGATGCTCAGGCTCACGAGGCTCGTGAAGCTGCCGCTGCCCCCCGCAGCGATGTTCACTGAGGTCTGATCCCCGGCGATCACCCGCGCGCTCGTAGGGGCCGCAGTGAGGCTGAAGTCACCCGTCGTATCGACGGTGAACGTGCGGCTCGCGGTACCGCGGCTCGTGGTGACGACGAGCGGACCCGTTGTAGCTCCCATTGGCACGGTCGTGGTGATCTGGGTCGCCGTCACGGTCCGCACGACCGCGGCGAGGCCGTTGAACGTGACCGTCGTGGCGCCAGGCTCGAAGTTGGTCCCGGTGATCGTGACGAACGTCCCGACAGGGCCGCTCGCGGGATCCACGCTGGTGATCGACGGACCGAACCGGACGGTGAAGGTCCGCGTGGCCGGCGTCAGGTCCTCGTTCCCCGCCAGATCGAGCGCCTTCACGTCGAACGTGTGCGACCCCTCCGTCAGCCCGG
>Ga0209761_1000395_pt1 | contig 26098 bp, 25 predicted proteins | sample GraSoi013_1_40cm_4_FD_185818 | JGI IMG/M metagenome (GOLD analysis project Ga0209761, IMG submission 185818) | Grasslands soil microbial communities from the Angelo Coastal Reserve, California, USA - Sample 09_25_2013_1_40cm (SPAdes) (version 2) | ecosystem: Environmental > Terrestrial > Soil >... | reverse complement strand
TGCCGCCCGGCCGCGAAGGCGAGAAGCAGTGGTTCCTCATGCTGCGCGCAGCCTTCCCTGATGGCCGCACGACGATCGATGACATCATCGCGGAAGGCGACAAGGTCGTTGTCCGCGGGACGATGACGGGCACACACACCGGCGAGTTCATGGGCATCCCCGCGACCGGGAAAGCCGTCGAGATCTCGGGAATCGACATCACGCGGTTCGAGAACGGGCAGAGCACCGAGCACTGGGGACAATGGGACGTCGCAGGCTTGATGGTGCAGCTCGGCGTCGCGCCGCCTCCGCCCGGGGCGCCGGAGACCGAGACCGAGTGAAGGTCCCACCCGAATTCGTAGCTCCCGTTTCGCGGGTCCCCGCGTTGGCCTTTTATGGCCCCGCGGCGTTCCTTCGGACGTGGAGCTAGCCACCCTCGCGAAGTACCCGTTCCTACGCGAGGCGTCCGCGTTCATCCGAGCGGAGAAGGTCAGCCTCGAAGAGATCCTCCTGGAACCCGCGTACGCCCGGGCCCGGAACCTCGGGAAGGCGCGGGTCCTCGAGGCGCTCGAGCGCGGGGCCGCGTCCGATCGAGTCGCGATCGCGCCGGCCGACCAGCTCGCCCAGTTGCTCGCCTACCCGGTGTCCCGGATCCTCGTCTCCGCCTTGGAGGACACGTATCTGATCCGGAGGTTCGCCCTGCGGGAGGCGATCGCCGCGGAAGGACGCCTCGAGTCGGAGTCGGACGATTTCGCGATCCACATGGCCGGGCAGCTGGCGATGGACCTGCGGCGGGAGGACGGCGGCTACCGCCTTCACTTCACGGATTTCCTGCGTTTCACGAACACGATGCGCGACGCGCCATGGAAATTGATCAACCAGCGAGTGGACCGCGGGTACGTCATCTTGCAACGGGCGAAGGCGCTTCGAGTCATGCGAAACGCGATCCAGCGGCACATCGAGGAAGGCCTACCCCTCCCCGTGAACGATGACATCGTCACGGCATTCCGGACGGACCTCCGCGAGATCCGTGGAATCCTGGAGGCGAAGAAGGCGACGTTCAAGGCAGAAGACATCGGGAAGGTGAGCATCACCCGGTTTCCGCCGTGCATGTACAACCTCCTGGCGCAGATCCAGAACCACGAGAACGTCCCGCACATGGGCCGCTTCGCGATCGTCGCGTTCCTCCATCACATCGGCCTGGGAAACGAGGAGATCTTCCGCGTCTTCGGGGACGTGCCGGATTTCGCGGCCGACGTCACGAAGTATCAGATCGAACACATCACCGGCACGTCGAGTCCGACGGAGTACACGCCACCGGAGTGTGCGACGATGAAGTCCTACGGCATTTGTCCGGGACCGGACCGAATTTGCCTGACGATCAAGCATCCCCTCCAGTACTATCGCGTGAAGGGGCGCGAGCAACGGCCGCGCGGAGAGAGCGCCTCGACCGCGACCTAGGCAGAGAATCCCCGCCAAGTCTTCACGGCGCGTTGCACGGCCGTCGCGTTGCCGAGGACCGCGAAGAGGACCATGAACCACTCGAGCGGCCCGAACGTCAGGACGCCGACGCCCCAGGTCGCACCGCCCGACGGCGCGACGATCAGCTGAATCAGGCCGCCGAGGAACAGGAGCACGAGACGATCCGCGCGGCCGAGGACGCCGCCGTAGGCGCGGCCCTGTCCGACCGCCTGCGCCTGGGTCCCCATGTACGACGTCAGGAGGACGCCGAGGAGCGCGAGCGTGCCGACCGACAGATGACAGTACATCGCGTTGAAAGCGATGCCTCCCAGCATGAACACGTCCGCGTACCGATCAAGCACATGGTCCAAGAAGTCGCCGCGCACGGATGCCTTTCCGGCCATCTTCGCAATCTTGCCGTCGAGCGCGTCCAGGTACGAGTTGGCCAGGATCAGCACGAGCGCGAGGCCGAGGAACCCTCGCCCGCCGATGAAGAAGGAGATGCCCGCGCCGACCGCCGCGAGGAAGGCGATCCACGAGACGACGTTCGGATTGACGCGCAACATCCGAGAAGCCACGGGGACGAGGAACCAGTCCGCGGCCTTGCGGTACCGGTCTAGAACCATTGCGCCGGTATTGGTACTGCTCGGCCAAAGGCCTTCCGATTACCGGGTGCGAGCCCCAGAACAATCGTTCATTAGGATGGCGGTTCGGATAAGGTAATCATTACGGCGTCGGAAGGGCTCCCGACGGGGAGTCAATGTCTGGGGGTTGACGCGGTAGCACTCGGCAGGGCTACTGGACGAGGAGCCGCCCGGCGCAGGCGCTCGTCTCGATTAATCTTCCCCTCGAATCGTGGACCAGGACACCACGATCCCCCTGTTCCCCTGGCGTCCAGTCGAAGCTCCGATCCCACGTCCGAATTAGGTCCAGCACCGCCGGGCCGTCGTACACCCGGTAGCCGTCCCGGACGACCGCGAGGCGGTCCAGGGCGGCCCGCCTGCGGGCTCGCTCGGCAGGGGTGGGGGCCGCGTCGAGCCAATGCTGTGGCAGAGCCGCGTGGCACATCCAGTAGTCGGTTACCGAGAATCGGCATGAAGGTTAGTGTCATTGAATTGGAACGCGTCGTGGTGTGGTTCCGAACCTGGCTTTCGGTGCAACGTATCGCCCACTTGCGCGAGGAGCTTGTCCGATTCGAGCGCACACGACAGAAGCCCTCTTCTGTTCGGATTATGTTTCGATGCTCTCGTTCCCCACCCAAGCTCGCCCCCTCATGGGCGGGCACTTTCCCTGAATTTCGTATTCCATCCTTTCAAGTCAACGCATCAAAGTCGGGCACGAGTTCGGCGGTACCGGAACCCTGTATAAGGTCTCCCGTGCGAATGCGTCGGCCCCACTTGATTCGCGATCCCACCGTCAGTTCGACGCCGCAATCGCCGATAAACCATACGTAGGGTTTCTTTCGATCGCCCGTCGCCGCAAGCACTTCAATCACGTTCGCCAAGAATCGTACCTCTGCATTCTCGAGAGGGCGGATGTAGCGATCTGATTGTCCCGGTTTGCTGAGTCCGGAAGCGTCTGTCGACCGCAGTATTACGTAACCCGGCACCTCCTCTTTGGAGACGAACTCAGGCACCTCTCGCACCCAAACCGAGAGGGCTTTTCCTTTGTATTTGATCGTCAAACGTCCGGTGCCGTATTTGTCGACTTGACCGCTGAGAACCGGCCACGACGCCAACAGACCTCGCTCGCGAAGCCGTCGCTTGGGTTCGTCAAGGGAAGGCATGTTTGGTCCTCGGTTTCGCGAGACAGGATGTGCTCTGGAAACATAACCTTGTCAGCCCCCCTTCTGTTCGGATTATGTTTCGATGCCCTCGTTCCCCATCAGCGCCCGCCCTATGGGCGGGCACTTTACCCTTTCGGCCTCTTGACTCGGCGCACTACGTATAGGCCATCCTTGGCAAGGAAGCCACCATCCGCATCCTCGCATACATTTTCCTGATCAGGCGGCCGCGTGACCCAGAAGTCACCAACCGATGAAGAACCGGGACGGAAGCCCTCGTTTTGGCCGGTCTTCCTGGCGCTCTTTTCCACGGCCCGTATTCGGCGTTTCCGGTAGTGGAACTCGCACAGGTACATGGGTCTCGTGCTTCCGAGCAGCGCCTCGTGATATTGTCCGGCCTCGAACCACGAGGACTCACGGAGTCGCACCTTTCCTCTGCAGTTCGGCGTTGGTATCTCCTCCGAGGGTATCGACCGGTGCCACCCTAAACACTTTCGATTGCGCACTCTGCGCCTCGCGACGCAGGAGGCCCCCTTTCGTCTCCGACTCCGGAATTTACCGCAAGATTCCAATCCTGACAAATACCTATTTTCGGGTTACGACCCATCAGGACTATTAACGCACTGGGTCCGAGAAATCAAACCGTCCACCTCAGCCCGCTTAACACGGTATTGAAGTTGACGGGCCATCCCGTTAAATTGATACCGACGAATCCTACGGCACCGTTGTTCACACTCAACCCCGTCTCGATCACGAGGGCGGGCACTCTCCGCTTCCCTGCGCTTCTTCAACTCCGCTTCCAAGACCGGCTCCACTTCCTGCCTGAACTTTCGCAGTTCCTCCGGACTCATGTCGTGGATGGACGACGGGTTCGTCCGGAATACAGCCAATATTCCTCCAGATAGTTCGCGCGTCTCCGCTGCTCCGAGTCGGCGTATCTGCTCCCCCTGCTTCTCCGCGAGCTCGGGCCCGAAATAGGCAACCCAGGGGGGTCGAGCGTTCCGTAGAATTGTGGCGACCAGCTCCTCGGGTGGAGGGAGAATGGTCGTGTTGAGTTGTTCCTGGGTGAAAAGGTCGTCTCTCTCTCCGAGCCCATGGGTCAGCGATGCAAGTCGAATTACGTCCTCCAAGAACGTCAGGAAGGACGCCGCGAACGCCCTAGCCTGCGTCCGCTCCCCACGGTCACTCGACCACCAGAAAGGACTTCCGAAAAGGGGGTTGTGGAGATCGATATCCAAGAACTTCATCGGGGTTTGCTTCAGCTCCAGGGCAGCCAAGGCCATGGAAATCTTGTCGATGTCCTTCGGGCTCCTGTCTTTCTCCCAGACGAACCAAAGCCGCTCCCCTTTGTACTTCTCAATCGAGGGAACCAAGTCTCCTGCGTGGGCCTGCCTGCGAAACAACCACCCGTGCCGTTCTGCCAAGCTCCGCAGGTCCGCGAGCAGGGCGTCCAACCGAGCGTCCCGAGGAACACCGAGTTGTATCTCGTCCGCGTAACTCACAGTCTCACCTACACGCCCGGGATGAGTCGATAGGGCGGGGCCCCTGTACCATCAAACCGGGCGAGCACGCGCCTGGTTTGTGGACAACGCGTCCGTCCGGCGATTGTTGGTTACGTGGGCGCACAGGCCCCCACCGACCATGATCCGACGTTTCCAACGCCGTGATGATTACCTTATTCGGACCGCCATCCTAATGAACGATATGAATACTTGGTCAGGCTCGGTTATGACTTCGGGCGTCAACAACCGCCGGACGAGGGCCGACTCTAATGCTTGCCGAGCCTGATTTGTGGTTATTGGGTACCGAGGGCATCGTTAGTGCAACCATCGGGGCGTTCTCCATCATCGTCTATACGTTCTGGTACGACAAAATGAGTGCTCGGTGGGACAAGATGATCCAGGACATCCGCGCGCGTGACCTCGGCGGACAAATGAAAGCCCAAGGAGCGAAGGAACTTGATCTCTGGGTAGCCGCCCGCATTTTCAGATGGAGGAGGAAGGTTAACATTGAGGAAGGCCGGTCGGACCTCGAAGACTTCGTTACGGGCGTTTCTCCGATACTCCCACCGGGTGCAACCATCGGATTCGACAAGTCACACATAGAGACGCGGCGGATCACGACCGCAGCCTTTGAATTGGGTGGAAAGGTTCGGCGAGTAGCGCGAGGTTTGCTGTATTCAATTCTGGCGCTAAGCGCAGGCGTGTCCTTTTCCTCGCTATTGGCTTTCACTGGTGTGTCGGATTCGTCGAATTACTGGAAGTGGGGAGTGCTTGCCGGAGCCCTGGCGTTGTGGCTTCTTTTGCTTGCGTTTGTCGCTATGTTCATTGTCGAACCGTACCCATTCTGGCAGTATCACTGGATCGATCAAGATCGGAAGACCATCCACTTCAATTCCTCTTTTTGGCAGGACTAAGGCACCAGCAGCCGCCGGGCGAAGGCCGAGTCCTTCACGAGTCGCCCGCTCCCTGTGTGCACGACGATCCCGAAGTCGGTCGATGGGGTCCAGGTTAGGTGGTGTTGCCGAGGGGCGGTCCTAAAAGTAGATTTGAACCTCGGGAGGTATGGACCGACTGGGACCAGGGGCATGATGGACCCTCCTGGGAATCACGAAACCCGGTCGCGATATCCTTTTCCGCGCGGTTAACCAGCCTCCGTCGACGTGCTCGGGGCGCCCCCCTCCCGCCTGGGTGTCAGGTGCCGCATGAAATTTCCCTGTGACCCCAGCCTCCGGGTTCGACCTCTCTCGAAGTCTTCCCGGTTCCAGATTTTTCTGTACTTTCGCCGTGTTCGGCCACCTCTCCCCGGGTGGAGGGTTGACCTCCCTGGTCGTCGTGCTACCAGATCAGGAGGACTCGTGCGACGGAACTGGTCGACGAAGATTTTACTTCGCCTCGAATCCAGGGCACGCGCCCACGAACTTTTATTGGGTAATTCATATACACTCGAGGTCTGGAGGACAGCGCAATGGCGAAGGCGTTCACAGAACCAGCGCTGAAACCGCCTGTTACCGTTGAAATTCGACTTCCCGCGGGAGTGGTGGGAGGCGGGTACAGGATTTCCGCGCCTCTGATCCGGCGATCGCGCCTCACATCGAGGACCAATGGCGGCGTCGGGAAGCGACTCTCCGATGGCTGGTGTCTAAACTTCGCGGTGGGGTGCAGTCATGCGTGTCCATTCTGTTATGTGGACGAAATCCACAAGCGCTTCGGTCGCAGACGCTACGGCGACGCGGTCTTGCAGAAGTGGGGCGATTACCTCCTCACCCCAGAGAATCTCGACGAAGCAATCGATCGTACGCCATGGGAGCGGTGGGATGACAAGGAGGCCATGATGAGCTCCACCCACGACCCCTACCTGCCGAGCCTCGCCGCCGCGGCGAGGAGAATCCTCGAGAGAGCGCTCCCCGCTGGCGTCCGACTCTGTCTCCAAACGCGGTCTTTCCTCGTCACCAAGGATCTCGCATTTCTGTCCGAGTTCGCGGACCAAGTCCGTCTCCAGGTTTCGATTGCGACGATGAACCGCGATCTTGCCCGACAGATTGAACCTCGGGTGCCACCTCCGGGGGCACGAATCGAGGTCCTGCGCCGGGCTCGCCAAGCAGGGTTGGAGGTCGGCGTGATCCTTGCACCAATCCTTCCGCCGACGCGCACGCGTCCAGATGTGATCGCGGATCTCGCCGCGATGGCCGAGGCGCTCGAGGACCTGGACCCCGAGCACGTCTACGGCGAATCGTTGCACGTCCGAGGACAGAACCTCAAGCTCCTTGAGAACGCACTCGGGGAACGAGTCCACGTGACGCCTGGATTCGATCGCGGGATTGCGAGAATTTTTCACGCGGAGCTTCGAAAGTCGGGGCTTCGTGGCACGTGGTGGTACGAGAGCTAAATCGGCCAACCGCGATCGAATGTTTGCTGCCCATGTCGCATGACGTCCAGAATCGTTTGGGCGAAGGTGGCATCCACCTGGGAGAGTCGACGGGTCAAATCATCCGCGGCCTTCGTGTATCGACTCCCGGTTCGTGTCCGTCTCGTAAGGAAGATCAGGTAGTAGTGGTAGCCTTCCCCGCCGTCAATGGTGTAGACGTACATGATGTCGCGGAGTGTCCTCAGGTGCGATACCCACCGATTAAGGAGATCGTCGTAGTCGTCGGCCGTGTCGACAAGGGCTCCGAACAATTCCCTGCAAGTTTCCCGGTTCTGCTCCCAAGCTCGTTTCGTCCCGGGAAAGAACGTGAACCAAAGGTCACATGGGGAGCGAAGCAAGAGGTCCATTGATTGCCAAGAGAAGCCTTTGATTCCCTCGTAGTCGACGAAGGCGAGAAAGTGCGCCCCTCGGGCGTCAAGGTCTTGGATGACCCCTGAGATAACTGCGTCAGCCTCATCCGCTACCACTCGGAACGTTTCCGGCGCACGGAGCGCGGCGAGACGCAGATTCAATGCTGCGGCCCTTCTCCTGTCCTTCTCGATCGACACGATAAAGTCGAACGGTTTGGTTGGAACAGAGGCAGCGAGGACGGAGGATCCCGCGATGAGGTCTCCGCTCTCACGAATCTGATTGAGCCCGGAGCCGGCCATCACGTCCAGGTACGCCATGCATTTCTTCTTCAACCCGTGCAAGTGCTCCGCGATAATGTTCGTGTAGACACGTTGCCAGTAGACCAGCGAAATCAGCTTCAGAGTCGTCCAGACGCCGAATACATTGACAACATCGGGCTCAATGTTGCTGACGTGTTCTCCCCCCTCGAGGAGGACCCGCAGGTGATCCTCGAGAAACTTCGCCTCGGATTTTTTCGGCCTGAGATCACCCCGAGAGAGGTGGCCTTTGGATGACGACCATCACAAACGAGATTTGTCTCTCCCGGTAAAATACCCACCTCTGAGGTCGGTCACAGTGCGTCCAAGACGCACTATTCATCGTCTTCGCCCCGCTTCATCAGGAAGTAGGCCGCGAGTCCCCCAAGAATCGCGGAGCCCGCGACCAGTGCGACCGTTCCCCAGAATTCCTTGTCAGTCTTCAGTTTTCCCAGGAAGGCGACGACTTGATCGAACGCGTCATGTGGGCGCTCGGGGTCCAGCCGGACGTATTCAAGCTCCGCAATCACCCCGGGCGCCTTGACACCGGCCTCGAGGACAGGCAACACTCGCTTGTTTTGGCTCAATGCCAATCCGATCTCCTGATTCACCCATGCGGAGGCCGCTCCCTGCCGCGTGAGCAAGGCGAGGACAAGGTCGGTGCGTGCGATGTTCGCGCGGACCTTTGCGGAGAGTGGCGTCCCAGGTTGTGGCGACCGCTCTGCGAGATACAGCTCGATTCCGATCGCGCGGCTACGATTCTCGAGTTCCTTGAGGTAGGGTAGGTCTTCCTCGGCAACGCTGTGACTTACGAAAACAGCGAAGGTCATCAGATCTCGCCCGAATGCATGGTGATTGGATCGGCCTCGAGTCCCTTCTCCACGAGCCGTTTTACCGCGTCGCTCCGCTTCATCGAGAGTTTGGTCGCGTAGTCGTCGATCCGTTCCCACAAGGTCATGTCAACGCGGAAAGTCACGACCTGTGATTTTAGCTGTTGTTCCCTGAGTTGCGCCGCGATTTCCTTCGGAGGCTTGAGGGGGTTAGCCTCGAAGAGATCGAGGAAATCGCGCCGCTTGTTGGCAGCCAAGTCGGAGTACGTATCCGCGAAATCCTTGACCGTGCTCGCGCGCTGTTCCGGGGCCATGCTTTCGATCGTCGGCCAAACATTCGATTTCTGGAGCGCTTCTCGCACCTGTTTCGCCGTGGACCAGGCGATCGTAGGTTTCTTGCTGTCGCCGCGCTGGCGGAATTTGATCACGGTTCCGGGGAGCAGCTTTTGGAACTCTCCCATCAGGATCGCGTCTCGGACGCGGTTGGCATCCGGCTTCGGCTTTCCTTGCGGATTTGTATAGTGCCATCCGAGGAGTTCGGCGACTTCCCGGCGTTTCTTGAGTTCGAGAAGATTTGGGTCAAGGGTGCCCATGAGCCGCTGGATCGCCCGCGAAAGCTCTTGCGCGGTGATATCTCCGCGCTTGAGGTTTTCGTGGAGGGACGCCAGCAACGCTTGGTCGTCGTCCATCGTCGGATCAACTCGGCACGGCGCCTTCGTGTGGCCGAGCATGCTGAGAGCCTGCAAACGGCGGGAGCCGCTCACGACCTCGTACAAATTCGGGTCGCCTCGAGCGGGTCTGACCAGAAGCGGATTCTGAAGGCCGATCGTCTTGATGCTCTCGGCCAGCTCCTCAACTCCCTCCGGATTCGGCTCCATTCGTGTGTTGTACTCGCTCACCCGGAGATCCGCGATTGGGATCTCCTTTATCCCCCGTTGGACCTGGAGAGGCCCAATCTCTTTTTCGGACATGCTGAATGGCATTGTTTACGCGCGTATTTGTATGTATCTTGTGTATACATGACGAAAATATTCCGTTGGGAATTAACGCGACCGAAGCCTTCCCAACGGAGAAATGACGTGGCCGCCCGCGAGGGTATTCCATCGGCAAGCCGGGCGGCCAATGTGGAGGGATGCTTGCGACTAAGACATCCCCCGCAGAGTCATGAGCCTTTCGCGTTCGTGCCGGTCTTGCCAAGGATCCACTCGAGCGCCCGGATCCAACCACGGAGTTCGTCCTTCGTGATCACGAAGACCTGGAGATCGGGCGTTCCCCACTGAAGGAGCTGACCGTGCAGCTGCTCGAGCCGCGTCCGGATCGTCTTCTCGTCTCGCATCGTTGTCAACGCTGGTGTGAGGGTGATGTTCTCGCCGGGGGGAGAGATGGGTGAAACTGGATTCGCGGCGTCTACAAGTAGGATACAGGTAATGCCTCAGCGCAGCCAGCGGCTGGTGAGTCTACTCTGTACCCATGGCTCCAAGCAATGACCGCAGAGTTCCGTAGAGAGAAGCGTACAGCGATGTGAGCAGCCCAGGATGGTCGTTCGCAGGAACGCCCAACACAGTCATCCACACACTATCCACTCGTCTTCTGCCGTCGAAGGAGGTCCTGAGCTGTTCGACGACACTCGGGAACGGCACAGTCCGGAGGTCTTCGAACAGCGTCAAGAGTAAGTTCCGTTGCGAAGCTGACAGCAACCGCAAGTCCGGGATCTTGGTTTGAGCGACTCGGTGTTTGTCCAACACCCACCAGGTCCCACCGATTTGCTTGCGGAAATCGGACACGAGGAGGAGAAACAGGGACGAATTGAACCACAGGCATAGTATCTTCGCGTCGTCTTCAGTGAGTCCTCTAAAGCCCCAGATGGAGCCGCCCACGAAACTCGGCACGCGAGTGTATGCTGCGATGTGGTGGGTGCCGGGCGCGCCGATGTTAATTCGGCGAGCGAGGAACAGGTTGGAGGTCCCTTCCCGAACCCTATCGGCCCAACGCTCGCTCACCCTGGCAAGGAACTTCTGGCCCTTTTGCGTGCCATAGATCCCATTCATGAGTTCCTTCAGCCCGGGATAGTAGCGTGCGATCGTGATGTCGGTTGCGTCGGTTATGTCGAATCTGGGGTAGTACGAGAGCCTGCGAACCGCGGAGGTAAGAACCGACTGCGGGATCTCCGGGAGCCCTAGGCTATCGTCTTCGTCCCCTACGACGAACGAGAGACTCACGACGACCTGAGGATCGGATTGCACGGCAGTCTGCAACGCCTCGCCGATCATCTTCAGGACGGCCCACTGACGACGCCGATTCCCTCCGAGGAGCGCGTCGATGTGTTTGCAGGCCTGGAACTCTGGCTTCAGCGCTCGGGGCATTCTACTTCCGCCCCCACGAGGGCTTGAAGGCGACGACCTTGGCACGGAACTCCTTCAACCGATTGCTGTGCTCGTCGATCTTTGCGAGGATCGCGCTTTTGTGTAGTTCGAACGCGGCGACCGTCTTTGAGTCCTTCGACTTGACCTTGGCCAACCGATCCAATTGGTCGAACGGGAGCGCGTACTTCCCCGGCAGACTCCGGTAGACCAGTTCGTTCTCGACGTGTTTGTCCACCTCGACCGGCACCTCGTGGACATCGGACTTGACCGGTTTGGCCTCGGCCTCCCTTAGAGTCTTTTCGCCCTTCGTGATCTTCTCGAAGGCCTTCGGGTCCTCACGTGCGACCTTCGCGACGCGCGCGACCGTCTCCTTCGAGACCTTCGCCTGCTTGGCGATCTTTGCCTGCTCCTCCCGTGAGACCTTCCGTACCTCCGGAGGTACGGGCCGTGCGGTGGCCTTCGTCCCGACCTTCGGCTTCGGCTTCCTTCCGAACCCGTGCTCGATCAGGAGGGCGACGACTTGCGCCCGCTGGTCCGACGTGAGTTGGCGGCGCTCCAGGTTGTCCCGCAGGATGTACTCGAACTGGCGATCCTCGGGGATGTCCACCATCCGCACGGGCACCGCCTTGATGCCAAGCTCCTTGGCGATCCTGAACCGGGTCGTACCGGCGAGGATCACGTCGTCCGGTGTCACGTCGAGCGGGACTCGGATTCCGTCACGTCGGATCGACTCCCTGATGGACCCGAAGGTGGAGGAGTCGGGGGCGGGCATCTTCCCGGCGTCGGGGTGCTCCTTCAACCGTGAGACCGGAACGCCACCGTAGCGCCCCTCAAGCTTCACGCTCAACGGGTCGGGGCTCATTCGACTTCCTCTCCGTAGATGTCGATGCCCCAATGGTGCGCGAGGTACGCCTCGACGAACTTCTCGTCGCGGCCCTCCTTGACGAGCCGCGCGGCGAACACGAGCGGGATCAGGTTCGCCATCTACACGACCTCCCGGATCACCAATAGAACCCGGCGGCGCTCGCCGAGTGTCTCCACGGTGACGGTCTCGATCAGCGTTCGGGAGAAGCGGCGCTCGGACACCCACTCTCTCAGCGGGACTCTGCGCTCGCCCTGCCCGACGTGCTCCGTCCTCGTCCGGACAATTTCCGTCCGTGCGGTCTTCGTTCTCGCCTTCACCGAGTTCTGGCTTCCGTCGCTGCTCGGACCAGCGACCGTCGTCGATGTCTGCATCACTAGTTACCACTCGAATTATGGAAAGTGAAAACAGGGAGGGCGGGCCAAAGCCCGCGCGTCTACGAGAAGATGGTCCAGTTCAGCCCGTCGCACCCGTCGCACGTGCTGTCGTCCCTCAGTGGCATGTCGTGCACGGGGCATCGGCGGCGCTCTTCGATCAGGAGCACGGTCTCGCCTGCGGCCTCGTCCACGACCCAAAGCTCGACGTTGTCGGTCACTGCGCAGCCTCCTTCTGGAGCAGCGCCGCGAGCGCCGCCTCCATCCGGGCCATGCGCTCCGCCGTCTCCGCGCGCTCCTGCTTCAGCGCCGCGAGTTCGCGCCCCTCGTCGGTCTTCGCGTCCCACTCCGCGACCGCGATCTTCGTCGCGAGGTCGCTCCGCTCGCGCAAGTCCGCCATCGTCCTGACCTCGGGCTTCGCCTCCCGGAGTTCGGCCATCTGCCGCTCCAGTTGCGCGAGTCGGATCGCGGCCTTGTTCATGGCGAGGAGTCCGCCCTGAGGGAGGTCCGGCATGTTCGGGACCTCGCCGCTCGGGACGAGCAGGTCGGCGGGCTTCGCCTCGTTGTCTGAGAGCCCGAGCGCGGCCTTCACGTCGGCGTTTGACAGGTGTGTGTAGCGCGAGAGCATCCGCGAGTTCGCGGTCCAGCCGAGCATCCGCTTGATGATCGTCTCCTGCACGCCGCGCCGGAGCAGGTCGGTCGCACGGCTGTGTCGGAAGATGTGCGCGTGCATATTTTTGCCGATGGCGGCGCGCTTCGATGCGTCCTTCAGAATCTTGTTGGCTCCGTCCGGCGTGAGGCGTCCCGGCTCGGACCGGCTCACCATGAACGAGGGAAACAGCGGCCTCGGTCGCTGAACGACCTCGCGCGGGTAGGACCGCAGCCACTCGTCCATGATCTGCACGCTGGCGGACTCGCGCAGGTATCCCCAGTGCTCCTCGCCCTCGACCTTCACCGCGCCGAACCAGAACTCGAAGTAGGCCTTGCCGTCGCCGTTCTGAACGCGGGAGACGTTCTCCACGTTGACGGACAGGACCTCCGTGATCCTGCCGCCGGTCTCGAACAGCGCCACCACGAGGGCGCGGTCCCGCTTCGACACTGTGGCCCCGAGCAGCCGGTTGATCTCCTCCATCGAGAGGATGTCGTTCGGGCCGACCTTCGTCTTCCCGTCTTTGACTTTGGGCAGGGCCTTGACCAAATCGGCGCGCTCGTGGAAGGTCCAGAAGGCCTTGAGCTTCCGGACGTAGGTCGAGTACGAGCCGAGGGCTTTCAGGGCGCCTGTCAGGGAGCCCACGTCCCTCTTCGTCATCTTGAGGATCGGCGGGAGGCCAAGCTCGCGGGCCCGCTTGATCGAGACGCCGAGGTGTACGCAGTAGGTCTCGATGCTGCCCTCTTTGGTCGTACCGACGCTCTGTAAGTAGTCCTTGACGCCCTGCTCGGTGAGAGCGAGTTCCGCGATAGGTCGCATTTGTTGTCTGCTCCTATCTATACGTGGTCCGCTCTTGGAAGTGATAATACCAAACCCAATCTCGATACCACGCCAATTTTCCGGAGACGTGTGGAAACCAAGTCGGATAACCAGTACCAGCACCAAGCGTGCTATCGGTCTAGTACCACGAGAGCACCTCGGACGCCCAGTCGACGGTCCCCGGTTCGTGGCCGTTCGTCTTTCCTTGAAGGATCGCGAGGATCGCCTCGGCCGTCTCGCTCGGGGTCGCGTTCGTCGTGTCGACCTCGAACACGAACGGAAGGCGGGCGACCGCCTCTTGCAGGATCACGTCGATCGCCTCCGCCTCGACGTTCTCGCGGACTTTCTTGGGGGGCCAGCCACGCGCCTCGAGTCGAGCCCGGAGGACGGACGGCCGGCACCGCAAGACCACCGCGAGGTTCACGTCCATCCGGTGGCTGTAGTGGCTCTTGAGGAACGCGACTTTCGCGGGGATGCGCAATCCCGCCCGCAAGGCGTCCACGTCGACCTCGTCCGTGCCTCGTTTCTCGTCGCGGCCGACGATCAGGCCCTCCCGGCGCGCGATCTCGTCCAGGTCGACGACGACGTAGCCTCGCTTCGCGAGCACGTCGCATGCGGAGGACTTGCCCGTCCCAGGCGTCCCGGTGATGGCGACGAGCACGCCAACACCATCGGGGCGGGGCCTAAATCACTTGCGTTCCGGCCCGAACGAGACCGGACGTCCGCGGCGCAGGAAGTATTTCTCTCGCAGCGCGAGTCCCGTGCTCGTGCCCACCAGGTCGACGACGAAGCCGAGCACGAAGAGCAGGAATCCGTAGTGGAACAGGAACGCGGGCACGGAGTCGGGGGAGACGAACACGACACCGACGAGCATTGGGGACAGGGCCATCGCGCTCGCCACGCCGCCGCTCAGGAGGAGCCCGATGAAGACCTCGAAGATCATCTCGGAAAGATTCTCGGTCGCAAGGCCCACCAGGATGGAGGTGATGCCGAGCAGCGCGAGCATCCAGGGCACCGAGGCCTCGCCCGATGCGGGGACGCCGCTCACCGGGAACACGCCGTAGAAGATGACATACCCGCTCCCGACGCCGAGGACTGCGGCCAATGCGAGCGTCCGAGCGATCGAGCGCACCTTCCCGGGTCTGGGACTAGCCAAGGTTCGGTCCCTCCTCGAGCACAATGCGCGTCAGGGAGCTGAGGAACGGATTCGCATCGGGGCCCGGGGTCGGCAGATCCCGGACCTCGACGACCAACTGCACCCAGTGGAGCCAGGGCATGACCGTTCCGTTGCCTCGGACCTGGGCCGCATACTCCGTGATGTTCTGGACCGCGCCGAAGCGGGCCGCATCCGAGCTCCGTGTCAGGACGAACGACCGCGTGAGTGTCGCGGTCCCTTTGGGCGGGATCGGCACCGGCAGGACGCTCAGGGAGCCCAGGTACGCCTTGAAGAAATAATGCGTCCCCGTCTCGTTGTCGACCACCTGGTCCGTGCGTCCGAGGTTCGGGAGTCCCCTCTCCATCGGAAGATCCTCGATCCAAGATTTGTACGCAAACGAGGTCAGGGCGAGAACCCTCGAACTCGGGTTGGTCACCGTGAGCGTCATCGTCAGGTTGACGGAACTGCTGGCCAGCAGGGCCCCGGTCGCCGTCGTTCCGGTGAAGGAGACGGTCCGCGATGGGGCAAGCTCGACGGACGTGTGGGCGAGGATCACCGACGAATAGCTTGCGGACGACACGGCCACGAGGACCGTCAGCAACACGGTCCAGCCGGCGACGAGGAACCATACCCGCTGCTCCGGGTACTTCCATCGGGATGCGAAGCGTGCGGCCCAGCCCATCGTCCTCACTTCGCGGGAGGCCCGTGGGACGCGAACAGCTTCTGCGCGATGTCCTCGACGACGCTCTGCTCCGGCATCGGCGGTTCGACCAGGCGGCCTTCGTAGATGTCCTGGGCGAAGTGGCATTCCGCGGTATGGCCCGGCGCCACCTCCACGTTCGGAGGCGCCGTCGTCTTGCAGATGTCCTGGGCCAGGAGACAGCGCGTGCGAAAGCGGCAGCCCGAAGGCAGATCGATCGGGCTCGGCAGCTCGCCCTTGATCGGCACCTGCGTGTACGTGTGCTCCGGATCCGGGACGGGCACGGCCAACAACAGGGCGCGGGTGTAGGGGTGGGTCGGCTTCGAGACGACTTCCTCCGTCGGGCCGCTCTCCACGATCCGGCCGAGGTACATGACGGCGATCCGGTCCGACATGTACCGCGCGACGGCGATGTCGTGGGTGATGAACACGTAGGGGATGCGATACTTGTCGCGGAGGTCCAGCATCAGGTTCATCACGCCCGCGCGGATCGACACGTCAAGCATCGACACCGGTTCGTCCGCGATGATCACCTTGGGGTTGAGGACGAGGGCCCGCGCGATCGCGACGCGCTGCCGTTGACCTCCCGACATCTCGTGCGGGAAGCGGTCGAGGAAGTCCTGCCCCGGCCGAAGGCCGGCGTCCTCGAGCGCGTGGATCACGAGTTCGGCCCGCTGCTCACGATCGTTCGCGATCCCGTGGATCAGGAGCGGCTCCGAGACGGCCCGCAAGACGGAGAACCGCGGGTTGAGCGACTCGTACGGATCCTGGAAGATCATCTGGAGGTCCCGCCGAAAGTCGAACATCTCCCGCGCGGTCAACGAGGCGATGTCGGTCCCCTGGAACAGGATGAACCCTTCCGTGGGGGTCTCGAGGCGCGAGATGAGCCGTCCGGTCGTCGTCTTGCCACAGCCGCTCTCGCCCACCAGGCCGAGGATTTCTCCCTGCATGAGGTTGAAGCTGACGCCGTCCACGGCGTGCACGTACACTTGCTCGCCGCGGAACGAGCGGAGAAACCCTTTCTTCAGCTCGAAGTACCTCTTGAGCTTCTGAACGCTCACGACGGTTCCGGGCGGCGGCGCGACCGGGCCGAGCGGGACGTCACCTGAAAACTCGGGAAGGGGAGCCGCCGTCAGGTCCGCGTCAAACCCCCCTGGGTGTAGAAGTCCTGGCTGAAGTGGCAGAGCGACCGGTGGCCCGGCTCCGGCACGACGTATGGAGGCGGGGTCGTCGTGCAGATGTCTTTCGCATATTTGCAGCGCGGATGGAAACGACAGCCGCTGGGCGGGGTCACGAGGCTCGGCGGGCTGCCCGGGATCGACTCAATCCGCTTCTTCTCTCCCTTCACGCTCGGGAAGGCGCCGAGCAGCCCTTCCGTGTACGGGTGCAACGTCTGTGAAAAGATCTTCTTCGAGGAACTCTCCTCGATGATCTCGCCGGCGTACATCACGCAGATCCGGTCCGCGACCTTCGCGACCGTGGAGACGTCGTGGGAGATGATGATCAACGTCATCTTGAGCGTCTCCTGGAGCCGCAGGATCTCGTCCATGATCTTCGCCGCGGTGATGACGTCCAACGCGGTCGTGGGCTCATCCATGATCACGAGCCGGGGCCCGAGGGCCAGGGCCATCGCGATCATCGCGCGCTGCTTCATCCCTCCGCTGTACTCGTGCGGATAGTTGTCGATCCGATCCGGCGGGATCCCGACGAGCCGGTACAGTTCCTCGACGCGTTTCCGCGCCTCGTCGTCGCTCATCGGCTCGTGGGTCTGGATCGCCTCGACGATCTGATCGCCGACCGTGTACACGGGATTCAGGGCGTTCATCGCCCCCTGGAACACGATCGAGATCTGGGCCCATCGGACGGCGGACAGCTTCGGGTGGTACTCCCGCAGCCGCCCGTCCTTCCGGCGGGTGACCGCCACGAGATCGCCTTCTTGACGGGCGGCCGCCAATCGCGCTTGGATCTGGGCGAGCTGCCGGCCCGACCCGCGGCCGCCCTGCTCCATCTGCGCCTCGAGCTCGGCGACCTTCGCCTCGAGCGCACGGATCTCGGGCTCGAGGTAGGTCCGGTACGTCAGGCTGAGCGGGTGCCGAAGGAGTTCGAGCTGCTCTTCAAGCTCCGCCCGCTCGTCGTCTGGCTTCGCCCCTTCCTCGGGCCGTGGCATCGCGGCGAGCCGGGCTTGCATGGGCGCAACGTCCCTCGCAATCCGCTCTGCCGCGATCTTCCAGTACTCCTCGCGATACGGGTACAGTTTCCCTTCCGGTTCCCAGATCACTTGACCGCCGAGGATGTGGGCGTTGGACGGGAGGAGTTGGGTGATCGCATACGCGAGGGTCGTCTTCCCGCAGCCGCTCTCCCCGACGAGTCCGACGGTCTCTCCGCGATCGATCGACAGATTCACGCCGTCGACAGCGCGCACCCACCCCTGACGGATTCGGAAGTAGACGCGCAAGTCCCGGACGGCGACGAGGGGCACGCTCAGCGCCTCCGGAGGCGCGGGTTGATGATCTCGTCGAAACCGCGTCCCAGCAGGTAGAAGCCGAGGCTCAGGAAGGTGATCGACAAGCCGGGCGGGAGGAGCCACCACCAGTACGCGAGGGCGCCGCCTTGTGTGAGGACGTTCGACAGGATCCCCCCCCACGAGACGACGGTCGCGTCCCCGAGGCCGAGGAAACTCAGCGCCGCCTCCGTGATGATCGCCCCCGCCACGGCGAGGCTCATGTACAGGAAGCTGAACGGGAGCACGTTCGGCGCGATGTGCAAGAAGATCAGACGCAAATCGGAGGCGCCGGAGACGCGGGCCGCGTCGACGAACGGACGTTCTTTCAGGGTGAGGACCTGCGCCCGGATGACCCGCGCGATGCCGGGCCATCCGAGCAGACTGAGGACCATGATGATCGTCCAGATGCTCGGACGCAGGATCGAATCGAGGATCAGGACCACGGGCAGGAACGGGAGGACGAGGAAGATGTCCGTGAGACGCATCAAGAGGGTGTCCACGATCCCGCCGTTGTAGCCCGCGACGAGTCCGACGATCGTGCCGATGCCGACCCCCAGGAGGGCCGCCAGCAATCCGACGAGGAACGCGACCTGGGTCCCGTAGAAGACCAGCGTCAGGATGTCGTGGCCGATGAAGTCCGTCCCGAGGATGTACCGGTTTCCGGAGGGATAGACGCCCGGGGGCAGCGGGGCCCGCGTGGTTCCGAGGAGCTGGAAGACGACTGTCTGCCGGGAGACCGGGTCCGTGAAGGCGCCGTTCACCTCTTGCGGCGTGATGGCGCTCCCGAACAAGGTGCCTCCGAATGCACCCGCGTAAACGACGTGCGGAACGCTCGGTGGGGGAATCACCCCGAGGAAGGCGGGCACCTCGAGGCCCCCGGTCGCGAACGTCGTGCCCATCGACACGATCTGGTCGTCCGCGGTGAAGATGAAGACGGAAGTGCGGGCATCGACCTCGAAGTAGTCTCGGAGCGGGCCGTGGAAGTATGCCCGGAACTGCGGGATCACGGCACCCGTCTGGTTCAGGCCGATAAGGTAGCTCGTGTCGTTCGCGGAGCGATAGAAGCCCGCGTACACCGACTCGCCACGCGTGCTGAGGGGCAGGCCAATCGGTTCCCAGGAGCTGTCGAGCTGGGCGAACTCCCGACCGGGGACCAGAGCGAGCGCGTTGAGGTCGAGATAGGCGATCCCGGTGTGTGAAGCGGACTTCACGGGCAGGTAGAACAGCATGGGGAAGCTGGAGCGGGTGAAGCCGATCTGCCCGTGGACGGTCGCCGGCTCACCGCCAAGAGCGAGCGGAATCCAGGCCCGGTGAACGCCCGTGATGTTCAGCACCTCGAGCGTGTTGTTCATCAAAGGCAACAAGACCGCCGCGCCGGCGCCGGCGCGCCATGCCTCCCACTTCTCGACGCGTTCCTGGTTGTAGTAGATGAACGGCGGAGCGCTGAGACTCGCGTTCGTCTGGAACATGATGTGCCCTGACGGGGCGACCGGATCTCGCTCATGGACGTACGTGAGTTCGTAGACGCGCGTGTGGTTCAGATCCGAGGCGTAGAAGTACCGGTAGGGGCCGACGGGGAACGTGGAGATGCCGACCGACACGACGCGCTCGAGCGGTTGGACGAGGAGGTTGCCCGACGACGCGGGGTCCTCGCCGGTATACAGGGGGTCGAAGTCGAGGCTGTCGCGCGTGAAATTCGTCTTCTCGAACGGATTGACGGCGGCGAAATCCCGTCCGGCGAAGAAGGCTAGGGCACCATTGTCCCGGCCCGAACCGAACTGAAGGCTGAGGTTCTTGCCGGGGACGATGTAATAGACGTTCGACAATGGCGAGTCGATCAATGGGATGAACCCGAAATCCGAATGGACGTCCCGAAAGAGCGACTCGTTCCCCCTCTGGAACGGGCTCTCGTTCAGGCCCAACGAGTACCCGAGAAGATCCATCCGGATGAATCCGGAGCTCGCGTAGTTGATCAGCCACATGCCGCCCGCGCGATCGCTCGACAGCGGCGTCGTGGGACCCATCACCGGCGCCCCGTACGTCGACCCTGCCGGGAGGCTCGGGAGCGTGAGGTTGTATGAGTTCACGATGAAGCGGTCCGACGCGGGCGCCTCGAACGTTTTCGGGTACGGCGAAATCCAGGGAGCGAAAATCGCGATGACAGCAAAGACGAGGACGACCGCCGCGCCGGCCATCCCAAGACGGCTCTGCCGGATGCTGTCCCAGGAGCGTTTGACGAGGAACCGGAGTTGCTTCAGAATCCCGGAGCCGGTGAGCCTCGCGACGGGCGCCTCGACCTCAGAGACGGACACGCGGATCGAGCACCCCGTACAAGATGTCGGCGACGATGTTGCCTAAGATGACCAACACGGAGATCAGGTACAGGATCGCTCCCGCGAGCATGTTGTCTTGCTTGAAGATCGATTGAAGCAAGTACCAGCCCATCCCGTAGTAGGAGAAGACCTGCTCCAGGATGATCGCCCCGCCGATCACGAAGCCGAGGCTGATCGCCAACGTCGTCACGATCGGTAAGTAGGCGTTCCGAGCGACGTGGCGGTTGCGTACCTTTCGCGCGGACAAGCCCTTCGCGCGCGCGGTCAGGATGAAGTCTTCACCGAGGACCTCCAGCATCGAGGTCTGCATGAGGAGGATCGTGCCCGCCGCACTGATCAGGACGAGGGCGAGCATCGGCAGCGCACCGTGCATGACGATGTCCGCCGCTTGGAACAGGAAACTTCCCCGGGCCAAAGACGGGAAGTGCTGCGCCGTCCACGTCGGATCACTGTATCCGTTGAGGGGGAAGATCGGGATCGCGAACCCGAACGCCCACAAGAGAATCAGGCCGATCCAGAAGGACGGCATGTTGTAGAAAAACAGACTCGAGACGATCGCGAGGCCTTCCGTCTTGCCGCGGTGCCACGCGATGAACCGGCCAATCGCGATCCCGACCAGGTACTCCGCGATCAATGCGCCGCCGAACAGGAACAAGGTCCTCGGCAGCGCGATGGCGAGAATCTCGGAGACAGGCCGTCCCTCTGAGAACGAGCGACCGAAGTTGAAGGTGAACATGTTCCCGAGGAAAATCCAGAGCTGAACGTACCAGGGTTGATCGAGGCCGAACTGAATCCGAAGCTGGGCTCGACAGGGAGCCTGGCACGTCGGGTCTTGTGTATACGCCGCGAGCGGGCCGCCCGGCAACGCCTGGAACAGCAAGAAGATGATGATGGTCACAACGAAAATCGTGATGACTCCCTGAATCGCGCGACGGACCAGGTACCGCCTCAGCGACGCCAACCCGACTCACCCCCGACTCCGGTACTTCTAACGGTCGCCAGCATATTTGTACGTTCCCCCGACCGGACCGAGGGATCCAAAACGGAAAGAGGAAAGGGACCGGGGCGGCGTCCGCCCCGGTCGTTCGGGCCTAGAGGTTCTCCTCTGGCGGCAACTCCTCCTCGGCTTGGTCTCCGCCCTTCGTCTCGTCCATCATTCCCGGGGACTTGGGTGGCCTTCGACCGCGGCTCATCATGCGGCCGACGACGACTCCCACGATCAGGCCAACCACCAGGAGCCCGCCCGCAAGCGCATAGAGCGTCGTCAAGTCCTGCGGGGGCGGAACCGGAATGCTGGCCGTCGTCGACGAGCTCCCCACCGCGACGGTGTGCGAGCCTCCCGTCGGGAAGATGTACGTGAAGGTCACGGTCGCGCTGCCCAGGGCCGTCAGGTTCACAGTCTGGACCGCCACGGGCGTGCTATCCACGTACAAGGTCACCGGCAAGGAACCGGCAATGCTCAATGTATTTGTCACCGTTGCCGTGATCGTGGACGCGGTGCCCGCCACTTTTGCATCCACCGTTGGCGTTCCGTACGTCACCACGGGTGGCGAAGCGACGTACCCGTACCAACCGCGAGCCGCGCCACCGTAGGAGGTCGTTGCGACAACGAGTCCTTCGGTCGCACCGAGTGTCGCGGCCGTCACGTTGAACGTCGCCATACCGGTCGCGTCGGTTGCGACTTGGGTACTGCCACTCCAGACGTCTGCGCCGGCAATCGGCTGACCCGTCAAGATGCTCCAGACCTGTACAGTGGCGGTCGCGGTGCCGCCAGGCGACAACAGGGTCCGATCCAACGAGACGGTCAAGAACGCCTTCGTCGTCGGGAGGTACAGATAGCCAATCGTGAAGTCGAACGGAATCTTCGCGAGCGGCGCCGCGAACGTTGGGGCGAACCAATACTTGCCGTAAGCACCCGAGAACAATTGGTCAATCCCGCCGTATGCGTACCGGAAGTCGGACGGGATGAAGCTCAGCCCGAACGACTGAGACAGACTTACGGGGAACTGCGTTCGGGTGTAGTTCACGTAGCCCAAGTTAGTCCCGACCAACGTTCCGGCGACTGCGTTCGCACTCGTGCTGTGGCCGTTCGGGCCTGAACCCTTGACATTGCGAGCCGAGGTGCACGGAGGTCTTCCTGGAGTGCTGCACCATGGTCCGGGGCCTTGCACCAGGAAGACCTCCGGATCCGCCACGGTCGCGCCGTTCAGACCCTTGAATAGAGCATGGAAGGTCACGCCTAGGGCCTGCGACGTGAAGATCGGTGCGGACAGGGTCAGGGATGCCAGTCCGAAGACAGGGGCGCGCTGAATCACGATTCCCGAGTCAATCGCGAAGTCGGTGTGCTCGATCGAGGCAACGAAGTTGCACGCGTCGGCGGTGACGTTCGGTGTTCCGCCGATGTACGCTTTGACCTGGACCCTCGAGTCGATCTTGTGCGGCATCGCCGTGAAGTGGGTCTTGAACGCGCCTGTGACATCGGTCTGGCTCGTCGCGTTGAGGTAGTACAGCCCGTGGAAGTCCGCCGGCCAAGCGATTGTGCCCTGCCCGGCGCTTCCGTCTGGGTTGCACGAGTCAATCACGCCAAGATTCCCGACCACTTCGAAGTCCTCGACGAAGTTCGTGACGCCCCACCGAGTTCCCTTCGACGGGTCTCCTAGGACGGGGGAAGTCGCGAACCCTCCGCCGAGGTTGCCCAACCCGAAGGAGTTCAGGTCGAGCCCGGCCCCCAGATAGTGGGGCGGGTCGGTTGCGCAGTTCGGGTCACAGCCATAGTGGTACGACCAGTCGAATTCCGCCGGCAAGCCGAGATCGCCGTAGGTGATTTGGAACAACACCGGGACTCCGCTCGCTGCCGTGTTGGTCTGGTTCACGACGTGGGCGGTGACGTTGTTCTGCTTGCCCGTCGGATCGAACGCCATCGTCCTGGCGTCGAATGTGATCCAGGCCGCGTGACCTGCCGTGGCGGGCCCAGCCGATACCAGGAACTCGAGCTGATCCGAAGTCGCGAAGACTTGGTTTCGGGCGACGAACCGCACTCCGACGTTCACGTTGTGCAGGCCCGTCCTCGCCGCGCTCGTCTCGCTCGCCGTGAAGGTCGCGTGCCCGCTCGCGTCTGTCTTGTTCGAGTTCGCGCTCGCTGCAGCGACCGTCAGGTTCGCCGTGTCCGCGACCTGCGGGTCGACGTCGATGCCCGCGACCGGGGCCCCAGCCCAGTTCGTCACCGTTACGGTAAAGTTCGCCTGGCTGAGGAGCGGATTCACGACCAGCCCGTTCGCGGATGTCGAAGCGGCGCTCACGATTAGCCAATTGGGCGTCACGTCGTTCTGTACGAATAGAATGATCGAGGCCCTTTGGGTGTCCCCAACGATCGTGTTTTGCACCGTCGTGTTCGCCTTGATCACTTCGGTGAGGTGCTGGTTCGGGTACTTCGTGATCGATGGAGGCGTGTAGGTGAACGCCACCTTCCCGGTCGCATCGGTCACGCCCGAGGCCGGCGCAACGGTCCCGAACACCAAGGTGGTGTCGATGTTGATCGTGTGGCCGGGGAGGCCTGCCCCCAAAGCGTCCGTCAGGGTCGCGGTGATCGTGGCTGTGCCTGTCGGCGCAATCACGGGCGTCGGTGTGCTCAGCCTCAGCGTCGAGATCGGCGCGGGCGGAGCGACGGTGACTTCCATCACCTTGCCGTTCGTACCCGTCAGGCTTCCTTTCGTCGCGACAACGGAAGCGATCACGTTACCTTGAATGACCGGAACCGACCAGGTGAAGTGGACGCGTCCGCCCGCGTCCGTGGTGCCACTCTGCACAACGGACTGGGAACCGTACCGCAGGGTCAAGGTGACCGCGGCGCCGCTTGCCGGAGCCGCGCCCTGCGACACAAGGATGTCAAACGGGGCGACCTGCGTTGCATAGACCTGGTCCGGCATCGACAAGGCAACGGTGAGCGACCCACCGGTCGGAGGCGTCACAGTGCCCGCGGGGACGATGTGAGGAATCGACCACGGGTTGTAGATGCCGCCGCCGTTCGGGTAGTTCGCCCAGCCTGTCCAGGCGTCGTTCCGGTACGCGTTCAGGTTCTTCCGGTAGTAGAGGACGTTCCACGGAAGCTGGTCGGTCAGGATGCCTTCCGCGTCCTTGATCTTCTTGACGCGGCTCGCGGTGTCCGTGTCGGTCAACGCGCTGTGGATCAGGTTGTCGACCACGGTGTTGCTGTAGCCGGCGGAGTTGGATCCACCGGTCCCGAGATTCACGTCTCGCTCCGTGCAGAAGAAGTCACAGATGTACGTCTCCGGGAAGTCGCCCAGGGAGAAGCCGAGGACGTAGATGTCGAACGACACCGGTGCGGTAAACGCCTTCGCCACGATTGTGTCGAAGCTCGTCGGCGCGGCGTCGATGTCCAATCCCATGGTCTTCAGGTTCTTCGAGATCATGATGCCGGCGTCGGCCCGGATCGGGTCGTAGTCCTTCGGAGGCGTCAAGATCGTCGCCTTAACCGGCGAGCAGTCGGGAGCATCGAGGAATCCATCGCCGTTGCAGTCATGGAATCCGGCCCCGGTCAGGAGCGCGGTCCCCGCCGCGATGTTGAAGTCCGGTGGCGAGGCGGTCGTGTTCACGTACAATGGGTTCGAAATCGCGATCGGGACCGTGCCCTTGGCGCCGAATCCGCCCATGAGCGTGTTCACGATGTAGTCCTTGTTGATCGCCATCGAGAACGCCTTGCGCAGGGTCTGGCTCCAGGGAGCCTGTCCCCACGGCCGCTCGCGCATGTTGAAGGAGACGTAGAAGAACCCGGAATCGGTGACCTGCTCGATGTTAATCGCCGGGTTGGACTGGACCTGGGTTAGGAAGCCGGGCGTGAGGGGCCAGACCAAGGTGTCGATGTCGCCCCGCTGAAGCGCCAGGCTGATGACGTCGAGACTGCCGTAGATCACCGCGCGGATGTGGCGCAGGGCCTTCGGGTAGAACGGATACGCATCGCCCCTCCAGGTGTGGGATTGTCCCTTGCCCCAGTAGCTCGGCGAAACGTCCATTGTGGCGTCGCCGTTGTGCGTCCAGGATGTCAGCTTGAAGGGCCCCGAGCCCGTCGCCGCGTCGAGCCCGTTGTACGTCGTGTCGATCGAGTTGTCGAACGTGTCCGTCAGATGGCTGGACGGGTCGGACAGGTTCAGCTGGGGCCATGTGCCTAGGTGGTTCTTCCACAGGCCCGATGGGATGATCGGAATCTCCATCGTGTCGTAGAAGAACAGGGCGTACGTCTTAGAGAGATGGAATTTCACGGTCGTTGCGTCGATCTTCGTGACGCCGATGTGGGACACGCACTTCGCGCCGCTGCAACCAGTGGTCGCGTTCCAGAGCGGGTACTTCTGCGTGTCGGACCAGACCGCGTTGAAGATCCCAAGCTGGTACGTGGACCACGGCAACGTCTGGAACGTGAACACGACGTCGTCGGCCGTCAGAGCTTGGCCGTTCGTGAACGTCGCGTTGTTGTGGATATAGACCGTCACACCGAAACCCGTTGAATCAATGCAATATCCTGGGCCGCTCGGTAGGCTCCCGGCGGGACAGGCCGACCCACCTTTGGTTGGATCTGACAACACGTTAAACGTCGTAAAATCAGGATCATGGGAGAACAACCCTTCGAAGTTGAACTCCACGTGATACTGTTTCCAGACGCTATTCGTGGCAGTATCGAAATAGTTCGGGTTCACCATG
>Ga0209761_1000394_pt1 | contig 26190 bp, 27 predicted proteins | sample GraSoi013_1_40cm_4_FD_185818 | JGI IMG/M metagenome (GOLD analysis project Ga0209761, IMG submission 185818) | Grasslands soil microbial communities from the Angelo Coastal Reserve, California, USA - Sample 09_25_2013_1_40cm (SPAdes) (version 2) | ecosystem: Environmental > Terrestrial > Soil >... | reverse complement strand
CGTCCAGCAGGGGCTGCTCGACACCAGCTACCGCCGGCTGACGACCCGCCGTGGGCCGGGGGCGGGCCGTCCGGCGAAGCTGTACCGCCGCTCCGCCCGCCAGGTCGAGCTCACCCTTCCCGAGCGTCGCTACAAGCTCGCCGGCCGCGTGTTCGCGCGCGCCTTGACCGCTGTCGAGCCGCCCGCTCGTGGCGCCCTGGCGCGTGCGGCCCGCGCCGAAGGCCGGACGCTCGGCGCCGCAGCGCGCGCCCGCACCGGCCCGAGCGCGGGGACGGATCGCCTCCTCGCCAATGCGCTCGCCGTGCTCGATGAATGCGGCTACGACCCGGAGCGCGTCAATGGCGAAGTGCGGCTGCGGAATTGCCCCTTCGACGCCCTCGCCAACGAATGCCGGCCGCTGGTGTGCGGTATGAACCTCGCCTTGCTGCAGGGCCTGCTCGCTGCCGCCGGCGCGCGCGGCACCCGGGCCGAGCTGCGGGCGCCGGAGGCCGGCTCATGTTGCGTGATCTTGAAGACCTCCGCCCACACGAAGCGCTGACCCCCGTCCCACAAATTCAGTCGTCGTCAGCCGACCGGCCCGGATGCTTCTCCCGTCGGCGATAGTGCTTCGCCGACTTGTGCACCTTGTGTGATGGAGTCTTGAGCCGCTGCTTCACCGGTGCCTTCGGATTGGGGACGCGGACGGTGAGCTTGCGCTTGTCTTTGTCGCTCACGACTCGAGGAGGGTGCGGATCTGCTTCGCGTGGTGCGCGCAGTGGCGGACGTGGAACCGCAGCCACTCGGGCAAGGTGAGATCGCCGAACGCGGGATGCTTCACGAATAGATCGTCTCGGCGAACCGGCAACAGCTCGCGCGCCAGCGCGAGGAAGCGCGCCACGCCGCCCCGCAGCTGCCGCTCCACGGCGCCCGCATCGGGGCGCTCAGCAGGCTGCGTTGCCGCCGGCGCGGGACGGCCCGAGGGAATCCATCCGACATCGAGGTACACGAATTGGCCCAGCCGTTGTCGTAGCGGCCTGGGCCGGCGCCGCATGGGCGGCTTCGCGCGCCGGTCCTCGAATATCCGACCGCTCCCATCGATCGAGATGGCGAGGTGGTGGACGATCTGAGCCGCGGTCCACTTCCCGAGTGGCGCGCGGTGCCAGTCCGCTTCGGGCCGGCCCGCCAGGGGACCGAGCACCACGTCGGGAATCGCGGCGAACGCCTCTGGCCTCATGGCAGCACCGCGTCCGCGATCTGTCTCGCCTGCGCGGCCGCGGACGCCCCCGCCCGCACGCGACCCACCAGCGTGCCCGCGCTGTCCACGATCGCAAGGTCGGCGTCGGCGAGGGCCGCGCTGTCGGTGCGAATCGAGAGAGCCCACTGGCGCTGGGCGGCGACCGACTGCAGCCGGCCGGCCAGCCGGTCGGCGGTCTTGGGCGGCAGATAGACCGTCACCAGCGTGCCCGCATCCGCCGGGCGGGGGCTCGCGCGCGGCGTCTCGTTGCAGGCGAGCGCGGCGCCGGCGAGGCAGCCGGTGAGCAGACGCGCGACTGTAGCGTCCGGAACTCTCATACCCAAGATTGTACGAGTGAATCTGCTGCGTCGCCACCCGATCGCGTTCGCGCTCATGGCGCTCGTCCTCCTTTCCGCGCTCGCTCCCTTGCCGCCGCTGCTTGACGCCGTGAGCGGCGCGCCCCCCGGCGACGTGGACCTCGTCCGCCCCACGCTCTATACCCTGCTCGCGCCCATTTCGAACGTGCTCGACGCGCTCACGTTCCTGAGCCTCGAGCGCGCGAAGGCGCTGCTGCTCGGGTGGACGGGCGTCCTCGTGCTGTGGGGACTGCTGCGGCGCGGCACCCTGCGGCGGCGCGTCATCGCGGCGCTGCTCGGCCCCCTCGCGGTAGTGCTGTTGGGGGTCGCGGCGGTCCTGCTCCCGCGCCCGGTCGCGCGGCTCGTCGCCGCGGACTCGACGCTCACGGTCATCGACTACCACGCGCACACCGCACGGTCGCACGATGGCCGCCGCGGTTGGACCCTCGAGGACCTCGCCGCCTGGCACGCGGCTCAGGGATTCGGGGCGTCGTACGTCACCGATCACAACGTGGCGTTCGAAGGGGGGATCGACGACCCGATCCGCCTGCTGCCCGGAGTCGAGTGGAGCGTGTTCGACCAGCACGTGGTCGCGCTCGGCGCTGTGGGGCCGATCGACCGCGGCGTGTACGGGCGCGATACTCGCGCCATGCTCGGCTTGTTCGGCGCGCTGCATCGCCAGGGCGCGATCGGCATCGCGTCGCTTCCCGAGTATTGGCGGAACCACTGGGGCGACCTGGACGACTTCGTGGCGGCCGGTGCCGATGGTTTCGAAATCGTGAACTGCGCGCCCAAGGCCATCGGCTTCCCGGCGGTGGCGCGCGCACAGGTGCTGCAGATCGCCGAAGCGCGCGACCTGCTGGTGGTGGGCGCGAGCGACAACCACGGGTGGGGCAAGGTGACCTGCGTCTGGAACCTCTCGAGCCCCAGCGCGCACGGGTTTCGGTCGAATCGCGTGATCGCGCGCCCGATCGCGCTGGCGCAGGGCGAGTGGCAGCCCTGGACCGCTGCCTTCACCCAGCCGTGGCTGATGCTCGCGGGGCTGTCGTGGAGCGAGCGGTCCAGCTGGCTCACCTGGATCCTCGTAATCCTGATCTATCGTGCCGTGCCACGCCGCGCCGGTGATCCGGCCGGGATCGGGATCCTGGCGCGTAGCCTGTCGCTCAGGATTCTGAAGCTCAAGCCGCGGCCACCGGCGCCATGATTCCGTTTCCCGCGCCGGCTTTGGTGGCGCTGCAGCTCGCTGCGTCGGGCGGCCCGTCGTTACCAGAGCTGGCCGCGCGGGAGCTGGCGGCGCTCCGCCCCGGCATGACGGCGGCCGCGTGGTTGGTGGCGCACCCATCGGATGGCTTCACGTCGTTCCGTCGCGACTCGATTCGTGAGAATCACGATCGCTGGTGCGGGCGCGCGAGTTCCGTGGCGACTCTTGCCGACCGTGCACAGATCGTGCGGTACGCCTATTTCTATCCACCGCTCCCCCCGGAATCACTCGTCCTCCCGGCGACGGGCGGGCCGACCCTGACCCGCGAGCAGTGCACGCTCGGGACGGTGTGGCTCGAAACACCGGCACTCGATTCCGCCTCGGGCAGCGCGATGGCGATGAGTGTTCGCGAAGCCCTGTCGCGCGAGCACGGCCCCATTACCGCCGGTCCGGACGTCCTTTTCGGCCCCCTCCCCGCTGACTCCCAGCGCCGGCTGCTGTCGCGCTTGCCGGGCGCGGACGCGATGCTCTTGGGCCTTCACTTCTTCGGCGCCGCCGCCTGGCGCACGCCCGGCCGCTGGCAGGTGGACTCGACTGTCATCGTGAGCGCGTTCGACCGGGGCCTGGGCGGTGACCGCACGGGAGGCCGGGTCCTCGCGTTCGCGTTTCTGCCGATCGCCGAGCTAGGGGCGTTCGACCGAGCGGAGGAGCGCGCCCGCGCGGAGGAGCGCCACACCAGCGAACTCGCCGCGGACGCGGCGCGCCTGTCGGAGCTCGACCGCGCGAAGACCGAGCGGCTCCTTGCAATGCTCACGGCGGCGGAGAGCGCTTACACCGGGCGCCACAAGGTGAACCCGGCAGCCCTCGACTCGGCGGCGGTTGCCGTGCTGAGTGCTTGGATCACGAGCGCTCGCGGGCTCCCCGCGCCGCGACGGGCCGCGGCTCTCCTCGCGGCCGACCAGGTGCTCGGGAGCAGCGCGCTCAACTACGTGCGGGCGCAGCGTGACGATAGCGTGACGAGGCGGGCCCTCGAACGCCTCGGCGCCGCGTTCGCCCGCAACGAGCTAGGCGGGGGTTACAACTATGTCCACACGTGGCTCGACGACGCCCTCCGGCTCGACCCGCGCGGGCGGGCAGGGACGCTCGCCACCATGGCTCTGCTGCGCAGCGGGTTTAACCGGACGGGGATGTGCGGCGGGGGATCAGAGGCGTTCCGCCAGGTCATTGCGACGGGCGAGCGGCTGCTGGCTACGACGTCGGACCCCGCGACCGCGGGGGAGCTGCACCGCCTGGTGGGCGACGCCTACGCGGATATCGTGGCCCTCGCGTCGGGCGCCGGCATGGAATACGCGGATACAGCGCTGTACGTGGCGGAGGCTCCCGCGGCGCGCCGCACCGCGATCGCACACTATCGGCAGGCGCTGACGCTGGATCGGAGCATGCCGGAGTCCCGAGCGGCCTGGCTCGAAGCCTGGCGGCTGCTCGCGGGGTTGCCGCCGACCACGACGTATTTCTTCTGCGTGTACGACTGACCCGGTGCCAGAGCTCCGTCTGCTCCGCCCCGGCGACGAGGCGGCCCTCGACACATTCCTCGCGCGCCACGCCGACACGTCCATGTTTCTCCGCTCCAATGCGCGCTCGGCGGGGCTCACCGACCGCGGGCAACCGATGCAGGCCACGTACGTCGCGGTCCTGGACGGCGAGCGGATCAGGGGCGTCGCGGCGCATTGCTGGAACGGCATGGTGTTGGTACAGGCGCCGGACGCGGCGGACGCGCCCGCCGTGGCGCGGGAGGCGGTGCGGCGCTCGCGTCGCACGGTGACCGGCTTCTCCGGACCGTGGAGCCAGGTCGTCGCCGCGCGCGAGGCCCTCGGGCTCGGCGCCGCACCCACCACCAAAGACAGCAGGGACGAGCTGTACGTGCTCGACCTCACGCGACTGGTCGTGCCCCCGGAGCTCGCCAGCGGCACGCTCCGCTGCCGTCATCCCACGCAGTCCGAGCTCGAGCTGTTGGCGGACTGGCGCGTACGGTTCGCGGTCGAGGCCCTCGGTGCAACCGATGGTCCGGACCTCCGTCAGGCAAGCACGGACGACGTGCGGCTGCAGCACGACCGGGGCACGGACTGGCTGCTCCTGGCCGGCGCGGCCCCGGTCTCGTACTCGGTATTCAACGCCATGCTTCCCGATATCGTGCAGATCGGTGGCGTGTGGACAGCGCCCGAGTTCCGCGGCCGCGGCTACGCCCGCTCCGTGGTCGCCGGCTCGCTGCTCTCGGCGCGCAAGCAGGGGATCGAGCGCGCGGTGCTGTTCGCCGACCCGACGAACGAGGCCGCCCGGCGGGCGTACCTGTTCCTCGGGTTCCGGATCGTGGGGGATTACGGGCTGGTGCTGTTGGCTCCATAGCCCGCGGTGTCGGGGAGCCCCATGCGCCGATAGATCCGCTCCATCCGCGGATCGTTCTGGAGCAGCCTGAAGAAGGGATACCGCTTCGAGTAGACGAGGATGCCGTCGTGCTCGTCGCACGCCCGGTCCAGGAACTCGAACGCGACATCCATGCGCCCTAGGCTCGCGGCGATAATCGCGAGTGTTGACGATTGCACGTACTCTCGCCGCGCCCGCGCGAGGAGCTCGTCGCTGATCGCGTCCACCTCGGCCAGCTTGTCAAGGGCGCTGTAGCACACGGCGAGCGCCGCGAGCGTCCAGGGGTGACGTCCGGACGCGACCACCGCCACTTCCAACGGCGCGATCGCCTCTTGGCTTCTCCCCAGATGGTTGTACAGCAACCCCAAGTGGATCGCGGGCAGGAACATCGTGGGCGCGAGGTCCCCCGCCCGTTTCAACGGTGCGCACGCCTCTTCGTAGCGCCCCGCTCCCATGAGCGTCATGCCGAGCTGCATGACGAGCAACGGTGCCAGCGGGTCGAGCTCCACGGCACGCCGGGCCTGCGCGACCCCCTCCTCGAACCGGCCTTCGATGAAGACCAGATAGTAGGAAAGCCATTGCCGCGCGGCGACGTAGCGGGGATTCAGCTCGACGGCCCGCCGCAAATCCCGCGCGGCGCGAGGCCAGTCCCAGTCGCAGATGAGGCCCACGGCTCCCGAGGCGCACGCGACCTCCGCGAGGTCGGGCGCCAGGTCGAGGGCCTTCTGGACGGCCGCGCGCGCTCTGGGCCGGAGGACGTTGGGCGGCGCGAGCCCATACTGCGCGAGCACCGTGCAAGCGTCGGCGAGGCCCGCGTACGCCAGCGCATAGTTCGGATCGAACGCCAGCGCCTGATCGAAGCACTCGAGCGCCTTCTTGAGCCCGAGCCCCCGCTGCGCCAGGTAATACCGCCCCTTCAGGTAGAGATGATAGGCGTCGAGATTCCCGGTGGCCGGCATGACCAGCGGTATCCCCTCACCGCCCAGGGTGACCTGGAGGCGGCTCGCGATCGCCTTCGCGATTTCGTCCTGGATCGCGAAGACATCCGTCATCTCGCGATCGTAGCGCTCCGACCAGAGATGGTACCCGTCGCCGACCTTCACGAGCTGGGCGCCGATGCGCAGCCGGTTCCCCGCCTTGCGCACGCTCCCCTCCAGCACCGTCGCCACCTTGAGCTTCGAACCGACCTCGGCGAGGTCGATCGCCGGCCCGCGGAACGCGAACGACGAGGTACGCGCGGCCACGCGCAAGCCAGGCAGCTGGGTGAGGGCGTTGATGATCTCTTCGGCGATGCCCTCGCTGAAGTACTCGAATTCGGGATCGCCGCTCAGGTTCGCAAACGGCAAGACCGCGATCGACTCGCCCTCCGCCCCCTCGGCGGTCGGTTCGGCGCGCGCCGCCAAGGCATCGGCGAACTGGGCTGCCGTCGCGAACCGATCCGCGGGCACCTTGGCGAGTGCCGTCAACACGACGCGCTCCAGCGCGTCCGAAACGGTCGGGCGCACGCTGCGGATCGGAGGAGCGACATCGACCGAGTGACGCGCCATGATGGCCTGCGCCGTCGGGCCCGTGAACGGCGTCGACCCGGTGAGCATCTCGTACACCACACACCCGAGGCTGTAGATGTCGGATCGGCCGTCGAGCGGCTCGCCGCTCGTCGCCTGTTCGGGGCTCATATAGGCGGGCGTGCCGACGACTACGCCCGCGGCCGTGAGCGGCTCGAGCGTCGCGGCCGTCACCGCGCGGGCGATCCCGAAGTCGGCCACGACGGCGCTGCCCGCCGAGAACATGATGTTCTCCGGCTTTATGTCGCGGTGCACGACGCCGCGGCTGTGGGCGTACCCGAGCGCATCGGCGACCTCGCTCGCGATGCGGACCGCGTCCACGATCGACAGCTGACGCTCGCGCTCTAGGCGGCCGCGCAACGTCTCGCCCTCGATGTACGGCATCACGTAGTAGAGCAGGTCGCCCGCATGACCTGAATCGTACAGCGCGAGGATGTGCGGGTGGGTCAGCCCCGCTGCGATTCCGATCTCACGCAGGAAGCGCTCGACCCCGAGGCTCGTGGCGAGCTCGGGATGGAGAACTTTGATGGCGACCGATCGGTGGTGTTTCAGGTCTGCCGCCAGGAAGACCGTCGCCATCCCTCCGCGGCCGACCGCGCGGTCTATCGAGTAGCGGTCTGCGAGGCTGGCTTGCAGACGAGCGAGGAGGGCGGTCAGGCGGCGCTCCCTAGACCATGGCTGAAAGATTCAAGAGCGTCCGCCATGCCCGGAATACTTCTCCGTAGTCCTGATGAGTGAACGCGACCGTGCGACCCGCGGTGCGCGTGGCCCCCGGACACAGCTCCGCCATGTCCGCGTGGATCGTCATCGCGAAGTCCACCTCGAGCGTCACGGGCGCCCGGAGGGTGAACGGCGCGTGCGAGCGCTTGAGGGCTCGCGCAACCTCCTCGCGGATCATGCGGCACGCGACCGCGGGCGCGACGCTCTTCGCCGCATGACGGCTCACCGCCTCTTTCACGATCACGGTCGCCACGCCGTCCCCCAACAGGTCCTTCGCCTCGGCGGCGACGGCGGAGTCACCGCTCACCAGGACGACGGGCACGCCGTGCACGCCCGCCAGCGCGGCGTTCAGCCCCAGCTCGCCGACCGGCTGCTGGTTGAGACGCACGTCGTGAATGCGGTCGGCGTAGGTGTGGTCGAGGATCGCGTTGCGGGTGCCGGCGCGGGCGTGGTAGCCGATGAACAGCGCCGCGTCGAAGCCCCCCTGCTGATCGATCCCCTGCATCATGGAGCGCGGCTTGGGATCTCCCGATACCAGCTCCGCCGTCTGGTGCAGCTCTTCCGCGAGCAAATTGCGCATGAACCAGTGGCTGTCGTTCACGAGCACCCGGGTGGCGCCGGCCGCGAGCGCGCCCTCGACGGCGGCGTTGGCCTCCGCGGTCATGAGGCGCCGGAACCGCGCGTACTCGGCGGCGAACGCCGGCGTGGTGGGGTCGGTCTGGGACTCGTGGACGACGCCGGCGATCCCTTCCATGTCGACGGAGATGTAGACGCGCATTGGGCTAAGCTATCTCTGGTATTTACTTTGTATTGCAAAGTACTTGACAAGCGAGCCGCGACGTGACATCGTGTGGGTCATGGTCGCCCCTCGGCCACTGCACGACCGCGCGCTCGACAACCTCCGCTTCATCCGGCAGACGATGGAGCGCGCGGGATCGTTCACCGCCGTACCGGGCTGGGGGCAGGTAGCGGTCGGCGTCACCGCGCTCCTGGCGGCGTTCCTCGCGACGCGTCAGCCAACACCGGAGCTGTGGCTCGCCGTCTGGCTGGGCGAAGCGATCGTCGCGCTCGCGATCGGCGGGTCGGCAATGGTGCGCAAGGCGTACGCCGTGAACGATCCCATCCTCTCCGGGCCGGGGCGACGGTTCGGCCTGAGCTTCCTGCCGCCGATGGTGGTGGGTGGCCTGTTGACTGTGGCCCTGTACCGCGCCGGCCTGTGGCACGCGCTGCCCGGCACCTGGCTGCTGCTGTACGGGACCGGGTTCGTGACGGGAGGCGCCTTCTCGGTGCGAATCGTCCCCGTCATGGGCATCTGTTTCATGCTGGTCGGCGCCGTGGCGCTGTTCGGACCGGCCGCGTGGGGAAACTGGGTGATGGCTGCGGGGTTCGGCGGCCTGCACATCGCGTTCGGCATGATCATTGCCCGGAGGTACGGTGGCTAAGCAGGGAGCGGCGCGGAAGACCGAAGCGGTCGAGCACGGACTCAAGAGCGAGCGGGGCGTCGGGGGAGGGGGCCGCGCCGCCGAGCTCGACCGGCTGATCCACGAGCGGGTCCGGCTCGGCATCGTGAGCGCGCTCGCCGTGAACGAGTCGTTGAGCTTCAACCAGCTCAAGGCGCTGCTCAAGACCACGGACGGCAACTTGAGCGTGCACGCGCGCCGGCTCGAGGAGGCACAGTACATCACCTGCACCAAGTCGTTCGAGGGGCGGATACCGAAGACCGAGTATCGGCTCACCGCCGCCGGGCGGCGCGCGCTGGAGCGCTACCTGGACCACATGGAAGCGCTGATTCACGCCACCCGACAGGGGTGAGGCATTTTTTTTGGGGACTGACTTTATGCTGCAAAGCTCTTCTCTCCACATCGCGATCGTGATGGACGGCAACGGGCGCTGGGCCAGGCGCCGCGGTCTGCCTCGCGTTGCGGGACACCGCGCCGGCGCCGAGGCCGTGCGCCGCACGGTCGAGGCCGCGCCCGACTTGGGTGTCGCCGCGCTCACACTGTATGCCTTCTCCGCCGACAACTGGAAGCGCCCGCCCGGTGAAGTCGCGGCGCTGATGCGCCTGCTCGCGCGCTACCTCCGCACCGAGACGCCGCGGCTGGTGCAGAACGGCGTGCGGCTCGAGCTGATCGGGCGTCGCGACCGCCTGCCCGTCCCGCTGGTGACCGCGATCGACGCCGCCGAGCGCGCCACGGCGGCCGGCGCGCGGCTCCATCTACGGCTCGCGGTGGATTACTCCTCGCGCTGGGCGATCGACGCGCGGGTCATCCTGCCGGACGTGGATCTCCTGATCCGCACGGGCGGCGAGCAGCGGCTCTCGGACTTCCTGCTGTGGGAGTGCGCCTACGCGGAGTTGTACTTCACCGAAACGATGTGGCCCGACTTCGGCGCGGCGCAGCTCGCCGCCGCGATCGCCGAGTTTCACACGCGGCAGCGCCGCTTCGGCGGGCTGCCGGAAGCGGCGGCGGGATGAGCGCCACGATCACCGCCCGGACGAGGCTCGGCCTCGAGATCCTCGGCACCGGCGCGGCTCTCGGGGTCGCGGGCGACGCGTTGTTGCGTGCCGTGCCCTGGGGGCTCAATGCCCTCCTCTGCACCACCGGTCTCGTCGCGGCGGCGGCGTGGCTGGTGCGGCGCCACCGCGTGGCGGTCAGCGCCGACGCGCCGTGGCTCGGGGCGGCCGCCCTCCTCGTCGCATCGAACTTCGTCGCCCGCGACTCGGGCAGGCTCCAGGCATTCGACGCGATCGGCCTGGTGATCATCCTCGCGGTCGCCTTCCTGAGCCTCCAGGGGGTGGGGCTGCGCGGTCGGCAGGCCTGGCACTACCTGCGGGGCGGGTTCGATGCCGCGGTGAGCGCATGGATCGGCGTGTTTCCGCTGCTCAGCCGCGACGTGACCTGGAGCGAGCTGTCCCGCGGAGGACGGCTGCGGCAGGTGCGCGCGGTCGCGCTCGGCGGCATGCTGGCGTTCCCGTTGCTTGTGGTCTTCGGCGGCTTGTTCAGCTCGGCGGACGCGGTGTTTCATGACGTCGTCGGCGACTTGTTCAAGATCGACTTCGACGCCGTACTGGGACACATCGCGCTGCTCGGAATCTTCGCGAGCCTCACCGCGGGGTACCTGCGAGGCGCGATGCTGCGCGCGGCTGCATCAGGCTCGCCCACGGACGGCGAGTCGAAGCTGTCGCTCGGTATCATTCCGGTCGCAACAGCGCTCAGCCTCGTCGATCTGCTGTTCCTGGTTTTCGTCGTCATCCAGCTGCGCTACTTGTTCGGAGGTGCGGAGCTGATCGCCGCGGCGACAGGGCTCACTTACGCGGAGTACGCGCGCCGGGGCTTCTTCGAGCTCGTGACCGCCAGCGGGCTGGTACTCCCCCTGCTTGCCGGCGCCGATTGGGCCGTGCGGAACGAGTCGCGCGAGCACCAGCGGACGTTCCGCCAGCTCGCGATCGTGCTGCTCCTGTTGCTCGCGGTAGTAATGGCGTCCGCGCTGGCGCGCATGCGCCTGTACGTCGGCGCGTTCGGACTGTCGGAAATCCGGGTCTACTCGACGGCCTTCATGGTCTATCTCGCGGGTGTGTTCGCCTGGTTCACGTGGACAACGCTGCGGGGGCAGCGCGGCCGTTTTGCGTTCGGGGCGCTCGTTCAAGGGTTCGCCGTCCTGGGCGCCTTGCATCTCGTCAATCCCGACGCCCTCATTGTCCGCACGAACCTCGCCCGTCCCGGCGACGAGCGCCCGTTTGACGGCTGGTATGCGGCGTCCCTGAGTGCCGACGCCGTGCCGCTGCTACTCGAATCCCTCCCGCAACTCGCCGGCCCGGCGCAGTGTGGCGTCGCCGCCGGGCTGCTGAGACAACGCGACCGGCTCGAGGAAGGCGATTGGCGTAACTGGAACTTCGCGCGCAGTCGCGCACGCCGCTTGCTGCACGACCAGGAAACCCGGTTGCAGGCGCTTCGCTGCCCCACGTACGGATCCTGAGTCGTCGAAGCGGTGTGAGTGGGTGTGATTGGATGAAGTCTACCGCACGACTTGAGTGGTTCCTTGGCAGCGCGCTCATTCTTCTGGTCGCGCAGCTCGGCTTTATGGCGTGGCAGGATCCCGGCGTCCGGACCTCGACACCGTCACGCGATTGGCGCACGGTCGGTCCCGTCGCCATTTCCCATTGGTGGTCCGTAATTCTCGACGAGAGACCAACCCATCCGTTTCTCGCCGAGTACGAGTACCGGCTGCAAATCTTTCACAGCGAGGGACGCGACGGCGAATACCGCGGCACTGTGGATTTGATCCCCAACAGCGGGGGACGAACGTTTCTGTGTCTCTTTGCGCTAACGGCGGTCGACCGGGCGCCTGTCCTCGAGGTCGCGGATCGCGTGGTGACTTCGATCGTGGACCTTCAAGGCCTTCGACGGCTCCCGAACACTCCCCCAGGATATGAACGCCGCTTCGTAGGAGCGTTTGTGGAGGAGGCCCAGCCATTGCGCTTCGTGCCGTCCCAGATCGAGCCACTCTGTCCGCCGGATAGGTGACGACGCGCCCTCGCCACGTGCGCGGGAAGCACGCTACCTTAGAGCATGAGCTTGAGAATCGTGCAGGTGGACGCGTTCGCGAGCCGCCCGTTCAGCGGCAACCCCGCCGCCGTGTGCGTCCTCCCTGCGCCGCGCGATGAGCGCTGGATGCAGGATGTGGCGTGCGAGATGAACCTGGCCGAGACGGCGTTCCTGCATCCCGAAAACGAAGGCTATCGGCTGCGCTGGTTCACCCCCACGATCGAGATGGCGCTGTGCGGTCACGCGACCCTCGCGAGCGCGCATGTGCTGTGGGAAGAGGGTCGCCTCCCGGCAGACCGGCAGGCCCGGTTCCACACCCAGAGCGGCCTGCTCACCGCCGACCGCCACGGCGACTGGATCGAGCTCGACTTCCCCGCCACGCCCCCCGCACCCGCAGTCGCGCCACCCGGCCTCGCCGCCGCGCTCGGCGGGAGAGTCACGCCCCGCTGGGTGGGTCGTAGCAAGTTCGACTATCTCGTCGAGGTCGAGTCAGAGGCCACGGTGCGCGCCCTCACACCCGACCTCGCGGCGCTCGAAAAGGTCGAGGCGCGCGGGATGATCGTGACCAGTCGCGCCACAACCCACGGTTACGACTTCGTGTCACGCTTCTTCGCGCCACGCGCCGGCGTGCCAGAAGACCCCGTCACGGGCTCGGCCCACTGCGCGCTGACGCCGTTCTGGAGCGAGCGCCTCCAGAGGACGGAGATGACCGCATATCAGGCCTCGCCGCGCGGCGGCGTGGTCCGGGTGCGGCTCGCCGGCGACCGCGTCATGCTCGCCGGCCAGGCCGTGACCGTGCTGCGGGGAGAGCTCCTGTCGTGAGGCCGGTGGCCTTCCCCTGCAACGGCTCGGCCGCCGAGGCCCGGTCACGGCTCGAGGCCGCCATCGACGGCCGGCCGTGGAACGCGGCCGGACTGGACGGCTGGATCAGCGGCGACCGCGTCGTCCTGTACTATCGGGACGCCGCCAAGTACCGGGCGCTGTTCCGGCCCACGTTCATCGGGCGCTTCCGCGAGCGCGACGGCAGGACGGAGCTGGACGGCCGCTTCCGGATGACGTTGTTCGCCCGCGTGCTGCTGCCGGTCTGGTTGGCGCCAGGGATCGTTTGCCTCGTAGTCGCGCTCGTCCCAACTCAGCTCCAACCGCAGTCCGCGGGCTTCCGAATCGCCCTCGCGTTACTGGGCGGGGTGCTCACCGTGATGGCATTCGGCCGCTTCGCGCTCGAGTGGTGGGGCCGGCCGGGAGACGTGGGAGCGATCTCGCAGGCCATCCGCACGGCCGTGCAACCTCACTAGCCAGATCCAGCCGGAGGCCTCTATCACCACTCCGCAGAAGAGCGAGCGGACCAGCCGCCTTACGGGTTACCTCCTCGCGCTTGCGGCCGGCGCCACCTGGGGAACCACCGGACCACTCTCGACCGGGCTGTACGGGCTCATGCCCGCTACGAGCATCGGGTTCTGGCGGGTGTTGCTCGGGACGGTCTGCCTCGCGCTCTGGGGACTCGTCTTCCGTCGCGAGCTGTTCCGCGTCGATCGCGCCGGCTGGCTGCTCGTGGGCCTGGGCGGCGGATGCCTGGTCGCGTTGTTCGAGGTCGCCTACCAGTACGCCATCGCCGGCGCGGGTGTGGCCGGCGCGGCGGCCATGCTGTACACCGCGCCGGTGATCGTCGCCGTGCTGGCGCGCCTGATCCTCAACGAGGCGCTCACCCCGATCCGCTTGCTGCTCGCGCTGATAGTGATGGTGGGTGTCGCGCTCACGGTCACCGGCGGGAGCAACAGCGGCGCCGAAGCGGCTCGGCTCGGGATCGGGGCAGGTATCGCGGGAGGCCTCCTCTCCGCCGTCAGCTACGCGCTGACCACGCTCATGGCCCGGTTCGCCGTCCCGCGCTACGGCGCGGTGCGGGTGCTCTTTCTCGAAGCGGTCGGCGGCGTGGTCATCCTGGGCATCGTGCTCACGCTGGCGGGTCGGATGCCCACGCCGCCGCCCTCGCTCGCCGCCTGGCGCGGCCTGGTGGCGTTGACCGCGGGTTCGGTGCTGGCGGCGAACCTCTTCTTTTTCGCGGCCGTGAAGCGGATCGAGGCGGCGCCCGCCGCCGTCGCCGCGACTATCGAACCGGTCGTCGGAACCGCGCTCGCGCTGCTCCTGTTCCACCAGCAACTGTCTCCGCTCGGCTGGGTCGGGCTCACCATGGTGGTCGCCGGCGTCGCAGCGGGGTATCTGCAGGAAGCGAAGCCAACCCAACCCTGAGGACACCGCCGCATGCTCGCGTTCGCCATCGTCCTGTTCTCTCTGCAACAGCCGGCTGCGGCCCCACTCCCCCCGCTCCCCCCTCAGGTGGGCGACACGTCGCCGTTCCGACGGCTCCCACTCCCGACGCCCAACGAGCTGCGCGAGGGCTCGGGCGCCCCGGGACCGCGCTACTGGCAGCAACGCGCCGACTACACGATCCGGGCGTCGCTCGATACCGCGACTCACGTGATCGCCGGCGCGGAGACCATCCGCTATGCCAACAACTCCCCCGATACGCTGCGCTATGTCTGGTTGCAGCTGGACCAGAACATCTACAAGGCCAACAGCCGTGGCGCGGCGTTGAACCCGACCGACGCCCGGTTCGCGGGCCGGGGATTCGAGGGCGGCTATACGATCGAGTACATCAGGGATGTCCGGCGGATCGGCCAGGCGTCGGGACGAATCCCGCTGACGAGCGAGGATAACGGCACCATGCTGCGCGTCGAGCTGGACCGGCCGCTCGCGCCTGGCGGGCGGGCGGAGCTCGAGCTGGCGTACCGCTTCGAAGTGCCCGAGCACGGGTCCGACCGCATGGGCCGGGAGCAGTTCCCCGGCGGCTGGCTGTATGAGGTCGCGCAATGGTACCCGCGGGTTGCGGTGTACGACGACGTGCGCGGCTGGAACACCGAGCAGTACCTCGGCCAGGGCGAGTTCTATCTCGAGTACGGCGACTTCGACGTGTCGATCACCGTGCCGCGGAGCTTTGTCGTGGCGGCGACGGGAACGCTCACCAACGCCGTCGAAGTGCTCACGGCGGGGCAGCGCATGCGGCTCGCTCGGGCGGTCCGGTCGGACACCACCGTGGCCGTCATCTCCAGGGCGGAGGTCGGCCAGCCGCTCACCCGCCCCGCGGTCCCGCGGTCTACGCTCACCTGGCACTTCACGGCCAAGAACGTGCGCGACGTGGCTTGGGCGGCCGCGGCTAATTTCATCTGGGACGCGAGCGGCTACGACGGCATCCTGATCCAGTCGTTCTATCCGCCGGAAGCGAACGCCGACTGGGCGCGCTCCACGGAGTACGCCCGCCACTCGATCAAGCACTACTCCGAGAAATGGTCTCTGTACCCCTACCCGACGGCGATCAACGTCGCCGGTCCGGTGGGCGGGATGGAGTACCCGATGATCGTGTTCTGCGGGCACCGCGCCGGAAATCGGGCTCTGTTCGGCGTGACCACGCACGAGCTGGGGCACGAGTGGTTCCCCATGGTCGTGGGATCGAACGAGCGGCAGTACGCCTGGATGGACGAGGGGTTCAATACGTTCATCAATATCTATTCGACGCTGGTGTTCTATCACGACACCGCGCCACGCGACCGCGGTAGCGCGGCGGAGTGGGCCCGCTTCGTTGCTACGGGCCGCGATGTGCCGTCCATGCTCCCGGCGGACCGGGTTCCCCCGCCGCTCCTGGGGGCGGCGGAATACGACAAGCCCGCGACGGGTCTCTATCTGCTGCGCGAGCACATCCTCGCCGACACGGCGCGATTCGACGCCGCATTTCGCCAATACATCCGGCGCTGGGCGTACAAGCATCCCACGCCGGCGGACTTCTTCCGCTCCATGGAGGACGGGCTCGGGGAGGACCTTTCGTGGTTCTGGCGTGGCTGGTTCTACCGGACCGACGTCGTAGACCTGGCGGTGGACTCAGTGCGCACCCGGACGGACTCCACGGGGACCAGCGGGCTCGTGTTCCTCTCGAGCCTCGGTGCCCTCCCGATGCCCGTCGACCTGCGACTTACCTACGCCAACGGCGCCACGGAGGAGGTGCGTCTGCCCGTCGAGATCTGGCACCTGGGGAACCGCTATATCTACCGGCGCAATGTCCCGGCCGACGTCGTGAAGGTCGAGATCGATCCCCGGCAGAATTTCCCGGATGTGCGGCGGGGGAATAACACCTGGACGAAACCATAGATGCGTTGCACGACGCTACGACGCCACGTTGTAAGACTTACGACGTAGCGTCGTGGCGTCGGGCAACGGCGTTGAAGAGCACCAGGAACACGCCCCCCCACACCAATCCGGGGAGCTCTCCTAGATCGCGCCCGTAATGGATCCACAGCCAGCGCGCAATCACGTAGCACCACAGCCCCCCGGCGAACCAGCCGAGCAACCGCACGATCGGTCCCACGCCGGTGCGGATCCCGGGCAGAGCGAGCAACAGCCGATCGATGTAATGCCCCAGGAACGTGAAGCAGAACGCCACGCTGAACACATCCACGAAGTCGAAGGCGAGCGAGGCGTGCCGGGGGAGGGCGAGGAGAAGTACGATGCCCAGCGCCCCCGCCACGAGGGCGCTCCGCGTCAGTGTCTTGATGAATGGCTCGCCCATCAGCGGGCCCCGGTCGGGGGGGGCGCGGGCTTCAGGTACTGGTCGATCCAGTCGAGCACCGTTCCCCACCACAGGCGGCGGTTGCGCGGCCGCAGCACCCAATGGCCCTCATCGGGGAAGTACAGGAACTTGGTCGGCACTCCCAGCACCTGGGCGGCCGTGAATGCCTGATAGCCTTCCGACAGGTCCACGCGGTAGTCGAGCTGCGAGTGGACGATCAGGATTGGTGTCTTCCAGTTCTGTACAAAGTTGAAGGGCGACCATTTTTCGTTCAGCGCGCGGTTGGCGTACGGCGTGCCGCCGAACTCCCAGTCCATGAACCACAGCTCCTCCGTCGTGCCCGCCATGCTGACCGGATTGAAGACGCCGTCGTGCGACACCAGCGTCTTGAAGCGGTTGGTGTGTCCGGCGATCCAGTAGATCATGTAGCCGCCGTACGACGCCCCGGCCGCGCCCATGCGCGTGGAATCGACGTAGGGGAGGCGCGCCACGACGTCCAGGCCCTTCATCAGGTCCTGGTACGGGTAGTCGCCCCAATGCTGGGAAATCGCGTCGGTGAACTTCTGGCCGTAGCCGGTGGAGCCATGAAAGTTGACCGCGGCCACCACGTATCCGCGTGACGCGAACAACGCGTAATTCCAGCGCGCTCCCCAGTAATCGGTCCACGCACTCTGCGGCCCGCCGTGAATCAGATAGATGAGCGGGTATCGTTTGGCGGGGTCGAAGCCGGGCGGCTTGAGCAGCCACCCGAAGACGGAGTCTCCCAGCGCGCCTACGAAGCCAAACTCGTCGAGCGGCCGGAGATCGAGCGCGTCGAGGGCGGCGTCGTTGTGATGTGTGAGCTGGCGGCCCGAGAGCCAGATCTCGTTGGGCTGCGTGTTGCTCTGATGCAGGTACACGAGGCCCCGACCGTCCGGCATCACCTGCACGTCCGTGTTGACCCCACCATTGCCTACGGCCACCGAACGACGGAACGACGGCAGATCGACCCGGTACAGGTTGTCTCGCCCGCGCTCATCGACCACGGCGTAAATGCATTTTGAATCGGGGCACCAGGTGTACGACCCGACGGACAGCGTCCAGCCCTTGGTCGCCTCGACCGGCGGTCCGTCGGTCCGGCCGGCCGACCGGGCGACCAGCATCAGTCGCTGTCTATCGGCTTCGAACCCGGTCCGCTCCATCGAGAGGTAGGCGAGCCATTTGCCGTCGGGCGAATAGCGCGGCGTGTTGTCGGCTCCACGTCCCGTGGTCAGCGCGCGCATCCCGGAGCCATCCGGTCCCATGATGTAGACGTCTACGTTCGTATTGTCGGCGACTGTCGGGTCGCCATGCATCGCGACCGCGATCTCCTTCCCGTCGGGTGAGACGCTCACATCGCCGTCGCCCCCGGTCGCGATCGTCGGCACGTCGTGGTCCACGGGCGTTACGTCCCTGGTGTCGCCATCTGCCAGCCTGACGCTGAACAGGTGCTGGCGCTTGCCGGCGCGCCAATCGTCCCAGTGCCGCCACATGAGGCCGGTCCAGATGCGGGCGTCGGTAGGGAAGTCGCCGTTGCGCCAGTCGATTTCCTGCTCCGCAGGCCATTTGATGTCGCTCGTGACGATGAGCCCCGTGCCGTCGGGCAGCCACAGCGGATCGAATACGCCGTCGGCGAGGCTCGTCAGCCGCCGCGCCTCGCCCCCCGCGACCGGCAGCACCCACAGCTGCGCGCCGTTCGCGCGGGTGGACACGAAGGCGAGCGTGCGGCCATCGGGCGACCAGCGCGGCTGCCGATCCGATGCGGGACCCGCGGTGAGCTGGCGCGCCGAGCCATTCGCCACCTCGGCGAGCCAGATGCGCGTGATGCCGCGGTTGTCCTTGAGGGAGGGCTCGGTCACCGTGTACGCGACCCACTTCCCGTCCGGCGACAGCTGCGGGTTGCCCACCGACTTGAGCGCGAGATAGTCGTCGACGGTTATCGCTCGCTTCTGAGCCGCGACCGGCACTACCAGCGCGGCGAGCAAGCTCGGCACGAGCACACCAGCAATTCGTTTCATGAGTGGCTGCCTCTGTGCGTCTACGCGTCTGCGCGTCTAGTAGTCCGGATGCGTGAGAATCGCTTTTACGAGATCGTCGAACACTTTGGATTCGGGCTTCACCGCGCCGCTCGCGTCGGTGTGCACGTTCCAGCCACACAGCTCGTTCAGTGCCGTGGCTTCCTCGTAGGTGAGGTGCAGGACATAACCCCCTGCGGCGGGCCTGGCGCCATCCAGGACCCTCTTGAGGACGTCGGGGAGGTGCCGCGCCCCACGAACGGCGTCGTACTGCGCCCGGGTGACCGCGAGATCCATGACTCCCTTGCCAAGCCTTGAGTCGGGGGCGAAATCTCCTTCGGGCGCCTCTTTCCCGCAAGGAATACCGATGCCACGCACCGAGTTCATCGCCACCGGGTTCCACGTTCCCGAGCGCGTCGTCACCAACGACGATCTCTCACGCATCATGGACACCTCCGACGAATGGATCACCCAGCGCTCCGGGATCCGGACGCGTCACTGGGTGTCGGACGGCGAGACCGGGGCTTCGCTGGCACGGCAGGCGTCGCTGCAGGCGCTCGCGAAGGCCGGCATGAAGGCGACGGATCTGGACTGTATCGTGTACTGCACCTGCACCCCCGACCACTTCGAGCCCGGCAACGGCGTGTTCCTGCAGCGCGAGCTCGGGATCAGCGATATTCCCGCGATCGATGTGCGCAACCAGTGCTCGGGATTCGTGTACGGGCTGTCGGTGGCCGATGCATGGATCCGGGCCGGCCAGTACCGACGGGTGTTGCTCGTGGGCGCGGAGGTGCATTCCCGTGGGCTCGACCGGACCACTCGGGGCCGCGACACCGCGGTGCTGTTCGGCGACGGCGCGGGGGTCGCGGTCCTCGGCCCCACCGACGACCCCGGGCGGGGCGTGCTCTCGACCCACCTCTACGCCGACGGCCGGCACGCCGAGAAGCTGTGGGTCGATGCGCCAGGGCTGGCACACGACCCCTTTATCAGCGTCGAGCTGATGGAAGAGGGGAGGCACCGGGCGGTCATGGAAGGGCGCGAGGTGTTCAAATTCGCCTCGGTCATGATGCCGCAGTCGGTGGCCACGGCCCTCAAGGCGAACGGCGTGACGGCCGCAGACGTGAAGCTCCTGGTCCCCCACCAGGCGAACCTGCGGATCCTCGAGATGGTGCAGAAAGCCATCGGGCTGCGCGACGACCAGATGTACGTGAACATCCAGAAATATGGCAACACCACCGCGGCCTCGATTCCCATCGCGCTGCACGAAGCCCTGTGCGAGGGGCGCCTCAAGCGCGGCGATCTGCTGGTCATGACCGCATTCGGCTCGGGGTTCACCTGGGCGAGCGCGGCGATCCGCTGGTAGCTGGCGACACAGTCTGACCCGGTGGGAGGACGTCGCCTCCCGTGTGGAAGGGCTGCCCTCACGGCCCGCTCTTTGCTGCGCTCCTACCGTCGCCAACCCAACGGTCGGGAGGTCGTCATGATCCACCGGTGGCAACTCCTCAGCGCGTTGACCGGCCTTTTGGTCCCCGCCGTTTCAGCCGCCCCTCACATGGGAGCGCAGACCCGGGGTCGGGTCAGTCTGGGAGTACAGACCGCATACAATTTCAGCGACTTGAACGAGTCAGCCCTGGGCGGGCATGTGCTGGTGGCGTTGCGGTCGGGGTTCGCCGTCTACGGGGGCGTGCAGTCGTATTTCGTCAGCCCCGGGAACCTCTGGAGGACGAGTGCGACGCTCCAGTGGGCGCCTCGTGCGTCCACGCTCGCCTCGTACTTCGGGGTCGGCCCGTACTGGTCCCGGAGCTCGGCACCCGGAGTCGCGAGCCAGACAGACGTGGGCCTCGTCGGCCAGCTCGGCGCCGAAGCCCGACTGCGGACGCTTCAGCCTTTCGTCGAGTTGCAGCTGTTGAAGGACGGGGCCGTCTCCGCCGAGGCCGTCGCGGGGTTCCGGATTGTTCTGGCCGGCCGGCGCTAGGTAGGTGGCCCGCTGGTCTACCTGATCTCCTGTCCCCAGAGATCGCGGTACACGATCGGCCCCTCGTTCAAGGCCTTGATGCCCGCCTCGATCTTGGCCTTGTCGCCCACCACTACGATGTCGAAGCGGTCGGGGTCGATGTACTGCCGCGCGACGCGCTGCACGTCGGCGGCCGTCACGGCGTTGATGCGGTCCACGTAGCGGTCGTAGTAGTCGAGCGGCAGGCCGAGGGAGAGAAGCTCACGGAACCGCGCCGCGGCGCCGCCTGTGGTCTCAAAGTCCCCCGGCAGGCCGAGCGTGAGATACGCCTTCGCCTTCGCGAGCTCGGCCGGGGCCACCGTCTCGTCGCGGATGCGCCGTAGCTCCTTCAAGAACTCGATGAGCGAGCTGTCGGTCTTGGCGGTCACCACCGACGCGAGCGCCACGAACGCCCCGCTGAGCCGGCGCGGCACGAACTGAGAGAAGGCGCCATACGTGTAGCCGCGGGTCTCGCGCAGATTCTGGTTCAAACGCGAGGTGAAAGCGCCGCCCAGGATGGTGTTCAAGACTTCGAGCGCGAACCAGTCGGGGGTCGTGCGGACCGGCCCGAGATGGCCGATCCGGACCACGGACTGCGCCGCCCCCGGTTTGTCGATCAGATACACCGTGCGGGCCGCCGTGGGCGGTGCGGCGGCAGGACTCGGGAACGCGGGCACGTCACCGCGCTCCCAGCCGCCGAACCGCGCCGCGATCAGCCGGCGCGCCTGGGCGAGCGTCACGTCGCCCACGACCAGAATGCGCGCCCCATTGGGCCGGTAGTTGGTCCGGTAGAACTCGGCTACGCTCGCGCGTGCGAGCCGGGCGGTCGCGCTGTCGGTGCCGTTGAGCGGGTGCCCGTATGGATGCTCGCGACCGTACACGATCGCGGGGAACGCGATGTTCGCCACCGACACCGGCTCATCGCGCTGCTGCACTAGCTGCGCGGCGCGGAGCTCCCGCTGCCGTGCGATCTCCGAGTCGGCGAACGCGGGCCGCAGCACCACGTCCGCGAGCAGATCGAGCGCGGCCTCGAGCCGCCGCTTGGGCACGTGGATCGAGGCGCTGGCGCCGTCGAAGCCCGCCGCGGTGCCGAGCTGGGCGCCGAGGAACGCGGCTTCATCCGCGATGTCGAGGGCGCTGCGCGCACCCGCCCCCTGCTGCAGCATCGTCGCCGTGAAGGTGGCGAGCCCGGGAGCCGTCGACGGATCCCGCGCCGCACCCGCATCGATCAGTAGCTGCACGTCCACCACCGGCACCTTGTGCATCTCGACAATGGCGAGCGTGAGGCCGTTCGGCAGCACCGTAGTCTGCACGGCCGGCAGCTTGAGCGCCGGCGGCGGTGGCAGTTCCGGAGGCTTGCTGCGGTCCACGACCTGGGCGGACAAACCGCGGGCCGGGAAGACGATGAGTATCGGCGCGACGAGTGCGGCGGCCGCCCTCATGGCGTCGCCCCTTCCTTCACCCCCAGCTCCGGCTTGCCCTGCGGCACCACGCTGAGCACCACGCGGTGAGCCGGCGAGAGGTACGCACGCACGGCGCGCTGCACCGCCCCGGGCGTCACTCGCCGATACCGCTCCAGGTCCTTCTGGAAGTAGTCCGGGGTTCCGACGAAGTAGTTGTAGAAGTTCAACTGATCCGCCTTGCCGCCGAAGCCGCCCACGCGCTCCATGCGCGACAGGAACTGCGCCTCGACCGTGTTCTGGGCCCGCTCCACTTCGCGCGGCGTCGGGCCCTGGTCGGCGAGCTTCCCCAGCTCCTCGTCGATCACCCGCTGCAGCTCGCCCAGATCGTGGCCGGGGCGGGCGGTGGCGTACAGCTCGAACTTGCCGTCGATACGGCTGCCGTCCTGGAACGCCACGACGTCGGTCGCGATTTGCAGCTCGTACACCAGTCGGCGATAGAGGCGCGACGACCGCCCGCCGGCGAGCACGTTCGCCAGGACATCCAGCGTGGCATCGTCGGGACTGAACGCCTTCACCGTATGCCAGGCATCGTACACACGCGGCAGCTGGACGCGGTCTTCCAGCACGGCGCGGATCACGCCCGCCACCTGCACCGGAGGCGGCGGCGTGCGGGTCACCGCAGGCCCCCGGGGAATGTCGCCGAAGTAGCGCTGCACGAGCTGGCGCGCGTCCTGCGCGGTGATATCGCCCGCGATCGCGAGCGTCGCGTTGTTCGGCGTATAGTACGTCTGGAAGAACTGGCGCACGTCTTCCAGGGTCGCCGCCTGGAGATCCGCCATCGAGCCGATGACCGGCCAGTGATAGGGATGGTTCGCGGGATAGAGTCGCTGCAGGATATTCTCTTCGGCGAGGCCGTAGGGGCGGTTCTCGTAGCTCTGTCGCCGCTCGTTTTGCACCACGCCGCGTTGCAGGTCGACCTTCTGCACCGTCATCTCGGGCAACAGAAACCCCATGCGGTCCGCGTCCAGGTACAACATGAGGGGAAGCGCGTTCGCGGGCCCGTCTTCGTAATAGTTCGTACGGTCTTCCGTGGTCGACCCGTTGTTGTCGCCGCCCGCGGCCTCGAGCAGCCGGTCGAACTCACCGGTCGGCACGTGCTGAGAGCCCATGAACATGATGTGCTCGAACAGATGGGCGAACCCGGTGCGCCCTGGCTTCTCATCCGACGAGCCGACGTGATACCAGGTGTTCACCGCCACCACCGGTACCGAGTGATCCTCGTGTACGATCACCTGGAGGCCGTTCGGGAGGGTGAATGTCTGGTAGGGAACACGGAGCGATTGGGCGGACAAGCGGACGGGCGGGCAGGCGGACCAGAGTCCTAGCACCACGGCCGTCGCGGTGGCAATGCGAGTCGTCATATCTCCTCTAGACGCCGGATTCGAGGAAACAGTTGCAGCGAAAACTACCCGTCCCCCCCGGCCGCACAATTGCGTGGGAAACCGCGCTCGCGCAAGTTGCGTAGGGCGCGCGACAAAGGAGAGCCACCATGGTGCTGGGCTTGTTGATAGGAGCGGCCGCGCTGGGCGGGGGGTTCGTGGCCACACGGAGCTTCGTGCGGCGCCGGCTGCGGTTCGTGGATGCGGTGCGGAGTCCGGCGGCCCCGATCGTCGCGGGGATCGCCGGAGGGCTCGCCGCCAGTGTAGTGGCGCTCCCCCTCGGGGTGCTCCTGCCGGTGGGGGTCTGGACTGCGGCTGCGTTCGGAGTGGGAGTGGCTGGCGGAGTCGCGAGCGGGCGGCGCACGCCTGAACTCCCGCCCGGGTCTTAGACGACCCTCAGGCCCGCCTCTGGTGCCGCGGCTTCCGGCCGCCCCGCGACGCTGCGCAACGCCCGGACGGCATCCTTCGCGAACGTCTTGCCGGCCCCCTTCTCCACTTCTTCGAGGGCGGACCACTTGGGGAACGCCGGACGCACCGGCGTCGCCATCTGCAGGGTCTCGAACGCGTCAGCGACCGCGAGGATTTTCACGGTCAGGGGGAGCGGCAGCGCCTCGATGTCCCAGTCCTCACCCACGATCTCGTAGTAGTGCCCGTACTCACCGATGATCTCGGCGGCGCCGCGCATGGCGCGTGCCACGCCCACCGGAGAGTCCGACATTGAGCGCGACAGGAGCCGCAGCAAGCGCTGGTCGCGCGTCCCCACTTCGTGCAGCAGCGCCGCCACCCGCAGGTTCTCGACGTCGGCATCGGTGAGCTTCAGCTCCCGCCCGATCGCCGCCGCCACGTCGGCCACCCGGTTGGAGTGCCCCTGCTGGTTCCGCTCGGCGGATTCGATGTGATAGGTCAAGAGCTCGAGTGTCGCGAGATACGCGTTCTTCACCTCGGCGAGGCGCACCGCCCGCTGCTCGGCGAGGCCGCCCACCACGTACCCCGTAAGGATGAGGAAGCCGGCCCACGGCACCAGCGCGAGCAGCGCGTCGGCGTAGAAGCCGGGCAACATGTCGAGACCCACGAAGTACTGGTAGTAGAAGACGAGCGCCACCACGAATACGCCCGCCATGACCGCGAAGCGTCGGCCGCCGTAGAAGCCGGCGAGAATCATCGGCAAATAGTAGAAGCTCAGGAAGGCGAACTTCTGGTCCACGAGGGCGTGAATCGCCGCCATCGCGAGCACCAGCAACAATACGAAGATCCGCTCGAAGTGGCGGAAGAAGAACAGCTTGGCGCGCTCCAGGGGACGCGGTTGAGCCACGAGATACCTCGAGCGTAAGCGGTGTTAGAGGGGCGCAAAAATCAAACTGGGGAAACCGGCCCGCCCGCGCAATAGGCGGGCTCCGGTTCGTGCTTAAGGAACCGCTGCACTCTCCTCTCTTCCTTCGTCGTTCTCCGGGCGACCCTCCTCGTACCCGACGCATTGCCGCACCGGCAGCGGCGGGTAGCGTGGGAAGCGCGGGTCCGTGTCGGCGCGGCCGCAGCGGTAAAAAGTCGAGCCGCGTCGCGTCGTCACCGCCTGCATCCAGCGGCAGTTGAGGCAGAGACCGATCGAGTCGTCGATGACGGGCAATATCATGCCTCGGTTGGCTCGCCGGCTATGGCATTTTCACCAGGCGGTTCCCCATCTTGGTAGTCCATGGCCGCCGACGCCACGTCGCCCCCACCCGAGCTGCCCCCGGGGCTGCTCGCGGAGTACCTCGAGAGCGCGCGCGGGCAGCTCAGCGTGCTCGCGGGGATCGCCGAGCGGCTCGTGGCCGCAGGCGCCGACCGCGAGGCACTGGACGAGCTGCGACGGGAGACCCACAAGATCCACGGCTCCGCCGGCTCGTACGGGTTCATGGAGGCGTCGCGCCTCGCGGCCGGGATGGAGGCGACCGTGAAGGATTGGGTCGCCCGACCGGATGACCCGGACGTGGAGCGCGGCTCTCTCGCCCGCTGGTTCGTCAAGCGGCTCGCGGAGCTGCTCGGAGTTGAAGTCCCGGATGCGAGCGTCGCTCCCGCCCCTCCGCCGCCAATCCGAGCCCGGCCCCTGCCACGCGTCGGCCCGCCGCCCCGGCCGGGACCGCGACCCCCGACGCAACGGCCCGGGACGACGCCCGTGCGCGCCGCTCCTCCCCGGGTGCCCCCGAAGCCGACAGAGCCCGTCGTCCCACGGGCCGACGCCGTCCTGGTGCCGGAGGTGATCTACGTGGAGGACGACGCGGCGCTCGCCGAGCTGCTCGAGTACGGGTTGCGCGCGCACGGGTATCGGTTTTCGGCGTATCGAAACGGGAGGGACGCGCTGCGCGAGCTGCTCGGGCTGGACGTGCGGGGCACGCGACCGTTGCTCCTCCTGGACGTCGATCTTCCCGCCTTGGACGGGTACTCGATCCTCGCCGCCCTGGAGCGGGAGCGCCCCGGGACGTACCGCGTCGTGTTCACGACGGTGCACGGCACCGAGGAGGAGCAGCTGCGCGGACTGGAGGCGGGGGCGCTCGATTATCTCGTGAAGCCGATCAGCCTGCGCGTGGCACTGGAGAAGATCAAGCGCTGGGTGGGCCGGTGACCAGCCTGCAATTCCTTTGGGTCGTCGCGGTGGCGCAGGGAATCCTGCTCGTCGCGCTGATCATCCTCATCATCCTGAATCGCTGGTT
>Ga0209761_1000393_pt1 | contig 26285 bp, 26 predicted proteins | sample GraSoi013_1_40cm_4_FD_185818 | JGI IMG/M metagenome (GOLD analysis project Ga0209761, IMG submission 185818) | Grasslands soil microbial communities from the Angelo Coastal Reserve, California, USA - Sample 09_25_2013_1_40cm (SPAdes) (version 2) | ecosystem: Environmental > Terrestrial > Soil >... | reverse complement strand
AGCATTCTGCCCCAAGCCAGGATCTCCAGCTTGTGCGGAGCCGTGTAAAGCGGGGCAAGAATATTTAGGGCCTCTTCAACCCCGGAAAGTGTCATGAAGATCAAACTAACGAGCGTATTCGTTAACGACCAGAACAAAGCGCTTGACTTCTACACGAAGACCCTGGGTTTCGTCAAGAAAACGGATATCAGCGCGGGCAACTACAGATGGCTAACAGTCGTCTCAGCAGAAGAGCCGAACGGGTCCCAGCTTGTTCTCGAGCCAAACGCCAACCCCGCCGCAAGAACATACCAGGAATCCATCCTCAAACAAGGCATCCCCGCAACGATGCTCTTCGTCGATGATATCCAGAAAGAGTTTCAGAGGCTAAAGAAGCTCGGCGTCAAATTCACTATGGAGCCAACAAAAACACCCGGCTCAACCATAGCCCGATTCGACGACACTGTAGGCAATCTGATTCAGATCACTCAGCTTAGCTAATCGCCCAGCAGACCTCAGCGTGCTGGTTCGCCCAATTCCACAACACTGTAGGCAATCTGATTCAGGTGCCCTTGGGCGTGGCCTTATCACTTAGCGTCCACTGTCGAGCTGTCTCTCTAGCTCAGTAAAGAAAGTATTCACATACCAAGCGGTGGTACCCCAGTGCCACTGGTCGAACCGTATCGCCGCATGAACTCTCGTGGAATTTTCGTCGATTCTAGTCATGTCGATTCGAAATTTTTCCACGGATGGAAATGACATACCAAACTCGCCAAGTGTGGTGTTTACAACCACTTCATAGTGCCCTGTAGCTTTGTCTGCCTTCTTGATGCCCCATCGGGCTTGTTCAAAGACTGTGCGAGCGGCATTCCAGACCTTGTCGAACCCGAAGGGAAGCTCTACAGTTTGTTCCTCGTGCAACGACTGCTAACGTCTCACCTAAGACTATTAGGGTTCAATTCCTGATTCGAACACTGCACTCGCTTGAAGGCCACGAAGGATCTAGTTATTAGCTTGCGCTTGCGAGAAGATTTTAGGGATAGTCGAGAAAGGGGCTTGGTTGGCGTATCCATACTTTGACGAAGATGACCACTCGAGGTGCGGACTCGAAGAGCGATCTCGCGTCTCCCACGAAGCAAGGCGGACAGCTTAAGGCGCGATTCTCAGTCCGGGAGCTCGGGTCCGCGACGTGGCCCGACTTTGAGCGAATGGTCGAAAAACACAATGGAGTGTGGGGTGGCTGCTGGTGCACCTTCTTTCACCTCACACCCGGTCTGGCGAAACAGTGGTCGGGGAAGCACAAGGAATACAAAGAGAGACTCGTTCGAGCAAACCAGTCCCACGCCGCGCTCGTCTACGACGGGCCGGACGTTGTCGGATGGTGTCAGTTCGGACCTCCTCCCGAGCTTCCGGGCCGAATGAGCGGGTATGCCAAGATGGATGTGGCTCCGCCCGACTGGAGGACTACCTGCTTCTTCGTCGACCGCGACCACAGACGCGCGGGGGTGGCTAAGAAAGCGTTGGAAGGAGCACTCGGCTTCATCGCCGCCAGAGGGGGCGGAACGGTCGACGGATACCCCAAGGCACTTCCACGAGGGAAACCATACTCGAGTTCATTCATCTGGGGTGGAACCGAGTCAATGTACGCCGAGCTCGGCTTCCGTCCACTCGGTGCTCTTGGCACAAGCAACCGCGTTAAGGTGATGCGAAAAGTTGTTCGTGATCGATGAAGCCCCCATGGGTGGCTACGTGAACATAACGACGAAATAGCCAGGGCAAATTCCCTCAGCCATCTGAGGCCGAGGACGAGTTCGGTTTATCCGGATTTTTCCTCTGCCTTCAAAGCCATGTCTTGTTTGTGCTCAATCTGTTTCTGTTTAATCTCCTCGTAGAGGTTGCACCAGTCACGGCCGGAGACGACGAGCTGGTAGATCTTGAGCTTCGGATGAATGCACATCGCCCTATCAAACAGATCAGCGTTGAGCGGATCGGTCGTGGCAAACCAGATGCAGGACAGACAATTTTGGCTCTGCCACTGTATGCCCTTCAACCGCTTCTGTAGTTCAGACTCAGGTCCCGACATGATGTTTCAGCAAGGAATGAACTCGTGAAAAGTAATTAAGCTCTGAAAGAGAATCGAATTCCATGAAAGACTGAAGTACTAAGTCGTCATTCTGATTTCTCCAGGGCGTAATAAGACGATGTCGCGGCTGGCAGCGACCCTCTTCATATCGTTAGATGGTGTAGTCGAGTCGCCGGAAAAGTGGTCGTTTCCGTACTGGAACGATGAGATTGGAAAATTCAAGCACGACGAGACCTTCTCCTCAGACGCCCTCCTCTTGGGACGTGTGACATACGAGGGTTTTGCCGCCTCATGGCCCAGCCGCAAGGACCCCGAAGGGTTCGCAGACCGATTCAATAGCATGCCCAAGCACGTTGCCACCAGGACCCTGAGAAAACTCGAATGGAACAACTCGCACGTGCTCAAGGGTGATATTGCAGCCGAGGTCTCAAAGCTAAAACAACAAACCGGCAAGGACATCGTCATTCACGGCTCCCCAGCCCTCATCCGCTCTCTGATGCCGCACCACCTCATCGACGAATACAGGCTCCTTGTCTACCCTATCATCCTTGGGCACGGAAAACGCCTCTTTGACGAAACCAGCCAAGCCAATCTCAAGCTTGTCGAGTCGAAAACGTACGACACCGGAGTCGTCAAGTTAGTCTACCACCGCGCGAGCAAGCCAGAAACAGAGACTGTTGCCAAGCTGAAGTAAGGAAGCTCGGAATCCTCCTAGGCCAAGAATGGGCCACACTGTAAACCATGGCGGAGCCTATGACGTATCTTCTCCGTTTGAGCATTGGGCGCTTTACAGGCTTCTCGCCAAACACTTCTGTCTAGAGCAGCCTTCTTGCTATGGAGATACTCCCTAGTCGGCCATCAATCTGAGATTGTAGCGCTGACCAATTATTGCATCGGAGACTTTCTGATCGTTTCTTCTGCTCGGACACTCTGATAGCAAGTAGGATCGGAGCGGTTCCCGTTGTCAGAAGATGGAGGCTAAGCAGGGACTCGCCTTGGTTCAAGGAAGGCTATTTTAGTGAAGGGTCGCCTCTTGGTCCTAGATTTAGTTGCGTAGGCCGCGTAGGGTCAAGCCGCTGGCTACAATAATCTCCGCGGGCCTCTCCAAATTCGGACGACGAGAAGGCGTCTACGCCCGGGAGCTATTCGCCGAAGCAGCTCTAGAAGCTTTTCACAGAGTCGAGAAGCTAGACCCTGGCAAGGATATCAAAGCCGCATTCATCGGACAAATGAGCGAGGCCTACGAGCATCAAGCGCACGACGCCCCGATAGCCGCAAGCTGGGCAGGTCTCTTGCCTGCACCTGCAACAAGGATCGAAAACGCCTGCGCCTCCTCAGGATCGGCGCTTCGCTGTGGCATAATGGCGATCAAGTCGGGACTGTATGATATCGTATTAGTTGGGGGCGTTGAAAAGATGACGAATCAGCCTACGCCGGAAGTTACAGGCATACTCGCGACTGCTTCTGATTACCCGTTTGAACAATGGAACGGCATGACGTTCCCTGGTCTCTTCGCCCTCATGGCTACAGTGCATATGCATGATTACGGAACGACCGAGGAACAGATGGCTGCGGTGGCGGTCAAGAACCACAAGAATGGCGCCCTGAATCCCAAGGCGCACATGCAGAAAGAAGTGTCTCTTGATGAGGTCATGAAATCTCGCATGGTCGCCTGGCCTCTCAAATTGTACGATTGCTCCCTCATAACAGACGGAGCCAGCTGTCTCATTCTGACTTCACCCAAACTCGCAAAGAAGCTGAGCGACAATTACGTTCACATTATCGGTTCGGGACAGTCCCAGGACACCTTCTGTCTTCACGAGCGCGACAGCCTCACGACCATCAACGCCGCAAAACAAGCGGCGCAAGAGGCTTACAAGATGGCTGATGTCAAGGCGAAGGATATCGACGTTGCAGAGGTCCACGATTGTTTCACTATAGCAGAGATAATTGCTTGTGAGGACTTGGGTTTCTGTCGGCCCGGCCAAGGAGGCAAGTTCGTCGAGAGCGGCGCTTCAAATATCGGTGGCGCCATTCCGATAAACACCAGCGGTGGGCTCAAATCGAAAGGGCATCCCGTAGGCGCCACGGGAACAGCGCAGGTCCATGAGCTATTCCTACAACTAACGGGACAGGCTGACCGAAGACAGGTTGCGGACGCCGAGATTGCTCTCGCCCATAATCTGGGCGGATCCGGCGCGACTGGGGTGGTTCACATCTTGAGGGGCGCTTGAGGATTGAGCGAGCTGCCTCCTCCTACTATCGAGGAGTTCTATCGGCAGTGCGCGGATCGCAAGCTTATGGCGGTTCGATGCGTTCGCTGCAAGCACATTATGGTCCCTCCTAGAGCAATTTGTCCGAAGTGTCGGTCTTCGAGGGTTGAGTGGGTTCAGCTCGGCACTCAGGGCAAGCTCGTCACGTACACGATTGTCCATGTTTCACCGCCGCAGTTCAAACATATGACGCCCTATGCGGTGGGAATTGTGGAAATGGAAGAAGGGGTCAAGTTGCCTAGCATTATCAGAACCTCACGACTCGAATCTTTGAAGATCGGAATGGAGCTGGAGGTCGACTTCAGTCCAAAGTCACAGGAAACCAGCTGGCCTCACTGGCCACGCTATTTCTTCAAAGAAACGGAGTAACCGGCCTGCCCAGCGCTTAAATAACCGGCCACTTCTTCCTTATTGTTACGGGGAGCTGGGATAAACCCGGCTGAGAGGATGGCTTCGCTTGCCATCGACCCTTTGAACCTGATCCGGGTAATGCCGGCGGAGGGACGATACGAAGCCTGATTCTTGGACCAGCTTTCCCCGAATTAGCAAAATGGGGAAAGCGCATGAAAAAAAGTGCAAGTTGGTTAAGCGAAAGCTCCACTCCCAATTCGCCGGAGATAATCAGACCTCGCGTCCAAGTCGGGAGACCTTTTCTTACAAGTCCTACACTGGACATCGCTAGGATAGGGGCCTTCTCAGCGCTTGTTGCTCTAGGGACCATGCTGACTAACCTATTGCTTGGCTTCTCTCTCCCTCAACCGCTCGGCGAAATCACTGCTGCCCCTGCTTTCTATATGGCGATCGCGATTCTCTTCTCTCGCAAAGTCAGTTTCTGGTCGACTGCGATAGGCTCTGCAGTGGGAGAGGCCGTCAACATATTCATCTTTGGCGAAGCTCCGGCTGCCTTCGCATTAACTTACATTCCCGGCTTGGTAATCGCGCGTGCACCCGAGGCGTTGATAATCTTCAGATTCAGACGGAAGTCGGTGAGGTTCCTGGCCTTTGTAATGGGGCTTGCAACCGTCTTTGAGAGTTTGGTTCTGTTCTTGATTGATTGGCCTGTGTACTCGTATACCGCCTTCTATAGCTCACAAGCTCCGTGTGCAAACTGCGGACTTGTATCGGGCTTCAGTCTCGCCGTGCTCGATTTTGGCACAATGATTGACCTCGTTTGGATACCAGTGGCATTGGTTCTGGTGGTCGCGGCGCGGAGAGCTTACAACATTCAGTATTTCACCTAGCTTTCTCGATGCAGGTCCCATGAGACTCGGAAAACCCAGCCCGAACTTCCTACGCAATGTCATCTACAACAATCTAGGCGCTCAGCGGTCCGAACTGCTCGTGGGTCCAACGTTTGGCGTCGACAACGCGATCTACCGAATTGGACCTGAAAGGGTTCTGGTGGCAACCACGGACCCGCTGTCGTACCTTCCATCATTGGGACCCCGCGCATCTGCATGGTTGTCGGTTCACCTACTAGCTTCGGACTTAACGACGTGTGGATTCTCGCCTCAGTTCGGCCTTCTCGATTTTAACCTTCCACCGGGCCTTTCAGACTACAACTTTGCAAGGTATTGGGATTCATTCAGCGAAGAATGCAGGAAACTCGGAGTCTCTATCATCGGGGGTCACACCGGCAGAGGTGTCGCTATGGCTATTGTCCCAAGAAATCGATACTTGACCTCTGCTATGGCTAATGATGGAGACGATATTATTTTGACCAAAGGTGCCGCGATTGAGACGACAGCGGTGCTGACTCGCGCGTTTTCACGAACGGTCAAAAAGGCCCTTGGTCGCAAGCTCTTCGAAAAGGCGTGGAGCTACTTGGGCAAGGTGAGTACAGTGGATGAGGCATTGATAGCTTCCTCTGTGGGAGTACGCGGTCAGGGAGTTACGGCCATGCACGACGCAACAGAAGGGGGAGTGATCGCCGGAATATTCGAGTTGGCGACAGCGTCCAAACTCGGCGCGACGGTAGATTTGGAGGAGATTCTCGTCAGCGAAGAGACTTTGCAACTATGCCACCTGTTTCATTTGGACCCGTTGGTGTCCTTGAGCGAGGGGAGTCTAATCATTGCATCATTGCCTTCTAAGACGAAAACCATACTAGACAAGTTGATCTCTCAACTAATACCGGCGAAAGTCGTCGGAAGACTTACTTCAAAGCATCAAGGCTACAAGGCAGTTAATCGTAAGGGGACACGCAGTTTTCGTTATCCAATTTTCGACCCTTACTGGAAGGCCTATTCAAGTGCGATTCGAAGAGGTTGGTCCTAGCTTGAGTTTGATCGGGGAAAAGTAATTGGCAAGGTCGAAACCGAGCATGTCAAACAGGGGTCTTCAACTGTTCATTATCGTGGGAGTATATGTACACAGGATTCTCAATTCTTCTCAACGCATCAATAGATTCTAGACCTTGTGCTGTGCTGTAGATCATTCCGGTGATGTTCCGTTTCTCGATGTTTTCCGGTAGAGGAGCTGCATCCCCAGTGTAGACGAAGTTTCGGTTCTTCCACTTCACGACGACGGACTGGTGTCCGATAGTGTGGCCTGGTGTTGGCACGATCTCCACTCCGTCCTCAATCGTGTAACGTCCCCGTAGCGGCACGATTTCTCCTTCGGTATCGAAGAATTCACGCAGGTAGCTGACCCGCATGAATCGGTCTGGAAAGTATGCGTACCGGACCTCGTCTATCTGTTCTAGAAACTTTGCGTTGGGAAAGAGAAGATTGTTTCCACAGTGGTCAAAATGGAGATGCGTATTTACCACTAAAGTAATGTCGCTGGGTTCCAGTCCAGCTTTCTTCAATGACAGCCGTAGTTGCTCTTCCTTGGTCCTGATGACCTCGTGGAATTTCTCGTATTTCGGTGGCAGCGTCCCGATTCCGGTGTCGACTAGGATATTCTCTTTGTCTGTTCGGATCAGTAGCGGTTTGAGTGCTGCTTTGTACTTGGTTCCCTGGTATTTGCCAAATACGAGAAAGCTCTTGTCAAGCGTGAAATACCCATCTGTAAGTAATCTTATGTCGACGACGGTCAACTGGACCCGGGTCTGGGGTCTGATCGAAAGGCTATAAATTATCCAAGTCGAAATCCTTCAAAACAAGTCCGGACGAGTTATCAAGGGATTTTTGGAGCGGTTTGGCCGACTTGGTTGGAACGGGTCTCAGGCGAAAGCCTCTCTGGATTCCCTCTGATGAGCGAGTAAAACAGGCCAATCTCACTCGATTTCAAGCATTTGTCAACAAGAAGGATCGCCTGAGTCTCGGATCTTATCCGGAACTCTACAGGTGGTCCATTGAGAAACCTACCGAGTTTTGGTCTGCCATGTGGGCGTATGCAGGGATCATATCATCGAAAAAGTTTGAGGCAGTCGTGGATGATCTCGGCAAGTTTCCCGGGGCCAAATGGTTTTCCGGAGCCAGACTCAATTTCGCCGAGAACCTTCTGAGATTCAGAGACGAAAGGATCGCCCTCATCTCACGCTCTGAGGGACGAGTATCTTCTAGCCTGACCTATTCCGATCTCTACAGAAAAGTCGCGCGTGTGGCGAATGGTCTACGTGAGGCAGGAGTACTGGCTGGTGATCGAGTTGGAGGTTACCTGCCGAACGTAGAGGAGGCGGCGATCGCAATGTTGGCTGCTACCAGCATCGGAGCGGTCTGGGCGTGTTGCGGGGCGGAACTTGGCTCAGGCGCTGTCTTGGACAGGCTTAGCCAGATCAAACCGAAAGTATTGTTTTCTGTTGATGGTTACGTCTACAAGGGAAAGAAGTTCGACATTTCGTCTAACGTCAAAGATGTTGCAGACGGAGTCCCTTCGCTCGAGAAGATAGTGACGATCCCGTACTTGGACGCCAAATCCAGCATGGGCCAACTTGTCAACACTGTTAGGTTCGACGAATTCGGATCGGCGAACAAGTCAGGCGAGATTCGGTTTGAGCAATTGCCCTCGGACCATCCAGTGTATATCATGTTCACATCAGGGACAACCGGGAAGCCGAAATGCATGGTTCAAGGGGCGGGAGGAGTCTTGGTAAACCAGTTGAAAGAGACGCAACTCCATGCCGATTTGAAGAAGACGGATCGGATCACATACATTACCTCGCCGAGTTGGATGATGTGGAACTGGCTGATGAGCTGCCTAGCAGCAGGATCGACTCTCATTTTGTACGATGGAAATCCTCTGCATCCTGACTGGGGCACGATGTGGAGGCTGGTTCAGGAAGAAAAGATAACAATCCTGGGATGCAGTGCCAGTTACATCAATCATCTCAGAGGAATAGGCGCTAAACCGAGCAAAGAGTACGATCTATCATCGCTCAGAGAGATTTCCCAAACCGGATCGCCTCTCTCTACCGAGGGGTTCGAGTGGGTCTACAAGGAGGTCAAAGCGGACCTGCATCTCAACTCGATCAGCGGAGGTACAGACATCAATGGTTGCTTCGCGGGTGGAGTGCCAATTCTCCCCGTCTTTGGAGGCGAGCTACAAGCACCGGGGCTCGGGATGAAGATCAACGTATACGATGAGAACGGGCGGCCAGTTGTTGACAGGATGGGCGAGCTGGTCTGCGAGTCTCCAACTCCATCGATGCCATTATACTTCTGGGATGACCCCAACAATGTGAGATATCGTGATGCCTACTTCGAATATTATCGCCCCGAGGGGAAGAACGTTTGGAGGCATGGTGACTATGTGCTTGTCCACGGCGATACAGGTGGCTACACGTTCTATGGACGTTCGGACGCGGTGATAAAGGCCTCGGGGGTCCGCGTCGGCACGTCGGAAATCTACAATGTTGTTGAGAAACTACCTGAGGTCGCCGACAGCCTCGCGGTAGGACAGAACTGGGCGGGAGAGCAGAGAATCATCCTCTTCGTCAAACTATCCCCCAACCATAAGCTTACGGAGGAACTGAAAGAGAAGATCAGGAGAGTGATTCGGGCTGAGGCTTCGCCTAAGCATGTTCCGGCTCTGATATTGGAGGTGCCCGATATTCCATATACTCTAAACATGAAGAAGGTGGAGGTTGCTGTCGCGAATATTGTTAACAATAGGCCCGTTACGAATCGTGATGCACTGGCGAACCCGGAGTCTCTCGATTTCTACACTGGGCTTCTTCCTCTAATCCAGAAGAATTGATCGTACAATTCTCATGCGACTAGGCATAACTGTTCGCCCGCCTTCACCAAAGCTCCGGGTTTGACGTAGACTTCCTTCACGATCCCCGTTTTGGGTGAGGCTATCTCATTCTCCATTTTCATCGCCTCAAGAACAGCTAGCGGTTGGCCCTTAGTTACTGATGTGTTAGGAGACGCTTTCAAGGACACGATTCTCCCGCTCATGGGCGCAGTTATTACAACAGGCCCAAGAACAGTTTCAGACATTCCCGTATCATGGGATAATTGCTCTCTTCCCTCTAAACTCACCTTGAGTAGTCTTCCGTTTAGTCGAATGAGATAGTCGCTTCCATCGCGCTCTTCTTCTCTTCTCGCGATGAGAACCTTCCCATTGATATTCGCAACCAGATCTGGTTGGTCATCGGTTGGCTCTCGGAGGATGCGAACACTCAACTCTTCATCGTTGATTATGATCGTTTGAGCTATGCCCTGCTTCTCGACCTCTGTAATGGTCCAGGTTCTTCCGTTGACAGTGAGGCGGCGAATCTGTTTAGAGTCCTTCGACAAACAAGGGTTGCCTCGGTGATTCCGTCTGGAGGGTGTTTCGCCATCTTGTCTGAGTTCTCTCTAATCGCGACTTGCCGATTCCTGAGAATGGATAGTTTGCTGTCAAATGCAGCATCGCGACCTCCTCCTCTGACAGTTGCGGCTTGAAGCTCCAGGTGGAGATCTTGTTGTCGAGGAGCTGAGTATGGTAGTCACCGCGGACAAAGCTCTTGTCTTCAAGTAGGGCCTGGTGTAGCGGAATCGTGGTCTCGACCCCGATAACGATAGTCTCGCTCAAAGCACCCTTGAGTCTTTGAATCGCCTCTTCCCTAGTTCGGCCGTGTGAAGCAATCTTCGCAATGAGTGAATCGTAGTATTCTGGGATAACAGCACCGTCGATCATGGCTGTATCGACTCTGATACCTGGGCCTCCCGGTGGGACAAATTCTTCGACGCGGCCGGGGGAGGGAGCAAAGCCCTTCGACGGATCCTCAGCATTAATCCTGCAGTTCATCGCAGCTCCGTTGAACTCGATCTCCTCTTGGGAAAACCCAAGACCCTCTCCGTCAGCGATTCTAATCTGCTGCTCGACAATATCCACCCCAGTGACCATTTCCGTAATGAGATGCTCTACCTGGATCCGTTTGTTTATCTCAAGATAGTAGAACTCGCCCCCCGCTGATTGTACGAACTCTACCGTTCCCGCATTTTCGTACTTCGTCGCTTTGGCGATTTTCAAGGCAAGCGAGATCAGTTTTTTTCTTGATGTGGAATCGAGTCGCGGTGCGGGTGTTTCTTCGAGGATTTTCTGGTGTCGCCTCTGAAGTGAGCATTCTCTCTCACCCAGATGGACAACTTGTCCTCTTTGTCCAGCGATTACTTGGACTTCTATGTGTCGTGGATTGTTGAGGTGTTTTTCTAAGTAGAGTTCTGAGCGGCCGAAGGCTCCTTTCGCCTCGGAAGCAGCAAGATCGAAGGACCTTCCCTCGCAATTCGCTCGCTGTCTTGACAATACGCATGCCTCTCCCGCCTCCTCCAAAGGAGGCCTTGATCAATACGGGAAAGCCCACGCGACGGGCTTCATTTTCAGCCTCGTCCGCGGTCTCCAGTTGACGTTTCGAACCGGGAATTGTAGGGACGCCGGCTCGAGCTGAAGTTTCTCTTGATCCGAACTTGTTTGCGGTCGAGGCCAGAATCTTGCTTCTTGGTCCGATGAAAACGAGTCCTGCTGCTTCGCACTCTCGGGCAAACTGGGGATTTTCTGCTAAGAACCCATACCCAGGGTGCACTGCCTCTGCTCTGGAGGCTTTCGCAACCTTGACTATCTTTGGAATGTTCAGATAGCTTTCAGAAGGCTGTCCCGGCCCGATGTTGTAGGCTTCGTCAGCATAGACGACGTGCTGGGATTCCAGATCAGGCTCTGAGTAAACTGCAACGGTCTTGATTCCGAGTTTCCTGCAGGTTCGTATGATTCTGACGGCGATTTCTCCACGGTTCGCGATGAGGATCCTTCTGAACATCGGCAGTGATCCGTTCTATAGTGGAATGTTGCCGTGTTTCCGGGGAGGGCGTGCCTCTCTTTTCGTCTTCACAGATTCGAGATATTTGATCAATACCTCCCTTGTTTCTGAGGGCTCGATAACATCGTCAACATATCCCCTTCCCGCAGCGATGTACGGGTTGCTGAATTTTTCACGATATTCCTTTACGAGTTTCCTCTTCTCTGCCACGGTGTCTTTCGCTTTGGCGATTTCGTTGCGGAAGATAATGTTGATCGCAGCATCGGGACCCATTACTGCTATTTCGGCCGACGGCCAGGCAAGGTTCACATCGGCCCTGATGTGCTTGCTTCCAAGCACGTCGTAGGCACCCCCATACGCCTTTCTTACGATTACAGTAAGTTTGGGAACAGAGGCTTCGCAGTAAGCATAGAGGAGCTTGGAACCATGGCGAATTATCCCATCGTGCTCCTGATCTATCCCCGGCAAGAACCCAGGAACATCCACCAGAGTCAGAATCGGGATGTTGAAGGCATCACAGAACCTGACGAAGCGTGCAGCCTTGACAGAGGAGTCAATGTCAAGGGTCCCGGCGTTAACCTTAGGCTGGTTCGCCACGATCCCACTCGAGTATCCGTTGAGTCTGGCAAATCCGATGACGATATTCTGAGCCCAGAGCGACTGTATCTCAAACAGTTCGCTTCCATCAACGATCCGGGTTATGACATCCCGGATATCGTACGCCTTGTCCGGATTGTCAGGCAGGACATCGTTGAGCTCACTCTTGTCCCCGACGGGAGGTTTTGGCTTGGCTCTAGGCGGGTCTTCGGTGTTGTTGGATGGGATGAAGCTCAAGAGTTTCCTGATTTGCTGTAATCCTTCCTGCTCGTTTTGTGCGAAAAAGTGCGCGACTCCGCTCTTGGTGTTGTGGAGTCTTGCGCCTCCAAGCTCTTCGAAATCAACGTCCTGATTGAGAACGGCTTTGATGACGTCTGGTCCCGTTATGAACATGTAGCTCGTCTTGTCGACCATTATTGTGAAATCTGTCATGGCAGGGGAATACACTGCGCCTCCCGCGCACGGACCCATCACAGCCGATATCTGCGGGATCACTCCCGAGGCAAGAACGTTGCGAAAGAATATCTCAGCATAACCGCCGAGGCTGACAACCCCCTCTTGGATTCTAGCTCCTCCAGAGTCGTTAATCCCGATGACCGGGACTCCGGTCTTGAGGGCGAGATCCATTATTTTCGTCACCTTCCTGGCGAACATTTCTCCCAGAGAGCCTCCGAAGACTGTGAAGTCGTGAGAGAACAAGTACACCGGTCTTCCGTCAATCTTGCCATAGCCCGTTACAACCCCGTCGCCGAGAATCTTCTTCTCCGCCATACCGAAGTCGGCGGTCTGATGAACCACGAACCTGTCCATTTCCACAAAACTGCCGGGGTCCACAAGTGCGACAATTCTCTCCCTAGCGGTCATCTTTCCCTTAGAATGCTGATCTTCGATTCTGTCTCTGCCGCCTCCTTCCTGAGATTTTTCCCTGAGTTCGCCAAGTTCTTTCGAGAGTTCCTTCATCGTCATGGTCGTTTGGAACTCGCTGAAGAGGCCTCTCGTATTAAAGCACGGAAGACAAGCTCATGCGTCCAGTCGGAGACTCCCATCTGGAACTGTTGCGTTTCCCTGCTCTGTCTGGATGATGATGCTTCCGTCCGGATTTACTCCAACGCTTTCCGCGGATCTTACCGTTGCTGGTTTCGATTATCACCAGTTTCATTCGATGGGCGCAGTGCTCCCACCAATGCACCCTGAGTATCGAGAACTGATTTCCAAAATTGCCGTACACGGCAAGACAATCAATTCGCTAATCGAAAAAGAACTGAAGAAACACTGAGTCGTACATAGCATCGCCAAGCTTCATTATATAGTCTGTATCCACCAATCCGTATTATACGGGTAACGAAATAGAGAATCCCTATGCTTGATCACATTATTCTGACCGTGAGCGATGTGGAGCGCTCGCTTAAGTTCTATACGGCTGCACTCAAGCCTTTGAAGATAAAAAAGTTCGAGCCCTACAAAGGCGCGGACGGACATCCAGACCTCTGGGGCTTTGGCGATGGCCAAAAAGCATTTTTCTGGCAGAAACAGGGTCAGCCTGATCCAGCCTCAATCCACTGGGGCTTCATCGCAGAAAACAAATAAGCGGTAGACGCCTTCTACAAGGCTGCGACTGCTGCAGGCGCAAAGGACAATATCTCGCCTCGTGCTCGTCTGGAATATTATCCCGGCTATTACGCCGCGGACGTGTTTGATCCAGATGGCTACACGTTTGAAGTGGTTCACAAGAGCTAAGCCATGCCGACCTCGCATTCACCCACAACGGCACTTTCGTCTCTAAAGGTCTCATAATGCCGTTCCAAGACAGGCAGAATCGAGCTAAGCGTCTTTTCTAAACTGAATCGTTTCTTTTTGACCAGGAAAATCGAGGTGGCTCCCGTCGGCAACTGTTCAGCCGTCAGATTCACATTGAGCCCGATGCCGACGATTGCGTATACTAGCTCTGGACCGCTGATCTTCGTCTCGATGAGTACACCGGCTAGTTTTTTCCCGCCGACCACGAGGTCGTTCGGCCACTTTACCTCTGATTGGACGCCGTATACCTCTTCGATTCCTTTTCGAAGAGCGTTGGCGAACAAGAACTGGAGAAGCGATATCCGATCGACAGGTATCTTAGGCCTGATAATTAGCGAAAACCAAAGGCCGCCTTTAGGCGATTTCCAAGTGCGTCCTGATCGGCCTCTGCCGTGTGTCTGGACATCCGATACCACAACGGTCGATTCGGCGGCCTGTTTTTCAGCGAGGGTCTTTGCCTTGGTGTTGGTTGATGAAATTCTCTTGTATCTGATGATATTCAGGCCGCAACCCCGTGTGATCGGGGTTGGGGTCCCGGTTTTAGGTGTAAGGATTCTACTTGGAGGATTTGGATTATCAGGCGCTCGGAGGCGATACCTCTAAGAAGGTTCGCCCACCCGGAACACAAGAAGCAATCCTAATTCGAAATTGCAGCGAGTAAGCTCCTTCTGCACTCTCTTCCTTAACAATCGCCGCGCACCAAAGTAGCGGCCGTGGAGATCAGCTGTCAATCACGGTCAGTTGCGAGGTCAAAAAAATGCAAGGGCCAGTCGCTGAGACTCTGTCCGGGCTGCCTGAGGTACTACTGCGAAAAGCACTACACCGAGCACAAAGAGTGGATGCCCGGAACGACTTGCCCGACGTAGGAACCCAATTCTTCGAGTTACTTGCACCATTAGGTGTAATTCGTGCAGAGCGGCCTCAGGGATTGCGGGAAGGGTAGCCATCTGGTGTAGATGTTATCTGCAAAATTTAGTGTTCTCATCTCGACCGTCAGCGCGCCCTCGTTGTCTTGATCGCGGAACTCCAAGACGATGTCCGCGAATCGTTTGACCATCTCGACCATCGGCTTCTCGTGAATATCCTCTTTGATCACCAGGATCGCGGTTCTCTTTCTAAGACGGACCCTCGAGGCGAGTTGGCAGAAGAAGGAATAGAAGCTCTCGGGTGATCCGATGCTCATCATGATGTTGTCTAGAAAGTCGCCAAGTATTACTTGAGGTCCTTCTCCCCGGGAGGCTTTCTCGATGAATAAGTTGATCTCCAATAAGTTGTCCGGTGAGATAATCTCTACATCGGTAGAGGGGTGAGCCATGGAGGTTCCATCGACAAAAGTAATCCATCCGACCTTACCGGTCCAGTCAGTGGAGAGATCCTCCGGGGCGGTCGGTCCAAGAACCAGGGTGGGAGACGGTCCGTCAGGGCCGATTGCTTCTTTCAGGATTAGACTCATAGTTTCTTTTACGCTGACGTTTCCTCGGACGCAAACGACGACCAGTCGATATTGATCGAGTGTTCCTCGGTTGAGGAGTGGTTTTCCTTGGTCGAGGCGTGTGAAGCTGAGTTTTCTTGTTGCCATGCATGTTGCCTTTTGAGGAAGCTACCTTTTTGAGGTAACAAGGTTATTAGAATGTCGGCATTATGGCTGTCTATGTGAGCGGCGAGACGCCAGACGCCCCATCGGAACGGTTGCTAGGAATGTGCTAGCAAATTTACTTATTCCTACAGAAAAGAGTATACTTCTACTCGAAACGACCTCAAAATACCTCTACCGGCTCCTTTCTACCATGATGCTATTTAACTGTAGCAACAGAATATGGTAAATTCGCCATTCGAACGCCAAGTGTCTGCACCCTACTTCGAACTGTGCCATATGATCTAGAACCCTTAGGTGCAAGTGATTTCTTCAAAAGAACCATGTTTTTCCTAACCTTGGTCGTCTGCGTTGGCTTCAGTCTTAGCCAGTCAGTTTCCTTTCTCGTGTCCGCGCGATAGCGGAAACATAGCTCAACGATACTGGTGTAGAGTCACTGCCCGCTGAGTTCTTCCAACGCCTTTTCGTGAGCCCTATCCGGCTCAATGGACAAATTCCAACTTAATTCTATCAGGGTCCTCGAAATAGACCGCATAGTAGCCCTTCCGATACTCAGGATATTCTTTCGGCCCACCGTAGAGGATCTTGATGCTCCTCGGAGCAAGAAGCTCGCTGTGAAGTCTGTCCACATCCGCTTTCGATTTCGCTTGGAAGGCAATGTGGTTCAATCCTACCCGTCTCCGATGGAATCCTAACTCCTTGTAGCGCTCCAAGTAGGTCACGAAAATCTTGGCTTCGCCGTTGTCCCATCCAGCAAAATCCTTCTCATCCAGGATCCGGTTGTAGCCCAACCATTCCAGAAAATCCTGGTAGAAAGCCTTCGATTTTTGGAAGTTTGAGACATTGATCTCTATATGTTGAATGTTGCCCCGCTTCAACACCATTGATTAGTCGTCACCTGTCAACCATGAGTTTGCGTGAAAACATTTTGCCAAAAAATATCTCGCAAGTAATGAACTCGTGAAAAGTAATTAAGCTCTGAAAACGAGTAGAATTCAATGAAACCTGCACAGAAGGGCGCTCAGAAGTCCGCCAAGACAACCTCCGCGACCGGCAGGAAGTTCAAGGGATTCACGGAGGAGGAACACGGCGCGATGAGGGAGCGCGTCCAAGAGCTGAGGGCGGACAAGGGGGACGGGGAAGGTGCCGTGCTAGCGAAGATCGCCCAGATGCAGGAACCGGATCGCACCATGGGCAAACGGCTCCATGCTATCATCAAAGAAAGCGCGCCAGCCCTCTCGCCGAGACTCTGGTACGGGATGCCCGCGTACGCCAAGGACGGCAAGGACGGCAAGGTCGTCTGCTTCTTCCAAACAGCCCAGAAGTTCAAGACCAGGTACGCGACATTCGGCTTCAGCGACAAGGCGAACCTCGACGAAGGCGCCATGTGGCCGACCACCTTCGCGCTGAAGGCGCTGACTGCCGCCGAAGAGGCAAGGATCGCCACACTCGTGAAAAAAGCTGTGAGCTAAGGACGGAGCTCGCGACTAGTCCCCCCGAACATCGGATCGCACTGTTAATCGCCCATTGTCAGCCCCGATCCCAGATCTAAGCCCGCGATTTCCAGACCATACTATTCCACGCTTATCCTTAGGGGAATCCACGGGGATCGAAAAAGGCCAAACAAGCCGATAACGCACCCGTCTCGAAAAAACAAGCCCGGAATCACATCCAGGCAGAAAGAGCATCTCGAAAAGAAATTCCTATAACTTTTGCACAGTCCTAGTGTACGAGAGTGATGATTAAGGAAGCAAAGAGATTGTGAAATCGCCTATTGTCCGCCCTGATCTCGAATCTAGAAGCCGTCCCCTTAATTTCACAGCAAATCGTTCTTGACGACTCATTAAAGCGCCATGCGATCCAAGCCCGGTCTGTTCCCTGAATGGCGAGACTCGCCAATAATCACTGGCAAACAGCAAATTTTCTCCTCGAAAGGGGGTCTTGCCGACTCGACCTCGCGACGCAAGAGAGGCGAATCTGGAGAGCACGCAAAACTAGACTCGCCTGCTTGACACGCCATCAAGCAGAAACTGACGCGAGTGAGTAGAGTATCAGCCTAGTCTGTCGGCGAAGGGCGCGGCGACATGCCGGCCTGACCTGTCCCGCCTGCCGTCCCAGGCCGCATCTCAAGCTGGCTCATAACCATAAGCAGGCTACGGATCTCGTCGATACTACGCAAGTTCGTCTGCAACTGATTCCGATACTCCTCCCTAGTCGACTTGTACTCCTGTTCCGGAATATCGCCTGACATAAAACGGCTCTCCAATCCAAGGAGGTTCTGGGGAGCATTAGTAACTTGATCCCTGAGATCCCGGACCCTACGCGTAAGATTCTCGCCCAACTGAGCCATCTTATCCGCCATAGCCCGGTTAGCCCTAGCGTATTCCTCCTTCAGCATAGCTAGCCTCTGGCGGAAACCGTTGATCTCAGTCACTACCTTGTCTATTGCTACCTCACTCATCTGGTTGCACCGAAGAGTAGGCTGAGAGACGGTGTAGCCAGAATTACAGCTGTTGTAACCAGAAACACTCGGAAAGAGTAACCTATGATCGGAGAGATCTAATGCTTCTCGTCCGGCTTCGAACTGCTCGACCCGGTTCCAGTACTCGTAGTGCTCGGCTCAGCCTCTAACGGGGCCGGAGGAGGAGTCGTAAGCATCGTCCAGCCGATCCAGCCCGTTATCCCCAGAATTCCCAAAACGCCAAGCACGACGGGAATGTCAATCGCATACGTACGCAATACTGGGTCGGTTAGGAAGATCAGGTAGAGAACGAATACGATCGCAGATACGGCGAATATCAGACCGCCATAGGATTGGTCTTTGTTCAAGTCTGGCTATCACTTATCGCGACGGGCTATGAATGGCTGCATATAAATTGCTTATTCTCCGTTACCCAGCTTACATTCTCTTGTAGCCTGGGCGTTGAGAGAGCAATGTTGGATAGGTCAGGGTCTTCGCAGGGTATCCTTCGACCTCGCCTCTGAATCGTTTCAGAAACGCGGCTAACGAAACCTTGCTTTCCTTCGAATCAGCTCTCGACCTGATCGATAGCTCCTTCGTCTTGATTTCTTTTTCTCCATAGATAATCGTGTAGGGAATCCAGCTAAGCTCTGCGTCCCGCACCTTACTCTGCATCGTATCGTCTCGATCGTCGAGATCAGCTCGTATCCCAGCCTTCTCCAGCGTCTCGAGCAGTTTCACTCCCTGTTTTACAAACTGCTTCGCGATTGGGATGATTCGAACCTGTGCAGGTGAGATCCAGACCGGAAGCATTGGCTTCTTCCCCTGTCTCTCTAGACGAACCGCGCAATCCAGCAAAGTGAAGAGATATCTTTCCAGCCCGCCTATCACGGCAGTATGGATGATGACCGGGAATTGCTTTTCCCCCTTCTCATCCGTATAGGCTATTCCGAACCGTTTCGCGTTGCCGACATCGATCTGGAAGGTTCCGATTTCCCTAGGTCTGTCCAGATCGTCAATAATATTGTACTCCACGTTGAGGACCCAGTAGTACAACCCTTCAGGGACGAAGTTGAGCAGTATCGGTTTCTTCTCCACCTTTGCCAGTTCCATGAAGGAGTCCTTGTTTGCCTCGAAAAATGATCGTGTGGTATTGTAGAGCGAGACGTATTCTCTGTTCAGCTTCCTGATCTCTTCGTATATCGTACGGTGAATCTTGTCTCCGATACGGATCGCTTCTCCAACGCTCTTGAGGTAGATGTGGAGATCCGGCATGAGAAATTTTCTAAGTCTGAAAGAGAGCAGCAGCTCCCCGCTTTGCTCCATTCGGTAGCTGTCTGCGACCTCGAAGGTCCCGAATGGTAGTGTCTTGTAGCTTAGTGTCCAGTCTTTGACCATCGAGAATTGCTGGAAGCATGCGGCGTATCTGAGAACAAATGTTCTCTCGTCCACTTTTACCTCGTAGGCTCTGGACCCGAATAGTTGGAGGTGTTCTTTTATCGGCTTGACGGCGACATCGAACATGTTGGTTCCTTTTACGTTCAGTATCGGGATTCCTATCCGTCGGATTACCTGCCCCGCGTATTCCGCCAGCAGGTCCATTATCAGGTTGGCTTCAGGTCCGAACCTCATGTGTCCGACGTCTGCGAAGGATTCCCACTCGATTCCGAATCGACGTGCATAGTCTAGAAAATGCGGTTCGCCTCCAGTGAGCCCCTTCTTCAGAGCTTCTTTTTCGACAAGAGACTTGAACTCGACATCATGCGGCCCGAACATGAAATCTTCTGGCGAGTGTAATTTTCCCTCTTGGTCCATGATGACATATTCTGTCTTGACCGCAGGGGCAGCTTGTCGTGATTTTGTGTCTACTGTTATCGTTCTTGATAGTTCGGAGAGCGGATGTCCTTTGGCTGTTATCGTGAAGCTCTTGTACCATCCAAAGGGGCTTCTGCTGACCTCGTATCCTTTTTGGGCGAGTTTTTCCTCCAAGGCCTTGAGGACGGATATTGCTGGCTCGCGGGAGGCCAAGCTCGTGGATAAATGGGCGTATGGGTACACCATCACTCTCTTTGTCTTCAGCCATCCGAGGACCTCCTCTATTGAAGAGGCTGCGTTTGTTGCGATCTGTTCAGGTTCTTGCTCGTCATTCTTCTCGACGGTCGAGAAGACTACAAGCCCGTTTTCGAGGGCTCCCTTCTTGTGCGACTCATTAAGAGGCTCGGGTTCTTTGACTGCCTTTTCTCGGGCTTCGTATTCGAATCGATCCGCATGAACTAGAAGAAGTCTCACCGTTTCATCCGCCACCGCTCGATCTGTTTGTCTTTCTTGAGTTTCTTCTTGAGTTCTTTGTAGTGGTTCTTACAGAGATAGGCACGGCCTGAGGCAGCGGCCTTCAAGCCAGCCCTTGAGATCTCCTCTAGTGAGATGGAACGTACGGCGTCCTCTTTGCACCCGACAATGGAGCATTTGACGCCTTTTGCGACCTTACCCAAACGCGGGGACCTTGGGTCATCGCGGTGTTGCACCATAATAGAAGGTTTTGCGGAAGGAATGACAATACTCTAATGCCGGTTTCAAGGGAGAATCCCGAGTCATATGCTCTCAAAAATACAGTACCTTGTGGAAGGGCATTTCCAGCTGGCCGCAGGAGCATTCAACAGGGCCGGATTCACGCCTAACACTATAACCGCAGTCGGTTTTCTCTTGATCCTAGTCACCTCACTGCTTTACTCTGGAGGATTGGGAACCGTATGGTTGGTCTTCGGGGCTGTCTTGGCACTCCTAGTCGGCGCCTATTTGGACGCGGTTGATGGTGCCATGGCCCGTAGATACCATCAGATCTCTAAAATGGGAGGAATACTAGACAGTGTCTTAGATCGTGTGGGTGAGATAGCACTCTATGCAGGTCTTGCCATTGGAGGTCTTGTTCCGGGATGGCTATCGCTATGGGCGCTTTCAGCTTCCTTGATGGTTAGCTACGTTAGAGCTCGGGTCGATGTTGAGGGTGTAAAGTTGAAGGGGGTTGGATTAGCTGAGCGTCCGGAGCGGTTTTTGATCCTATTGTTTGCCACAATCCTAGCCGCGTTTAGCTCCTTCTCGTTGGAGTTCGGGGTCAGCTTTATCGCACTACTGTCCACGGTGACTATTGTTGAGCGTCTCTATAGAACTCGAGTTGTGCTCTCAGGTTCTGGGAACGGCTCGGTTTAGAGACGTCTGTCTTCTGCGGATCTGACTTTGGAGACTCCGAAATGCACCGCGCAGGAAACGCAAAGGTTCTTCATGACTCTTTGCCGTGCGATATAAGCGCCTCTTGCTCTGAGTTCCTTTGCCAGCGACGGTTCGACCAGGGACACCCAGCTAGTCACCCTCTTTACCTTGTCTCGTGGTGTGAGCATTCCGCAATTCGCACATTGGACCAGCTCGCTTCTTCCCTTGCCTCCCTTGCTTCGTCCCCTAGACCGTCTTTTCTTAGGCACTATCTAACAATCCTACCATGCAAGGAGTGCCATGAGTACATAATCTCTTCCCGGAGAGCGAATCCTGGCTGCCGGAGGGGCGACCTGTGAGGATTGGAGTATATGGCAACCTTACCCTCGACGAGCTAGACCGAAACGGCAAACTTATAGTCCGCCCGGGAGGTTCCGCGCTCTACTCATCTCTTGCCGCTGTTTCTTTGGGCGCGAGAGTATCAGTTTTCTCGAACATCGGCTGCGATTATCCGAACCTCATCCTATCCTTGATCAAGAGTCGGGGGATAGATGTTACTGGCGTCAAGAAGTTCAATGGCCTCACGACTCGCTTCAAAATATCCTACCGTGGGGACTCGCGAAAGCTAGAACTGATTCATCCCGGCCGAAGACTCAAGCCTGCTGACCGCTCTCGCTCGCTAGAGGCTATCCACTTAGGTCCTGTCTTCATGGAAGTTGGACTCGATGTGCTAAATTACGCGCGTCGTCACTCACGATTCCTCTCGTTGGACGTGCAGGGTCTCCTACGGACCTTAGACCGAGACGGGTCCATTCGCTTGGTGAGAAGAAATATCGGCCCATTCTTGTCAAACTGCAATCTCGTGAAGGCAACAGAGGAGGAAGCTCGCATGATAGCTCCCGCCGCGACTACAGTCGCCATTGCAAGGCGACTCTTGTACAAGGGCGCTCAATACGCGATAATCACAAAAGGCAGATCAGGTTCCCTTCTGGTGAGGAAGGATGGCAGTGCTCTCCACATACCATCTCTTCCGGAAGGCAAAGTAGTTGATCTGACTGGGGCGGGAGACATTTTCATCGGTAGCTGGCTTGCAACTTTCTTGGCGATCAAGGATCCTTTTTGGGCTGGAGCTGTGGCCGCAGCCTTCGCCTCTCTTTCGGTTCGGGGCTTCGGGGCCTCCAAGTTCCGATTTGCTAGACGAGAACTGTTCCGACGAGCCTCCTGGGTTTACAGGAACTCGAGACTAGTCAAGGGCTAGTAGGAGCGCGCAAAGTAGACCTCGTTCGAATTGTCCGCTCCACAGTATACGCAACTGCCTTTTTTCGCCGTCTTCATGGGCACAACTCGTACGGTTGCTCCGGTCTCGATTTTGATTTTTTCCTCGCAAGACTCGTCAGAGAGAAAGGCTTTGATGAATCCTCCTTTTTCTTCCAAGACCTTCCTGAACGATTTCATATCGGCCGCCGTGGTTGTAAGACCGTCGAGAGACTTCCTTGCTCTTTCGTACAGGTGATTCTGGACATCGCTAAGTATTCCATTGATTCGGTCCTTCGCGTCGCTTCGGTTGATCGCGATCTTCTCTCTAGTATCTCGCCTCACCACTGTCACCTGTTTCGCCTGTATATCCTTGGGTCCGATCTCGACACGGAGCGGAACCCCTTTCATTTCCCATTCGTGATATTTCCAACCAGGGGTGTACTGGGCTCGATCGTCGATCAGTGTTCTTATCCCGATCTGTTCCAGTTGATTTGAGAGATGTCTTACTTCATCTGAGATATCTTTCTGGTCAGTCTCCTTGTAGAAGATCGGAATGATTACGACCTGCGTGGGGGCTATTCTGGGCGGGAGGACCAGTCCTCTATCATCGCCGTGGCTAAGGATCGCAGCTCCGATGAGTCGCCACGAGATTCCCCAAGATGTTGTCCAGCCGTAGTGCTCCTTCTCATCCTTCCCAAGGTACTTGATCTCGAAAGGCACTGAGAATTTTTGTCCTAGGTGGTGTGATGTTCCCATCTGCAATGCCTTGCCATCAGGCATCATAGCTTCCATTGTCGTCGTATAGACGGCGCCCTTGAACTTCTCTCTCTCGGTCTTCTTGCCTACGAGAATGGGTATTGCTAGTTCTTCCTCAACCAGCTTCGTATAGATGTCCAGGATTGTCATCACTTCCTCCTCGGCCTCCTTCTCAGTTTCGTGTACTGTGTGTCCTTCCTGCCAGAGGAATTCTGTTGTTCGCAGGAAAGGCCGGGTGGACGTGATTTCGGCCCTTACCACAGAGTTCCACACGTTGATGAGTATGGGTAGGTCTCGCCAGCTCTTCACCCATTTACTGTAAGACTCATAGATTATGGTCTCGGAAGTCGGCCTAACGGCCAGCTTCTCAGCCAGTTCTGTGTCTCCGGAGTGTGTGACCCAGAAGACCTCAGGGGTAAAGCCTGCGAAATGTTCGGTTTCGGTCTTGAGCAATCGCTCGGGGATGAGCAGCGGGAAGTATGCGTTCTTGTGGCCTATCGCCTTGATTTTCTTGTCAAAATCCTCTCTGATTTTCTCCCAGATCGAATAGCCGTACGGCATTAGTACCATGAAGCCCTTCGCGCTGGAATAATCCGCAAGTTGGGCTTTGGTGACTACTTGGGTATACCATTCTGAGAGGTCTTGGTCTTTCTTTACAGTAATTCCTAGCTCTTTGCTGCTCAAAGGAAAAATCTCCGGATTGAAGACGCACGAGGATGATTACAGTGCGATAGGTGATTCTGGAAATAAATCGCCCATTTTGGAACCCTCGGGAGTAGCTCGGCGAATGCTTGTCGACCGTATTTAGTCTTTCTTTCTCTAAGGCGGATAGCCAGAGGAGGATTCGAAATTCACAAGACCAGTCGCTAGGTTTGACGTCTTCCCCGGAATCCTCACTCCGACACTGCTTTTCTGTCGCGCTTATGTGTATAGAGAACTATTGCAGAGACGGTGCTTTTCACACCTGGTATCTTGAGGACCTTGTTCTTGAGAACCTCGCGAAAGGCGAGTATGCTTTCTGTCCTAAGCAAGCACACAATATCGTATTCACCGGTCACCTCATATACGTCGGTAACCTCGGAAAGTTTCACGAGGCTGTCAGTGACCATCTCCAGTTCCTTCGACTCGACGAACAGGTTTAGAAAGACGCGGACTTCTGTCGGCAAAGGTTGTCCCTCGATCTCAAGCCGGGTCTTTTTGAACCGCTAATAAAGAGGCCGGTACGCGCAAGGGTCATCTTATAGACACACGGAAACATTCGTTAGAGCCACTGACATTTCCAATGCGCATCTTTGCCGACCTTCAAGTCCACAGCCGATACAGCCGGGCAACGAGCAAGAACATGAACCTGAAAGAGCTCGGCCGCTTCGCTGCAATGAAGGGATTGAACGTTGTCGGAACGGGCGATTTCACCCATCCTGATTGGAGGAAGGAGATTCGGAAGGGTCTACAAGACTCTCGGGGTTCCGGACTTTACCGGCTCAAGGAGGGCGCCTTCCAAGTACAGTATATGATTACCGGAGAAGTCAATACCACCTTCCAATTCGGCGAGAAGTCGCGAAGAATACATCATTGCCTTCTCGCTCCTTCGATAGAGGCAGCGGATGCCGTAAGCGATCGATTGGCGAAGCACGGGAACATGCTGAGCGACGGTCGGCCCACGCTCCGTGCGACCGCACCAGAGCTCGTGGATGAGGTGCTCGAAGCCGACAGACAATGCGTAGTCTTTCCTGCGCACGCCTGGACCCCTTGGTTCAGCCTCTTCGGTGCAAACAGTGGGTTTGACACCTTCATTGATTGCTATCAGGATAGATCTAATAGAATTTTTGCGCTCGAAACAGGCATGTCCTCAGATCCTCCCATGAACTGGCGGATATCACAACTCGATCGTCTCTGTCTCGTCTCAAATTCTGACGCGCACTCAGCGTGGCCGTGGCGATTAGGGAGAGAAGCAAACGTATTCGATCTAGACCATCTTACATATCACAATCTGGTTGGCGCGATCAGAGACAAGGATCCTAGACGGTTCTTGTTCACCATAGAGACCTCACCTGCCTATGGCAAATACCACCGGACTGGACATCGTGAATGTGAAGTTTCAATGTCCGCTAGGGACGCTCGCCACCTAGATGACAAGTGTCCCAAGTGCGGAAAGAAGATGACGCGGGGCGTCGAAGAACGTATAGAAGAACTTGCAGACCGACCGGAAGGCTACGTCCCGGAGAATGCAATCGGGTACCGCCATTTGCTCCCGCTCTCCGAGATTATTGCTCCCGTGATTGGTGAGGTCGAACCCGGTTCAACGAAAGTCTGGGACAAGTACAACATGCTTGTTGGAAAATTCGGGTCAGAATATTCCGTAATGCTAGACGCGCCTAAGGCCCAGCTGCTAGCGGCGGCAGGACCAGAGATCGCTAGAGCAATTCTTCGCGTGCGTAACGACGACGTTTTTGTCGAACCAGGCTACGACGGTGTCTACGGAAAACTTGATCTCAACAAGCCCCCTCCAATGAAGAACTCCGTCGCTTTAGGACTAGAACAGTTTGTCTAGTTGGACTTGATCTTCAGCTTCTTCGGTAGATACTCATCAACAATGTAGGTGAGCCCGTATCTGCTGAATGCTTCTTGTTCCGATTTCTTCTTGACCTTCCGGAAGGTATCTATCTCTCTCTGCCAGAGTCCACCAGCATACCGAGGGTCTTTCTCCAACTCGTTCAACCTTTTGACATCCAAGTCAGTCAAAGGATCGCTCGGGAGTTTGTAGTCGACAATGTCTGTCGCCCAGACCCCACCCCAGATTGCGTCTGGAGTGTTCAGCTCGCGAAGGTGGGCTGCATTGGCAGATCCAGAAATGATTACCATGGCTATGTGCATTCCCCATGGATCGCCGTCCGTGAAGATGTAGACTGGGATGTCCAATTCCTGGTTGAGTCTGCGAAGTAGAAACCTTGTTGCTCTGGGCGCTTGTCCTGCGGTGTGGATGAGGACCGCTTTGAAGCGCTGGTGTACGCGTTCTTCTATGAACCTGGTGAACAAACCGCCTTTCTCGATCGCGATTACTTTGTCGACTTTACGGCTGTCGGGTTGGATGAACT
>Ga0209761_1000392_pt1 | contig 26286 bp, 29 predicted proteins | sample GraSoi013_1_40cm_4_FD_185818 | JGI IMG/M metagenome (GOLD analysis project Ga0209761, IMG submission 185818) | Grasslands soil microbial communities from the Angelo Coastal Reserve, California, USA - Sample 09_25_2013_1_40cm (SPAdes) (version 2) | ecosystem: Environmental > Terrestrial > Soil >... | reverse complement strand
CCGCCGCTCGACGCTCCGCAGCAGATCGATGATCCCCGCCGCGACCGGCTCGGGCGCCGTCGAGTCTACGAGAATCCCTGTCTCACCGTCGCGCACCGCGTCGGGTACTCCGCCCGAGCGGCCGGCCACCACCGCGAGCCCCGATGCCGACGCCTCGACGAGCGAAATCCCGAATCCCTCGACCAACAGGTCGTGGCGACGCGAGGCGCCGACGTACAGGTCGGCCGCGTTGTACAGCGCCGGCAAGTCCCGGTCCGACACCGGGCCGAGCAACCGCACCGCGTCCCCGAGGCCGAGCTCGGCGATGAGCGCCTCCAGCTGCGGGCGCCGCGGCCCCAGGCCCGCGACCGCGTATCGCGCCGCCGGCACGGCGGCGCGGACGGCCGGGAGCGCGAGAATGGTCATGTCGATCCCCTTGTGCCACTCGAGCCGCGCCACAGTGAGGAGCCAGGGACCCGTCCCCACCCCCAGCCCGTACTTCTGCCGGACCGCCGTCGCGTCGATGCCGGGCCGGAAGCGCGTCGGCTCGGTGCCGAGGGGCACGACCTCCACGCGGGCAGCGAGATCGGGACGGCCCAACAGCCCGTACACCGAGCGCGCGAGGCCCGCGGTCCAGGAGCTGTTGGCCACGAGCACGGCGGCGTTGCTCACGAGCGCGCCGGCGGTCCAGCGCTTGAAGCGGCTGCGGCGGATCTTGGCCTCGAGCAGCAGCAGCTCCGTCCCGTGCACCACGACGCCGTAGGGGATGCCATAGCGGCGCGTCAGCCACCAGGCGGGATAGCCGGCCGGCTTCAGCTCTCCGCACCAGGCGAATCCCGGATGCCAGCGCCGGGCCAGCGCGCCGGCACGCCACGTCCAGAGGGCGAGCCCGTTGATCGTGCGGAGCCGGGTCGCGCGGATGCCGGTGCGGTCGATCCGTTGCGAGAAGCCGGCGTCGCTCTCGACGCTGGCGGCCTCGGCGCCGGTGGAGACCACGAGCGACTGCGGCGGGTAGCGGCGCGCCAGCTCGCCCATCATCCGGGCGATGCCGCCGCCGTGCGGCGGAAAATTGAAGGCGAGGAGAAGGGTGGTGTTCAGGCGACCTGGGACTCGATCTCGCGGAGATCCCGGATCACGCGGTCCCAGTTGAAATAGGTCTCGACGGCCTTCCGGCCCCCCTGCCCCAGCCGCCGCGCCAGCAGCTGGTCACTGAGCAGGCGTCCCAGCGCTGCGGCGACCGCGCCGGGCGCGTCGGGCTCCACCACGAAGCCGGTCTCCCCGTCCCGCACCGCCTCCGCGAGCCCGCCGCTGTTCCCCGCCACGACGGGGAGCCCGCAGGCGCTCGCCTCGGCCAAGGCGATCCCGAAGCCCTCGACGCGCGTCCCGTCGGCGCGGCGCGACACGCCGAGGTAGACCGATGCGACGTTGTAGAGCGCCGGCAGGTCCGCTTCGGGTACCGTGCCGGCGAAGCGGATGGCGTCGGCGATCTTGAGGTCAAGGGCGAGCTTCTTGTAGGCCTCCTTCTGCTTGCCCGTCCCGATGACGAGGTAGTGGAGATCGACGTTTTGCTTGCGCAGCTCCGCCACCGCTTTGAGCACGGTATCTACCCCTTTGTAGGGCTCGAGCCGCGCGACGGTGAGCGCCCAGAGGTCGCCGTTGAGGCGGTAGCGGGCGCGCACCTCGCGCGTGTCGAGCCCCGGGCGGAACTGCTCGGGGTCTGTGCCGAGCGGCACGACGCGGACGTGTTCCGCCAGGGGGTCGAGCCCCAGCTCCCGGAGCACCTTCTGCGCCTGCTCGCGGGTCCATTGGCTGTTGGCGACCACCGCCACCGCGGAACCCAACAGCGCCTTGAGGGTGCGCCGCGCCCAGGCGGAGTGATGGATCGCGTGGAGCTCCTTGAGGACGTCGCCACCGTGGACCAGCACGCCGTACTTGGTACCGACGCGCTCGTGCGCCCATTTGGCGGTGTAGGCCGCGGGGCGTACGGAGTCGCACCAGGCGAACCGCGGCTTGTGCTGTCGCGCCAACGTGGCGACGCGGCGCGCCCAGAAGAGCAGGCCGGCGAGATTCTTCAGGGATCGGGAGGAGATCGGCAGGCGGTCGATCACGGCGGGGGCGTAGTGGCTGTCCATCTCGGCCGAGTCGCGGTGCTGGCCGGTGGAGACGAGCAGCTCGCCCCGGGGATAACGGCGAGTGATCTCTCCCATCATGCGCGCGATCCCGGTCTGCATTGGCGGGAACTCGTCGGTCAGCAGGAAGGTCTTAGTCATCGACGCGGCGCTGCAGCTCCCACAGGCGGGCATACTTGAGAAACACGCTCACGGCGGCGAGCCCGCAGAGAACGACGCCGTGCCACCCTTCAAGGATCCCCAGCTGCAGGACGTAGGTCCGGAAAAATGTGAACGGCGGCCGCACCAGCAGGTCGCCCACCCATGCCCGGCGCCCCCCGTCCCACAGGTCCTGCGCGCCCCAGGCCGCGTAGCGGCTCAGCTTGTCCAGGTGCTCGGTCAGGTCCCGGTACGGCACGTGCTCGACGGGCACCTGCAGCCGCCCGACGTCCGTCACCGGCTCGAGCCCCTCGTGCACCCGCCGCTCTACGAACCGCCGTTCGCGCCGAAACAGTCGCACCGACCAGTCGGTCCCCCACCCGGCGTACCGCATCGTCCGCCCGAGGTACACGTTGCGGCGACGCACCGCGTAGGCCTCGTGACGTGGGGACGAGACCACCGCCGCGAGCTCGCGCGCGAGCTCAATCCCGATCCGCTCATCCGCGTCGAGGGCGTACACCCATTCGTGCTTCGCTACGGCGATGGCCTCGTTGCGCTGGCCGGCGATCGTCGTCGCCGCGCTCTCGATCACCCGCGCGCCCGCCCCCCGAGCCGCCGCGACGGTCCCGTCGCTGGAGCCGCCGTCGGACACGATCACCTCGCCGCTCCAGGTGAGATGGCGAACACACTCCGCAATCTGCGCCGACTCGTTGAGGGTCGGGATGATGACCGTGAGCGGCGTCGGCATGCCTTCCTAATGCTAACGGGGGCGTTCCCCGCGGAGCAATCGCCGACGCTCGTGGGCCTCCTGGTAGACCACCTCGGTTCGCTGGGCGGTTCGCTCAAGCGTGAAGTCGCGACGGACGAGGGCGCGCGCCGCCCCGCCCAGCCGTGCGCGGGCGACGGGGTCCTCGAGCAGCCGCGCCAGCGCCGCCGCCCACGCCGCGGGATCGAGCGGCGGCACCAGCACGCCCGTATCGGGAGCGATGAGGTCGGGATTGCCGCCCGCGTCGGACGCCAGGACCGGCAGCCCCACGGCCATCGCCTCGAGCAGCGCTTGGGACAGGCCCTCGATGCGGGACGGCAGCGCGGCGAGGGCCGCTAGGCGGTAGAACGCGAGCGGCCGCTCGGTGAACCGCACGAACACGACCCGATGGCGCGGCGGGAGCGCCGCCGCGAGGGCGGCCAGCTCTGCGTCGGGCTCGACGCCGACGCACGCCAGGACCACCGGCGGCGTGAGCCACGCCAGCGCCCGCAGCAAGACGTCCTGGTCCTTGCGGCGGGCGACGACGAGGATCACCGGGCGGCCGCCCGCATCGAGCGCGGCGCGCGCGGCCGCCAGCTCGGGCGCCGGGAGGGGAGCATCCAGACGCGCTACGTCGATGCCATTCGGCACGACGCGCAGCCGGCCGCCGGGATGCCACCGGCGCCGCAGCGCGCGGCCCACCGCCTCGCTCACCGCGACGGTGCGGTCGGCGGCGGCGCCGATGGCGAAGAGCTCGAGCGGCGAGGTGAGGGGCATCGTGCGCCGTGTGACGACGAACGCTTGCGGCAGGCGGCCACGCCAGCGCAGCCAGGTGAGCGCGCGCCGATCGACGGACGCGTGGCTGTTGACCACGTCCACCCGCTCCCGCGCGATGACCTCGGCGAGTCGCCGTGCGAGGGGACCGAGGCGCGAAAAGTCGAGCGGCACATGGGCGAGCCCCGCTTCCTGCCCCAGCCGCGCCAGCAGCGACTCCGCGCGGCAGCCCAGCAGCACGCGATGACCGCGTCGCTGCAGGTGCTGGCTGAGGTTGAGGATCGACTGCGTCGAGCCGGCGCCGTCGCCCTGATGGGTCAGCTGCAGGACGGTGAGCGGGGCGTGGGACATGTCACGAAGCTAGTGCCGTTCCAACTCTTCTCGCAAAGGAAGCGCCCTGGTTATACTCTACGCGCGATGCACATCGCGGTCGCGTCCCATCACCGCCTGCCCGTCAAGGGTTACGGCGGCACCGAGCGGATCGTCGTCGCGCTGGTGCGCGGTCTCGCGGCGCTCGGCCACCGCGTGACCCTGATCGCCGCCACCGGCACGAAGCTTCCCGAAGCGAGTGTCGTCGAAGTTCCGCCCAAACGGCTGCGCGATCCCGCGCTCGATTTCTCGGCCCTGTTCCCGCGCGACGCCGCCGTGCTGCACACCCACTTCCCCGTCCGCAAACTCCCCGCGGGTGGGATACCGTTCCTGCAGACCCTGTACGGCAATCTCAAGCGGGGCGAGGCGGTGCCCCCGAATACCGTCTTCCTCTCGGGCAATCACGCGGCGCGCAACGGCCGCGACGCATTCGTCTACGCGGGGCTCGACCCCGCGGAGTTCGTGTTCCGCGAGCGCAAGGACGACTACGATTTCTTCATCGGCCGGCTGCACAGCGCCAAGGGCTACCACTGGGCAGTCGAGGGCGCCAAGCGCACAGGGCGACGACTCATCCTGGCCGGCGGCTGGCGACCGAGCTTCACGGGGAAGATCAAGTACGTGGGCGAGGTGGACGGCAAGGAGAAGGCGGAACTGCTCGCCAGTGCGCGCTGCCTGTGGATGCCGGCGCTGTGGGACGAGCCGTTCGGGCTCACGAGCATCGAGGCGCTGTTCTCCGGCACCCCGGTGTTGGGGACCCGGCGCGGCGCGCTCCCGGAAGTGCTGACCCCCGAGGTCGGCGCCCTGTGCGACACGCTGGACGATATGATCGAAGCGTCCCACACCATCCACACCCGGAGCCCGGCTGCGTGCCGCGCGCACGCGGAGCGCTACTTCACGCACCTGGTGATGGCCGCAGCGTACGTGCGCGTGTATCGCTCCCTGTGCGATACAGGGGCGCTGCCGCCGGGGCAGCCCACGCCTTACGCGCCGCGCTGAGCGGGGGGCGCCCTTCCCCAAAGGAGCCGCTCCGCCGTGGCAGTCGCATGCAGGAGGCAGAGCGGGAAGAAGTGCACCAGGTGGCGACCGAAGCCCGTCCGGATGACGAATAGCGTGCTCATCTGGGGCTGGCCCAAGAAGGTGAGGGCCGCGTACACCGCATAAGTCCCAACCCACCCAGCCAGACCCGCCAGACCCAGCCGCCGAGCCAGGTCCGTCCCGGTCCGCGGCACCGAGCGCGCCGCCCAGATGACGACGATCACCCAGGCCCACGCGAATGCGCCGTAGCCGTAGTGTGAGAACACCTGCCCCTGCACCCCGTACGCGAGTCGGGTCATCGCCAGCGGCGCCGGCACAGGCGCGGGCGCCCACTGGGGAAGCGGGGGCAGGACGCCGAGGGTTGGCGCGAACCCAACCGGCGCCTCCAGCGCGGCGGGCCGCAAGGTCCAGCTGAGGTAGCCGGCGGCGGCGCCCGCGAGCGGGAGCCACAGCCGCAGATCGCGCCGCTCGCGCGCCGTCCAGATCAGGACCGCCATGGCCACAAGGAACTCCGGAAGGCCGTCGCGACGGATGAGCGCGATGGTGGCGCCCGCCACCGCTCCCATCGCGAGTCCGAGCCCGCGCGAGGAGACGAGCGCGCCGTCGTCGCTCGCTACGGCGATCGCCGCGGCGATGGCGATCATCACCGGCACGCCCGCGTACGCCGACACCTGGCCCTTGAAAACGTGATCGGTGGCGAGCAGCCACACCAACCCCCAGGGGGCGAGCCTCGGCGCCACACGCCGCAGCAGCTGATAAAACAGCAGGGCGAACGCGCCGAACAGCAGCAGCGGAAGCAGGCGGCCCTGGAACGTGGGATCGCCGACGCCAAGCCACAGGATCAACGAGTGCAGGGGCGGGCGCACTGGATCGAGGCAGTCGAACACGCCGGTGAGCGCGCCGCGCTCGGCAAACTTGAACGCCCGACAGGCCCAGATTTGCTGGGCGTCGGTGTAGTGATACGGAAAGAAAATGTGCGGTACCTGCGCACCGTAGCAGGCGAGGGCAAGCCACAGGGCGGGGTGCCGCCGCGGGGCGGGGGAGGGGGGGGCGGTGAGCGCCGGGTCCGGTGGCGGCGTAGGCGCGGCGGAGACAGGGGCACGCCGGACCCACGCGCCGCCCACGAAGTAGAACACCAGCACCGGCCACGTGAGCGAGGGGGTGAGCCGGCCCAGAGCGAGACCCCAGGCGTAATGAGCGATCGCCAGCCCCCAGGCAACCAGCAGGAAACGCAGTGCCCACGCCGCCGCCCGCCGCGGGCCATCCGCCCCAGAGGCGTGCAGCGGAAGCCACCACCACGCTGCCAGCGCAAGCAGCCCGCACATCAGGAGGTCGGCGCCCAGCCCCGGCGAGGGGCCCAGGGGACGCACGCCTGCGGCCAGCCCCTCACGGAGCATCACGCCGGCCCGCCACGCGCCGATGCCCAACTGCACCGCCGTCAGGAGCCCGAGGACAATCCAGGGCGCGCGCCAGGGGGCTGAGGGAGCGTGAGGGGCGGGGATCATCTCACACGAGGCGGTAGTTGCGAAACTCGAACAGGCGCGTTCCGGTGAGATGCTCGATCCAGTCCGAGACGTAGAAGCGTACGTGCTCCGGCTTGAGGCGCCTCGGCCCGATGACGCGCTCGGGGTCCTGGGCGCGCGCGGCGATCCACGCGAGCGCGGCACGCGGATGCTCGCCGCTGAAGGGCTTGAGCAGTGGCTGCCAGTCGAGGTAGCCCTTGGCCTGCTCGCGCGTCGACCGCTCTTTGCTCCAGGGGTAAATGGTCTTGGAGATCTCGTACTTCTCCCGGATCGCGCGCGCCGGCCGGGCCCAGCCGTAGTGGAACATGACGGCGTCGGTGAGGCGCGCGCGGATCTTCCGGTACCCCGCGCCGACCCGGAAGCCCTGCGCGCCCTGGTACGGACGGATGCCCGGGCCCAGCCGGATGCAGCGCACCTCGCGGCGGTACCAGCGTCGGCTCGTCGCGAGGGTGTCGAAGCCGCCGTAGAAATGGAGATACTGGACGAGCAGGCCTTCCACCCGCTCGTCCCCGTCCCACTCGGCGGTTCGGTCCTTCAGGAGTCGCGCCCCCGTCTCGTGCAGCACCTCGTCGGCCTGGATGTAGATGCCCCAGCGTCCGCGACAGGCGGCCATCGCCTTTCGGGTCTCGATCGAGAGCATCTCGTTTTGCTTCGTGAAGTCCCACTGGCTGTCCAGGATGCGGACGCGCGGGTCGTCCAGGGACGCCACGAGCTCGCGGGTTCCGTCCTCGGACTTCCCGACGTTCACTACCACTTCGTCACACACCTCGAGCACGGAGCGGATCGCCGGGACGATGGGGAAGTCGAGCGTGATCGCGTTGCGCACGATCGTAAAGCCGGACAGCATGGCGGTCAGGTCCGGAACTGCAGGTTATAGAGGCGGCGGTAGAGCCCATCGGCGGCGAGGAGATCCGCGTGGCTGCCGCACTCGACGATCCGACCCTCGTGGAGCACCACGATCCGGTCGGCGTGCTGCACGGTGGCCAGGCGGTGGGCGATGACGAACACCGTGCGGTGCCGCATGAGGCGGTCGATCGCGTCCTGCACGAGCCGCTCCGACTCAGTGTCGAGCTGGCTCGTGGCCTCGTCCAGGATGAGGATCGGCGGGTCGCGCAGCACGGCCCGGGCGATGGCGATGCGCTGGCGCTGGCCGCCCGACAGCCGCGTGCCGCGCTCTCCCAGCACCGTCTGGTAGGCCTCGGGCAGCCGCGCGATGAAGTCCTCGGCGTTCGCCGCCGCGGCGGCGGCGCGCACTTGGTCCAGCGTGAAGTCGGTGCGCCCGTAGGCGATGTTGGCAAACACCGTATCGTTGAGCAGGATCGTCTCCTGCGAGACGATCCCCATCAGGGCGCGCAGCGAGCGCCGGGTGTACCGGGTGATCGGGACCCCGTCCATGAAGAGCGCGCCCGCCGTGGGCTCGTAGAAGCGGGGCAGCAGGTCCACCAGGGTGGTCTTCCCCGCCCCCGACGGCCCCACGACCGCCACGACCTGACCGCGCCGCACCTCCAGCTCCACGTCGCGCAGCACCTCGGCTTCGTCGGCGTAGGCGAACGAGACCCGGCGGTATTCGATCCGCTCGTGGAATTGTGCGGTCGTCTCCCCCGGCCGGTCACCTTCGTCGGGAGTCAAGTCGAGTACCTCGTACACGCGGCCCGCCGACGCCAGTGCGCCGGCCATCACCGCCGGGTAATTGGATACCGACTTGACCGGCGACATCAGCCGCAAGGCGACGACCAGGAACGTGATCAGCTCCTCCGGACGCATCGCCGGGCGGTCGCCGAGGGCGAGCAGCGTGCCGTACCACAGGATGCCCACGATCATCATCCCACCGAATACCTCGGTCACGGGGCTGGTGAGGGAGGAGAAGCGCTGGGCACGCAGCACCCGCTTGCGGTAGCGGTCGGCGAGCGCCTTGAACCGCGACAGCTCGAACGCCTCGGCGACGTAGGCACGCACCAGCTTCACCGAGCTCATCATCTCGCTCACGTGGCTGGTGAGCTCGCCGCGCTCGGTCACGAGCTCGCTAGAGCGGCGGCGCAGCCGGGAGATGAGGGGGCGGATCACAAACAGCAAGACCGGCGCGAACAGCAACGCCACCAGCGTGAGCCGCAGCGACAGGCCGACCAGGATCGCCAGGTAGACGACGATCATGACGCTGTTCTGTAGCAGCGAGGCGAGCGCCGCGCTGACCGCCATCTTCACGGCGTCGGTGTCGTAGATCAGCCGGGCAATGCTCTGGCCCACTTTGGTGCGCTGGAAGTAACCAAGCGGCAGCAGCTGCAGGTGGCGGAACAGCCGCAGCCGCAGGTCGCGCACCACGCTCTCCTGGATCACCACGTTCCAGTAGGCGGCGGCGTATTCGGCGGCGTTCTTGAGGACCAGCGCGACGAGCAGGATGACTACTACGTTGCGCAGCGCCGCCTGCGGCGCCCCCGCCGTGATCAACGCCCCCGTCAGGCGGGCGAGCACCGCCTGCACGGCGGAGCCCCCGGCGGGCCCTAGCGCCTGCTGGCCAAACAGCGTCCGCAGGAACGGGATCAGCAACGCGATCGTGAAGCCATCCAGCACCGACGCCAGGACGGTGGCGAGGATGGCGGCGGTGAAGAGGAAGGAGTACGGGCGGAGGAGCTGGAGCAGCCGGGCGCCCGACCGCATTCACCGCACTCCGCGGCGGGGCGTCAGCAGGGCCACCGGCAGGATCACCTCTTCGGGGGTCACCCCGCCGTGTAGGAAGGAGCCGCGGTAGCGGGCCTGGTACTCGCGCAGCTTGGTGGGATAGACGAAGAAGCAATCGCCGGTCGCCAGCAACATGCGCACGCCTAGTCCCATCCCCGGCAGGCCGTACGCCTTGAGGTCCTCGACGAGGATGGCCGCCTCGGGGTCCTCGGCGCGCAGGTCCTCGCCGAACTTGTAGCGCAGGTTGGCAGTGGCGTCCCGCTTGGCATATACCGTGGCCGGCGTCTCGCAGTGGATCGCACCGTGATCGGTGGTGAGCAGCACCGGCACGCCGCGCCGCTCGGCCTCCTGCAGCGCCGCCAGCACCGGCGAGCGCTCGAACCAGGTGCGCGTGAGCCCGCGCAGGGCGTCGGCGTCGCGCGCCACCTCGTACAGGATCGCGTTCTCCGAGCGCCCGTGCGTGAGCTGGTCGATGAAGTTGAAGACGAGCGCCGTGACGCCGTCCTGCGCCAGGTGCGCGGGCAGCCGACGCAGCAGATCCTCGCCGTCCGAGGCGCTGAACAGCTTCTCGTAGCGCACGGGCACGGGCCTGCCCACGAGGTCCTGGAGCTGCTCGGTGAGGAGCTCGGCCTCGTGAGCGTTGAGGCTCTCCTCGTCGGAGGGCGCGCCCCACCAGTTCGGGTGCCGCGCAGCGATTTCCATCGGGAACATGCCGCTGAAAATGGCGTTGCGGGAAAACGGCGTGGCGGTCGGGACGATGCTGAAATAGTGGGACTCCTCGACGTCGAACAGCGGCGTCACCAGATCCCGCAGCACTTCCCACTGGTCGAGCCGCAGGCAGTCGATCACGATGAACAGCACCCGGCCGCCCGTCGCCCCCCCCGCCCCCCCCCGCCCCGGTGACTGGAGCACCGGCACGAGGAATTCCGCTCCCACGTCCACCGAGAGCGGGGGGCGGTCCCCTTCCGGGTTCGCGAGCCACTTCGGGTAGTGCCGGCGGAAGAACCCGGAGAAATCGCGGCGCAGGCTCTCCTGCAGGGTGCGCAGCGCCTCGGATAGCCCAGGCTCGTGGGCGCCGGCGAGCCGCACTTCCCAGCGCGTGAGCTCAGCGACCAGCTCGACCCACTCGCGCCAGGCGAGGGTCGCGCCGCGCCGGGCCTCGAGCTCGCGAAACCGCGTCACGAAGTCGCGCGCGCGCCGCTGCTGGCGGATCCGGTCGCCTTCGAGCAGGCGCGTCACGACGGACAGGACCTGTCGCGGGTGCACGGGCTTCACGAGGTAGTCGTCCACCTCGATCCCGATCGCCTCGCGCAGCGTGCCCTCGTCCTCGCTCTGCGTCACCATCACCACCGGCATCGCCGGATCGATGGCGCGGATCTCCCCCAGCAGCTCGAGGCCGCGGCGGCCCGGCATCTGCTCGTCGAGGAGCACCACGCTGTAGGGCTGTCGGCGCAGTAGGGCCAGGGCATCGTCCCCATGCGCCGCCTGCTGCACGGAGAACCCCTGTTGCTCGAGGAACCGGCGGTGCGCGGCGAGCCCCTCGACCTCGTCGTCGACCCAGAGAATGCTTTTCGGCCGGGGAGGGGGCATCGGGGCGAAAGCTAGTGCCGTGCCAACTCGTTGTGCCAGTGGTGGCGAATCGCTGTTCCGATTCCGAAGAGTTGGGCCCGCTCTCGTCCGACTGGCGAGGCCCGGCAACACGCCGATACATTGGCCGCGTGCTGACCATTCTGCTGGTGCGCTTCAGCTCCATCGGGGACATCCTGCTGACGACGCCGCTCGTGCGCGCCCTCCGCCGCCGCCACCCCGAGGCCCAGCTGGTCTACGTCACCAAGCGGGCCATGGCCCCGCTCGTCGCCGACAACCCCTATCTCTCGCGCATCGTGACCCTCGAGCCCGGCGAGCCGCTGCGTCACCTCGCCGGGCGGCTCCGCCCGCTCGGCGCCACGCACGGTCTCGACCTGCACGGCAGTCTGCGCAGCGCGGCGCTGCGCCTGCTGGTGCGGACTCGCTGGCGCGGCTACTCCAAGCGCCGGCTCGCGCGCACCCTGCTCATCGGCACCAAGATCGACCTCTACCACGCGCACGTCCCCGTCGCCGAGCGCTACTTCGAGGCGGCGCGCGGGCTGGACGTCCGCCCCGACGGCGGGCCCCCCGAGTTCCACATCGGCACCGGAGCGCGCGAGCGCGCCGATGCGTGGCTCGGCGAGCGCGGCCTTTCGCAAGTGCGCCTCGCCGCGCTCGCCCCCGGGGCGGCGCACGCCACCAAGCGTTGGCCCGTGGCGCACTGGATCGCGCTGGCCGACCGGCTTCGCGGCGCGGGCTATGCGCCGATCGTGGTCGGCGGCCCCGACGACCGCGGCATCGCTCAGCAGCTCGCCAGCCATGCCGAGAGCGCGGCCGGGGAGTGCTCGCTGCAGGAGACGGGAGCACTGCTCGCACGGGCGAGGGTGCTCGTCTCCAACGACACGGGCGTGATGCACATGGCGACCGGCGTCGCGACGCCGGTCGTCGCGCTCTTCGGCCCGACGGTGGAGCAGTTCGGATTCTTCCCCTACCGCGCCCGCGCTCGCGTGCTGCAGCGCGACCTCGACTGCCGCCCCTGCTCCCCCATGGGCACGGCGACGTGCCCCCTGGGCCACCACCGGTGCCTCGGAGACATCACCCCAGCCGACGTGATCCAGGCGGTGGAGGGCGTGGCGGCGTGACCCCCGCCCCCACTCCCTGCGAGGAGCGGTTGATCGCCCTGCTCTCGGCCGCGAGCCGCGGGTCCAAGCGCGACGGCCTCTATGCGTTGTGGCTGGTATTGCGGGCCGCGGAGGGGCTGCTCCCCCCGCACCCGCTCAGCGGCAAGAATCACCGGCGCCGCCTCCAGGCACTCGAGACCCGGCTGGGGAGCCTCGCCCTGCCGGCGCCGCTCAAGCGGGCCCTGGTCGCGGCCCAGCACCACCTCGCGCCCGCGACCCCGGCGGCCGCCGCGCTGGTCCTCTCTCAGCTCGTGGCGCCGGCCCGGGACGTGCTGGGGGCGGAGGCCGCCGAGGCGGTCGCGATTGCCGCCCGTTCGGCGCGCATACATTTATAGGCATGAGCACGCGGCGGCTCGAGAAGCGGCCCTCGCTGGAGGCGATCGTCCAGCGCGTGGACGACCAGCGACCGGGGGAGGTCACGGGAGACACCATTCCCTCGGGCTTCGCCTCGCTCGACAAGTTCCTGGGAGGGGGCTTCCGGCGGCGCGACCTGGTCGCGCTCGGCGGGGACGTGGGCGCGGGGAAGTCCGCCCTTGCCCTCGGCTTCGCGCTGCGTGTGGCGCAGCAGGGGATCGGCGTCGCGTATCTGTCGGGGGAGATGGACGAGGAGCGGCTCATGGAGCGCGCGCTCGCCATCGAGGGCCGCGTCGCCGTGGACGAGCTGCGCGGCGGGGCACGGGTGCTGGGCGACCAGACCCGCGCCGGCATCGGCGCTGCGGCGGTGCGGCTGCGCGGGCTGCCGCTCGCGATGCTGCCGCTCGCCGCCCAGGACCTCGAAACCATGGCGGAGCGTCTCGACCCGCTGCGCCAGCTCGGCCTCGTCGTCCTCGATTACCTGCAGCTCATTCCCGCACCGGCCGGCGTGGTGCGTGCGAGCCAGGACGAGGACCTCGCGCTCGTGCTGCGGCGCTGCAAGGCTCTGGCGCTGGAGCGTCAGGTGGCGCTGCTCGTAGTGACGCAGCTGCCCCGGCTCGCCGCCGAGCGGGCAAACCCGCGCCCCACCCTCGACGACTTCGGCCACCTCGGCGCCATCAAGCAGCACGCCGACGTGGTGCTCGCGATCTTCCGGGAGGAGATGTACAACCCGGGCGGTGGGGTGGAAGGAGCGACCGAGCTGCTCGTGGCCAAGAACCGCAACGGCCCGACTGGGTTCGTGGACCTCTACTTCTACCGACGCTGGATGCGGTTCGAAGACATGCTCGACCCCGACCGCTGAGCCGTTCCTCTCATCGCCCGCTGTCGGCTTTCGTGGAGTCGACCGTGGCGCCGATCATCGTATAGGTGGTGCCGGGCGCACCGACGCTCGGCTTCAGGCTGATCCACAACGGCTTGGTCCCCTTTTGCGCGTAGATGCTCACGGTCCCGTCGGCGGCCCTCGCATCGCTCTGCAGTGTCCAGCCGTTCATCGGCAGGGCCAGCCGGAACCAGGCGGCGACGGTGTTCACCGCGTCGGGGGAGGTGAGCTCCAGCTGGCCGGCGTCGCTACCGGCGGTCATGCTCACCAGGGTCGAGCGGGGGTAGGCGAGGACCCCATGCATAGCCTCGCGGAGCACCGCACGGGATGCGGCCTGGTCATGCCGCTCGCAGGCGCCGACCGCACTCGTCAGGACGATCAGCACGACGAGGGAGCGCGACATGGGAGCGAATGCTAGCGGTGGCGGAGCGGGACGGTCAAGTTGTAAGTTGCATCTTGGCGTCTTGGCGTCTTGGCGTCTGTGTGAGAGGTCCGCATGGCTGGCCACAGCAAGTGGAAGCAGATCAAGCGCAAGAAGGCGGTGGCCGACGCCAGGCGGGGCGCGGCGTTCACCAAGCTGATTCGGGAAATCACCATCGCCGCCAAGCAGGGGGGCGGCGACCCCGCCGGCAACCCGCGGCTGCGTACGGCGATCGACGCGGCCAAGGCTGAGAACATGCCGCTCGACAACATCGAGCGGGCTGTCAAGAAGGGCACGGGCGAGCTCGAGGGAGTGACCTATGAAGAGGTCACCTACGAGGGCTACGGGCCCGGCGGCGCCGCGATCCTGATCCACGCAACGACCGACAACGCGAACCGCACCGTGGCAGAGATCCGTCACGTGTTCTCCCGCCACGGCGGCAACCTGGGCGCGACGAACTCGGTCTCCTGGATGTTCGACCGCAAGGGCCAGATCGCGGTGGACGCGACCCAGGCGGATGAAGACGCCACGATGGAGGCCGCGCTCGACGCCGGCGCCGAGGACATGGTGCGTGAGGGCGACGTCTTTCTCCTCACGACGCCGCCCAGTCAGCTCCACGCCGTGCACGCGGCGCTCACGGGTCGGCGGCTGCCGGTGCAGAGCGCCGAGATCGCGATGCTCCCCAAAAGCACGGTGAAGGTCGAAGGCGGCGACGCCAAGCGACTGCTGGCCCTGGTCGAGGCGCTGGAAGAAATGGATGACGTCGCAAAGGTGTTTTCCAACTTTGACATTGACGCCGAGGCAATGGCGGCCGTTTGAGAGTCCTCGGCATCGACCCGGGCACCTCCGTCACCGGCTACGGCGTGGTGGAAACGGGAAACGGCGCGCCGGGCCTGGGTCGTCTCGTCGAGTGTGGCGTGATCCGATTCGCCCGGCGGAGCTCCTTGCCTGACCGGCTCGCCGAGCTGCACGACGGCATTACGGACCTCATCAAGCGCCACCAACCCGCCGCCCTCGCCCTGGAAAACGCCTTCTATCATAAGAACGTCCGGACCACGCTCGTGCTCGGTCATGCGCGGGGAGTGGTCCTGCTCGCCGCCGCCCAGGCGCGCCTCGACATCGCCGAGTACGCACCCGCGACCGTGAAGAAGACCGTGGTCGGCGCCGGGGGCGCGGGCAAAGGACAGGTGGCCGCGATGGTGGCCCGGCTGCTACGGCTCAAGCAGGCGCCCCACCCCGCCGACGCGGCCGATGGCGTGGCCGTGGCCCTGACCCACATCATCCGCTCATGATCGCTAGTGTGGCCGGCCGCCTGGCGGCCAAGTCCGCCGACCGCGTCGTCGTGCAGACGAGCGGCGGCGTCGGCTACGAGGTCGTCGTGCCCCTCGGCGTGATGGAGCAGCTGTCGGCGGTCGGAGAGCCTGTGACGCTCGCCACCGAGCTCGTGGTACGCGAGGATGGCTGGGCGCTGTACGGCTTCCTCGCCGAGTCGGAGCGGCGCTTCTTCCAACGGCTGACGTCGGTGACGGGTGTCGGCCCCAAGCTCGCCATTGCCCTCCTCTCGGCCCTGGGCGCCGATCGGGGCGCGAAAGCGATTCGGGAGCGGAACATCGGCCTGCTCTCCTCGGTGAGCGGCATCGGCAAGAAGACCGCCGAGCGGCTGGCGCTTGAGCTGGCGGACAAGGTCGGCGAGTTTGTGACTGGCGGCGAGTCGGCCGCGGTCGTGCGCCCGGAAGGAGCGGCGGAGGCGGCGCTGCAGGCGCTGGAGCGGCTGGGCTACAGCCCTGGAGAGGCCGACCGCGCGCTCCGGCAGACGCTGGCGGACGACGGTGATGCAGCCGGCGATATCGAGCAGCTGGTGCGCCGGGCTCTGCAGCTGCTCACCCACGGATGACAATGCCAACGACCGCCGAATGGATCTGCACCCGCTGCGGCTCGACCAACCGCCGGCTCGTGCCCGAGACCGCCACCCGCGCCGAGGACGTGTGCGTGAGCTGCCACGCCCGGCACGAGCTGGAGCCCGACAGCCGGCCGGTGCGGTGGCGGGCCCGGCCAAAGGCCCGGTAGGCCGTGGCCCGCGCCGAGATCACGACGCCCGAGGTGCTGCCGGACGAGCGCGTCACGGACGCGGCGCTTCGTCCCTCCCGGCTCGCCGAGTTCGTGGGTCAGGCCAAGGTCAAGGACTCCCTGCAGATCGCGATCGATGCGGCCAAACAGCGCCGGGAGTCGCTCGACCACGCGCTCTTCTTCGGACCGCCGGGCCTCGGCAAGACGACGCTGGCGCTGCTGATGGCCCATGAGCTGGGCGTGAGCATCCGCACCACCTCGGGACCTGTGCTGGAGCGTCCCGGTGACCTCGTCGGGATGCTCACGACGCTCGCCCCGGGTGACATCCTGTTCATCGACGAAGTGCACCGCCTGCGGCCCGCGCTGGAAGAGTTCCTGTACCCCGCGATGGAGGAGTTCCGCGTGGACGTGCGCATCGCCGACGGGGCGCACGCGCAGACGATCCCGATGCAGCTCGAGCGCTTCACGCTGATCGGCGCCACCACCCGGTTCGGCCTGCTCACCCCGCCGATGCGCGCCCGCTTCGGGCTGGTGGAACGGCTGTCCTACTATCCGCCGGACGACCTCGTGCAGATCATCACCCGCTCGGCCAGGATCCTCGGCGTCGTGGCGGACCCGGGAGGGGTGGTGGAGATCGCCCGGCGCAGCCGCGGCACGCCGCGCGTCGCGAACCGGCTGCTGAAGCGGGTGCGCGATTACGCCCAGGTGCGCGCCGCCGGCACCATCACCGCCCCGGTCGCGCTCGAAGCGCTGAAGCGGCTTGACGTGGACGAGTTCGGGCTGGACGACATGGACGGCCGCATCCTCAAGACGATCATCGAGCAGTTCGAGGGCGGGCCAGTCGGGCTCAGCACCATCGCCGCCGCCGTCGGTGAGGACCCCGGCACCCTGGAAGAGGTGTACGAGCCGTTCCTGATGCAGCAGGGCTTCCTCGCCCGCACTCCCCGCGGCCGCTGCGCGACGGCGGGGGCGTATCGGCACTTCGGCTTCCAGCCACCGAAGAGCCCGGAGCAACCGACGATGTTTGAGAGCTGAATAAATTGCGGATTGCGGATCTCGGATTGCGGATTCGAAGGTCGAGCGTCCAATCCGCAATCCACAATCCGAAATCCGCGATTGCTTCCGTGCCCTACCAGACCTCGGATTTCGCCTACCCCCTGCCGGCCGAGCGCATCGCTCAGGTGCCGCTCCCCGATCGCGCCGCGAGCCGGCTGTTGCTGCTCGAGCGCGCCGGCGGCGTGGTGCAGCACCGGCGCTTTCCCGATCTGCTCGACCTCCTCACGCCAGCGGATGTGCTCGTCCTCAACACCTCTCGCGTGATCCCGGCGAGACTGCGCGGGAACCGGGAAGCGGGAGGCGGGAAGGCGGGTGCGCCGGCGGAGATCCTCGTCGTGCGCGAGCTCCAGGACGGGTCGTGGCTCGTGATGGGGCATCCGGGAGGCAAACTCAAGCCGGGACGACGCGTTCGCTTCGGCGACGACAGCGTCGTCGAGATCCTCGAGGTGCTTGGCGGCGGGATGCGACGCGTGCGGTTCGCCGGGGCGCTCGATGCCCGTGCCACGCTCGCGCGCTACGGCGCAGTCCCTTTGCCACCGTACATCCGTCGCCCGCCGACGGACGCCGACCGGGAGCGCTACCAGACCGTGTACGCCGAGCACGCCGGCAGCGTCGCGGCGCCGACCGCAGGGTTGCACTTTACGCCGGAGCTGCTGGCCCGGCTCGCGGCGACGGGCGTCGCCATTGCGCGGCTGGACCTGCACATCGGGCCGGGCACGTTCAAGCCGGTGGCGGGGGAGGAGCTCGAGCGGCACGTGATGCACGACGAGGCGTATACGGTGAGCGAGGAGGCGGCGCTGGCCATCAACACGCGCCGCGCGGCGGGCGGTCAGGTGTGGGCGGTGGGCACGACCGTGGTTCGCACGCTCGAAACGCTGGCCGACGAGGCGGGACGGGTGCGCGCCGGGGCGGGCGAGACGCGACTGTTCATTCACCCACCGTATCGCTTCCGGGCGGTGGACCGGCTGCTCACGAACTTCCATCTTCCCCGCTCCACGCTGCTGATGCTGGTGTGTGCGTTCGGCGGCTACGAGCACGTGATGGCGGCGTATCAGGAGGCGGTGCAGGAGGGATATCGTTTCTACTCTTATGGCGACGCCATGGCGATCATCTGATTGCGGATTGTGGATTGCGGATTGCGGATTGGACGCTCCCCTTGAGAATCCGCGATCCGAAATCCACAATCCGCAATAGCATCGTGTTCGAATTCCAGGTGGAAGCTACCAGCGGCGCCGCCCGCTCCGGGCTCCTCACCCTGCCCCACGGCCGGGTGGAGACGCCGGTCTTCATGCCGGTCGGCACACAGGCGACCGTGCGCACGCTCTCGCCGCGCGACCTGATGACCGTCGGCGCCAGCCTCGTGCTCGCCAACACCTACCACCTGCACGTGCGCCCGGGCGAGGACGTCGTCGCCACGCTCGGCGGCCTGCACCGCTTCATGGGCTGGGACCGCCCGCTGCTCACCGACTCGGGCGGCTTCCAGGTATTCTCGCTGGACGGATTCCGCCGTGTGGACGAGGACGGCGTCGAGTTCCAGAGCCACGTCGACGGGGCGCGCCGCCGCCTCACCCCCGAGCGCGCCACCGACATCCAGTGGATCCTCGGCGCGGACGTCGCGATGGCGTTCGATCACGTCGCGCCGGGAAGGGCGGACGAACCCACCGCCCGCGACGCCCTCGAGCGCACGCTGCGGTGGCTGGAGCGATGCGCCCGACGACATCGGGAATTGTCGGACGGTGGGACAGTCGGACCGTCGGACCGCCAGGCGCAGTCAGTCCGACCGTCCGACCGTCCCACCGTCCGACAGACGTTATGGCCTATCCTTCAGGGCGGAACCCACCACGCGCTCCGCACCGAGGGCCTGCAGCGGATCCTCGAGATGGGCGCCTGGACCGGTCTCGCCGTCGGCGGGCTGGCGGTCGGCGAGCCCAAGCCCGCGATGTACGAGACGTTGCAGGCGCTGGAGCCGCGGCTGCCGGCCGCGCTCCCCCGTTATCTTATGGGCGTGGGGTTTCCCGAGGATCTCGTGGCGGCCGTGGAGCGCGGGATGGACCTGTTCGACTGCGTCGCCCCCACCCGTAACGGGCGCAACGGCGCGGCGTTCACGCCGGATGGTCCCGTGAACATCCGCAATGCGACGCACCGGGAAGACCCGCGGCCCCTCGACTCCGGCTGCGATTGCGAGACCTGTACGACCTTTTCGCGCGGCTACCTGCGCCACCTGTTCGTAGCCGAGGAGCTGTTGGGACTGCGCCTGTTGTCGCTGCACAACGTGCGGTACTTGATCCGGCTCGCCGCCCAGATGCGCGCGGCGATCCGCGCGGGGGACCTGCCGCGGTGGGCCGCCGACTGGCGCCGCCGCTACACTCAACCGGGATGACCATGACCGGACTCTACGCGCTCCTTTTCGCCCCCCAAGGCCAGGCCGGCGGGGGACTCGCTATCGTGCTGGTCCAGGTCGGCGCATTCATCGCGATCTTCTACTTCCTGCTGATCCGTCCCCAGCGCCAGCAGCAGCAGAAGCACAAGGAGCTGCTCGCGGCGCTGCAGCGGGGCGATCAGATCGTCACCTCCGGCGGGATCATCGGTGAAGTCGTGCACCTCAAGGAGAACGAGGTGACGATTCGCAGCGGCGAGGCGAAGCTGGTGGTGATGCGCAGCAACATCGCCACGATCCTGAAGAGCGGCGCCGAGGCCAAGTCGGCGTGACCGTCCGAGACCTCCACCTCCTCGGCTCCCCCATGCTGCGCCAGCGCGCGGCGCCGGTGGCAGCCGTGGACGACGAGGTCCGGCGGCTGGTCGACGACCTGTTCGAGACGATGCGCGCCGCCAAGGGCGTCGGCTTGGCCGCGAATCAGGTCGGCGTCGCGCGCCGGGTCGCCGTGGTGGACGTCGGGCCGGACGCCCCGCCGCCGCTCGTCCTCATCAACCCGGTGATCGTACAGCACGGCGACGAGCACGAGACCGCCGAGGAAGGGTGTCTCTCCATCCCCGACGTCTTCGGGGACGTCGCGCGCCCGCTCGCGATCATCGTGGAGGCGACAGATCGCGACGGCCGGCGCTACACGGCGGAAGCGTCCGGCTTCAAGGCGCGCGCCATCCAGCACGAGATCGACCACCTGGACGGGATTCTCTTCCTCGACCACTTGAGCGCCGTGAAGCGCAGCCTCCTCCTCGCCAAGTGGAAGAAGGCCCGCCTGGGGAAGTCCGGCTACCTCAAGGAGGTGACGCCGGAGCCGGCGGGCGAGCTGTAGTGCGCGTCGTCTTCTTCGGCACGCCCGAGTTCGCGGTCCCCTCCTTCGAGGCCCTGCTGGGCGAGGGCTTCGATGTCGCCGCAGTGGTCACCCGGCCCGACCGGCCGCAGGGACGCTCCCGTTCGCAGCTGCTGCCGTCACCCATCAAGCTCGCCGCGCAGGCCGAGGCCGTCCCGGTGCTCGAGCCCGAGCGGCCGACGACGCCCGAGTTCTACCAGCAAGTCCGCGGGCTCCACGCCGACATCGGCGTGGTCGTCGCCTACGGGCACATCCTGCGCCCCGAGCTGCTGGCGATCCCGCTGCGCGGCATGGTGAACGTTCATCCGTCGCTGCTCCCCGAGCTGCGCGGGGCGGCGCCGGTCGAATGGGCCGTCCGCAACGGCCTGCAGAAGACCGGCGTCACGATCATGCAGATGGACGCAGGACTCGACAGTGGACCGATCCTGCACCAGATCCCCCACGCGATCCCGCCCGATATCACCGGCGGCGAGCTCTCCGAGCATCTCGCCGAGGTCGGCGCGCAGGCCCTGATCGAAGCCCTCGGCCTGATGGAGCAGGGGCTCGCGAAACCGGTCCCGCAAGACGAGACGCGCGCGACCTACGCCCCGAAGCTCACCCGAGAGATGGCACGGATTCACTGGGACCACGGCGCCAGCGAGATCGTGCGTGCCATTCTTGCGCTCGACCCGAAGCCCGGCGCGTGGACGGAGCTGGACGGCCGGGAGGTGAAGCTGTTCGGGGCACGAGCGGCGGACGGTCGCGGTGCTCCTGGAGAGGTGCTGACAGCCGACGGCCGATTGCGGATGGCTGCGGGAGCGGGAGCCGTGGAGGTGGAGGAGGTCCAACCGGCCGGCAAGCCCCGGATGCCCGCGGCCGACTGGATCCGCGGGCGTGGCGTGCGGGTCGGCCAGCGGTTCACGTGATGAAGTCCCCGCTTCCCCGCCTCCACGCGATCACCGACGAGCGCGTCGCGCGACGGGCGGATCTCCTCGCGATTGCCGCAGACCTGATGGAGGGAGGCGGCCCGGAGCTCGCGTTCCACGCGAGAGGCCGCGAGCTCACGGGACTCGAGCACTACGAGCTCGCAGTCCGACTGTCCGACAGTCCGAGCGTCCGACTCTTCGTGAACGACCGGCTGGACGTCGCACTGGCGACCCGGGCCTCCGGCGTGCAACTCGGCTCCGGCAGCCTCGCCGTCGCGGACGCCCGGCGCCTGCACGCGGCGTGGTGGATCGGTCGGTCCGTCCACGACTTGGCCGAGGCTGCGGCGGCACAGGCCGAGGGAGCCGACTATCTTTTGGTAGGGCCCGTGTTCGCCACGGCGACCCACCCCGACCGCCCGCCGATCGGGCTCGACGCCCTGCGCGCCGTCGCGCGGCTCGGCCTGCCGACGGTGGCGATCGGCGGGGTGACGCCGGAGCGGGTCCGCGAGGTCCGGCACTCGGGTGCCTGGGGGGTGGCCGCCATCCGCGCCTTGTGGGAAGCGACCGAGCCCGAGGAAGCGGCGCGTCGGATGATGACGGAGCTGACACAGTGAACGCGAGCGTCGACGTCGTCGTGAACGGAGAGCCCCGCGCCGTGGCGCCGGGGACCTTGCTCGAGCTGCTTGCTGCGCTTGGCCTCGACCCGCGCACGGTGGTGGTTGAACACAACCGCCGCATCGTGCGACGTCCGGCCCTGGGCGAGGTGACCGTCGCGGCCGGCGACACGATCGAGCTGGTGCATTTCGTGGGAGGGGGATGAGCTCATGACGACCGCCGTGGAGACGGCGCGGGACACGCCGTTCACCATCGGGGGACGGACCTTCCAGTCACGCCTCATGGTGGGAACCGGGAAGTACCGCGACAACGAGACGATGGTGCGCGCCATCGAAGCCTCGGGTGCCGAAATCGTCACCGTCGCGGTGCGGCGGGTGAATCTCGACCGCACCAAAGAAGAAGGCGTCCTCCACCATCTCGATCCCAAGCGGTTCTTCCTCCTCGCCAACACCGCCGGCTGCTACAGCGCCGACGATGCCGTCCGCTACGCGAGGCTCGGACGCGAGGCGGGCTTCAACGACTTCGTGAAGCTCGAGGTCATCGGCGATCAGGAGACGTTGCTTCCCGACGTCGCGGGGCTGCTCGAGGCCGCGAAGACGCTCGTGCAGGACGGCTTCAAGGTCCTGGCCTACAGCAACGAAGACTTGATCACCGCGCTGCGGCTCGAGAACGCGGGGTGCGCGGCGGTCATGCCCCTCGCGTCGCCGATCGGCAGCGGGCTGGGCCTGCTCAACCCGTTCAGTGTCCGCACCATCAAGCGCCGTCTCTCGGTGCCGGTGGTGGTCGACGCCGGCGTCGGGACGGCGTCCGACGCGTGCGTCACGATGGAACAAGGCGTGGACGGCATCCTGATGAACACGGCCATCGCCGCGGCGCAGGATCCGGTGGCGATGGCGCACGCGATGCGGCTCGCCGTGGACGCCGGCCGCGCGGCGTTCCTGGCCGGCCGCATGCCGCGGCGGGAGGTCGCCGTGCCGTCCAGCCCGGTCAAGGGGATGCTGGATTAAGGGAGCCACTGCCGCGCGGCGCGCGGCGCTGGGCGTCCTCCACGCGGTAGGCGCCGGCGCCACCCTTGGCGACGCCCGCGACCGCGCACTCGCCGGCCTGACTGAACGCGATCGCCGGCTCGCCTACGAGCTCTCCGCCGGCGTGTTGCGCCGCCGGGCCGAGCTCGACCACACGCTCGCGCTGGCCCACGCCGACCCTCGCCTCCACGACATCCTCCGCCTGGGTCTGTACCAGCTCCGCTGTCTAGCCCGCGTCCCCCACCACGCCGCGGTGTCCACGAGCGTCGAACTGGCCCGCGAAACCGCCGGGGAAGCAGCGGCGCGGTACGTGAATCAGGCGCTGCGGAAACTGGCGGCTGCCAGAGACCAGGTCTCAGGTGCCGGGGCTACACATCCCGAGTGGCTGGTGCGGCGCTGGAGGGCGCAGTTCGGCGACCTGAACACCGACCGGCTCGTCGCGTGGAACGACGCCAAGCCGCCACTGACCCTGCAACCGGCACGATGGGACCAACGGACCATCAGGGACCGGCTCCGAGCGGCCGGGATCGAGGTCACAGAAGCGCCGTTCGGAGCTGGCCTCCGGCTCAACCCGGCACCTCGTACCCGATACCCGGCCCCGGCCGGGCTTCCCGGCTTCACCGAAGGCGGGTTCCTGGTGCAAGACGCGGCTCAGGCGCTCGTGGTTCGGTATGCCGCGATCCCCACCGGCGTGTGGGTCTACGACGCCTGCGCTGCCCCGGGCGGCAAGGCGGTCGCGCTGGCGCGGGCGGGGGCGCGCGTCGTGGCGGGGGACGCGCGCTTGGGCCGTCTCCCCCGGTTGATCGAGACCACGCGGCGCTGCGGAGTGGCGGTCCACCTGCTCGCCGCCGATCTTCTGTCGGCGCCGTTCGCACCAGGCAGTCTGCAGGCCGTGTTGGTGGACGCCCCCTGTACGGCCACCGGCACGATGGCCCGCCACCCCGACGCCCGGTGGCGGCTGCGCCCCGGCACGATCACTCGCGCAGCGGAGCGCCAGCGGCGCCTGCTCGCCGCCGCCGCCGCACTGGTGGCGCCGGGCGGGGTACTGGTCTACGCCACATGCTCGCTCGAACCCGAGGAGAATGCCTTGGTCGTGACTGACATGCTGCGGCGGAACGCGGAGTTCCGGCGTGCTCCCCCCCCCTCCCTCCCCCTCGGTGCCGGCGTCGTGGAGGGCGAGCTGTTCACGGACGAGGGCGACCTTTTCGCGTTTCCCCCACGGCACGGGATCGACGGTGTCTACGCAGCCCGCCTCGTCCGGAGCCGCTGATGCGGTTCCGCCGCCACATGCCGCCGCTTCGCGAGTGGAAGCTGCTGGACGTGAGCCGTCGTCGCGCCACGCGCTGGGGCGTGTGGGCGATCGGCGCTCTGTTGGCCGGCTACCTCACGGCTTACCTGCTCATTTTTCCCACGCCAATCCTGCACGGCCGCCAGGTGGTGCCGCGGGTTCTCGGCCTGTCGTTGCAGGACGCGTCGCAGCAGATCCGCACGGCCGGCTTCGAGGTCCGGGACGGCGGCAGCGAGCCGCATCCCTCGGCCCCGGCGGGGACGGTCATCTGGCAGGATCCGCCCCCGGGAGTCAACGCGCCGGCCGGCCTGCGGGTCACCCTGGTGGTCAGCGCCGGTCCGCCCAAGATTCCGGTACCGGATGTGTCGGGTCTGGACGGTTCGCTGGCTCAGCGGCTGGTGACCGCGGCTGGCCTCACGGTGGCCCAGGTCGAGTCGATCCAGGCGCCCACCCCGACGGGCATCGCGATCCAGACGCAGCCGGGCGCCGGGTCCCTGCTGCCGCCGGCGGCCGGGGTGACCGTGGTGGTGAGCCGAGGTGCACCGACGATCCCAGTGCCCGTTCTGCTGGGGATGTCCGTCGCCGACGCGCGTACGCGCCTCGAGACCGACGGGCTGAAAGTCGGCAGTGTGACGCGGCGCCGCACCGCCGAAGCGAACCCCGGGACGGTAGTGGGCCAGAAACCGGCGGCCGGCACCTTGGCCGCGCCCGGCACGGTGGTAGACCTGATCGTAGCCCGGAGCCCGCAATGAGCAACGGCGTGCGCATCGCTCCCAGCATCCTTGGCGCCGACCTGACCCGGCTCGCCGAGCAGGTGCGCGCGGTGCTGGCCGGGGGTGCCGACTGGCTGCATGTGGATGTGATGGACGGTCGGTTCGTGCCGAACCTGACCTTCGGCGCCGCTATGGTGGCGGCGCTCCGTCGGCTCACCGATGTTCCGATCGACGTGCACCTGATGGTGGTCGAGCCGGAGCGCTACATCGAGCCGATGGCGGAGGCGGGCGCGTCGGTGCTCACCTTCCACCCCGAGGCGACGACCCACGTACAGCGGCAGCTCGCGGCGATCCGGCAGCGCGGCCTGCTCGCCGGCCTGGCGCTCAATCCCGGGTCGCCGCTCGCGCTGGCGGAAGAGGTCGTCGGCGATTTGGATCTGTTACTCGTGATGACGGTGAATCCGGGCTTCGGCGGGCAGACGTACCTGCCGGCAGCGAACGAGAAGATCCAGCGCGCGCGGGCATTGCTGGTCGGGCGCGGCTCGCGCGGGCTCCTCGAGGTGGACGGCGGGATCACGCGGGAGACCATCGCGGCCGCCCACGCCGCCGGCGCCGACACGTTCGTGGCCGGCAACGCCATCTTCACCAGCCGCGACCCCGCCCGCGAAGTGAGCGAGCTGCGGCGCCGCTGCCTCGTGACCGTATGACCACCCGCCAGCAATGGAGCATCGTCGCGGGGATCGCGACGACCGCCGTCTTCGGCATCGTGCTCGCCCTGAAGCTGCGCTCCGAGATCAACCTCGTCGGCGTCGGCTCGCGCGCCCCCGAGTTCCAGGCCGTCCACCTGTCCACCGGCCGGCCGGCCTCCCTGGCCGACTATCGCGGCAAGGTCCTGCTGCTCAACATCTGGGCGACCTGGTGCCCGCCCTGTCGCGTCGAGATGCCGTCCTTGGAGCGGCTGCAGCGGAAGCTCGCCGGCACCGACTTCCGGCTCGTGTCCGTCAGCATCGACAAGGACGATTCCACGCTGGTGCGCAGGTTCGCCCAGGAGCTCGGCCTGTCCTTCGAGATCCTTCACGACCGTCCGGGGGCGATCCAGGAGGCCTATCAGACGACCGGCGTGCCGGAGAGCTTCGTGATCGACCGCGATGGGCGGATCGTCAAGAAGGTCATCGGCCCCGCCGAGTGGGACAGCCCGGTGAACGAGACCCTCATCCGGCGGCTCATCGATGGCCGGTAACGTGACGCGGCTGTTCACCCGCAACTGGCCGATCAAACTGGCGGCGGTGTTCCTCGCCCTGATGCTGTACGTCGCGGTCGCCGCGCAGCAGCCGATCAGCCAGTCGTTCGACCTCAAGGTAACGGTGCTGGTGCCGCCCGGCCGGGCGCTGCTCGAGCAGCCGCCCACCGTCTCGGTAATGTTCACCGGGAAAGGCGGGGAGATCCTCAAGCTCCGGTCCCTGCGTCGGGTGATCCGCCTCGCCGTTCCCGATACGTTCTCGGGCTCGACCTACCGCGTGAGCCTGCGGCCGACGGACGTGGAGTATCCCAAGGGCACGGACCTGCAAGTGTCCG
>Ga0209761_1000391_pt1 | contig 26383 bp, 27 predicted proteins | sample GraSoi013_1_40cm_4_FD_185818 | JGI IMG/M metagenome (GOLD analysis project Ga0209761, IMG submission 185818) | Grasslands soil microbial communities from the Angelo Coastal Reserve, California, USA - Sample 09_25_2013_1_40cm (SPAdes) (version 2) | ecosystem: Environmental > Terrestrial > Soil >... | reverse complement strand
TGTTCCTGGAGAAATCTTTTGGCCGTGTGACAGATCGCATCGACGGAGTGAAGGTTTGGTTCAGGACTTTCGAAGAGGTTGTGGCTAAGAAGATTCAATACGGCGATCTAGACGAGGTGAAGCTGCTCTTCCAGCGAAGGGGGTGAGTCTTTGAGAAAGAAAAGATCGTTCGCTTCCTCAACACTCAACAGAGAGCGAAGCTTGAACAGATCCTCAAAGAGACAAAATTGAAGACATAGCATCCTTAGGTCCATTCTCCGTATCATCACTCAGGAGATTCTGAATATGACTCCAATAATCATGGTCGTCCTAGACGGGGCAAGTGATCGACCGGACGGTGAGTGGAAGACCCCGCTCGAGGCGGCTACAACACCGAACCTGGACGCTCTTGTTCAAAGAGGAGCCCTCGGTTCCATGTACACAGTTGGGAAAGGAATTGCTCCGGAGAGCGATGCTGGAGTCTTTTCTCTCCTAGGATACGATCCACTCCAGATCCACATTTCTAGGGGAGTAGTCGAGTCGATCGGCGCAGGAGTCGATTTTCACGACGGCGACTTGACTCTTCGAGCTGGTTTCGCGACTGTAGACGGCGACAAGCTCGTCGATCGCAGAGCGGGACGGAACCTGTCGACCGAAGAAGCACGACAACTAGCGAGCGCAGTCAACAGCGAGGTCCGGTTGAAGAACAGCATCCGCTTCCAGTTCCAGGCGACCGTGGGACACCGGGCGGTGGTGGTCTTCAGAGCCAACTCGCACAACTTCTCCTCGGAGATTTCCAACTTTGATCCTGCATACGTGCGTACTGGAAAGATCAGCATCGCCCAGCCCGGCGCAAAGGAGTATGACATCCCCAAGTGCAACCCGATGGACGATTCGCCGGAGGCAGTAAAGTCTGCTGCCCTCGTCAACGAGTTCGGCTTCAAGACCAGACAAGTATTGGACGCTCACCCCGTCAACCGGCAGAGGAGAAAACAGGGCAAGAAACCAGCCAACTTCGTCTTGATGCGGGACGCTGGCACAACCAGACCCGACGTACAAACCTTCCATGAAAAATGGGGCCTAAAGGCCGTTATGATTGCTGATCTTCCGGCGGAGCTGGGGATCGGCAGACTTCTAGGCATGAATGTGAGAGAGATTCCACCCGGGACCTCGCTCGAGGATTATCGGAGCAGAGCAGAGCTTGTGTTGAGATTGGCTGGAGAGTACGATTTCGTCTATGTCCATCTGAAGGGTCCCGATGAGCCGGGGCACGATGGATTGTATGATCTGAAGAAGCAGAGGATTGAAGAGATCGACTCCGGATTCTTCTCACACCTCCGCATGGCCGCCAAGCTCCAGAGAACGGTCCTCTGCGTCACCTGCGACCACTCCACACCATGGAAAGATAAGGGACACAGCGATGACCCTGTCTTAGTACTAGTCGCGGGAGGATCAATGAAACCAGACGGGTCCAACAGGTTTACAGAGACAAACGCTAGCCTAGGCCACTTCGAGAAGCTGGAACGTGGAAGCGTGCTTCTCCCACGCCTGAAACAGATAGCCGCCGCATAGTTCAGACAGGGCCCTGTTCTTTCTGACTTCCTCCGCCCCTCAGATAGATTCATAGAGCATTACGATGAGTCGTGATCTAGGTTGAAAGATCCGATTTCGAAGCGGAACCTTGACAGTTACGGCGCGCCCATTATCCCGTGGGAGAAGGTCCAGAAGCGCCTGCAGAGAGGAATCTCCCAAGCTCCGAAAACAGGAGGACCAGATCGGCACACCGCCTGGCTGGCAACCGTCAATCCCGACGGCAAACCCCACGTCATGCCAGTGGGAATCCTCTACGTTGACGACGCCTTCTACTTCAACGCCGGTCCAAAGACCCGTAAAGCTAGGAACATTGCCCGCAATCCTAGCTGCGTCATCACCATTGCAACGCACGACTTCGATCTAGTAGTAGAGGGTCCGGCCACAAAGATAGTAGACTCTACCGGGTTAAAGCGGATCGCTGACGCGTACGCAAAGGTAGGATGGACCCCGACAGTTGTGAAAGGTGGCCTTACTGCCAAATACAGTGCGCCAAGCGCGGGGCCGCCCCCTTGGCAGGTGTACCAAGTGAGGCCCCAGACCATCTTCGCATTAGGTACTTCGGAGCCTTACGGGGCGACACGATGGAATTTCCAAACTGGGACTGATGGAAAATGATCTGAGAATAGCGGTTAAGTAAGCGTCCATTTTGGGTGAGAAATCATGAAGATCAAACTCACAAGTATATTCGTGAACGACCAAAACAAGGCCTTCGACTTCTACACACAAATCCTAGGCTTTGCCAAGAAGGCCGACGTCTCCGCTGGAAAATATAGATGGCTGACGGTCGTCTCCCAAGAGGAGCCGAACGGATCCCAGCTGGTTCTTGAGCCAAATGACAACCCCGCCGCCAGATCCTACCAAGAAGCCATTTACAAACAGGGGATCCCCGCGACTATGTTCTTCGTTGATGACATTCAGAAGGAGTACCAGAGACTGAAGAGACTAGGTGTCAAATTTACCATGGAGCCGACTAGGACACCCGGCTCGACCATTACCCGGTTTGACGATACGTGTGGCAACCTGATACAGATAACCCAGCTTGGGTAGCGGAGCATGGCTAAGCCGATGACGCGATAGTGTTCACGTACAGTGACTTGGAATAGTTTCTGCAAGCTGACCTGGATAAGTTCTCGTACGAGAAGTTGATGACAGGATACCCCTTGGGTCTGGAATACATACGGCTGGCTCCCGGATTCGTGAAAGAAGTCTTGGAAATCTATGAGAGTTGGGAGGGGAAGGAGCCTGTGCCGATGAAGCTCCAGGAGCTGATGATGGTGCTTCGAATAGAAGTCACGAAGCTTTACGATCCTGGGTCCTGGGCGCGACAGGCCGAAATGCCGAGGGTTCCGCAACTCAAGGACACTAGGCTGGTCTGAGAACTTGGCTGAAGAACCAGTCATGACTCAAGGGATGCATGAGCATCGGGATCAGATTGCTCCTTTGCTAATGTCCTTTCTCGGCCTCACAACGATGGCGAGGAAGAAGAGGGCGAGCGCCACGAAGTCTAGCGAGTCGGTGAGGAAGTCCTCGCCGGGCAGCTGGGGAAAGAACTCCCGAATAGCCGTCTTCACGAAGAACATCAGAAACGCTAGGGCGACGATAACCAACGAGGTCTGTCTTCTCATGTACCAAGCATAGAGCGAAACCGCGAAGAGGACGAGGGCAAAGACTGCCTGACCGATGTCTAGGAGCACTGCTGGATCAAGGATAGTTCCAGTGACTAGGCTGGGCAGTTGAAGAGTTATCATCGCTGCTTGGAGTTCTCGATTCCCGCAATCGCACGCCTTATCGAGTAGATCATGCTAGGAGGTCTGCCAGTCTTCCCGCCCATCTCTCCCAGATTCTCGGGTGGTAGCTCTTGAGGAGCGTGAGTATCTTCACCGGGTCGCCCTTCGCCGTATAGTAGACGAAGCTGCCTTGGCGGCGAGCCTTGACGAGCCCGGCCTCTACGAGTCGCTTCATGTGCCAGCTAGTCGACGATGCGGAGATATGAGCAAACTCGGAGAGTTCCTTCTGGGTTGCATCAGGAGTCTTCAGTAGGTATAGGAGCAGGTCTCTCTCCGTCTCTTGAAACAGGACCCCGAGAATCTCCTGTTCCTCAGCTTCGAAGTCCAGCTTCTTGTAGAACCGCTTGTAGAGGCCCCGCCTGCGGCTGACGATTAGTTGATCCTTCTCTAGTCTACGGAGGTGGTACTGTAGAACGCCCATCGGCAGGTTGAGTTCTCGCTTGATTCCTCGCAGATGCGCCCCTGGGTTGGCCTTGATGAATTTCAGAATCTGTGCTCGCCTGGAATCCTCCAACTGTACTGTGTTCACAGCGCTTGCGGACTGCAACGCGCCTTAGCATTAAGGGGGGATGGAAAAACGTTCGTAAGGAGAAAGAGCCCCACCATCTCAGAATGATAACAAGAAGATCCTCAGCGCACATCCCGGAGAGTCGGCTGATGGGTTTATGCGATTCGAATGCCCAGATACTCTCTGACGAGTGTTCCGACTAGGAAGAGGGCCAGGCTCGCGGCCAGGATTATTCCTGCTATCTCTCCGAACTGGCGCTTGAAATGTCGTGCAGAGATCACTGTGTCGTAGTAGGTCATGGTTGCCACTAGTATGACTCCGATCACAAGCGAGGCACCGAGCGCGACGGCCATGTTCCGCGTGAGGAAGTAGGGGAGGGCGAGGAAGACGGCTGTTATCATGTAGGAGACGCCTGTGTAGATGGCTGACCACTTGGCCGAGCCCTGGAAGCCCTGCTTGGCCTGAGCGTAGGCGGCAGATGCCATTGCTATAGACGCGGCCAAGCCTGCGATTATGCCGGCGAGTCCTGCGAGCTCTGTTCGCCCATAGATGCCAAGGGATCCGGCGTGGATGCCGGAGATCTCTACCACCGCGTCTGCCAGACCGAGAACTATGAATGACATGTACTTCACCCGATTCTCCTGTATCTCTCCAATCAGAAGATCCTCCTGATTCTCCTCGCTCTCCATCATCGCCTCGAAACGAGCCTTGTCGGCAGCGGGAATACTCTCAGCGACTCTCTTGTAGCGCTGGTGAAGTTTGCCCTCATGCCTTTCCATCATTTTCAGCGTAAACGTCAATCCCAGGATTATTCGTATCAGGACGATCGCGTAGGTCCGCAGCCTCTTCGACGAGACCTTCGTTTCGGGTGCGTAGGTCTTCCAAAACTCGTAGTGCGACTGTTCCCCATTCGCAATATTTTCAAGGGCTTTCCTGAAACCCGGGTTCCGCTCACGACGAGAAAGGGCTAGATAGACAGAATGGTCCGCATACTCGTCCTGAGCGGACTCCGCCGCTAGCTTTGCCAGATCGGGTGCTACAGTCTCTTGCAACGAGTGATACGGCTCTTCGGGTTGTGGAGTCTCTTATTTAGTGATCTTGCCTTTTATCCTATTAATCCAGGTCCACGAATATCTCGCCGTTCTCGACCTTCACCTGGTGTTCGCTGAGCGGTTTCTCGGCGGGAGGATTGACCGCCTCCCCCGTTAACAGGTTGAACCGGGACAGATGAAGCGGGCATGTAACCTCCTCTCCGAGAATGAACCCTGTCGAAAGATCGGCCTCCTCATGAGTACATGTCCCGTCCCAGGCGTGTAGTCTTCCCTCTAAGTTGACGATCAAGATTCGTCTTCCATCTTGTTCGATTCCTCTCATAGTGCCCGGCGGAAGCTCGGAAAGTGGGCATACGTGGATGAGCATTCCCAGAATGCGTTTCCCTACCGGTACTTGTAGTGTCTCTCGAAGAGATCCGCTTCAACAGCCTCCTTCTCAGGCTCCTCTTCAAACTCTGGAAGCTGTTCCGCTCTCGGAGGAATCATTCCACCTCTACCGGCCCATTTCTCGTCGATCAGAAATTGGATTACGGCTCTCACCGATCTGAGCGGTATGCGTTTGACTGCTGGGTGGAGGAATCCGAGGATAACCATCCTCTGGGCCTCGCTATGGGTCAGACCTCGTGACATGAGGTAGAAGATTTGTTCCTCGTCCACTTGGCTAACAGAACCCGAATGGGTCGCTTTCACCTCGTTCGTGAAGATCTCCAGCCCGGGGATCGCGTCCGCCCTCGCCTTCTTGCTAAGAATCATCGCGTGCTCCGCGAGATACGAGTTGGAGTTCTTGGCTCCCTCGCTGATCCTGATCATGCCTTTGAAAATCGCACGAGCATTATCCCTCAAGACTCCTCGAGCCAGAACATGCCCTGTTGTGTGTGTGGACTGATGTGTTAGGTCTGTTACAACATCGAACCGCTGTGACTCCGAGCCGAAAACGACTTCGACATCCTCTGCAGTTGCTCCTGGGCCATCAAGAACACTGTCCATCCTAGAACGCGTTGTCCCACCTCCCATGTGTCCCACGGTCCAGTTGATCCGAGAATCCTTCTGACCGATTGATCTTCGATTGACCGTGGAGTGAACGTCTCCCTCAAAATCTTGGATACTGGCAAAGTTGACTTCAGCTCCTTCGCCGAGATAGACTTCTGTGACCTCGCTGTAAAGCGAGGGACCTTGACGCTCTGTGCCTAGTTGCGAGTAGGCTTCTTGTAGGAAATTGACTTTGCTGTTCTCCTCGGCCACGATTATGTTGTGAGTGAAAGAGGCTTGCCCATGCGTCTTCAGTAGGACAATGTTCCGGAACGGAATCTTGACGCTCAGTCCCTTAGGAACATACAGGAATGTTCCAGCGGTGAAGAAAGCGTCGTTGAGAGCCGCGAACTTGTCATCTCCAGGAGGTATCGCATTCGTAAACCGGTTTCGAGCAAGATCTGGAAACTTCACCAGCGCAGATTCAACATCTGAGAAGACAATTCCTTCCTTCTCCAACGCTCCATGCACTTCAGTGCGGACCATCTGAGCATCCACCTGCAGAGCAAGAGTCGGCTCATCCTTCTCTCTCACCAGATGGGATATTTCGCTAGGAATTGTTCGAATATGTGACGGCAGTCCGAGCTGGATAGAATCGAGATTTAGACCCGATAGGATATCCACGTATTTCGTGTATAACTGGGATTTCTCGATGGGTAGTTTCTTGAAGTAGTCGAGGGCTACTGCGCGTTCTCGGCTGATTTCTTCAGGTTCAGAGAAGTGGCCGGAGACCTCTTTCACCATGCTTTCTGTGGGGCTGGCGAGAGAGTTGGCCATGGCTGCTTTTGAAGGAGGAGAATATGTTTAGAAGTTTTGGGCTCTGTGGGCTTAGCCTACGGCGCCTTCCATTTCCATCTCGATGAGCCGGTTGAACTCTACCGCGTACTCCATCGGTAGGACTCTGGTGAAGGGTTCCATGAATCCTGTGACGATCATGCTGAGAGCTTGAGTCTCCGTCAAGCCTCTGGACATTAGATAGAACAGTTGGTCCTCGTTGATCCTTCCAACGGTGGCCTCGTGGGTTATGGTTGCGTCGTCCTCGTTGACCTCCATGTAGGGATAGGTGGTTGTCTTCGATTGATCATCCATGAGCAGGGCGTCGCATCGGACACTTGACTTTACTCCCACTGCTCCTTTGGCTACGTGAACGAGTCCTCTGTATGTGGTTAGTCCGCCGTCTTTGCTGACTGATTTTGCGGTTATCCTTGAGCTGGTGTATGGTGCGAGGTGAACTGCTTTCGCTCCAGTGTCCTGATGCCTATTCTTGCCGGCAAAAGCCACGGATACGATCTCGGCTTTGGCCCTAGGCCCGACCAGATAGACTGATGGATATTTCATTGTGAGCTTGCTGCCTACGTTAGCGTCTATCCATTCTACCGATGCATCTTCGTAGGCGTAGGCTCGCTTGGTTACGAGGTTGTAGACGTCCGAGCTCCAGTTCTGGAGGGTTGTATACCTGACCTTGGCGCCCTTCTTGGCTATGATCTCCACTACTGCCGAGTGAAGCGCGTCAGTGGAATAGACTGGTGCAGTGCAGCCCTCAATGTACTGGACATCAGAGTAATTGTCTGCGATGATGAGGGTTCTCTCGAACTGTCCCATGTTGGCAGCGTTGATTCTGAAGTATGCTTGTAGTGGAAGGTCCACTTTGACGCCTTCGGGAATGTAGATGAAGCTGCCACCACTCCAGACGGCGCTGTTGAGAGCGGCTAGCTTGTTATCTTCAGGAGGGATAATTGTTCCGAAGTGTTTCTTGACAAGCTCCGGATGAAGTTTGACAGCCGTATCGGTGTCGCAGAAGATGACTCCTTTATCCTCGAGATGTTTCAGGAGACTGTGGTACACGACCTCGGACTCATACTGTGCACCCACTCCAGCCAAGAATTTCTTCTCGGCCTCGGGTATGCCCAATCGATCGAAGGTCTTCTTGATCTTATCAGGAACGTCGTCCCAGCTCTTCTCAACCTTGTCAGTGGGACGGAGATAGTAGTAGATGTCGTTGAAGTCGATGTGTGCAAGGTCGCCTCCCCACATGGGCATCGGGCGCTTGACGAAGTGATCGTAAGCTCTGAGCCTGAACTTTAGCATCCACTCCGGCTCTTTCTTCATCTCAGAGATCTGTTCGACAATCTGTCGTGAGAGTCCCTTCTCGGACTTGAACACGTACTTTTCGGGGTCCTTGAAGTCGTACTTGGCGTAGTCTAGGTCCAGAATGCTCTTGTTAGCCATTAGTCGCAACCTCCATTATGACGTATGTTATACACCCTAATTCACGCCCTATATGTATTTACGCGTTCCGTCCCGTTCTCAGCCATCTCTCAATAAGAGAGAGGTTTGCCTCTTCCTTCTGAAACAGAGGGTCATGATAGAGCTCAGGGTTCAGTCGACGAACCATATTGCTCAGCGTCCTCGAAAGGGACGCTATGGATTCGACCCACTCACTAATGGGGACGGTTCCAATACGCACCGTCTGCGGAGAACTAACGCCTTGAGTTGGACCCCAGTTGTCAACTCTAAGGAAGACTTCGAGAATTCGACCTTTCCTTTCCAACCGAAATCCAAATCCGGTCCCCAGTAACCAATATTCGCAGAAGCCATCGTCTTTCTCGGAGAGCTCTTCAATTAGTTTGACAGTCGTTTCGATGAAGCGTTCTCTGGAAGCCATAACGACAACTGATTTGGCTCCATCTATCCCTAGAGTCTCGAACACGTTCCTTCCATCAATTTCTAGTGCTACAGTTGGTTCGAAGATATTGTAACCCTCCCCGCTACTGATTTGCTTTTCTGAAACATCGGAAAGGACGAACTTGCAAGTCAATTTGGCTCACTGGAAGAGAGGCTCTCTCGTAGTATGAGTATTTCACGTGATTCGATAGTTTTCCGTTCTGAAAATCATGAGTTGTCCAAGCAATAGAAGGTTTATGTGAAGGGTTTCGACGAGCCACGTTTCATGCCAGGTAAAAGATACTCTTTGCCAAATCTGCCCTACAAGTACAATGCGCTCGAACCGACGGTTTCTGAGAAGATAATGACTCTCCACCACGACAAACATCACCTCGCCTATGTGAACGGAGCCAACGCGGCCCTCGACAAGCTCGAGAAGGCTCGACAGACCGGTTTCGCAGGAATCGACGTCCGCGGAATATCCCGCGACTTAGCCTTCAACGCCTCAGGCCACACGATGCATAGCATATTCTGGCCCAACATGAAACAGGGCGGGGGCGGAACACCCGGAGGACGCCTCGGTGACCAGATCAACAAGGACTTCGGCAAGTTCGACTCTTTCAAGGAACAGTTCAGCAACGCTGCAAAACAGGTTGAGGGTTCAGGCTGGGGAATACTTGCCTACGAACCAGTCTCGGATCAGCTGATCACTCTCCAAGCTGAGAAGCACATGGACCTGACAGTCCAAGGCATGACTCCGCTACTCGTCCTTGACGTATGGGAACACGCGTACTATCTTGACTATGCGAATGACCGTGCCAAGTATGTCGATGCTTGGTGGAACGTGGTCAACTGGGACGACGTGGCCTCTCGCCTCGACAAGGTTCGAAAGTAGCCCTCCAAACTCCCACTCTTTTCTTTTCAGAGCGTCCCCGTTAAGAGTACGCCTGTCCCCGGCCATTCCCTCATCTATGCGGCTTCTGCAGACAGATCCTTCGCCAGACCCTCAAGGTCAATATCTTCTTCCTTCTTGGTCTCCATCTTGACGGATTGAGCTGCTCTCTCTTTGACCCTAACCGTCGACGGGGGAAGAGGTTTGCCGTGTCCCGGACAGAGGGTCACTGGGTCCAGATCAAGGATTCGCTGAACACTCGACTTGGTCTGTGAAGTGTTCTCCATGAACATCGGCTCAACTAGCTTTCCACGTTTGCTCGTCAGAAGATCGCCAATTATCGCAACTCTGCTCTCGTTTAGGAATAGAGACACAGACCCCTTGGTGTGGCCGGGGGTCCAGACGATCGACCCGTCGAGCCCGACTTTCTCCAACACCGACTCTTCGTCCGCAGCCTCGTCAACATGTACGGGGTGATATTTGATGAGGCGAAACAGCTTCATTGTCGAGGATACAACGGCCAAGACACGCCTTACTATCCGTGCGTAAAGGCTCCACGCCCGCGGCGTGATAATCACAAGGGTCCCAGCAACATACGGCTTTTCGAACGGATGAGAGACAAGCATCCCAGAAGTCTCTTTCTTGAGAGCTGCCGCGCTTCCTATATGGTCCAAGTGTCGGTGAGTCAGAAGTATCAGCTTCACATCGGCAGGTTTTCTGCCAAGACCCTCAATCGCTTTCAATATCCGCTTCTCACTACCCGGCAACCCCGTGTCGACGAGCACTAGTCCGTTGTCAGCTTCGACCAGGTAGGCGTTCGCTGCGCGGGCGGGTACCCTGTAGACCCCTTCAGCCACTTTCATCAATTGCTAACGTGTCCCTCTAAGGATCTCAGTTGCAGCTCGAACTCTTGGCCAGCCTGTATGCCGAAACAATCTGTCTAGCCAATTTAAGACTCGTGAAACCCTAGGGCTTGCGGGCTGCGACGACACTGTCGAGTCTTCCGATAACCTCTCCCAGAGTAGGAGGCTCAAACCCCCGTCTCTCCAAATACGCTGCACCGGCAGCGTTCGCAAATACCAGCCGATCCTTATGCCCGAGCCCAACGCCCTGAGCGTAGATGTCGGCAGCGTTCCAGACATCCCCGGCGCCAGTCACTTTCGCAGGCTTGATCCTTGCGCATGGAACACGTATCCTCTGCCCGTCGACAAACGTCGCCGAGAACTCGGGCGTGTGAAGGTCCACCCTCGGAATCATCATACTGAACACGCTGGCAGCACCGAAGAGAGGATCCTCAGCACCTTCCATCTCCGATGTGTCCTCCGCTACCCCCTTTGCAAGATGCACCAGCTCGTTCTCGTTTACACTAAGTACATCGACCAGTCCCGGAGTTAGAACCCGTTCGTTCAGCCCCTCTATCTCGCCTACTCGGAGTGCAGGATCTCCCGGGTCGAAGAAGGTGACGGCCTTTCCTTCGTTCTTGGCGATGGAGAAGACCTTCTCGGCGAGCTCCGTCCCCTTCTGGTTCTGATTCCAGTTGAGAACGCAGACGAAATCTGCTTCGGAAATGAGCGTCTTGTCCTCTTCGCTGAGTTTCTCTGGGCCGAACTGAGAAAGGGATCCTGGGTCGCTCACCATAATGTTGACGCGCCTGCCCGAGTGCTCTGTCTCGAAGGACATTGTCCGGGACATTGTTCCCGTGGTCCGAACATGGGAAAGGTCCACGCCCTTGAGGAAGTGTTGGAGTACTATTCTGCCGAGCTCGTCAGTCTCAATGATCGGGACGACTTCACAGCCAAGCTTTGAGAGCTGGGCCACCATGTTCGAGGCGTTTCCCCCACGTCCAACGGTGTGCCCCCAGCCTAGAAGATTCCCGCCTCCCCTCTGAGCCACCTCCAGAAACGCGGCAGTCAGCTCCTCGAGTTTACCTGGATAGGTGAGGATGTAGTCTAGGAAAAAGTCAGGCATCACAACAACCTTGAAGGAAGGCTTGGCACCTGCGAGCGTTTCCTTCAGCTTGAGAGATCCGTTGCTACTACGACTGGTTGCCAAGCGTCAAAGCCACCTAGAATTGGATCGACTATCTGTTCATAAGCATCGATTGAGAAGGCGAATTAAAGCCTAGCTGGAATACCATGGCCGTTCAAGGCAGAGAATCCTCTTCGAGATTTCAACTCCAACTGATGTGGTCTCGCATCAAGAGAGTGTCGAGACTCGACCGAGATGAAATCCTCGAACTGAAACAGAACAAGAATGCCACTGGGCAAGCAGTAGCAGTGCTGGTTTTCGCATCCTTAGCGTTGGGAGTCGGCAATACTCTGTTCACAGAATTGCAGAGCAAATCAGTCTCGCCATACGGTATCATAGTCGGTAGCCTAGCCAGCATCGTCACAGGCTGCTTCGCCGAGTTCGTATGGTCTGGCACACTATTCCTGGTCGGGACCAAGTTGTTCCAGGGAAAGACCGGTTACTGGGAACTCGCACGTCCACTCTTCTTTTCGGTAAGTCCAGCGTTTCTTTTCATCCTCATCTCGATCCCGGTACCCATCTTTTACAAGACCGTCGCCATCGTCGTTACTGCCTGGGTCGTCCTGTTGCAAGGCTTTGTGCTAAAACAAGTAATGGGATTCGACACCCGCCGGACCGTTCTAACCCTCGCGGTTGGGTTCATGATTCTACTCTTCGTCTATCTAGAATTCGTCTAGTGGAGCCTCGCTCGCATAAGTTGATAAAATCGGAATCACACCCTCCCCCAGGTTGTTTTCATGCTTGCTCCGCAAGACTCCTCCTCGATGGGAAGTCCACGACTGTTTCTGTACAGGATGGTGAGAGCGGCAAGACTGGATGGTCACATTTTCACTTCTTTGAGGGACGACGAAAGCGCCACAGGTCAATCGCTTCTAGTCTTGGCTCTAGCAGGGCTGAGTTTTGGTTTCGGGCTCGCAGCCTTGGTCGGAGGCGATCTGATCGGAGTTCTTGTTGGCAGCGTAGCTGGTATGGCAGTAGGGGTACTAGTCGGATTTGTCTGGCTATCCCTCACGTATCTGGTTGCAACCAGACTCTTCAAGGGCACGTCGAGCTACTGGGGCCTGGCCCGACCTCTGTTCTTCGCAACTTCCCCTGCCCTCTTCTTTCTACTCATGTCGATTCCGGCATGGCCTATCCATGATCTTGCGCGGTCACTGGGAGTGGGATGGACGGCAGTTTCGAGCGTGTTCGCAGTCAAGAACGCTATGGGTTTCGATGCTCAGCGTAGCCTGGTGACATTCATCATAGTCGCCTTAGCCATGCTGATCATCTACGGCTTCCTACCGCCGCTCTAGAAGTTGTGAGGAAATCCTCGGCCGCTCAGCGCCGTCTTGTGGTGTCGTGGTCTGGTCTCGGGCTTGGGTGGTCTTGTACTTGTTGAATATGTCCATGGCCGGGTCCTTTTTCATGTCGTGATCTCTGTACAGATGGTCTTGCAACTCATAGTACGTGTTGAACGTGCGCTCGATGTTGTTGACGGAGCACACGAAACAGAGGATCTTGTCCTTCACTATCGAAACACGCGACCAGACCTCTAGGCTCTGTTGAAGAATAAAAAGAGAACTTTACACCAACATCGAGAGTAGCGCACGTGGTAGAGGGTCTGGCATTGTCTATTAGTCAGAAACCGTCCTTGGATAGAGTACGAACCGGAGTTTTTTTAAGACGGTAGATGCAAGATCCGGCCTCCGGTCAGCATTCGGGAGGCGAGAATTCGTTTGTGTGACACATGCGCCGCACACAATCCGAAGAAGAAGAAAAAGTAGCATTCCAAGAGGCTGCGTCCTCTCCTATTCTCCACTCTTTCTCGACCCAAAAGGCTCCTGACTTCACACAGCTGAGTCGTGGATCACATTTGTTGGACGGGCGATTCTATGCACCCGCGGCCCAAGACTAGGTTAAATCCGGTCGACCTTTTTCTCTTTGCATGCGCTTCTCGACAAAGGCAATTCACGTAGGTCAAGACCCCGAGCCTGAGACAGGTAGTGTTACTGTCCCAGTCTTTCTCGCCAGTACGTACCGGCAATCGGAGCCCGGCAAGGAAGGAAAGTATGTCTATTCTAGAACCGCTAATCCCACCCGAACTGCTCTTGAAGAGTGTCTCGCCTCTCTAGAGGAAGGAAAGTATGGACTAGCTTTCAGCAGCGGGATGGCTGCAACAACCACCGTACTTATGCTCCTGCGCAAGGGTGACCATGTTATTGCGGGAGATGACATTTACGGGGGCACGTATCGGCTCTTCGAAAAGGTCCTCCGCAATTACGGCCTGCAGTTCACGTACGTTGACCCTCAAGACCCGAGTAACGTCGAAAAGGCGGTCCGCAAGAATACTCGACTCGTCTGGATAGAGACACCGACCAACCCGTTGATGCGCATAATCGACATCACGCGCGTCAGCAAGATCAGTCGGAAGGTGCACGCTCTCCTCGTTGTCGACAACACCTTCATGAGTCCGTACCTGCAGAACCCTCTGAGCCACGGCGCGGACATTGTAGTGCATAGCACCACGAAATACCTTGGTGGGCACAGTGACCTCATAGGAGGCGCCGCGATCACTAACGACACGAAGATCCATGAACCTCTGAGCTTCCTCCAGAACGCGGTTGGAGCAGTTCCAGGGCCTCTCGACTGCTACCTTGTCCTTAGGGGAGTCAAGACTCTCGCGGTCAGAATGGAGCGACATTGTCAGAATGCGAAAGCCATCGGCGAATATCTCCTTAAACAATCGAAGGTTGAACGGGTTCTGTTTCCCGGTCTCCCCGATCATCCTCAACGAGACATTGTCAAGCGACAGATGAGGGGCAGTGGGGGTATGTTGAGCTTCCAGCTGTCTGGCGGTTTCAATAGTTGCAAGAAATTCCTGAAGCAGCTGCGCGTCTTCACCGTGGCTGAGAGTCTCGGCGGAGTAGAGAGTCTAATTGAACATCCGGCCAGCATGACTCATGCGAGCATCCCTCGTGAGAGACGAGTGGAACTGGGGGTCTCCGACAACCTTGTCCGAGCCAGCGTGGGAATAGAGGATGTTGAGGATCTTATCTCGGACTTGGAGCGTGGTTTCAGACAACTATAGAGAACGCGTATCACCTGCCGGCAAGGTTTATATTGGAAGTTGCCGATATCGGATTATCGATATCGGTCACTAGTCACGATCCCAAGAGAGGAGGTGTGTCAAGACGAGTGAATATGGGTGGAGACATCCCGGTCGATTCTTCATCTGGGGATTCATTGCCTTCCTCGCAGTCATCGGAACTATCGCCGCAATCGGACTGATATTCTTCAGACCAGCCGCTCTCGCTTATTATCCGTACAGATTCGGATTCTTCCCGTTCGGGTTCTTCTTCGCGTTCTTCTTCCTCTTCTTCCTGCTAAGATGGCTATTCTGGCCATGGAGGTGGGGTTATTCACGCCACTACTGGGGCTGGAGTTACGGCGACCGCGCCTACTACATCCTAAGAGAACGATACGCGCGGGGAGAGATCACCAAAGACCAGTACGACCCGATGATGCGCGACCTACAACAGCGCGGCCAAGCCGTCTAGAAAGTCACCCTAGTCGATGAGGGACAATTTTTCTCGTCCCTCTTTATCGAGTATCCTACCGCGAGCTGTTCGGCCAGGTCAGTCTCGAAATCGACTCTCGTCCTAGAAAGGCGAGACGCTGGTGAAGTTGAAGTCCTTTGCCAGGACCCCGGGCTCCAGTACTGCCGCGCCTGTGAAGGATGTGTTTCTGACCGGTTCAGTGAACTTCTCGATGTTGTTGAAAAGTTCCAGCAGACTCTGGTTGAATCTCAAGTTCTTGACCGGTCTCTTGATCTCGCCATTCTCAACGAGGAATGTCCCGTCCCGGGTCATCCCTGTTAGGGTCTTTGTTCGCGGCTCGACTTCTCGGATGTACCATAGTCGTGTGAGCAACAGTCCCTTGTCCAGCTCTTCCACAAGGTCTTCGGTAGTCTTTGTTGGACCCTTCCCTCGGATAACGAGGTTGGTAGGGGTCTCGCCGAGCGGGTTCGGCAGCGGCAGCTCGTGTCCCGTCGCCTTTGCGTCCTGGTATCTGTGCGCTGAGATTCTGCTCGAGGCCAGAGACCGCAGTTCGCCATTCTCTACTAGGGTCAGTTTGCTCTTTGGGTATCCTTCCCCGTCGAATGGAGGCCCCATCTGGAGTGGATGGTAGACGTCGTCTTCTAGGATGACATTCTCGCCCATTATCTTCTCTCCAATCCTCCCTGACAGGTAGCTTCTCCCTTCCTTGTACTGTCTCGTCCCGAAGTCTGGCGAATACCCGGCGCTGGCTGATACTATGAAGAAGAACAGCATCTCGCTCCAGGCGTGTGGATCGATGACAACATCGAACTTGCCAGGCTGGACCTCCGTCTGTGCCTTGTTTAGCTTGGCGCGTTCTAGTGCCGTCTCTGAGACTTTTCGCGCGTCCAGTTCAGTGATGTCGGCGAAGGTGGAGAGCGCGTACCCGGTCTGGTTGCCATTGTCAGCGTCCATTGTGAGTGAGAAGTAGCCGCCAGTTCCCCTATAGTGAGACTCCAATCCTGAAGTGTTAATGATCAATCCCTCGTCGACGCTGGTGCCCAGGACACCGGAGGCGAGAAGCTTGTTGTCCCGGGCCCGCTCGATCGCTCTTCCAACATAGCCCGCCTTGGTCTCTGCAGACTCTTCCACTGTCCTTGTATGGTACCGGCTTACCGTCTGGTAGGATTGTTGTTCCAGCATCGGTAGATAGTCAGGATCCTCGGGAGAGGTCTTCAGTTGCGAGACAGCTTTCTCGACTGCCTTCTGGATGAAGCTCTCTTCGAGACGGCCGGTGGTTGTCCGTGCCTGCTTCTTGCCGGATGAGAGTCTCACTGAAAGCGTGCGGTTCTTTGTGAACTGTGACTGTCCCAGCTCGTTGTTTCCAAACCGGAGATACTCGCCTGTTGTGGAGATTAGGCTGATCTCGATCTCCTGGGCCCCCCTGGCAAACTTTCGGACCATGTCAAATACGCGATGCCCCCTCTCGGTAAGAGGGATCTGTTTCTGGAGACTCTGTGACATGGCTAGGAGGCTCCGAAGACTCGTATGTTCCTAAACCTTGACGGTGACGCGCCGTGGCCTGTGCCCATGACCTGCTGGGGTTGTCCTTTTCCACAGTTCGGTGTTCCCCAGAGGGTCCAGCTCTTCTCGTTGCAGACAGCATCGCAGGCGTTCCAGAACTCGGGGGTTATCCCGGAATAGCCGGGTCCCATGATCATTCCTTCTAGGCTACCGTTCTTTATCCGGTATCCTTTCTCGCAGTTGAACTGGAAGTTGTACCGTTTCTGGTCGATGCTCCAGCCGTAGTTTGCGACCATTAAGATTCCATCCTTCGTGTCCTCTATCAGCTCGTCATAGTCCCAGTCCCCAGGCTCAAGGCTCACGTTCGTCATTCTGATGATAGGAAGCTGGTAGGTGTCGGCTCGCATGCAACCATTGCTTCGGGGCTCTCCCACGCTCTGCGAGGTCCCGCGCGACATCAAGTATCCTACAAACTTGCCCTTTCTTATCGCGTACTTTCTCTGAGACTCAACTCCTTCATCATCGTATGCGAATGTTCCCAGGCCTTGCCCGTGAGCCAGTGTCGCGTCCATTACGATGTTGACATGCTCGCTGCCGTACTGTAGCTTTCCCAGCTGGTCAGGCGTCAGAAAGCTTCTGCCGGCGAAATTCGCCTCGTATCCCAGCACTCGATCAAGCTCAATAGGGTGACCACATGACTCGTGAACCTGTAGGCCCAGTTGGTCTGCGCTGATGATCACATCGGATCGTCCCTCTTTCAATCCTTGCGCTCGGGTTAGCTCTAGAACCTCTTTCGTCATAGCTGGGGCTTTTCCGGGAAGATCCATCCCATCAATGAGTTCGTAGCCCTCCAATGCGTACTGTTGCTCGGATCTTCTCTGTATGCCCGAAGGTCCCTTCGCTGCGACAACGATCTGCGCGCCGGTCTGGGCAATGTCTTGATAGATCCTGGATCCTTCCGAGTTTGCGAAATACTTCTCGATCTCCGTTGAGATTATCTGTCCCCTTCTAGCCACGACGCCCTCTGCTTTCATTCGGCCGGTTGCGTCTTTGAGAACTTCGAATTTCGTCTCGGTAGGAACGGTCAAGGAGTCCTTCTTTCTGGGCGATTCCCAACTGGCCACATGGGTAGGCTCTTTGGCGAGCGTAATCTTCGATCCGATCTTTGCAGCGCCCCTTGCAAGTGAGAGCGCTTTCCTTGTCGTCTCCCGGATGTTTTCCGGATCTACCTCGTCGGTGCTGGCAAATCCCCAGCCAGTGTTCTGGTAGAGGACTCTTATTCCTGCTCCGAGATCATTCGATTCCTCAGATGCAGGATTCTCATTGATCATGCTAACGGTCTCGATCACCGTATTCACGAGACGAATGTCGGCGTAAGTCGCGTTGTCTCGCGAGGCGGTCTCAAGGCATACCTTTGCCAGCTGCTCTCCTAGATCCTTTGTAGAATTCACGTCAGCTTCCGAATCCTCGGTTGGCTTTAGAGCTTTCCGGCCACATCACGGTAGCGTTGGGATGGTTACCATTGAGTCTTCTTTATTCCGAGCCGATAAGCACCATAGTTTGTTGCTAGGTGCACTGGGGGCGTTACGAGAACCACGAGTAACACGGAGATCGGTTCGATCGGGAAGAACAGGTACCCGAGAACGAGGCCTCCAACGATAAAGTCGAGCTGATCGAGAACTGGAAAGGCTCTGCCAGGCTCTACACGAAGCCTACGCTTTATGAAGGCGCCGAGAAGATCGCCTAGAACGGCTCCCAAGCTGATCATGAAACCTCCAACGACAAGTCTGGGGTCGACTAGAGCCTCGCCCCAGCCGACTATTGTTCCGGCGACGATTCCGGCAAAGACTCCTCGAATTGTTTTGTGGGAGCCGAAGATTGCCTGGCCGTCGGAAAGTTTCCTGCCTCCATCCAGGGTTGGGCCTCCGCCAAACAGAAGGGGTGCAGCATTGGCCACATAGGCTGGACCGATAAACAATAGTGAGGAGGTGACTAGTCCTACCATCCTATTCCAAACGCCTAATGTCGCATGATGTTTATGGTTAATAATCCAGACTAGGCTTCCTCGATCCCCTCGTCTGTTATCTTGAAAGGGCAATGACTCCCGGAGACATCTAACCCATTCTTCTTCTCGAGAAAACAGTCTCGAACATTTGACCTCGGCGTCTGAGTCAATCTCAAAATTAGATCTGACCAGTGTCTAAGGGTCCGAGTCGCAACAGGCTCGACCAACCATTCCCCTCCTGTGGGCGAACTGTGGACCTGTCCAGTCAACAATACCCATGCGGCGAAGCGTGACGCGAGAGCATCTAGCTGTGCAAGTTGACGATTCAGCTCTCGATCGCGACCGAAATATCCTTCGGGTTTGACCTGTCCTCCCCTGTATAGTCCAGTAATGGAATCGACAACCAGCAAAGTTGGAGTCTTTGTGAGGAGGTTCTCAATGTTCTCCACGATGCGCCCCTGTTCATCGAAATCTTCTGGACGAAAGAGGACGATTCTCTCCGCAAGTTCTCTACCTCCGGCGAGCCGTTCCATTCTATTGGCTGAGAATGACTGGTCGGAGTCGAGATAGAATACCTTGTACTCCTTTCGAGCTGCTTCCAGAATACACTGCATGGAGAGAATCGTCTTGCCAGTTGCTGCTTCTCCGTATAGAAGACTGATCTGGTGAAACGGAAAACCTCCTCCAAGCAGCCTGTCTATTGCATCAGATCCGGAGCTCAGGAAGTCCAATAGTGAATACGAAACTCGTCATCGAAAGCCGGGTAAGAAGGTTAGCAACCCTCTCGTCCTAGACCAGGTCTGACTGATTTGCACAGCAGACGTTGATGGTTCAGAAGGATTCGGCTACTGATATGTCGCGTTCTGCGTGGACGTCGAAAGCTTCGCGTTCGGATAACACGTTAAATGAATCTGGCTCGTTTCGGAATGCGGGATTGGATCCTCCTGTCAGACCAATTACACACAGGATCGGACAAGGTCACACTATTCTGCTGACCGGACCGGTACAGTTCAAGCTCTCAGAAGGTAGAGCCGAATGCTTTGGAGCACCCATCACTCCGGATACTTGGATAACAGTCGAAGAACTTCGACAGGAACCGATACTGGCCACTGAACCGGCCGCCCTTGAAGTCAAAATCGGCCCCGACGGCTCTTGGAAGGAACTGGTCGAGTCAACTATACCGACAGGGTGGACAGAGGCGGCTCACATACTCCAAAGACAACAAGGAGTCGCAGTAATAGTTGGAGAGGCCGATTCAGGCAAGTCCAGCCTCTGCACATTCCTAGCAAACATGTGTGTACAGAATGGACTGAAGGTTGGAGTGGTAGACGCCGACGTTGGTCAGGCCGACATCGGACCACCAACAACTATCAGCTCCTCACGTGTATCCGAGCCAATCCTGACGTTGCAAGACCTACGACAAGAGACATCCTTCTTCATAGGTGACACCAGTCCTTCTTCGGTCCCGGACAAGCTCACGCGGTTGATCGTCCGTCTGAAAGAAAACCTCGTCGGCTATAGCGAATTAGTGCTGGTGAACACTGACGGCTGGGTCGGAGATTCAGCTGCCTTAAGATTCAAAGATGAACTGATACACGAGACTCGGCCTGACCTGGTCCTCGGGCTGAGTAGAGGATCCGAAATCGACCCTCTCCTCGGCATGGTTTCCTGTGCGTCCATTCGACTGCCAAGTTCCATCTATGCAAGGACGCGATCCAAGGAGGAAAGGAAAGGTGCCCGGGAAACGGGCTACCGTCGGTTTCTCCTTGGCTCCAAGACTATGAAGATCAGCCAAGAGAATACAACATTGAGAATGTTCGATCGTTCCGAACAGCAAATCCTACGCTGGGATGGGAAGCTCAAGGGATTTTTTTCTGGACTGCTAGATGATCATCAAGAGCTTCTTGGCATAGGGAGAATCAGGGAGATGAATGACGGATATGCTCTGGTCGAGACGAGGACGACGGAACGGCCAAGATTTCTCGAGATTGGAAATATCCTGCTCTCTTCGAAGTATGAAGAGATTGGTTATGGGATGCTACATTGAGTAGGAGTCTGGGATCGAGTATACGTATATCGTGTGCTCGTTGTAGTTCTCTTTCTTTGATGGTTTCCAGCCGTTGATCATAAAGTCGTGACTCACGATCCGTGCGCCGGGGCGGGCCTCTGCGCGCAGTTTTGGTTTCAACCTCTCGTTTGCATAGGTCGTTAGGTAGAGAGTTATCAAGGTCGCCTCTTTGAGATCGGCCTGGAAGAGATCCCGGTTGTAGACGCGAGCCCTGTTTCCCAGGTTCAGCTTCTCAACTTCGCCTGAGGCGGTCTTGAAGAGATCCTCTCTAATCTCATAGCCGAACGCGGCCTTCACTCCGAAGTCTTTGATGGCGGTAGACAGAATGCGCCCATCGCCGCACCCCAAGTCAACCAGGACATCATCTTTAGTGGCTCTCGCGACCTCAAGCATTTTACGGACAACGTCATGTGGAGAAGAGACGAATGGTGCACAACTCATCAGTGGTTCAGACTCTTGTAACTGAAAAGTGGTTGAAGGGAATCAAACTATTTAAACAACTCTCCGAGAGAATCGTCGAAGACTTCTTTCATCTGGCCCCTTATGATGAATGACGATACGAGGATTCATGAACTCTCCAAGGTCATGATGAAGGAGCCCGTGTTGATCCAGGGTCTCCCCGGACTCGGCTACGTGGGAAAAGTCGCCGTCGACTATTTCATAGAGAAACTGAAACCGAAAAAGTTTGCAGAGCTGTATTCCAGCTATCTCCTCTTTCCAGACGGCAACCTCGGCATCAACATCTCTGAGGACGGAACCTACTCTCTTCCCAAGTACGAGTTCTATGCGTTCAGCGACAAGGACCCTAATGTAATATTCCTCACAGGCGACGCTCAGCCCAGCGTAACCGGCCAGTACGAAGTGGCCAGCAGAGTTCTCGACTTCGCACAGCAATTTGGATGCAGACTGGTATTCACAATGGGAGGCTACGGGACCCGTTCAGGCAACGACGTTGGGGCCGTGTATGGAGTCGTTGGAGACGCAATCATTGGTGAACGGCTGAAGAAGCTGGGGGCCAAGCTTGCAAGGGGAGGAGCCGTGACCGGGGCCGCTGGAGTGATTCTAGGCATCGGACGGCAGAGAGGACTTCAATGCGCAGGATTATTGGGCGCGACGACGGGGGTATACCCTGACCTGGAAGCGGCCAGAGCTGTAATACAGATGCTGACCGGCTTGGTTACCATGCCTGTCGAGCTTAAAGATCTGGATACCGAGATCGAGGATATGCGGAAGAAGATGGAAAAGCTCCGTCGAACCGATCTCGAGGAGTCTAAAGAAGGCGAAGAAGAGAAACCCGAAGAAGGAAAGGACCGCTACATAACATAGACTATTCCAGAACGGGATCCGCATTGCAGGAAGCAAGCACCGAGCAAGACGGAAGAGTTCTCAAAATCAACCTTCTCCAAATGGATAACGCAGTACTCGCTTTGTGCTTTGAGGGAACGATTAAGATCGGGACACTGGCTGTTGCTACTCCCGGTCTCAGAGACGGAGCAGTGGGCACATCGTCTGTGCTTCTGGGTGGAAAATACCTCATCGCAGCACGAGCCCTCGCGGAAAGATCCGCCGCCATATTCAACAAGATGAGCCTCGTCTCACTCAACACAACCCTCGCCGAGGGAGAAGCGTTACGCGGCTACTCGTCGCTCCTCGACAAGGTCAGAACAAAATAAACGCGATTGTTATCCGAGGTCAAAGGTTGAACAAGAATCCGAGGGTTATCGCAATCATAGTGGCGGCAAAAGCGAGCGCCGCCACTGCATCGTCAAACTTCTCGACGCTCATCTTATTGTCACTGTCAACCGAATCATCGAGAGGACTATGGCAACCTTGAGAGACCTGTCCTGCGTATTCTTCCCCACTTCCCATCACCATCACCGAGAATCTTCTGAGCTATCGTTAACCCCGATGTAACAACACACTTGGACGCTGATCGTCCAAGCTTCTTTAATACAATGAAGACCGCTTCACAAGTTGGGCGTCGCGTGGCCTCTAGTTGAGAGATTTACTTCTAGAAATCGTGGAAACTAGCGCCAAGCGTTCAGCTTGGTTGCGGGCGTTTGCTGGGTTTCTGACCCGTTGTGGCCCGTGACCCATTCAGGAACAATTACTGCCCTGATCAGCTCCTGGATGGAGATGCCTCTCCGCTTCGCCAACTTCTCCAGTTCCTTGTATATCGTATCGTCGAGAGTTTGCATAAACTTGGGCAGCGCGAGCACCACGGTTTCTTCGGATATCAATATCATTTCGAGGGTTGCGATTTAGTGCTGATGTAACTTCGAGAATTCCGAACCAGTGACAGCGATCGGTGACGAGGGGAGAGGGTTTTGCTAGTATGAGACTTTGACCTCTGCGGGAGCCTCTCCCAAGATATGTCTTGCTGCAGACTCGACCCTGGATCGATACTGCTCCCTAGTGTAGACTCTTACCAGATTCATGAATTCTCTGAGGACACCAACGATTCTAGAGACCTCAGAAAGTTGAACGATCTCTTTCTTACCAGACGGGCCTCGCTTGAACACTGGTATATCGAGCGGTTGTATCTCGACAGCACTGTGGTAGGGCACCGAAGGAAGGGTTGGAACGTCAATGACCACCTCTTCCGGGTTGACCTTTGCCTTATTCGCAATTTCATTCTGGATGTTCAGCCGTACGGTATCCTTTGTGATCACGTTCGAGACGAGCTCATCCGGAGCATAAACGGTCTTTTCGTAAGCGCATTTGAGAAGCCTTCTCGCTTCTAGATCCTGCATTATCCTCTTGGACTTCCTACACTCTCTGAGGTCAGTCCAGACTTTGTAGTCATCGAGCCGCAGATAGTCTTCTGGTTCGTCAAAGGAGAGAAGATCGAGCTCATCCCTTGCCGCTTCGAGAGCCTGTACTATCATGATCTGGACCGCTCTTGATGCTCTGTGAAAGTAGATGGTCCTAAAGGATTCTAGTCTAGCGAGAAGGAAACTCTCCAGAGTTGCTACGGCTCTGCCGTCTACTGAGAGATTTCCGTTGATCACGTCCATCGTGTAGAGGAGTCTGTGAACGTCCACCGAGCCGTAACCGGCTCCTGTGTGGAAGGAGTCTCGAACGATAAAGTCCATCTTGTCAATGTCGACACTGCTGCTGATGATCTGGTCCAGATAGGGCCTCTTCTTGTCCCTCAAACGCCCTACCGCCAGCAGTCCGACCCTGTGAGGGTTGAATCCCGCTTTGTCAAGCTTGTCTGCTACTTCCGTCTCGTTGACAAGCCAGGGCACAAAGTCCTCGTGGGTCTTCTTGAGATGCCGGACCATTAGCGGTTCGAATACGTGTGAGAATGGACCATGACCAATATCGTGTAGGAGAGCTGCCAGGCGCATCTGTTCCTGGTCATGCGCGTCGAGGTGGGTTGGGAGGACCTCAGACAGAGCACCAGCAAGATGCATTGCACCGAGAACGTGCTCAAAGCGAGTATGGTTTGCCGCAGGGTAAACAAACTCTGAGCCCGCGAGCTGTCGAAGCCTGCGGAGTCTCTGGACAGGCCGAGTATCCACGACCATCCTCTCGGTCTCGTTTACTCGAATGTACCCATGAATCGGGTCCTTGATGAAGCTCCAAGCCCTTGGCATGACCCGGTCGATGCTCGCCTCTTCTTATTCTAAGCTTCTCAAGATGATGACCATGCGTTTGATAGGTAGAGAAAAAAACTTCGAATCGTCTTCCCCACCAGTCGAGGCTGGTCGTTAAGTATCGATGAACCTTAGCGAACTACTCTCTGGCGAGCGCATAAGGACATGCCACAGATCTCCGTTGAACGTCTGACGAAGCACTACGGGACACTTGTCGCCCTGGACAACGTCTCCCTCGACATCGGCTCGGGCGAGATCTTCGGACTCCTCGGCCCAAATGGTGCTGGGAAGAGCACGCTTCTGAAGACGCTCGTTGGGATCCTTAGGCCTACGAGTGGGACGATTAGGATCGATGGGATCGATATCGTAGTCGAGCCCGAGAAGGCAAAACGCATGATCGGATACCTACCAGAGAATCCATCACTCTATACCGGACTGACCACCCTCGAGTTCCTCCAGTTTGTCGGAAAGATCCGTGGAGTCGACGATGAACTGCTCGAACGTGAGATCTCCGAGTCTCTAAAGAACTTCGGTCTAGAAGAGAAGCGGAACAGTCTAGTGGGCAGCCTGTCGAAGGGGATGAAACAGAAGGTCGCGCTAATAGCAACAAGCCTCCACAATCCACAAGTTCTCGTCCTCGACGAACCTCTGACGGCCTTGGACCCGAAGACCAGGGTCTCGGTGAAGGATTGGATCGGCGCTCAGACTAAGAGGGGAGTCACGACTATCTTGTCGACCCATGACCTGGACGTGGCCCAGTCTCATGCTGGAAGAATTGCAATAATCGATCACGGAAAGATAGTCGCGGTCGGAGACATTGAGAGTCTGAGGAAAATGGCGAGGGCTGAGAGTGATGCGAGGCTCGAGGACGTGTTCCTCCGGCTCACAGCGGAGAAGGGTGAAGACCCGATTCTAAAGTGAATCTTGGATTGTCGCTCGGAACGATTGGCGTTCTAGTCAGATACTGGGTCAAGGGCCGGTTCACAAGAGCGACCCTCGTTGGCTTGGCTGTCGGCGAGACTTTTTCGATAGTCTTCGTCCTCTTCGGCAGTTCCACCTATCTCTCGTTCTCGAACAGGGTCGGCTTGACGACGGGTCTGTCAGAGGTGGCGGGAAGCCTCTTGCTCGCGTTGTACCTCGTCGGGCTGATTCAGAGCGGCTTCAATGGGAGTGGTCTGCCCGTCAATTCCAGCGACGTGGACTACGTGTTCACCTCCCCGGTTCCTCCCCGGGAGGTGTTCGGGGCCAAGGTCCTGTTGAATTCTCTCACCACTGTTCTGTTCGGGTTTCCTCCGATTCTGGTGCTCTACCTTAGATTCTCGGCCTACTATCGAACGGGCTGGCCAGTCGCGATACTCGCCGGGATGGTGACTCTCGTCTTTCTAGTAATTGGGCTGTTGCTGAGCGCTGACATTACTCTCTCGCTCGGGCGTGGGATTGGGCAGAGGAAGAAGTTGTGGAGGAACCTGTTCATCACCCTCGTTCTCGTGATCAGCCTTCTACCCATCACGTTACTCATCCCTGAGGTCCCAGGAGTAATCGCTGAGGCTGCACGAATCTTGCCGAATGGGCTGGCAGCCACTATAAGCGTCGGGCTTGTAAGTGGAACGTCCGGGACGATAGCCTATCTTGTTGATCTTCTTATCCTGTTTGGCTGGCTGGTTGGATTCCTACTTCTGGGCGTGAGATTGTCGCGTGGGCATTTCTATGAAGTGCTTGAGGTCTCGGTGCCCGGTGCTGAGAAGTTTGACGAGCCAAATCAATCGTCTCGACTGAATCCTCGCGGGCGATCTCTATGGTCTGTTGTGAGACTGAAGGAGAGGATTCTGATCAGCCGGACCCGGGAGGCGCGAGCTCTGTTCGTCAACGCAATGTTCTTGTCGGGGTTTCTTGTCATCTATGCGCTGTCGGGCTCTTTCCAGTCTTCGCCCACCTCGTTTCTCTTCATCCTCTTCATCATCGGATCTTTCGGGTCTGGTACCGCTTCCCGATGGATCGAGAAAGAGCGTCTCTGGATTCTGAAATCATCGCCTGTTAGCATGAGGCGTTATGTGAAAGAGGTGTATCGTGCTAGGCTTGCGCCGTTGCTGTTCTACCTGACCCCTGTGACGGTTGCAGTGGGCGTTCCCTTGGT
>Ga0209761_1000390_pt1 | contig 26429 bp, 23 predicted proteins | sample GraSoi013_1_40cm_4_FD_185818 | JGI IMG/M metagenome (GOLD analysis project Ga0209761, IMG submission 185818) | Grasslands soil microbial communities from the Angelo Coastal Reserve, California, USA - Sample 09_25_2013_1_40cm (SPAdes) (version 2) | ecosystem: Environmental > Terrestrial > Soil >... | reverse complement strand
TGTTTCCCCGCTTTGCCTGCCGCTCGCCGTGGAACTTCCCCGGTCGTGTGGCATCCGCGGTCAGGCTGGGCAGCTCCTCGACGTCATACGCCGTGACCTCGAAGAACCGCGCGCTGGTGCGGTCGCACGCGGCGACGAGGATGGTGCCGAATTCCTCCTCCAGCGCCACGAGCTCCCGCACCAGGGGCACCGGCGCGACCGCGAGCCGCGAGCGGTGGACGTGCGGAAGCGGGAGCACCTCGAAGAGGTCGAGGGCGCCGCAGGCAAACAACGCGATCCCCTGCGCCGGCGGCAGCCGTGTCGGCTCCCCGAAGTAGTCCTGCACGCGCTCCAGGTCGGCCGCCACCTGGGCCCGGCGGGCGCGCTCGAGGTCCTGGCGCTGCAGGGCGGCGAGCGCTTCGCGGATGCGGTTCTTGATCTTGATCAGATACTTGCCGCGAGTCTTGTCCCGGGGCTCGAGTTTCAAGTAGCACGACACGACCTGATACGCGCCGGGCGACACGCGGGACAGGCGCTCGACGGCGGCACGCACCGCGCTCTCGGTGGCGGAAATCGGCTGTGCGGCCATGGCCTAGAAGAACACCGGCTCGCGGTAGGCGCCGTAGACGCTCTCGAGCGCGTGGCGGATCTCGTACAGGGTGCAGTAGGCGCGGGCGCAGTCCAGCATCGGGCCGATCACGTTCTCGTCGGCGCGGGCCGCGCGGCGCAACCCCTCGAGCCGCTCCGCGACGAGGGCGTTGTCGCGCTCGGCCCGCAGTCGCGCGAGCCGGCGTCGCTGACCCTCCTCGGCGTCACCCGAGACCTTGAGGATCTCGACGGGGTGGTCGTCCGCGCTCAGGTAGTCGTTCACGCCGACCAGGATGCGACCCCCGGCTTCGACATCGCGCTGGAACTCCTCCGCGGAGCGCGCGATCTGCCGCTGGAACCAGCCGTGTTCGATGCCCTTCACCACGCCACCCACCGACTGGATCTCCGCGAACAGGCCCTCCGCCTCCCGCTCGAGCTGATCGGTCAGCGACTCCACGTAGTAGGATCCGCCGAACGGGTCAATCACGTCCGCCACCCCCGTCTCGTGCGCGATGATCTGCTGGGTCCGGAGCGCGAGGCGGACGGCCTCCTCCGTGGGGAGCGCGAGCGTTTCGTCCAGCGAGTTGGTGTGGAGCGACTGCGTGCCTCCGAGCACCGCCGCGAGCGCCTGGTAGGCCACCCGGACCACGTTGTTCATCGGTTGCTGCGCGGTGAGCGTGACCCCCGCGGTCTGGGAGTGGAACCGCATCATCGCCGAGCGCGGGTTCTTCGCGCCGTAGCGCTCCTGCATGTGGCGGGCCCAGATCCGGCGGGCGGCCCGGAGCTTCGCGATCTCCTCGAAGAAATCGTTGTGGATGTCCCAGAAGAAGGAGAGGCGCGGCGCGAACGCGTCTACGTCCAGGCCGCGCGCCATGCCCCGCTCCACGTAGGTAAACCCGTTTGCCAGGGTGAACGCGAGCTCCTGCGCCGCCGTGGCTCCCGCCTCGCGAATGTGGTAGCCGGAGATCGAGATCGTGTTCCACAGCGGCGTGTGAGTGGCGCACCACTCGAACATGTCCACGATGATCTTGAGGGCGGGCTCGACAGGATACACCCAGGCGTGCTGGGCCATGTACTCCTTGAGGATGTCGTTCTGCACCGTGCCGCGCAGCGCGGTGCTCGCCACGCCCTGCTTCTCCGCCGCGGCCACGTAGAAGCAGAACAGCATCGCCGCCGGTCCGTTGATGGTCATCGAGGTCGAGACCTGATCGAGTGGGATCCCGCGGAACAGGTCTTCCATGTCGGCGAGTGACGAGATCGCGACGCCGCACTTCCCGACCTCGCCTTCGGCGCGCGGATGGTCGGCGTCGTAACCCATCAGCGTGGGGAAGTCGAACGCCACCGACAGACCGGTCTGCCCGTGCTCCAGCAGGAACTTGTAGCGTCGGTTCGTGTCTTCCGCGCTCCCGAACCCCGCGAACTGCCGCATCGTCCACAGCTTCCCCCGGTACATCGTCGGATGGATGCCGCGCGTGAACGGGTAGCCGCCTGGCGCCCCTAACCGGCTGCGCGGGTCGAAGCCGGGCAGGTCGTCCGGCGTATACACGGGCTTTTTCGCGATACCGCTCATCGGGTCGCGCCCCCCCCGGCCTTCACCTGATCGAGGATCTCCGCCGCCACGTCGTACGGGCTCCGCCGGCCGTCCGCTACCTCGTCCAGCCGCAGCGCCAGCAGCTCCTCGACGCGCGTCGCTTCCAGGAGCCAGCGCCTCAGCTTGCGTTCCAGGACCGCGCGCGTCCGAGCCGCCAAGCGCTGCCGCCGCCGCTCGGCGAGCCTGCCGCCCGCTTGAAGATAGGCGTAATGGCGATCGAGAGCAGCCGCGAGCTCGTCCACTCCGTCACCCGTCGACGCGACGGTACCGAGCACCGGAGGCTCCCATGCGTCGGACGGGACGGACGGGCGGTCCGCCCGATGGTGCGGGGCGACGTGACGGAACGCATTTCCCCGGCGGATGCCGAGCATCACCTCGACCTCCTGTCGGAACTTGTCCGCGCCCGGACGGTCGCTTTTGTTCACCACGTAAATGTCGGCGATCTCCATTACCCCGGCTTTCAGCGCCTGAATCCCGTCGCCCGATTCGGGCATGAGCACGAGTATGGTCGTCTCGGCGGTGCGCGCGATGTCGAGCTCCGTTTGCCCGACGCCCACCGTCTCGACCAGCACGCGCTCGAAGCCGAACGCCTCAAGCAGATCGGCGACTTCCTCCGTGGTGGTGGCGAGCCCACCCTGCGCTCCCCGCGTCGCCATCGACCGGATGAACACGCCGGGGTCGAGACTGACGGATTCCATCCGGATCCGGTCGCCGAGCAGCGCGCCCCCCGTGAACGGGCTGGTCGGATCCACGGCTACAACGCCGACCGAGAGGCGCTGGGCGCGGAACCGCTGGATCAGCGCCTCGGTGAGCGTGCTCTTGCCGGCGCCGGGGGGGCCGGTGATGCCGACCCGCCGCGTACTGCCGCGCCCGAGCAATCCGTGGGCGTGCGACAACACCCGCTCGAACCCGTCGCGCTGGTTCTCGACCAGGGTGATGGCGCGGGCCAATGCGGCGGGGTCACGCCGGGCGAGCCCCTCGAGAATCCGCTCCGCCGTCATGCAAGACCCATGCTTCAGGTCCGCTCTTCAGCCCGCTCGAGCGGCACGGTGCGCACCGGCCCCGGCCGCACGGCGACGCGCTCCACGCGGGTGGCGGTGGCGGCGAGGATGTCGAACTCGAGCCCATGCAGCGCGAAGCGCTCACCCGGTCGGGGAATGCGTCCCAGCGCCTGCACGAGCAACCCCGCCACGGTCTGGACCCCGCGGGTTTCCAACGTGACGCCGAGCCCCTCCTCGAGCCGGCTGGCCGGGGCGCTTCCGTCCAGCTCCACGATCCGCACGGGCGGCTCGCCGGTGGGGGGCGGGCCCCCCGGCTCGAAGATCTCCGACACCAGGTCGCGGAGCAGATCCTCGAACGTGACCAGGCCTGCCGTCCCGCCGAACTCGTCCAGCACGACGGCGAGGTGGCTCTGGCCGCGCTGCATTTCCAGCATGAGGTCGGCCGCCCGCGTGGTGCCCGGCACGGCGAGCGCCGGCAGGACGGGGACGGGCGCGTCCGGCGGCAGACGGAGGAGATCGAAGGCATGCGCTACGCCGATGACCTCGTCGAGCGATCCCCGGTACACCGGATATCGGCTGTAGCCCGATTGGAGACACACGTGCGCGGCTTCCGCCGCGAGCAGGCCCTCGGGAATCGCCACGATCGATGTGCGAGGCGTCATCAGCTCCCGCACCGGCCGGTCCGCGAAGGCCAGCACGCCCGACACGACCGCCATCTCGTCCGCAGAGGCGAGCGCCTCGGTATCGGCGTTCGTGAGCACGGCCGCGAGCGTGGTGCGCGTCGAGGGGTCGCGCCAGGGGACGAAGGGCGCGAACGCGCGGCCCAGCTTCTCGAGCCGCGGTGCCGCGTGCGCCACGATCGGCTCGGCCCAGCGCCGCCCCACCACGCGCGGGACGAGGTACGCGGCGCTCACGAGCAGCGGGATGCCGAGCGCGAGGGTAAAGACGCCGAGCACAGTGGGCGTCGTGCGGGCGAGGAGGGCGGGGATCGCCGCGGCGGCGCAGATGATGCCGACGGTGGTCAGGGCGTTCGCCGTCGCGAGCACCCGCCCCGGGTTCTCGAGCACGCCGGCCGCGCCGCCGGCACCACGGAGTTTGTACGACACCCAACGGGTGAGCTCGAGCTGGCTCACGGCCGCCGCGGCGACGCCGACGGCCGCGGACGCGGCCGCGAGGATCAACCCCAACACGAGCAGCACGGCGGGGAGCGTCACCGTTGCCTCTGGAGCAGCACGCTGGTCACCCGGCGTCGGTCTACCCGCTCCACGACGACCTGATAGCCGTCGAGGGTCAGCTCGTCCCCCGCGCGGGGCACGCGCCCCAGGACCGAGTATACCAGCCCGCCCACGGTCGAGACTTCCGGGTGCTCGAACGGGCGCCCGAGCGCCTGCGAGAGATCGTCGAGGGTGACGCGTCCGTCCACCCAGTAGCGGTCCCCCTCCTGACGGATCGACGGCGCTTCGCCCACGTCGTGCTCGTCGTGGATCTCGCCGACGATCTCCTCGAGGATGTCCTCGAGCGTGATGAGCCCCGACGTGCCGCCGAACTCGTCGACCACGATCGCCAGATGCGCGGGGCCCCGCTGGAAGTCGCGGAGCTGGCTGTCGAGCGTTTTCGTCTCCGGCACGAAGGCCGCGGGCCGGACCAGATCCTGCCAGCGTGCGGCGGCGGTCGCGTCTTCCCCGCTGAGGCCCATGGCGAACGGCACGAGGTCCTTCGCGAAGACGACGCCGGCGATGTTGTCGGGGGTGCCGTCGTACACGGGGAGGCGCGAGTGCTCGCTTTGTCGGAACGCCTCGATTACGTCTTCGCTGACCGCCGCGACATCGACGGCGACCATGTCGAGCCGGGGCGTCATGACCTCATCCACGCGGGTGTCGGCCAGAGTGAACACGCCGAGCAGCATGTCGCGCTGGGCGGCGCCGAGATCGGGCTCGAGGGGGCGCGGCGTCGCGACCAGGCCGTGCAGTGCCTTGTCGGCCCACGCGAGCACCCAGAGGAGCGGGCCGAACGGGGCGAGGGTGCGGCGCGCGAGCGGGAACGCGCTCGCCGCGAGCTCGGGCGCGACACGGGCCAGGCTGCGCGGCAGCGCGTCGCCGACGATGAACAGGAAGGCCGCCGCCACGGCCCAGCTGCCCAGTGCCTCCGCCCAGGGCCGGCCCCACCACCCGAGCGCGTGGCCAGCGGCGACCGCCCCGAGGACGAGCAGCGCGAGGCGGGCGACGTGCAACGCGCGGTGCAGCGGCACGCGGGCGCCGACGGTCGTGGGGGGCGCGTCGCCCAGCGTATGGAGCGCCTCGCCCACGGCGGCCTCCTCGCCGAGCGCCAGAAGGCCGGCCCATAGCGCCGCCGCCCCGGCCACGAGGGCGCCCCCGAGGGTCAACGCCGCGGCGGTCAGCGTCACCGTGCCACCCCGCCGCCGAGCAGCCGGCGAACGTAGCGCTCCTGGCGGCGCCACATCGCAGACCGAGTTCGGCCCGGCCCGTCGGGGTGGTCGTAGCCCAGTACGTGCAGCGTTCCGTGCACCGTCAACCGCACAAGCTCCTCCTCCACCCTGCCCTCGTCCTCCTTCCCTCTTCCCCCGTTCCTCACCCAGCGCGCCGCAGCAGCGGGACAGATGTACACGTCCCCGAGGAGGGCACCGTCGGGTTGTGGGAGCGCGAACGCCAGTACGTCGGTCAGACCGCGCCGGCCGGTGCCGTGGCGGTTGAGGCGGCGCATAGCGTCGGCGTCGAGCAGCGTGAGCTCCACGCGCGCGCGGGCGCGTTCCCAGGCCAGGACCTGCCCGACCGCGCGCTCAAGCCTTGGCCGCAGGCTGCCACGTCGCCGTGATGCCGCCACTGGACTCCGGATAGTCGATGCGGTTGTGGTACATGCCGGTGATGATGCGCACGAACTCCTGCTTCACCTGGTCGATTTGCCGCAGCGTCATGGGCGCTTCGTCGAGCTGACCGGCGTTCAGCTTGGTGCGCACGATGTGGTTGATCACCTCTTCGATTTTCTGCGGTGTCAGGTCCTCGAGCACGCGCAGCGCCGCCTCGACCGAGTCCGCGAGCATCGTGATGGCCGTCTCGGCGGAGTGCGGCTTGGGACCGGGGTAGACGTAGTCACCCGGGCGCGGGGACCCCCCGTCGCCGCTCTTCTTCGCGCGATCCAGGAAGTACGTGATTTCGGTCGTGCCGTGGTGCTCCGGAATGAAGGCCGCTACCGCTTCGGGGAGCCTCGCCTCCTCGGCCAGGGCGAGCCCGTCCGTGACGTGCGCCTTGATGATCTGCGCCGACTGGTGCGCCTTGAGCCGGTCGTGCGGGTTGTTCCCGCGCGTCTGGTTCTCGACGAAGTACTGCGGGTTCTTGATCTTCCCGATGTCGTGGTAGTAGCACCCCACGCGACCGAGCAGTCCGTCGGCGCCGATGCGGTTGCAGGCCGCTTCCACGAGGTTCGCCATGGCGACCGAGTGGGCGTAGGTGCCGGGTGCCTCGAGCGACAGCCGCCGTAGCAACGGCCGGCTCGGGTCGGAGAGCTCGAGCAGCGTGAGGTCGGTAGTGATCCCGGTGATCGATTCCGCGACCGGGAGCAGGAAGAAGGTGAGCCCGGCCGACACGAGGCCGTTGGCCGCTCCCCACACGCCGCGCAGCGCGATCTCACCCACGCTCCAGCTACCCGTGAGCCCCAGCGCGAGGGCGCCCGCGAGGTATCCGAGCGCGATGATCAGCACCGGCACATAGAAGTTGCTCCGGCGCCGCAGCACCCGTACCGTGAGGGCCGCCGTCACGCCGCCGACGACACACAGGAACAGCGCGGGGAGGTCGTGGAACACCGGCTGCAGGCCGATCACGATCGCGAGGATCATGGCGGCGATCATCGAGACCCGCCCGTTGAACAAGACCGTCAGCAGCATGGCCATGAACGGCAGGATGATGATCTCGGCGTGGCGCGGGGCGAAGCGCGCCACGGCCGCCGCCTGCAGCAGCACGAGCGCGAACAACCCGCCGATCAAGGCCACCTGCCGTCGCTCGCGATACGTCTCGCGGCGGTAGAACACCAGCAGCACCCAGAAGATCGCGAGGATGAGGGAATCCCGGAGAACGGGGCCGAACACCCCGCCAGGCGAGCGGCTGGTCGCTGCGCCCCGGCGGACCAGATCCGAGTGCAGGGCCACGAGCTTCTCATGGGCCTCGTTCGTCACTACTTCGTGCGCGCCCACGATGCGGTCCCCGGCTCGCACGATGTACTTGCTCGGATCCACGCTGCGGCGCAGCTCGTCACGCCGCCGCTCGGTCTCGAGCGTGTTGGGGATGAGGGTCGGCCGGAAGAAGTGCCCCGCGAGCCGGGCGTAGAGCTGGTCACCGACGCTCGAGCCCCTGTCGGGATGGATGGCGCGGGCCCGCGCGAGGTATTGCGCATACGTGAGCACCTGGTCGCGCGACACCGACTGCTCGCCCGAGCGGCGGCGCACGATGAGCTCCGGCGCCTGCTCGACCTGCAGCACGCCCGGCCCGGTCACGCCGAGCGCCAGCGTGCGGTCGAACAGCTCGCTCAGCGCCCGCTCCAGGGCGTGTCGCTTGCCGCCCTTGGCCAGGTACCCGGCCTCCGGTGCTCCGAGCGCGAACCCATGGGCCTTCGCCACCTGCAGGATCGCCGCCGCTCCGCCGCCCTGGTCCGCCGCGGTCTCTACGCTCGAGAAAAAGGCGTGCATGGCGATCTTCGCGCTGTCGAGGGCCCGCTCCTGGTACTGGTAGATCGGCTTCACGGTGCTCGCGAGCTCCTCCGCCTCGCGCGCGAGCTCCTGATCCGACTTGTTGACGGGGAAGGTGAACGGAGCGATCACGTCGCGGTCCGCCACCGCGCCGGGCTCGAGCAGCGGGGCCACGTTCGTGGCGCTCGAGGGGAACACGATGTACGCGAGCAGCGCCAAGCCCACCACCCACGCCCAGCGGCTGCCGTGATAGCGCAGCTGCTCCTTCGTTGGCAGCCTCATGTCAGCCCTGTGCGTCCTCGGCGTACGCCCGGATGATGTCGCGCACCAAACGGTGGCGCACGACGTCCCCGTCCCCCAGGTAGCAGAACCCGATCCCTTCGATCCCGGGCAGGATCCGCTCGACCTGGAGCAGTCCGGAATCTTCCCGGTTGGCCAGGTCGATCTGCGTCTTGTCCCCGGTGATCACCGCCCGCGAGTTCACCCCCAGGCGTGTCAGAAACATTTTCATCTGCATTCCGGTCGCGTTCTGGGCCTCATCGAGAATCACGAAAGCGTCGGAGAGCGTGCGGCCCCGCATGTAGGCGAGCGGCGCGATCTCGATGGTGCGGCTGTCGATCGCTTTCTGCACCCGGTCGCGGGGCATCATGTCCTCCAGCGCGTCGTACAGCGGTCGCAGGTACGGATCGACCTTCTCGTGCAGGTCGCCGGGGAGAAATCCGAGGTTCTCCCCCGCCTCCACCGCCGGGCGTGCGAGCACGATGCGCCGCACCCGCTTGCGCGCCAGCGCGTCCACGGCTGTGGCCACCGCCAGGTACGTCTTCCCCGTACCGGCCGGGCCGATGCCGATCACGATGTCGTGCCGCGCGATCGCCTGGAGGTACTCCCGCTGTCCCGCGGTCTTCGCGTTGATCACGCGGCGCAATCCGGGGAGGATGATCTTGTACTCGGCGTCGGTCGTGTGGCCGACCGGCCCCTGCTGCTCCTGGCTCACGACCCGGTCGACGTCGGCCACGTCCAGTGGCTCGCCTCCTCCCATGCGCACGAGGTCGACGAGCGCCTGGGCCACCGGCACCGCGCGCTCGACGGCGGGGAGCGGGCCGTGCAGCATCAGGGTGTCACCGCGCAACGACACGCGCACGCCGAGCCGCTGCGCGAGCGCGACCAGGTTGCCGTCGTTCACACCCGCGAGCGCCAGCGCATCCACGCCCTCAGTCGAGAGCCGGTGGGTGATCTCGTCGCTCATGGCTTGACCTCGATGTGGAGTGCCGCCAGGTCCGCCGGGCTGGCCGGCGCGGGGGCACCCTCGAACAGGGCGCGCGCGGTCGTCGTCTTGGGAAAGGCGACCACCTCGCGCAGGCTCCCCGCCCCGGCGAGCAGCATGACCACGCGGTCGAAGCCGACGGCGAATCCTCCGTGCGGCGGCGCGCCCGCCTGCAACCCGCTCAGCAAGAACCCGAACCGGGCCTCGGCGTCTTGCGGCGACATGCCGAGGTGCCCGAACACACGGCGCTGCACCGCCGGGTCGGTGATCCGGATCGATCCGGAGCCCAGCTCGGTTCCGTTGTAGACGGCGTCGTAATGCAGCGCGCGGCAGCTGAGCGGATCCGTGTCGAGTCGCCCCACATCATCCGGGTGCGGCGCGGTGAACGGGTGATGCGCGAACACCGGCTTCCCCGTCTCCGGGTCGGGCTCGAACAGCGGGAAATCCACGACCCAGCAGAACGCATGCGCCGCCTTGGGCTTGAACTTGAGCCGGCGGATCACCTCCTGGCGCACGCGGTCGAGCACGGGCGACGTCACCCGGTCGGGGCCGACCGCCATCAGGGCGGCGTCGCCGTCGCCGACGCCCAGCTGCCCGAGCGTCTCGGTCGTGAAGTGCTTGCCGACCGACCCCGAGATCTGCTCCCCCTGTCGCTTCACCCACGCGAGGCCCGAGCCGCCGAGCTGCTTCACCGCCTCGGCGAGCTGGTCCACGTCCTTGCGCGATAGCCCGCCGCCGCCTTTGACCGCGAGCCCCCGGACCCGCGCGCCGTCTTTCAGCGCCGATTGGAAGAACGGCACGGCGAGCGGCTTCACCTGCGCCGTCCAGTCGGCGATCGGGACCTCGTAGCGCAGGTCGGGCTTGTCGGTGCCGTAGCGCTCCATCGCCTCGCGCCAGCTGATGCGCGGGAACGGCCGAGCGATCTTGTGGCCCGCCTCGTCCCACAGGGCGACCAGCACGGCCTCCACGTAGCCGAGCACGTCTTCCGTGCCGACGAACGACGCCTCGAGGTCGATCTGCGTGAACTCCGGCTGGCGGTCGTTGCGCAGGTCCTCGTCCCGGAAGCAGCGCGCCAGCTGGAAGTAGCGGTCGAAGCCGGACACCATGAGCAGCTGCTTGTAGATCTGGGGCGACTGCGGCAAGGCGTAAAACTCCCCCGGGTGCACCCGCGACGGCACGAGATAGTCGCGTGCACCCTCCGGGGTCGGCTTGGTGAGCACCGGGGTCTCGATCTCGAGAAACTCCAGATCGGACAGCGTACGGCGCGCCCGCTGCAGCAGCTGGTGGCGCAGCATGAGGTTGCCCTGCATCTCGGGACGGCGCAGATCCAGATGGCGGTGCTTGAGCCGGAGCTCTTCGCCGGGCAGCTCCTCGCCCTTTGCTCGTGCCACCGGGATCGCGGGCGTCGCGGCCGGGCCCACCACTGCGAGCTTCGTCGCCCGAACTTCCACGTCGCCGGTCGCCAGCTCGGGGTTCTTCATGTTCGCAGGGCGTGCCGTCACCTCACCCTCGACCTCGACGACGGTCTCGCTCGTGAGGCCGCCTGCGACCCGGCGCACCTCCTCCGGGGCCCCCGGCCCGGCGGCGACCTGGACGATCCCCGCTCGGTCGCGGAGGTCGATGAACACGATGCCGCCGAGATCCCGGCGGCGGTGCACCCAGCCACCCAGCCGCACCGGTTGCCCCACATGCTGCAGGCGCAACTCGCCGCAGCGGTGCGTACGTCTGGACGTGGAACTGACGCTGTCTATGGTACCTCCGCCTCGCACAACACGCGGTAGAATTCGTCGGGCGTGCGGGCGCTCAAGAGCTTGTCCCGCACCGGTTCGCGACGCACGAGCCGCGAGATCCGGCTCAATGCCTTCACATGGGCCCCGGCGCACGATTCCGGGCCGGCCAGGAGAAAGAACAGGCGGACCGGCTCGCCATCGATCGTTTCGTACGGCACCGGTGCGGGCGTCGTCCCCGCCACGACGACTAGGGCGGAGAGCACCGGCGTTTTGCCGTGTGGGACGGCGACTCCATAGCCGATGCCGGTGGGGAACTGCCTTTCCCGCTCGAGAATGGCTCCCAGCACTTCGTCGGAGGGCCCCCCGTTGCCAACGGCGGCCACGTCGACGAGTTCCCGGAGCACCCCCTCTTTGTCGGTCGCGTGCAGGGGGACGAGGATGCGAGCGGGGGTCAAGAGCTCGGACAGGCGCACGGTGATCCAAGTGTCCTAAACGATTGAAGATAGTTAGGTTATGTGCTACATGCAACGCATTTCCCGGGCGGTACTTACATGATCGATTTGCTGAGCCTCGTCCCCGCCGCGGCTCGCGCGGCGCTCGCCCAGTGGCTCGAGGACCGCGGGGAGCCGGCGTATCGCGCCCGGCAAGTTCTCCCCCGGCTGTGGGAGCGGCCGGTCGGGTCGTGGGAGGACGCCACCGAGCTGCCGGCAGCGTTGCGGCGGGCCCTCGCCGAGGCGCTTCCGCTGCGCCGGTTGCCGTTGTCGGCGCGTCAGGTCTCGCAAGACGGCACGGAGAAGTACCTCTGGGGTCTGGGGGACGCCGAGGCGGTAGAGTCGGTACTCATCCCCGAGGGGAAGCGGCGCACGCTGTGTATCTCGTCTCAGGTCGGTTGTGCGCTCGGCTGCGTGTTCTGCGCGACGGGACGGATGGGCTTTCGCCGGAACCTGTCCGTAGCGGAGATCGCCTGTCAGGTGCGCGAGGTGATGCTGCTCGACGCCGCGCTGAAACCGACCAACGTCGTATTCATGGGAATGGGCGAGCCGCTCCTCAACTGGGACGCCGTGGGCGGCGCGCTCACGATTCTCAACGATGCCGAGGGATTGGGGATCGGGGCGCGGCACATTACGGTCTCGACCGTCGGCATCCTGCCGAACCTCGCGAAGCTCGCGCAACGGCCGGAGCAGTTCCGGCTCGCGCTCTCGTTGCACGCGCCGACACCGGAGCTGCGGCACGAGCTGATGCCCATAGAGAAGAAATACACGCTGCCGGCGGTCGTCGCATCGCTGGCTCGATTCCGGCGCCGCGTGACGCTCGAGTACGTGCTCATCGGGGGAAGAAACGACGCCCTCGAGCAGGCGGATCAGCTGGCGCAACTTGCGCGGCCGCTGGGCGCGCTGGTGAACCTGCTGCCGCTCCACCCCGGCGGGGCGCCGGACCTCTCGCCGAGCCCCCGGGCGCAGATGATCGCCTTCGAGCGGCGACTCCGGCGGCAGGGGGTGGAGGCGGTGCTGCGTCGCAGCCGCGGGCTCGATATCAGCGCCGCCTGCGGGCAGCTACGGGTGGAACTCGAGGCGCGGCGCAAAGTCTGCACCGAGGAGCACGCTCGCGTCGAGTAAGCGGGCGGTGTCCAGCTGCACGACGACCCGGCCCAGGCCGAGTGCCCGACGCACGCGTCGGCCCACCTGTTCGGTTCCCCGGCGCACCACGATGCGCGTCGAATCGAGCGTTCCCACCGTCTCAGGCGCGTTCCCATAGGTGAGCACGTCGATGCCGGCGCGCCGTAGCACCCGCGTCCCGACTTTGGCGAGCCCCGGCGTGCCGCTCGCGTTCAGGACTTCCACCATCACGCGCGGCCCCGCGCTCCCTGCCCCGGGTACGGGGAGCGCGGTGCTGCCCGCGCGGTCTCCGCGGCAGGCGGCGAGCGCCGTGGTGCAGGCGATCAATATCCGACGAGCGCGTTCCAGAAGTCCACCGTCTCCCGGAGGAGCGGCCAGCGGCCGTCGATCACCCGCGCGATGCGACGGGCGGCGACCTGTTTCAGGATCGCGTCGCGTTCCTCGGGCACACGTGTCGCGAACGAGCTCCGGAGCTCCTGGTCGAACGGTCGCCCAGGCTCGAGATAATCCGCCAGATAGAGCATCTTGCCGACGTCGTCCCACTGCGTAAACCCCAGGGAGTGGTGACGCACCGCGTCGAGCACTCCCCGATCGGTCTCGCCGTCGCGCGCGGCGCGCTCGGCCGCGAGCGGGCCGTGGGCAAGCTCGTTGGCCGCGGGTGCGTCGCGCAGGGCGTCGTGCAGCCACGCCGCCTTGAGCCAGCGGGCGCGCTCGCCCTCGGGCACGTGCATCGCCGTCGCCCACGCGGACAAGAGCGCCGCCACACGCTCGACGTGCAGGCGGCGCTCCGGAGTGACGACGGCCCAGGGCGGCAGCCCCATCAGGCTCGCACCGCCGTATCTGCGGCGACGCCCTCCCCGAGCACCACGTTGTCGATGAGGCGTGTGGTACCGACGTGAGCCGCGATCACCACCACGGTACGCGCGTCGGCGCGGGCGACGGGACGAATCTGCTCGTCCACGAGCTCCAAGTACCCCGGGGTGACGCCCGGGGCCATGAGCGCCTGCATGCCGCGCCGCTGCAGCGCCTTGGGGTCGGCTTCCCCCGAGCGCCATGCCTGCTCCACGGCGCGGAGCGCGCGCGACAGCGCGAGCGCGGCGCGGCGGTCGTCGCCCTTCAAGTAGGTATTGCGCGACGAGAGGGCGAGGCCGTCGAGCTCGCGCACCGTGGGCGCGACGTCGATCTCCAGCCCGAAGTCCAGGTCCGCCGCGAGCCGTCGTACCAGCATCGCCTGCTGGAAGTCCTTCCGCCCGAACACCGCGATGTCGGGCTCCACGATGTGGAACAGCTTCGCGACCACCGTCAGCACGCCGGCGAGGTGCCCCGGCCGGGCGGCGCCCTCGAGCGTGTCCGCCATGGGGCCCGGGCTCACCCGCACCAGCGGCTCCGTGGGGTACATCGCCGACGTGACCGGGACAAAGAGACAATCGACGCCACGCTCGGCGGCGAGCTTGCGGTCGCGCTCGAGGTCGCGCGGATACTGCGCCAGATCCTCCGTGGGGCCGAACTGGAGGGGGTTCACGAAGATGCTCATCACCACGCGATCGGCACGTCGTTTCGCCCGATCCACAAGCTGCAGGTGCCCTTCGTGCAGGAATCCCATCGTCGGCACAAACCCGACGCGGCGGCCCCGGGCGCGCTCGGCGCGCGACCAAGCGCGCATGTCCTTGGGGTTCGTGAGCTCGTGCATGGCGGCGCGGCGCTATTCCGCCTTGAGCACGATCGAGTCGGTGAGGTAAGGATTGTCGAAATGCGCCATCTCACCCGCCGCCTTGTCCGGGACCGGAAACAACCGCGCGGAGAGCGGCTTGCGAAGCTTGGTGGAGAGGGCCGCCACATCGGCGATCAGGGCCGCCAGCCGGTCCGCCCGGCTGTCCCCCGGCAGCGGCACGACGTCGAGCCCGGTGCCGCAGACGCTCGAATACAGGAGCAGATCTCGCACGCTGTACCGCCCCTCCGACGCGCGTCGCGCCAGCACGGGATCTTCCAGGACCGGGAGCATGAGCCCCGAATATCCGCACGTTTTGACTCGCAGGCTCTTGAGCACGTCCGTGATCGCCGCACACCCGGCGAGCGTCGAAGGCGCACCGAACGGGACCCCGGTGAGCGCCTCGATGGTCGCCCCGATGCTCGCATCCTTGCCCGGTGCGGGAGAGACGTCGATGCCGGTGTAGCCCCGCCGCTCGCGTCGGGCGATATCGCGCACCAGCCGCTCCAGCGGCCCGAGCCGTGAGTCGAGCAATTCCGTGAGATGCTGTTTGGCCTCGCCCAGAGTGTTGGCCTCGGCGAGTCCAGCGGTCAGCAGCGGAGGTGATTCGAGACCGATGGCCAGGGCGTCTGACCCGCTGTGGTACGCGACGGGAAAGAACGGCGTCCCGGCGGGCACGTTGGCGGCGGCGGCGAACCGGAAATTTCCGATACCTGCTGAGGTGGCGCGCGCGATCGCCGCCATCGCGTCGCCGGCGGCGGTGACCCCGCGCGGCGAGGTGCCGCGCTCGGGCGACGCGACCCGCACTGTGAAACTGACGTTCTGTGTGGTGCGGGCGAGCTCGGCGGCCCACCCAGCGAAATCGGTGTCATCACCGTCCGGGGCCAGCACAGGCCCAATGCTCAAGAGCACGGACTCGGCGACCATGGCTCGGTCGAGCGCCTGAATGGGGGTCAAGGCACGCGCGCGCGCGCGCCAACCGGCGTCCTCGAGCAAAGGCTGGGTGGCGATGCGGACGGTCTGCACTTCGTAGCCGGCGTCCGTGACGGCCTGCTTCGCTCGCTTGAGCGTGACGAGCGCGGCGTCCACGGCTCGGGTGTCCGCGAGGCTCTGAAGGTTGGTGCCCGCCGTGATCGTCCGGACCCGAAACCCGGCCGGACCGCCGGGCGAGCTGACGGCGGTCACTTTCGGGATGCGGCGGGCCACGCGCGGCGTCCAGGCTGCGGCTGCCAGCATCGCGAGTACGTCCCGCCGCGTCCAATCATTCACTTCGGAAACGAATGCTCTGGACCGGGATACCGACCCTCGCGTACCTCGGCGGCATACAGCTTGACGGCCTCCCGCACGTCCTCCGCGAGTGCCGCGTAGCGTTTCACGAACTTGGCCGTGAACCGGTCGTTCAATCCCAGCATATCGGGGAGCACCAGCACCTGGCCGTCGCAGGCGGGCCCCGCGCCGATGCCGATGGTGGGGATTGTGACGGACCTCGTGATCTGGGACGCGAGCGGCGCGGGGACGAGCTCCAGCACAATTGAGAAGGCACCCGCCTCCTCCAGCGCCTTGGCATCCGCCTTCAGCCGCTCGGCCGTCTGCTCGTCGCGTCCCTGCACCCGGTAGCCGCCCAATGCGTGCACCGACTGGGGGGTGAGACCCAGATGGCCCATCACGGGGATGCCGATGTCGACCAGCGCGCGTACCGTCGCCGCCATCGGCGCTCCACCTTCGAGCTTCACGGCGTGACAGGCGGTCTCCTGCATGACGCGCCCGCAGTTCCGGATCGCCTCGTGGGGGGAGATCTGATAGGTGAGGAACGGCATGTCGCACACGACCATCGCGCGCACGGCGCCGCGTCGGACGATCTTCGTGTGATAGATCATCTGCTCGAGCGTGGCGGAGAGCGTGGTCTCCGCCCCGGCGAGTACCTGGTTTACCGAGTCTCCCACCAGCAGCACGTCCACCCGGGACGCGTCGAGCAGACGCGCAAACAGGGCGTCGTAGCAGGTGAGCGCAACGATGCGCTCGCCGCGCTCCTTCATGGCGAGGAGCTCGTGGGTGGTGACGGGCTTGGTCTCGTCAGCCATCGGGAATCGGGCGCGGCGACGGAGCGGCCTCGAGCTCCGCCAGCTCGCGCTGCCAGAAGGGACGGTTCGGAAGCTCGGGGTGCGGGATCACGAGCTCCGGCTCGTGCACCACCCGATCACCGAAGCGGACGATGTCCAGGTCCAGGGTCCGTGGTCCCCAGCGAACCCCCGCCCGGCGCTCGCGACCGCGCTCCGATTCGATCGCGTGCAAGTGGACGATCAGCTCGGCGGGCTCGAGGGCGGTCTCGAGCAGGACCATCTGGTTGAGGTAGGCCCCCTGCGGCACCGGCCCGAGGGGAGCGGTCTCCTCGACGCGGGACTCCGTGAGCAGGCGGGTGCGCGGCAGGGCCGCGAGCCGCGCCCGTGCGTACGCGAGATGCGCGGCGCGATCCCCGATGTTCGAGCCCAGCGCCACGTACACGCGCTCCGTCTCCCCCTTGGCCACGCGGGAATGGTAAACGAGCTACGCGATGCTGGCAAAGCCGCGGGTCAGCTCCCGCAGCATCGCCGCCACCTCCTCGAGCTCTCGAGTCGCGCGCTCGAGGTCAGTGAGCCCCCGCGCCGCTTCGTCGGCGCGCGTCGCGACGTCATCCGCCTCGGCACGGTTCTTCCCCGCGATTTCGGCGACGGCGTGGATGCGCTGGCGCAGCTTGCCGAAGGCCTTGTCCTGGTCACCCGCCGCGGCGGCGATCCGTTGAGCGTGCGACGTCGCCTCGGCCGTCGCCGCGACGATGGCGTCCAATGCCTCGAGCGCCGCGGAGGACAGCTCCTCCACGCCGCCCACGTTGACCTGGCCGCGCCGCATCTGCTCGACGACCTCGCCCACCTGCCGGTGGATGTCCTGCACCAGCTCGCCCGCTTCGAGGGCGGCGGTCGAGCTCTGCTCCGCCAGCCGGCGCACTTCCTCGGCTACGACCGCGAACCCCTTGCCGTGCTTGCCCGCCCGCGCGGCCTCGATGGCGGCGTTCAACGCCAGCAGGTTGGTCATGTCGGCCAGCTCGCGGATCGACGCGATGAACCCGGTGATGCGCCGGCTCACCTGCCCGAGCCCTTGGACCTTGCTCGAGGCCTCGCCCACGAACGCCTTGAGGGCCACGAGTCGCCCGATAGCGTCGCGTATCTGGTGGCGATTCTTGTTGGCGACCTCGCTCGCGGTGCTGGACGCCTGCGCCGCCTCGGTGCCGTCTTCCGACACGCGCCGCGACACCCGCGCCAGGCTCTCGGTAGCCTCGAGCCCTCCGGAGACTTCGCCTTCTTCCGCCAGCACGCCCTGGCGGATCAGGCCGGTGGACTGGGCCACCGCGCCGGCGGCCTCTCGCATCGAGACGGCCGCGCGCGCCAGCGTCGCGAGCTGCTGCGTGAGCCGCTCCACGGTTTCGACCAGCGGCCGGCGTAGCTCGGTAATGTGGATCGCGGTGGCGAGCTGGTTCGCGAACGTGTTGATCGTGATCACGTCCTTCCCCCGATACACCTTGCGCTTGTGGTGCTCGAGCTCGAGGGTCCCGATCACCTGATCGCCGAACTTGAGCGGCACCATGACCAGACTCTGCACCACGAGCGGCGCGTCGGCGATGCGTTTGTCGCGGGTCACGTCGTCGATGACGACCGCCTCGCCGGTCCGCGTGACGTGCTCGCGCACCACGGCGGTATCCGGGGTGGGCTCGCCGCGCTCCGCGCGCCCGATTTGCCCGCGGTAGGCGAGGCGGAGCGTGCCCTCCTGACGCCGGTAGATGCGAAAGTCACCCCAGTCCACCAGGCGATGCGCGAGCCGCTCGATCCGGGCGAACGAGTCCTCGAGACTGATATTGCTCGTGATCACGGCTTCCATCGCGTGGATCTTGTTCAGCTCCTCGGCGGCAATCGCCTCCTCGAGGGTGTGTTTGAAGAGCAACCCCAGGGCGCCGAGGGCCGCCGCCACGAACACCCACGCGAGCGGCGGCCAGTAGCTCACCGTGCCCACAACGATCCCGGTGGCGATCACCGTCGCACCGTAGCCGATGCACTCGTAGCGCAGGATGAGGAGGCGCTCGTCCTGTTCGAGCTTGCCGCGGATGACCAGGGCGAAGTAGAACAGCAGCCGGCTAATGACGAAATACGCGAGGCAGAAGAAGAACAGCGCGGGTACGAGCTCGACGTGCAATCCGGGCGCCGTCACGTTCGAGAGCTCCAGGGCGCCGGCGTAGACGCCGTAGCCCCCGAGCAGCGCGATCACCTCGCGCCCCACGTTCACCACCGCCGCGAGGAACATCTTCTTCTGCCACAACCAGTCCGCGCCGAGCACGCCGCCCGCCAGCGCGAGCGCGGTCGCGGGCGCGCCGACCACGAGACTCCCCGCCAGCGCCACCAAGCCGGTCTGGGTGAGATAGGAATACTTGCTCAGCGGTACCTGCCCTCCGCGCAGCAGCAGCGCGGCGACGAGCAGGCCCAGCACCTCGAGCGGCTGCCCGGTCCAGCGCGGGTCCACGATGAGGGTCGCGCCCAGCGCGACCAACCCGCCGATGGCGAGCGCCCGACTGTAGAACGTGACCAGGCGGTTGGCGGTCACGCGTTCCCCTCCCGGATGGCGGCGGCGAGCTGGCGGACCAGACGCTCCGCGGCGCCGACCCCGCCCGTTGCCAAGGCATCCACGATCGCGCTGCCGACCACCACGCCGTCCGCCAGCCGCGCCGTGGCGCGTGCTTGTGCGGGCGTGCTGATCCCGAACCCCACCGCGAGGGGGAGCGTGCTCGCCGACCGCACCCGGGCGACGTGCTCGGCGAGGTCCGCCGGCACCTCATCGCGCACGCCGGTGACGCCCAGGCGGGAGATGAGATACAGGAATCCGCTCGCGCCCTGCACCGCGCGCGCCAGGCGATCGGGGGTCGTGGTGGGGGCGACCAGCCGGATCAGCGCGAGCGGGCTTGCCTGCACCATCGCCTCGAGGTCGGGATCCGCGCCGGCGGGAAAGTCGGTGAGCAGCAGCCCCGATGCGCCGGCGGCGGCCGCCTCGCGCACGAAGCGCTCGAGCCCAAAGGCCATGAGCGGGTTCAAATACGTCATGACCACCACTGGAATCTCGAGCGCGGCGCGGCGGATCTGGTCGAGCACGCGCGGCACGGTCATTCCCTGGTCCAGCGCGGTCTGGGTCGAGCGCTGGATGGTGGGCCCGTCCGCCAGGGGATCCGAGAACGGGACCCCCACTTCCACGAAGTCCGCACCCGCCGCGGCGACGATCCGCAGGGCTTCGAGCGACACCTCGGGCGTCGGAAACCCCGCGGTCAGGTACGGAATGAGCGCGGCGCGCCGCGTCCCTGCATTTCCCCGGATGGCCCGCCAGCGCGCGGCGATCGGGTGTTCAGACAAAGTAGTCGCTGACGTTGATGCCGTATTTGACGGGGTCGGTGACCTTCACGATCGAGCGGGGATGATTGCCTTCGGCATCGCGCTGCGCGAGATCGGCGAGGAATCCGGGGTGCTGCACCCCGCCTTCGGGCGTGGTCACGATGCGGACCACCGGCCGATGCACATGGGTGACGTCCGGATTGGCACTGTGTACCAGCGCCACCTCGTACGTGTCGAGGATGACGCACGTCCCCACGGGATAGATGCCGATCAGGTTGATGAACGCCTTCACCACGATTTGATCGTAGCCGCGCCGTGGGTTCTCCCACATTTCCTTGAGCACCTGATCCGGCTGGATCGGCACGGTCTGGTACACGCGCCGGCTCGTGGCGGCGTCGAACCCGTCGGCCACGGCGACGATCTTCGAATAGATGGACAGCTCGCGCGGCCGCAGCGATTTGGGGTAGCCGGTGAGGTCGGTCTTCATGTGGTGCTCGTAGGCGACGATCATGCCCCGATAGGGGATCTCGCCGTAGCCGCGCAGCCCGAACAGCGTGAGCACGCCGAGCCACGGGTGCGCCTGCATGATCCGCCACTCTTCGTCGCTCAAGCCGCCCTGTTTGTTCAGCACCTCGAGCGGCACGCGCGACTTGCCCACGTCGTGGAACAAGGCGGCCATGCCCAGATCGTAGAGCTGCAGCTTGGTGAGGCCGAGCTTGCGGCCCAGGGCGACCGAGAAGATGCAGACATTGACGGAGTGGGTGAACGTGTACTCGTCGTAGTCCCGCAGCGTGGTGAGGCCCATCAGCGAGGCCTCGTTGTTCAGCACCTGATCCACGATCGCCTGCACGGCCCGCTTCACCTTCTTCACGTTGGCCGTCCGGCCCATGCGGATCGAGTTGATGACCTCCTTCGTCACGGCCACCGAGCGCGCGTACGTGCGCTTGGCCGCCTCCTTTTGCCGTTCCTCGTCCTCGGCGTCCTCGTCGGTCTCGAGGGGGGGCTCCACGCCGATGTGGGTCACCCCGGCGTCCGACAGCTTCTGCGCGAGCTCGAAGACCTTGGTCGCGGTCACGTCTTTCGCCGCGTAGGACAGCAGCAGCGCGACGAAGATCTGCAGCTGCTTGCGCTCCACGCCCTCGTCGATCCGGACCGCGCCGATGCCGCTTTGCCGCAGCACGCCGAGGATGTGGGAGAACGACGCGTAATTGTCGAGATCGAGGCGGAGGCGCGTGGAATTGACGAAAATGAACTCGCCCTGCAACCGCAGCTCGATCTCCTTCTCCACGTCCAGCAGGTGCTTCGTCGTGGCGGTCAGATCGTCCAGCGCCTTCTGCACCTGGGCGTTCTCGATCGGGTAGAGCTTGAGGGAGCGAACCGCCGTGTAGAGCACGACCAAAAAGTCCCGCCCTGCGTGGCGCAGGAATCCGTCCGTGGTCTGGACGGTCTCGGCGATCGAGCCACGGGGGGGGCCGCCGGCCGTCATGTGCCGACCTCGCGCAGTGCCCGGGTGACCGCGTTGCGCACCAGCGGCTCCTTATCCTGGGCCGCGCGCTCGAGCACCGCCCGTGCCTCGGGCGTGCGGACCTTGCCGAGCGCCATCGCCGCGCAGGCGCGGGTCTCGGGATCTTCCTTCCGTCCGAGCAGTCCCTTGGCGGCCAGCATTTTCTCGAGCGCGGGGATCCCCTTGGCTCCCACGATGGCCCCGAACGCCTCGAAGAACGTCATCTTCTCGGTGAGGTCGGCGTTCCGGAGCTTGGAGCCCGTGACCATCGATTCGAGGCGCCCTGCCGCGTTGCGGTAGCCGCGGGAGCCGAGAAACCGCACGGCGGCGATGCGCACGTCGCGGTCGGCATCGTCGATCGCTTTCTCCAGCAGCCGCATGGCCGAGGGGCTCGAGATGGCCGTGAGCGCCTCGACCACGGCGAGCTTGAGCCCACGATCCTCCGACCCGAGCAACCGCTCCATGCCTTCCGGTGCCCCCGGGAGCTTCAAACGCCCGGCGAGCTTCACCATCTCGAGCTGGGCGGCGCCGTCGTCGCTGGCGAGCGCCTTGAGTACCTCGGCGGCGTTGGCCTGCGCCAGCCGGGCCGCCGACCCTTGGATGAGGTCGCGCACGTATGGGTCATGCAGCTTCGCGATCCACACCATCAGCGTCGAGAGCGCTTCGGGGCGGAGCTCCTGGAACAGCTCGGACAGATCCTCTTCGGTGGGGTGGACTGCGGATTCGTCGAGCGCCTGCAGGAGCTGCGACAGCGAATCGCTCTGCGACAGCCGGGTCGGGAGGCCCTCGAGGGCCTGGCGGTGCTCGGGGATCAGCTCCCGGGCCCGCTGCAGGATGGCGCGCGTCTCCCGCAGAATGACGGCAACCGACCGGAAGTCGGCGGCGCCGAGCAGGTAGGGGATGAAGTTTTCGACGATGGAGATGAGCTCGGCCCGGACGGTGCCGTAGGTCTGCAGCTCGAGCAAATCGAACAGCATCGAGAGCACGTTGCGGCGCAGGTCCTGCGCGTACTCCCGCTCGACGTCCTTCCTGAGGTACTCGACCTCGGTGTCTTCCAGAAAGTAGAGCGTGGTGTCGAAGTCGTCGATCGACACCAGGCCCTCGCGTTTGGGCGGCGCCTCTTCCTCCACGGCGTGGCGCACGTCGTTCGGCGGCACCGACGTGATGGTCTCGCCCGCCTCGATCGGCACCGCGTTCTCGCTGGCGAGCTCCCGGAACGTGTAGCTCACGAACTGAAAGTCCTGCGCCCAAAGCAGCGTCAGCAGGTCGTCGGCGGCATCGGCCTGGAGGCTGCGCGCCCGCTGCAGCACGCCCAGGAAGCTCACGATCTCCGCCTCCTCGACGCCCGGCTTGAACGCGAGCGAGCGGACGCCGTCCTTGTAGAGCGTCCAGGCGATGCTCTCGCCGCGCTGCTCCTGGTTGTAGACGACGTTGTCTTCCCACCGCAGCTCGGTCTCGCCGACGTCGAACACCAGATCGTCGGTCGCATGCCAGATCTGGCGAAACGACGCCCGGATATTGTCGACGGCGCGCTGATACACCGGATTGTTCGGCAGGTAGAGCTGGGTGGCCCGGATCCCCTTCGACAGGATCTGCAGCAGCTCTTCGACCTGCTGCGGCGGCAACGCCAGATCGGGTACGGGCGCGTTGGTCAGATGGCGGCTCCCGTGAGTTCCGCGACCATGGCGACGTCCTTGTCGCCCCGGCCGCTCAGGTTCAGCAAGACGACGTCGCCCGCGCGCCACTCCCCGCGGTGCGCCAGCACCCAGGCGACGGCGTGGGCGCTCTCCACGGCCGGCAGGATCCCCTCGAGGCGGGACAGGGAGGCGAACGCCTCGAGCGCCTGCTGGTCGGTCACTGCATCATACAATACCCGCCCGCTGTCCTTCAGGTAAGCGTGTTCGGGCCCGACCCCCGGGTAGTCGAGGCCCGCCGACACGCTGTGCGCTGGCTGGACCTGGCCGTCGGCGTTCTGGAGCAGGTAGCTCAGGCTGCCGTGAAACACACCGGGCCGGCCGCGCCCCAGCGACGCTGAGTGACGACCGCTCTCGAGCCCCTCCCCGGCCGCTTCCACCCCCACGAGCGCCACATCAGGGTCGTCGAGAAACGCCGAAAAGATGCCCATCGCGTTCGAGCCGCCGCCGACGCACGCGACCACGGTGCTCGGCAGCTTGCCCCAGCGCTCCAGCGCCTGGGCGCGGGCCTCGCGGCCGATGACCGACTGAAAATCGCGCACGAGGCGCGGGAACGGATCGGGACCCACCACCGAGCCGATGATGTAATGCGTGGTGGTGACGTTCGTGACCCAGTCGCGCAGCGCCTCGTTGGTAGCGTCTTTGAGCGTTCGGGTGCCCGACGTCACGGGCACCACCCGCGCTCCCATCAGCTCCATGCGGTACACGTTCAAGCGCTGGCGCCGCATGTCCTCTTCGCCCATGTAGACGACGCACTCGAGCCCGAACCGCGCGCACACCGTGGCCGTGGCCACCCCGTGCTGCCCCGCCCCCGTTTCGGCGATGATGCGGCGCTTCCCCATCCGGCGGGCGAGCAGAGCCTGCCCGAGCGTGTTGTTGATCTTGTGCGCCCCGGTGTGGTTCAGGTCTTCGCGCTTGAGGGCGACCACGACCCCGGGTCCCACCTGCGCCCCGAGGCGTGGCGCTTCGGTCAGTGGGGTGGGCCGGCCCACGTAGTCCTTGAGCAAGGCGTCGAGCTCCGTCGCGAAGCTCGGATCCCGCTTCGCGGCCTCGTGCACGTGGTCGAGCTCCTCCAGCGCCGCCATGAGGGTCTCGGGGACGTAACGGCCGCCGTACGGTCCGAAACGACCTGCCGTGTGCGCGCCGGCCTCAGGTGACACGCGGTCCTCCGATCCGCAAGCCCACCAAAAAATGCGGACCGCGGAAGCCGGAACGCGGAACAGCAGGACCCCGGTCGATTCTCGGGGCGGGCTCCACGGCTCGACCGGCGCACGATCTGTTCCGCGTTCCGCGTTCCGCGTTCCGAGTTCTCATTACCTTCCCCTCCTCGGGATCCCCGTCAGCCCCCGGACCGCTGCCTCCGGATCGGCCGTCCGCGCCACGGACGTGCCAACCAGCACGAGATCCGCCCCGGCGGCGGCCATTCGCTCCACGTCCGCGTGGGTCGCGATCCCGCTCTCGGCGATCACTGGCACCCCGCCCGGGACGAGCGCCACCAGCCGCTCGGCGCGGCCGAGATCGACCGCGAATGTGGCGAGGTCGCGGCTGTTCACGCCGACCGCAGTCGGGTCCACGCCGAGCGCCAGCGCGAGCTCGTCCACCGAATGCACTTCCACCAGGACTCCCAGTCCCTGGTCGCGAGCGGCTCGTGCCAGCGCCCGCAGGCCGTCGGAGGTCAGCGCCCGTACGATCAAGAGGACGGCACTCGCCCCCGCCGCCCGCGCTTCATACAGCTGGAGCTCGTCCAGGATGAAATCCTTGCGCAGCACCGGCACCGGTACGGCGCTCGCCACGCGGGCCAGATCGTCGAGCGAGCCGCCGAAGTGCAGCTCGTCGGTCAGGACGGAGATCGCCACGGCTCCACCCTGCGTGTACGCCCGCGCGTGCGCCACTGGATCGAGGTCCTCCCGGATCGCGCCCGCCGACGGCGAGCGGCGCTTGACCTCGGCGATCACGCCGACGTCGCGACCGCCCAGGGCGCGCGCGAACGGGCGCGGCGCGGGCGCCGCTGCAGCGCGGCGCTCCAGCTCCCGCGCCTGCGTCCGCAGGCTCGCGACGCGGTCGCGCGTGGCCGTGAGAATGGCGTCAAGCTTGGTTTCCGGCATGCTTGCGTTCGGTCGATTTTCGGGTAGATTTGGCTTCGGTTTCCCTTCGGGAGACATTGTGCCGCTCACACGCCGTCAGCGCGAAATCCTGGACTTCATCTCGACCCAGATCAGCGCGCAGGGGTACGCACCGAGCTTCGAGGAGATCGCGGAACGGTTCTCGTTCCGCTCCCTCGCCACGGTGCACGAGCATCTCACCAACCTCGAGCGCAAGGGGTACATCCGTCGCGCTCACAACGAGAGTCGCGGCATCGAGGTCGTGCCGCCGCGCGGCCAGACCGGGGCCACCGATCTGCCGCTGCACGGTCTGGTCGCCGCCGGCGCGCCCATCGAGGCGGTCAGCGGTACGGACACAATCGCGGTGCCCGACGAGCTGATCCCCCGCCGCGGTCGGAGCTACGTGTTGAAGGTACGCGGTCAATCGATGATCGACGAGCACATCAAGGACGGCGACTTCATCGTGGTCCACGAGCGTAACCAGGCCGACAATGGCCAGACGGTGGTCGCGCTGGTGCAGGGCTCGAGCGCCACGGTCAAGCGGTTCTATCGCGAGCCGGGCGGGTGGATCCGGCTCGAGCCCGCGAACCCCACCATGACGGCGCTCCGCGTCAACGAGCGCGACGTCGTGGTCCAGGGCGTAGTGGTGGGCGTCATCCGGAAGTACTAGTCGCGCGCCGGAGTCGCTCGAGGGCCTCTCGACCCTTGCCTGCACGCACGATCTCCCGCGCCCGCGCCACCCCGTCGGCGTACGAAGCGACCAGCCCCGCAACGTAGATCGCCGCGCCCGCGTTGAGGAGCACGGCGGCCAGCCCGGCCGGGTCTTCGCGCCCGTCGTCCAGCAGGCGCTCGATGCGAGCCGCGTTGGCCGGGGGCTCCGCGCCCGAGAGTCCGTCCACGTCGTCGATCGCGAGTCCGTGGTCCGCCGGATCGACCTCCCACACGTTCACGCTCCCGTTTCGCACTTCCCACACGTCCGTGATGCCCTGCGGCGCGATCTCGTCCATGCCGACCCGGCCGTGGACCACGAGCGCATGGTCGGCCCCGAGCCGCGCGAGTGCCCCCGCCATGAGGGGGGCGCGATCCCCGTCCGCGACCCCCACGACCTGACGTCGCACCCCCGCCGGGTTGGCGAGCGGCCCGAGCAGGTTCATCACGGACGCGACCGCGAGCTCGCGGCGCACCGGGGCGGCGTGCTTCATGGCGGGATGGAAGGTGGGCGCGAAGAGAAACGTGACGCACGCCTCGCGCAGCACGCGGGCCGCGTCGGCGGCGTCGAGGCTAATCCGTACGCCCAGTGCCTCGAGCACGTCGGCCGAGCCGCACTTGGACGTGAACGATCGGTTGCCGTGCTTCGCCACGACCGCGCCGGCCCCCGCGGCGACGAACGCGGCGGCGGTCGAGATATTGAAGGTGGAAACCGCTCCCCCGCCCGTCCCGCAGGTGTCCACGAGGTGCGCGCCGTCTGCCTCCACACGCACCATCGCCTCGCGCAGGGCGCGGGCGGCGCCTGCCACCTCCTCGGGGGTCTCGCCTTTCACCCGCAACCCCATC
>Ga0209761_1000389_pt1 | contig 26453 bp, 20 predicted proteins | sample GraSoi013_1_40cm_4_FD_185818 | JGI IMG/M metagenome (GOLD analysis project Ga0209761, IMG submission 185818) | Grasslands soil microbial communities from the Angelo Coastal Reserve, California, USA - Sample 09_25_2013_1_40cm (SPAdes) (version 2) | ecosystem: Environmental > Terrestrial > Soil >... | reverse complement strand
CCCGTCACCAGCCCCTCCCCTTCCGCCTCTACCGATCGGCCCGCCGTGAGCGCCGCTTGCACGTCCGCCAATGAGCCGAGATGCTCGTCGTCGCCGCCTTCCCTCGCCTCGAGCTCGGTGCCGCTCACGATGTGGATGATCGAGCCGTCGGCGAGTGTAACCGTATTGGCCGTCTGGTCCACCGATTGCACCATCCCCTCGAACTCCTGCTCGTCGTCGACCTCCGGGTTCTCCGCCCGGAGCGTCGTGGTGCCGTCGCTCACCCGGAGCTCGATGCTCAGACCCAACACCTTGAGCACCGCGTCAGGCGGCGGCGGACTGGTGACGAGGTTGGCGCTCGTCACGTTGAGTCTGATCCGGGGATGGTCGTTCTCCTGGTCGAGCCTGAGTTCGGTGGCGAGGAAGGTCGCGTCGTCCGGGGCCTGCGGCGTGGAGGGCGGAGTGCGGCGCGCCCTCACCGCCGGATGCCGCCCGGCCGCCAGGTCGGCCTGCACGCCCGCCACAAAGTCCGCCAGCGCCGTCCCGCCGTCGCCACCCTCCGACATGGGCGCGGCGTGCCCATCGCCGTCGCCGTCGTCGGGCCGGAATCGCGTCGACGGGTTGAAGCCGACCTGTAGCCCGCCCAGCTCGAGCGTCACCGTCCCGGCGTCGGCCGTGGCGCTGATCGCGCTGATCCGGCTGCGAATCTCTTCGGCGCGGCGGCGGGCATGGCGGCGATCTTCGCCGCGCCGGTGGCCGCGGTGCTGCTCGCCGTCGAGCTCCTCCTGTTCGAGTGGAAGCCCCGCAGCTTCATTCCCGTTGCGTGCGCGGCGGCGGTCGCCGCGGCGCTCCGCGTTCCGCTGCTCGGCGCGGGGCCGGACTTCGCCATCCGGCCGCACCAGCTCCTCGCCGCCGCGACGCTCGCCGAGTGTCTCGTCGTCGGGTTGGTCGCCGGCGTCGCCGCCACCCTCCTCACGAATCTGCTGTACGCCGTGGAGGACGGATTCACGCGACTGCCGATCCATTGGATGTGGTGGCCCGCCGTCGCGGGTGTGGTCGTGGGCCTCGGCGGACTGATCGCACCGCGGGCGCTCGGCGTCGGTTACGACGTGATCCACGATCTCGTGGCGGGCCGACTCGTCGGGGCGTTCCTGCTCGTCTTGCTGGTCGTGAAGGCGTTGATTTGGGCGATCGGCCTCGGCTCGGGCACGTCGGGGGGGGGTGCTCGCCCCGCTGCTCGTGATGGGCGGCTCGATGGGGGCGTTGGGGGCGTACGCCCTGCACCGTCCGGATCCCGGCCTGTGGGCCATGGTCGGCATGGCCGCGCTCATGGGCGGCACGATGCAGGTGCCGCTCACCGCGGTGATCTTCGTGTTGGAGCTCACCGGCGACTTCGCCGCGGTCCCCGGCCTCCTGATCGGCAGCGTCGCGGCGGCGGGCGTGACGGTGTTGTTGATGCGGCGCTCGATCCTGACCGAGAAGCTCGCCCGCCGCGGGCAGCACGTCACGCAGGAGTACGGCGTCAACCCGATGCACGTGCTGCGCGTCGAGGACGTGATGGAGCCACCGCTGGCCCTTCGCCCCGCCACCGTCGGCTCGCCCGCTACGTACTCTGATGAGCTGCTGGAAACCGCGATGCACAAGCTGCTCGAGCACGAGGCGGACACGCTCCCCGTCGTGAGCCGGGACGATCCGTCCCGCGTGGTCGGCTACGTGGAGCGCTCCGCCATTCTCGCCGCCTGGGTGCAGCTCACGCGCGACGAGCACACGAGAGAAGAAGGCTGGCTCGGCCGGCTCCGCCGACCGAGTTAGCGGTTGCCCGCGCCCGTCGCCGGCTCGGTGGCGCTCCGCCGGTGCTTCTCGAACCAGCTCATCATGTAGAGCTGCGTGCGCATGAAGTTCGACGGCTTCGAGCCCGTCCCGTGATACTCACCATTGAAGCGGAGCATGACCGTCGGCACGTTGCGGATCTTGAGCGCCGCGTAGTACTCCTCGGTCTGCGGAATCGGCGTGCGCCGGTCGAGCTCACCCGTCATCAGGAGCGTCGGGGTGGTCACGCGCCCGACGTACATGAGCGACGAGTGCGCCAGCCATTCGTCGGGCTTGTCCCAGAACGCCTGACGGAAGAAGCTGAACGTGAAGAGCGGGATGTCCGTCTGACCTGCCATGCCGATCCAGTCGATCACCGGGCAGCGCACCGCGGCCGCTGCGAAGCGGTTGGTGTGTCCGATCACCCAGCTCGAGAGCACGCCGCCGCCCGAGCACCCCGAGACGTACATGCGCGTCGTATCCACGTAGCCCTTGCCAATGACGGCGTCCACGCCCGCCATCAGGTCGTCGTAGTCGGGTCCCGGATAATTGTGGTCGATGCCGTCGGAGAACGCGTCGCCATAGCCCGTCGAGCCGCGCGGGTTGGTGTAGAGCACCACGTAGCCATTCGCCGCGAAGTTCTGGAACATGTAGCTGAACCCCACGTTGTACATCGCGAACGGGCCGCCGTGGATCTCGAGGATCAGCGGATACCGCTTCGCCGGATCGAACGCCGGCGGCGTGACGATCCAACCCTGCACCCGCGTCCCTCCACTCGACGTGTACCATACTTCCTCGACGCGGGCCAGCCGCTTGTTCGCCAGCACGTCGTCGTTCACGGCGCTGACGCGCGTCGGGGCCTGCCCGCGCCGCAGATCGATCCGCACGACGTCGGGCCCGTGCTCGGGGTCGCTGCGCACGCCGACACCGACGAGCGTGCGGGCCAGCGACGCGAGCGAGACGACCTGCGCCCCCTGCGTGACGTCCCGCACGCCGCCCGCGAGATCGGCGTACCGCACGTTGATCGACCCGCGGTCCGGGGCCGTGAAGTAGACGCCCTTGCCGTCCGGCGCCCAGCGCAGGTTGTCCGGATCGCGGTCCAGGGTGCGGGACAGGTCGCGGAGCCCCGAGCCGTCGAGCCCCACGGTCCACAGGTCCGACGTGCGGTGCGTGTGGTCCGAGGAGTCGGATCCGGTCAATGCGACGGTCCGCCCATCCGGCGACACTGCGGGGCTGGCCCAGAACCCGGGCCGGGAGACGAGCGGCCGGATCGCGCCGCTCGCCACATCCAGCGCGTAGACGCGCGACACCTGGTACTGCCGGTCCCAGGTGCTGTCCCGCAGGCCGTCGAACACGATCGTGCGCCCGTCGGGCGTCCAGTCGTAGCCCGTCCCGAACGCGAGGCCGTCGAACCGGGCGCCCACGTTCCAGCGCCCGCTCGTCAACGCCCGCGCGGTGCCTCCGTCGGCCGGCACGAGGAAGAGGTGGGTGAAGCCCTGCGGCATGAACCCGACCTTGTCCTGGCGATAATGCAGATCGTCCACCACGCGCGGAGCGGGCGTCCACTTCGCGCCCTCCGGCGGCTTGGGAAGGGAGATGCTCCAGGGCGTCGAATCCGGCGCGAGCATGACGAAGGCGATGGCCGTGCCGTCGGGTGCCCACTTTGCGTCCGTCGGCGTCTCGGTCAGGCGCGTCACCTGGGACGACGCGCCCTGCGCATCCATCCAGCGCACGAATATCTGGGTGCCCTTGGGCTCGCCGTCCGCGAAGTACAGGATGCGCGTGCCGTCCGGCGACCACCGCGCGTCGGATCCCTTCACCAGGAACCGGTGGTGCGACCCGTCGGCGCTCATGATCCAGAGCGCCGACTCCCATTTGTCGTCGATCTTGTTGACCCAGCGTCGCGTATACACGATCTGCGATCCGTCGGGGGAAATCTGCGGATCGGCGACCTGCTCCCAGTCGAGGTAGTGGTCGACCGTGAGCAGGGTATCGGAGGCGGTTTCCTGGGCGCGGGCGGGCCGGGCGAGCAGCTGGCCGCCGACGACGACGGCGAGTCCGATAGCGAACGCGTGCCGCATGGGGTCTCCAGGGGTACGGGCGGGGGGCATCAGAATGAGACGTCGAGGCGCACGACGACACTGCGCACCGGCGGCTGGGTGAAGAAGTCTTCCACCCCGAACGACTCGGGGCCTTCGGCGCTCACCTCGGGATCGGCGCCCGAATAGCGCGTCCACGTCGCCAGGTTGCGCGCCGCGAGCGTCAGGCTGGCCGCCTGGGCGCCGACGCGAGCGGCCCATGGCGCCGGGGCGGTGTACGTGAGCGATACCTCGCGGAGCTTGACGAAGGCGGCGTCCTCGATAAAGCCGATCGGCGTCACGACGCCGACAACGGCCTTTGCCTGGTCGGCGAGCGGCGCCGTCGGGTCGACCGCGGCGCGGCACACGCCCTGGACGCAGCGGAACCACTCCGTGGAGTTGAGCAGGCGATTGCCGCCGCGATATTCCGCGAGCGCCGAGGCGCGCAGTCGCCCCCGCAGAGTGACCATGGTGCCGAGCGAGCCACCCTGCGTGGGGAACGGCGTGCCCGCGAATACCGGCGTCGACCCGACCGCGACTTCGCTCGTTACAATCCGGCCGTCACGGTCCAGGTCCTGATAGCCCATGATCGGGAGCGTCACGTAGCTGCCAGCGGGGAGGCCGTTGTCGTGGCGCTGGACCGTGAACGTCGACGGGAAAAACGGCACCACATTGAGCGGCGCGCCGTTCAGCCGGTCGCGGTTGCCCCAGGCAGTCGCGGTCGCCTGCCAGGTGAGCACCGACGTCCGTACGACCGTTGCTCCGAGCGTGATCTCCACGCCCGCGTTGGTCAGACGGCCCGCCGCTTCGGTTCGGTAAGTAAACCCCGTCGACAGCGACAGGGGCACGACCACGACCGGCCGCACCGACTTGTGATAGTACGTGGTGCTCACGGTCACCCGGTCGCGGAACATCCCCGCGTCCGTTCCGATCTCGACTTCGCTCGACGGCTCCGGCCTCACGAGATCGGGGAGCGGGGTCCCCATCGGCACGAACACGGCCGGGAACACTGGGGGGACCACGCCGGCGCGGCCATATGCCGCGCGCACCCGCAAGCGGTCGAACGTCGGGGCACCCGCGACGGGCAGGATCCACGCGGCGTCGACCCGCGGGTAGAACTGCGTCGGGCTGCCTCCAAAGTCCGGCGTCACCCGATCCCAGCGCGCCGCCGCACCGAGCGAGAGCCGGTCTCGCACGAGCGCGCGCTGCTCGACGAAGATACCTAGCGTGTGTCCGAAGGATCGCACCTCCGTCGCGGCGTAAAGCGACGCGTCGTCGATGCTCGTCGAGCCGGGCGGCAGTTGCGCACCCCTGCGTGCGAGCCAGTGGTTCTTGTCCTTGAAGTACTCGACCCCCAGCGTGCTCCGGAGAGTCAGGGCTTGGGACGGGGCGAACGCCCCGACGGCCGACCCTCGGAGCGACCAGCGCCGCCAGGCCACGCGACTGTCGGTCACGTTCCCCGTGCTCTGACCAAAGGCGGGGCCCTCTCCGTTGCGCTGCACCTCCAAGTCCGTTTGGGACACGTTCTCGAGCCCCGCCAGCGCGTGGATATCGAGGAAGGAAAAGGCGTGTACCTCCGCTCGCGCGCTGCCCGTAAAGCGGTGCAGCGCTTCTGAAGTGGCCAGCTGAAACAGCGTGCCGGGCGGGAAGCTCCGCCAGCCTCCGTTGAGGGTCGAGTCGCCGGACCCCAACAATCCATTCGCCAGCACGCCGAACGTCGAGTTGTCGTTCTGCGGCAGCCGGAGGTCGCTCGATACGTAGGCGGTCGATACCGACAGTTCTGCGCGCTCCGACAACCGCAGTCGCCCGTTGCCACGCAGGGTCAGCCGGCCGAGGTTGCTCGGGTTGAGGACCTCGGGGTGCAAACCGCCCGCGCTCTCGAGTCGCGCCCGCTCGGCACCGGGGAGTCCGTACACCCCGCCCGTGCCGTCCCAGCGCACGGCGGCGTAGAACCCCCCGCGCGCGTCACCCGCGGCCGCATCAGCACCGTAGCCGCGCAGATAGCCCGTGCGGAAGGGGCTCTTGGCTGGATCGCCCAATGGGTCGTTGGTCAGCACGCCAGTCGGCCCGGTCGCGAAATTCACCGGGAACAGATGCGGATCGTGGGACAGCCCCTGGGTGGTGTATCCATGGAGGCGCAGCGGTCCCGGCGCATCGCGCTTCGTCGTCACGAGCAAGACGCCGCCGGCTGCTTCCGAGCCGTACAGCGCGGCGGCAGCGGGCCCGCGCAGCACGACAACCGCGTCGACGTCCCGTGGGTCGAGGTCGTCCAGGCGGGACACCTGCTGGCCACCGATCGGGATCGTCAGCGCGCTCGCCTCCGCGTCCACACGCATCCCGTCCACGTACACGACCGGCGCCGGCGTCCCCAAGAGTCCCCCGGCGCCGCGAATCAGAATGCGCGACGCCGCACCGATCGTCCCCGAGCTCGACAGCACCTCCACGCCGGCGAGGCGCGCCGTGATCAGCTCGCTGAACGTCGTGGCGAGCGCCGTGCGCGCGATGGAGTCCGCGGCGATCACCCCGACGCTATAGCCCGGCGCTGCAGCGGCCGCGGTGTCCTGTTGTGCCGCCCGAAGGGGAAAAGTGAGGAGCGACGCGGTGAGCGAGAGGAACACGCCGAAACGGAGCGCGATCATCGACAGACCTCGAGATCAGAAGCCTGTCAAAAAAGAAACGCACGCCACGACGGCCCACAAGATGGGCTTGTGGCGTGCGCGCAACACCGCAACGCGTCGCGTCAGCGCGCTGCTTTCGCGCCCCCCGTCAGACTGTCCTTGACGATCTGACCGCCTTTCATCACGAACCCGACGTGCTCGAGGACGGTCACGTCCTGCAACGGATCGCCCACGACGGCGATCACATCGGCGAACTTACCCGGCTCGAGCGCGCCGACCAGGTCCCGCCAGCCGATCAGGTCCGCAGCGTTGACGGTGGCCGCCTGGATCGCTTGCAGCGGCGTCGTCCCCCAGCGCACCATGTGCGCGAACTGTTTCGCGTTCCAGCCGTGCGGGTACACCCCTGCATCGGTGCCGTACGCGATCTTCACGCCCGCCTGCACCGCCTTTTTGAAATTCTCACGCTGCTGGCGGCCCACCAGGCGCTCCTTCTCGATGATCTTCTGCGGGAAGCCAAGGCGGGTGTACTCGGCGATGATGTAGTCGTCGTTGTAGATGTCGGCGACGAGGTAGGTACCGCGCTCCTTCATGAGGCGGATGCCTTCGTCGTCGATGAGGCTGCCGTGCTCGACCGACGCGACGCCGGCGCGCACGGCGCGCTTGATCGCCTCCGCACCGTGGGCGTGCGCGGCCACCTTCCGGCCCCACATCGCCGCCTCCTCCACCACCGCATTGAGCTCTTCCTGCGTGTACTGCGGAGCGCCGACCGATTCCTCTTCGGACAGGACGCCCGCGCTCGCGAGCACCTTGATGAGATCCGCGCCGTACTTCACCTCGAACCGGATCTTCTCGCGGATCTGGTCCACGCCGTTCGCGATCCCTGAGAAGCCGTCGAAATGGAGATAGGGAGACATGCCGTTCACGTCGCCGTGCCCTCCGGTGGCGGAGAGGGGCATGGTCGACACGAGCATGCGCGGTCCCGGGACCGCGCCCTCGTTGATCGCGTTGCGCAGCGCCACGTCGATGAACTCGCCGGCCCCGACGTTCCGCACCGTGGTGAACCCCGCATCGAGCGTCCGCTTGGCGTAGAGGTGCGCCCGGACGGCTTCATCGATCGGGCTGATGCGGAACAGCTGCTTGTAGTAATCGCCGGGGTCGGACGTGATGTGGGTATGGCAGTCGATCAACCCGGGCAGCACGGTGGCGTTGCGCAGGTCGATGACGCGCGCATCACGCGGCGCACGGCCGGCGACGGCGTCCGCGGGGCCGACCTCCTTGATGCGGTCGCCCTCGATCAGGATCGCCTGGTTCGTGAGCACCGTGCCGGTGCGCACCGCGATGAGCCGCCCCGCGCGCACCAGCACGCTCGGGCGGGCGGCCCCCCCCGAGTCCGCCTGGGCGGCGAGGTCGCTTCCGGCGAGGAGGCCCGCGACGAGGATCAGGCCCGCGCGCCGCATCATCGCGCGCCTCCGATCGTCTTCTCGACACGCTGCGCGAACACGTGGGCCCCCGCCGGCGCCATGCGACTCGCGTCCCCTTTGATCTCGTAGCTGTCGGCGAGCACCGGCTTCCCGGTCGTGGCATCGAACAACTCGGCCGTGAGGAGCCACACCAGGTTCGAGAGGTTCGAGATGGTCCCCTTCGCGACCCAGCGGGCGCCGAGCTGCCGCGCGACGGCCACGGCGCAGTCGTTGCCGCACGGGTTGCCGCCCGCCTCCGCGGCGGCAACCGCCGTCGCGACCGCGCCCGAATCGACCAGCGTCACCAGCTCGGACGCGCGCAGCGTCGCGAGCAGCTTGCTCGTCGCCGCCGCCACGACCGCCGTGTCGCTCGCTTGGAGCACGTTGGCGTGCTCGCCGTCGAACCGCAGGTTCACCACCACGATTGCCGGACGCGGCTGGCCACTCTGGGCCACGAGAGGAGGCGCGGTCACCGAGACCAGCATCAACAGAAGGGCAACACCGCCTGCGTGCACGCGAAATCCTCCGGGTCGTGGGATGTGCAGAACGGGTGTAATCTAGAGGTCCCTCGACCGGGACACCAATGAGCTCGACGCGCCCTCCTGCAAGCGATCAACGTGCCACCGTCGTGGCGGGCTTCCTCGGCTGGACGCTCGATGCGTTCGACTTCTTCCTGGTGGTTATGACGTTGACGGCGATCGCCAAGGACTTCGGCAAATCCGACAAGGACATCGCGCTCTCGATCACGCTCACGCTCGCGTTCCGGCCGGTGGGCGCGTTCATCTTCGGGCTGCTCGCGGACCGGTACGGCCGCAAGCTGCCCCTGATGATCGACCTGGTGTTCTACTCCGTGATCGAGGTGCTCACCGGCTTCGCGCCGAACTACGCGACGTTTCTCGTGCTGCGGGCGCTGTTCGGGATCGGGATGGGTGCCGAGTGGGGTGTGGGCGCGTCCCTCGTCATGGAGAAGGTGCCGCCCCGGTATCGGGGCGTCGTGTCGGGTCTACTGCAGCAGGGGTACGCCCTGGGCTTCCTGCTCGCCGCCCTGTGCTACCGCTCGCTCTTCCCGCATATCGGGTGGCGGCCGCTGTTCTTCATCGGCGGCCTGCCCGCGCTGCTCGCGCTGTTCGTGCGGGCGCGCGTGAAGGAGTCGGAGGTGTGGCGGGAGACGCGGCACGAGAGCTGGAGCGGGCTCGGTCACGCGATCCGAGCCAATCTCGCACTGTTTGCCTACATCACGGTGCTGATGTGGATGATGAACATGGTGTCGCACGGGACGCAGGACATGTATCCCACGTTCCTCCAGCGCCACTGGGGCTTCACGGCACAGCAGCGTGGGGACATCACCATTATCTCCATGGTCGGGGCGTTGATGGGCGGCGTCGCCTTCGGTCTCTACTCCGACCGGCTGGGGCGGCGGCGCGCGATCGGGCTGGCATTGTGCGCCGCCGTGGTCGTGATCCCCCTGTGGGCGTTCGCCCCGTCGGTGGCGTTGCTCGTGGCCGGCGCTTTCGTGATGCAATTCTTCGTCCAGGGCGCCTGGGGCGTCATCCCGGCGCACATCAACGAGCTCTCCCCTGACCCGGTGCGCGGTTTCCTGCCGGGGTTCGCCTACCAGTGCGGCGTCGCCCTTGCAGGCGCGATCGGGTGGCTCGAAGCGCGCTTCGCCGAGCATCTGGACTACGCGTGGGCGATGGCCCTCACCGCCGCGACGGTGTTCATCCTTGGCGCCATCGTGGCGCAGGTCGGCCCCGAGCGTCGGGGAGTGGCGTTCGGGCGCGGCTCTCCATACCCTTAGGCACGATGACGACGTTCGTCAAAGCCACCCAGGCGTATCAGCAGGGCCAGCGCACGCTGCCCGGGCGCTACTACAACGCGCCCGAGATTTGGGCCGAAGAGCGGGAGCGTATCTTCGCGCGGCGTTGGATCTGCGTCGGCCGCGTCGCCGAGCTCGCCCAGCCGGGGGACTACGTGGTCCGCACCGTGGGCGGCGAGAGCGTCATTGTCGTGCGCGGTCAGGACGGCGCGGTGCGCGCCTTCTACAATGTGTGCCGCCACCGCGGCACCCGGCTGTGCGAGACGGAGCGCGGACGCCTTTCCGAGACGATCCAGTGCCCCTACCACGCGTGGACGTACACGCTCGATGGCATACTGATCGGCGCACCGCACATGAACGAGGTCGCGGGGTTCGACAAGCGGGACTACCCGCTCCACCAGGTCGCGCTCGCCGAATGGGAAGGGTTCCTCTTCCTCAACCTGGCCGAAGAGCCGGAGCCGTTTGCGCGGGCGTTTGCCCCGCTCGCCGGCCGGTTCAGCCGCTTCAATATCGCCAGCCTGCGCTCGAGCGGCCGCATCGACTACGACGTGCACGCCAACTGGAAGCTCGTGTTTCAGAACTATTCCGAATGCCTGCACTGCCCCATCATCCACCCGGGACTCGCCAAGCTGACGCCGTACACAAGCGGGGAGAACGATCTGTTCGACGGGCCCTATCTCGGCGGCTACATGGTGATCACCGCGCCCGGCGGCAGCCTGACGATGAGCGGCCGGGCGTGCGGGCCGGCGGTGGGAGACCTGCCGGCGGCAGACCAGAATCGGGTCTACTTCTACACGGTTTTTCCGAACCTGCTCTTGTCGCTGCACCCGGACTACGTGATGTTCCACACGCTGTGGCCGCAGGCGCCCGACCGCACCCGCATCACCTGCGAGTGGCTGTTCCACCCCGACGCCTTCGGGCAGCCGGGCTTCGATCCCGACGATGCCGTGCGCTTCTGGGACGAGACCAACCGGCAGGATTGGCACATCTGCGAGCAGAGCCACGCGGGGATCGCCTCGCGGGCCTACCAGCCGGGCCCCTACTCCCCGCGCGAAGGGATCGCCGCGGCGTGGGACCGGGAGTTTCTGAGGGCGCTCGGGCACGCGCGCTGACCCCACGATTACGATGTAGGGGCGCAGCATGCTGCGCCCCTACTTTTTTCGTGGGCCCTACTTCTTCCGTAGATACGCGTCCGTCTTGTTGAGCCAATCCTCGCGCGGCGGATAGAAGACGTCCACGTCGAGCGTATCCTCCAGCGCGTGCGCCTCGTGCGGCACGTTCGCGGGCAGGTGCAGCACCTCTCCCGCGCGCACCACGATCTCATCCGCGCCCTGCTCGCCCACCAGGAACCGCAGCGCTCCCTCCAGGATGTAGGTGAACTGCTCGTTCTCGTGCGAGTGCTTCGGCACGACACAGCCCTTCTTCAGGTACACCTGCGCCAGCATGACGTGGTCGCCGGTAATCAGACGGCGTGACAACCGGTCGTGCAATTCCTCCCGGGGGAGATCCTGCCACCGATACCACGTGGCCGGCCGCTTGCCGCGTTCGCTCACGGCGGTCGCTCCGGAGGTTGAGGCAAGGCACTACGCTACACCGCGCGGGATTCGACGTCAAAACCGGATAGCGCCGGTGCTCGCAACCGGGCATGTTGCGCGAAAGGAGGCACCCATGCTTGCGACCATCGAAACCGCTCCGGCAATCCCCCGACCCGTCCCGGTCCCGGAGCGCGTCATCGGCTACACCATCGTGGACTCTCCGCTTTCCCTCGGCCGGCTCCTGGTGGGCGTCACCGCCCGCGGCGTGTGCGCCGTGCGACTCGGGTATTCGGATGCAGCGCTCGAGGCGGAGCTCGCGCGCGAGCACCCCGACGTGGAGCTGCGCCGGGACGGCGCACCGCTGGCGCCGTGGGTGAACAGCCTGCTCCGCCACCTCGCGGGTGAACAGGCGCGGCTCGACCTGCCGCTCGACGTGCGCGCGACGGCCTTCCAGGATAGCGTGTGGCAGGCGCTGCGCGCCATTCCCTACGGGGAGACGCGCAGCTACGGCGCGGTAGCCGAGGCCGTCGGCCATCCCGGCGCGGCGCGCGCCGTGGCCCGCGCCTGCGCGGCGAATCCCGTCGCGCTGGTGATCCCGTGCCATCGCGTGGTGCGCGGTGACGGCGACCCGGGCGGCTACCGGTGGGGCGTCGCGCGCAAGCGCCTACTGCTCGAGCAGGAGCGGAGTGCCGGGCAGCTCGCGGAGCGGCGTGTGCTGCGCGAGCTGACGGACGCGATCGGGGGAGGCATGCCGGCGCTCGCCGGGATCGAGGGCCCCATCTCCGCCGGGGAGGTGCTCGCCGGGCGCTACGAGATCAATCGCGCGCTCGGCGCGGGCGGTATGGGCGTCGTGTACGCAGCCCGCGACCTGGAGCTCGACGAGATCGTCGCCCTCAAGGTGCTGCGCGCGCCTGCAGGGAGCGAGGACGCCGCGGCGCTCGGCCGCTTCCGGCACGAGCTCCGCATTGCCCGGCGGATCTCGCACCCGCACGTGGTCCGCACGCACGACATCGGCGAGGCGGCGGGGGAAGGGGGGGGCCGTCGCTTCATCACGATGGAATACGTGGACGGCTGGTCGCTCGCGCAGCTGCTGGAGCGGCGCGGCACGTTGCCCGTCGAGGCCACCCTCGTGATCGGCAAGCAGCTGTGCCGTGCCCTCGGCGTCGTGCACGCGCAGGGAGTCATCCATCGCGACTTGAAGCCACAAAACGTCCTGATCACGCGCGGCGGCGACGTGAAGCTCGCGGATTTCGGCATCGCCGAGCTGGAGCGGCTCGACACTCCGGAGTCCCGGGCGGCCGGCGCGCCGCGCGGTACCCTGGCGTACATGGCTCCCGAGCAGCTGCTCGGCGAGCACATCGATGCCCGAACCGATTTGTACGCGACGGCCGCCGTGCTGTGCGAATGCCTCACGGGAAGTCCGCCATACCCGGCGACCACACCCGAGTCCCTGCTCGCCCGGGCGCTCGTCGGGGGACCGCCGCTCGTGGCCGGGCCGCTCGGCGACCTGCTCCGATCCGCCCTCTCGGCCGACGGGGGCGACCGCCCCGCCACGGCCGCCGCGTTCCACGACGCGCTCGCGGAGGTCGAGTGGAGTAGCGCCTTGCCGGACCCGCTGCCGGACGAGTACCTTCGCGACTCTCCCGTCACGGAGGCCGCGCATGCCACTGGCCGAGCTGCTGCTCCCGGAGTTCGATGAAGAGATGACCGCCACCCGCCGGGTGCTCGAGCGGGTGCCCGACAGCAAGTCCTCGTGGAAGCCCCATCCCAAGTCGATGACGCTCGGGCGGCTCGCGACGCTCGTCGCCGAGCTGCCCGCGTGGGCGGTGCACGCCCTCACCAAGGACGAGCTCGACATCATGCCACCCGGCGGGCCGCCCCCCAAGTTCGAGGCCCTCGGTAGCACCAAGCAGGTTCTCGAGCTGTTCGACCGCAACGCGAAGGCGGCGCGGGCCGCGCTCGCCAAGACCCCGGACGCCGAGTTCCAGAAACCCTGGGCGTTCAAGGTCGCCGGCCGCACAGTCGACACGAGGCCGAAGTACACGGTGTACCGTCGCACCGTGCTCAATCATTTGGCACATCATCGCGGCCAGCTCACCGTGTACCTGCGGCTCAACGACGCCCACGTCCCCGCGGTCTACGGTCCCACCGCGGACGAGCCGAGCTTCTAGGGCGAACGCGTGACCTCGTGGGAGCAGGCGGTCTCGGGGCTGCTGCGGGCGCTGCGGCTCGACAGCATCCGCAGCAAGATGCTGGTGTTCGCCCTCTTCGCGACGCTCATCCCCTCCTTGACGACGGCGTGGATCTCCTACCTGCTGAACAAGCGCTCGATCACGGAGAAGATCACGGGCGAGCTGCAGAGCGTGAGCGTGCAGACCGCCCGCGAGATGGACCTCTGGGTCAAGGAGCGCCTGTACGAGCTGCGCGTGTTCGCGAGCTCGTACGAGGTGTCGGAAAACCTCGATCGGATCCCGCGCGCGGGCGGTGCGCGGGCGCACGAGCGACTCACCGGCTATCTCCGGTCGGTGCGCGAGCGCTTCGTGGACTACCAGGAGCTGCTGGTCGTGAATCCCGAGGGCGCGGAGGTGGCGAGCACCGCTCCAGAGCCGACCGCGGTTATCCTGCCGCAGGGCTGGACGAAGACGATCCGCGCAGAGAACGCCGTGGTCGGCGACGCGCGGTGGGACGAGGCGCTCAAAAAGGGCTTCGTGGTGTTCGCGGTCCCGATCTACCAGACGGGGGGGCAGTTCCTGGGCGCCCTGACGGCGAAGCTCGATTTCAGTGCGCTCCACCGGCTCCTACGACGCTTCGCCGGCAGCGGGGAGCAGGCGGGTCAGGTGTACCTCATCACCGCGGGCGGACGCCCCATCGTGGGCTCCCGCTCCGATCCGACCGAGTTGATGCGCCGCAGCCTGCCCGCCGCCGTCGTCCGCCGGCTGCTCGAGCACGAGGGAACGACGCGCGAATACCGCGGGCTCGAGGGCCAGGAGGTGGTGGGGACCATGAAGGGCGTGCCACGGCTCGACTGGGCCGTCCTCGCGGAAGTCTCCGCGACCGAGGCATTCCGCCAGGTGACGCGGCTCCGCAACGTGACCGTGCTGATCGTGGCGGCGCTGCTCGTGGCCGTGGGCCTGTTCGCCTACTTCCTCGGGCTCCTCATCACGCGGCCGCTCGACCGCCTGACCCGGGCCGCGGCGAACGTGGCGGGGGGCGACCTCGACGTGCACTTGCCCGTGGTGGGCGGCGGCGAGCTCAAGTACGTCACCGAAGTGTTCAACGACATGGTGGCGCGGCTGCGCGAGAGCCGACGTGAGCTGGAGCGGCTCTCCATTACCGATGACCTCACAGGGCTGTACAACCGGCGATACCTGATGGAGACCCTCGCCAACGAAGTGCGCCGCTCGCGCCGCCTCGACCATCCCTGCGCGCTGCTCATGGCCGACGTCGACCATTTCAAGGAATACAACGACGCGTACGGCCACCTGGCGGGCGACGAAGCGCTCACACGGATTGCGGGCGTCGTGCGGGAAACGACACGCGACGTGGATTGCGCGGTGCGCTACGGCGGCGAGGAGTTCGTGGTGCTGATGCCGGAGACCAAGGCGCCCGGGGCGATCGAGACCGCCCAGCGGATCCGCACCCGCCTGGCGACCGACGAGCTGGTGGGCGAGAAGCTCAGTGTGAGCATCGGCGTGGCCCAGTTCCCCGACGACGGCGACACGCCCGAAGCGCTGCTCGCCCGCGCGGACGCGGCGCTGTACCGGGCGAAGCGTGAGGGCCGGGATCGCGTGCTGCGCGCGCCCCCCCCCCCCCCCCCCCCCCCCCCCCCCCCCCCCCCCCCCCCCCCCCCCCCCCCCCCCCCCCCCCCCCCCCCCCCCTCCCACCCCCTAGCGGCCGCCCGGCTCCGTCGCCCGCCGTCCCACCAGATTCAGGAACATCCACCCGGCGCGACCGCTTTCATCGGCGACGCGCACCCACTGCTCCACATAGGAATAACCGATGAGCCCGGCGCCTGGCGCCACGGTGAACAGCACCTTGTACCCTGCGCCTGGTCCGTCCCGCACCTTGCCGCGGGCCGTGGCCTGCAGTCGCACGGGAACGGCGAACGGCACCTCACCCGGGCGAAGCGACGGACGGCCCGCGCCCGCCAGCCGGCTTCTCCCGCTGCCCGCCACGCTCTTCGCCTGGTTTGCAAGGTACAGCGCACCGCCATAGTTCTGCTTCGCGAACTCGCCGCTCGCCTGCTGCACCAGCGTGCCCGCCTGCGCGACGTCCGAGCTCCCGCCTGGCGGCCCGCCGGCCGCCGCGCGGAGCGCCTGCAGGGCGATCTCCGCCTCCGCCATCGCCGAGGCCGCCTCGGCCCGGCTCGCCACGGTCTGGAGCTTCGCGAGGGCGCGCACGACCTCCTGCCGCGCATCGTCGAGGCGCGCCTGGAGGTCCTCGACCTGCGCATCGCGCTCGACCAGCCGCAGCTCGAGGCGCGCGACCCGCTGCTCGAGGACCGAATCGCGGGCTGGCGCGCTGCGCGGTGGCGGCGGCCCGCCGGCGACGCTGTCTTTGGTCACCTGGGGCGTCACGGGCGTCGTGTGGAGCGGACACGCTGCGAGCGCCGCGCCTAGACTCGTACACAGGAACCAGCGATGGACGTGACGCCACCGCAAGCGCGCCACAGGGGCTCGCAGTGGCGGGCCGCTCACCCGGCGGCCTCGTGCGAATCGGCCTGCTGCTGCATCAGACGCCGGGATGCGGAATCGTGACCACGAAGCCGTCGCTCACCCGCAGCGGTCGCGCCTGGTAGGCGGCGAGCGCCTCCCGCCACTGGGCCGGCAGCTCTCCCGCCGAGCGCAGGGGCAGCGCGATGGCGTTGCCGACCCGCCCGATCACGGTGTTCTCCGCCACATCGGTGAGCGGCCGGCCCGCGGGATCGCGTAACTTCGAGAGCGCCACGTGCCGCGCCGCTGGATCCCCAGCCGAGATGATCGCGGTCGAGTAGTACAGCAGGTTCGATTCGATGTGCTCGAGCAGGCGACCGCGCGGCGCGCTCGAGGGAGCCGCGCTCGGCTCGTCGCCGGAGAGCAGGCGCTCCAGGTCCGGGAGCAGGCCGCGGTCGAGCAGCGTGCGCCGGAACAGGTAGCCGAAGCGCCGCACCACGTCGGGCGTCGCGACGTTGGGCAGCCGGAACGGCACGAACACGACGGGGCGGGCGCGCGGACTCCGCACCATCACCTTAAAGCGCTCGAGCGGCTCGAAAAAATGGAAGGTGACGAGCCGGTCGCGCGTCGTGTTGCGCACGTGACGGATCGCGCCCGTCGCCGGCGTGTCGGCGGGGGCGTCCACGACGCCGAGCGGCCGGCGGCGCAGCGCGTGACTCATGCGCTCGGTGCGGTCGCGGATCATCTGGACCGTGTCCGCCGCCACGGCCTCGAGGCCGGGCTCGGCGAGGGTGAGCGGGTCGAGCTGCAGCTCGGGTCGGAGCGCGGTGATCAGGTCGCCGAGCATCGACGTCCCCACCATGCGAGCGAGGATCTGAAGCGGGCGCTCGCGCCCTTCTGCTTCCCGGCGCCAGCGGCCGTCGAGCACGGCGAGCTTGGCCTCGTCCCCCGGCGTCAGCGTCACGCTGTAGAGCAGCTCGCCCCAGAGCACGCCGAGCGATTGCCAGTATTCCTCGACCTCGATCAGCACGCCGTAGCGCATCGCCGACGGACCGTCGGTCGCGGGCGAGAAGAAATCTACGGCCCCGTCGCGCGGCCCCGCCCCGGCTCCTGTCGCAGGACGCGTCGCCGCGGAGCGCTCGGCAAACATGACGAGCCGTTGGAAGTAGAGGACGTGCCCGGGTGCCTCCGGCTGTTCGGCGGCGCGGGGGGGGGGCGGCGGTTGCGCGGCAGGCGCTTCGCGCCCCGGTCGCTCAACCGCGTGGCCGATTGATCCGATGGTGGGCGGCAGCTGCGTCGGCGCGGCGAGCGGCGTGGGTCCCTCGCCGAGGGTGGCGGTCGCGAGCTCGATCGGGTCCTCGCTCCGCAAGCCCACCCGGATGCGCAGCTTGAACGTCTCGCGGCGTGGGATCGCGACGGTCCCGTCGGCGTCGCTCACCCAATGACCCTCCGCATTGCCGGCGCGGTCGAGCACCGTCACGGGCACGCCCGGGGCGGGCTTGCCGGTGTCCTGGTGCACGATGCGAAACAGCCAGACGTCGTTCGCGCCGGTGGTCATAAGGGGCACCAATATGCAATGCGGCGGGTAAGGCATACAACGACGTGTGATACAACGCTCGATAAAGCGTTGTGGAGTAGAGCGTTACGGTCTGGACGTTAGCGAGGAGGCGTTACCTCAGGTCGAACATGAAGTGATGCATGTAGTCGATCGTCGCCTGCTGCTCGCGCACCTGGAAAGCGAGGACGTCACCGATCGTGATCACACCGGCGAGGCCGCGGTCGCTCACGACGGGCAGGTGGCGGATACGCTTCCCGGTCATCATGGCGGCGCATTCTTCGACCGGTGTATCGGGGGCGCAGGCGGTGACCGGCGTCGTCATGACCTCCGCGACCTTGGTCGTGGCGGCGCCGCGGGGCGACCACCCGGCGCAGGATATCGCGCTCGGTGAAAATGCCGACCAGCCGGCCGCCTTCGGTCACCACGAGCCCACCGATGCCGCGCTCACTCATCAGCTCCGCCGCCTTCAGCACGGTTTCCCCCGGCTTCACGGAAATGACGTCGCTGCCCTTCTTGGCGAGGATATCCTGGACGGTCGGCACGACTACCGCCTCCTGGCTGGGGGTCTCCTCGATACTACCGCGCTACGGGCTGGTGCGCCACCTTACCCGGTCCTCGCGATGCATATAGAGGAAAGGGCGCTCCAGCGGAGGTGGCGTTATGGCGCAGGGTCGGATCAACGTCGGCCCGCTCGATGCGCGTGCCCGCCAGGTCGCCGGCGCGCTCGCCATCGTCGGCGGTCTCACCGCGCTCGACGGGTTCTTCCAGGCACTCGGGTTTCTCACCTGGATCATCTGCGCGGCGATGATGTACGTGGGCATCATCCTCGCGATGGGCGGCTTCAAGGACGGAACCGCGGTGTTCGGGTTCCCACTCTTGATCCTGTCGGTGCTCGACGCCTGGTTGCCGGTGGTGCACAAAGGCTACTGGGGTCTCGTGGCGGGGACCCGCCAGTGCCCGATCAATGGGCTGTTGGGGGTGAATACGGCTCGCTGAGAGCTCTGTCGCGCGAGCGCCACACCCGCGCGAGCCACACGGCCGCCAGTGACGCGGCGCACGGTATGCGGGGTATCGTGTGTATCGGACGATCCCCACCGAGCGAGGTGTCGCATGACGAGCCGCGTCGTCTCTCTCTCCGTTGTGCTCCTGACCGTCGCCGGGACGGCGCCGGCGCAGACCATCCCGATCCAGACGGTCCCACTCGTTCCGGCAGACCAATTCGAGATCTTCCCGTCCTCCGCGCTCGCCATGGGCGGGGTGTCGATCGCCGTGCCGGACACGCTGCACGACCCGTTCGTGAACCCCGCGAAGGGAGTGAGGCTCCGGGCCGCCCGCCTCTTCAGCTCCCCCACGGTGTACAGCGTGTCGCATGATGCCGGCGCGGGACGCACGCTGCCGGTCGGCGTGTTTTCGACGGCCGGCACCTGGTACGGCGGCCTCGCGCTCGCGCTGCAACAGGTCGACGCGAGCCATGTCAGTTCGTCGTCCTTTAACACGCCCTTGCGCGACACAGCTTTCACACTCACTGGCCCGCTCGCGCCGGGTGCGCAGGATTTGAGCCCCGGGCCGCAGTCGCACGGCAACGCGCTCACCTTCGGGATGATCGGCAAGGAGCTGCCGGCGTCCGGGCTTTCGATCGGCGGCAGCATCAGCTGGGGAAAGCTCCGCGCCATCGACGGCGTCGATCTGCTCTATCCCGGGAGCACGCGGGTCGATCAGTCCGGCGAAACGTTCGACGCGAGGCTCGGTCTCCTGAAGGAGTGGGCGGGAGACCGGTCCTTCGAAGCGGTCGTCCTGCACGATCGGTTCAGGATGACGCACGACGTGACCTTCGTCGATGCCTTCTGGGATCCGAGCACTCAGCAATTCTTGCAGCGTCCCAGGCTGGAGCACAACCGCGATTTCACCCAGCGGTGGGGCCTGCAGGTCAAGTACGAGCGCCCACTCACGGCGTCGGGATGGCGCATCGGGTGGCTGGCGACCGCCAATCGCACATCGCAGCCCAACGCGCCGACCACCGATCTCCTCAATATCCCGCAGGACCCGGGGCGCGCCGCGGCGTACGAGCTCGGCGTCGGCGTCTCGCGCACGTCTGGGCCATCACTGTTCGGCGTGGACGTCGTGTACCAGCCGATTTGGAGCAGCACCTGGTCCGAAGCCGCGACGCCGACCGCCACCGCGCGGGGTGATACGATCCCGGTGGGCGGCCGGACGGTCGACAATGGCTTCCACTTCTCGAACGCGCTGTTCCGCCTGGGCGTCAGTCGCGAAGTCGTGCGGTCGCTCACGAAGACCGCCGCCCTGCAGCTCGGTCTCGTGGTGCGCTCCGTCCACTACAACCTCGCCCAGCGAGACTTCGTCGATGGTGCCACCCGGCGTGTGGAAGAATCGTGGCTCGAATGGACGCCCACGTGGGGCCTGAGTGTCCGGTTTCCGGAGCTCGAGCTGCGCTACCGCGGGAGCGTGACGCACGGGACGGATCGGCTGGTCGCACCTTCGAACCAGTTCGCCAACCCCGTGCTCGATCAGAGGCCGGGAGGCTTCTTTCCCCCGATGGGGCCTTCGCCGACCCTCGATGGGGTTCACGTGGTCACGCACCAATTCTCCGTCTCGCTCCCGCTGCGCTGAGTCGCGTGACAGGAGGTGCACGATGATGACACGCATTGTCGGGACGGCGTACCTCGGTCTGCTCGTGCTGGCGAGCGGTTGCGACGGGTGGAAGACGCCGTCGGGACCGCCGGCGTCGCTTGACGCCGAGCTGCGACAGAGCCTTGGCAGATGGGGTGTGGTGCCGATCGCGCCGACACCGGCCCAGCCGCAGGCGCTCGTCGACCTCGGCCAGGCCCTCATGTTCGACAAGGTCTTGAGCGGTAACCGCGACATCGCCTGCGCCACCTGCCACGACCCGGTGTCCCACGCGGCGGACGGCCTGGCGCTGTCGATCGGCACGGGCGGCAGCGGACTGGGGCCGTCGCGGACGCTGGGCCCGGGGCGCCAATTCATCCCCCGCAACGCGCCCACGCTCGTCAACGCGGGGCTCGGCTCGTTCTATCTGTTCTGGGACGGCCGCGTTTCGGGAAACCGGTTCGGATTCCAGACGCCGGCGGGCACCGCTCTCCCCTCCGGCCTGCCCAGCCTCCTCGCCGCGCAGGCCATGTTCCCGGTGATGAACCGGGAGGAGATGCGCGGGGCGCGGGGCGACCGCGACCGCTTCGGAAACCCGAACGAGCTGGCGGATTTCGGCGACTCGGACTTCGTGTCCGTCTGGCAGGCGGTCATGCGGCGACTGCTCGCCATCCCGGAGTACGCGTCGAAGTTCAACGCCGCCTTCCCGCAAACGTCAGCCGGCGAGCTCGGCTTCCAGCACGCGGCGACGGCGATCGCCGCCTTCGAGACCCAGGCGCTCACCAAGACCAACTCGCCGTTCGACCGCTATCTCCTGCACGACGACGCCGCGTTGACGTCCGAGCAGAAGCGCGGCGCCCTGCTCTTCTTCGGAGACAAGGCCCGCTGCGCCAGCTGCCACGGCGGCCCGTTGCTCGGGGGCGGAGACTTCGCCAACGCCGGGGTGCCACAGCTCGGCCCCGGGACGGGGGCCGGCGCGCCGCTGGACTTCGGACGCGGCGAGCTCTTCAACCAGGAATTTTACCGGTTCGCCTTCCGCGCGACGTCCCTGCGCAACGTCGAGCTGACGGCGCCCTATATGCACGACGGCGCGTTCTCCACGCTCGAAGCGGTGCTGCATCACTACAATGACGTGCCGAGCGCATTGCGGGAGTACGATGCGTCCCAGCTGCCGCCGGCTCTCCAACCGATGTATCACGGCGACGCCGCGACGATCTCCGCGGTGCTCACGAACCTGGACGGTCGCCTGTTGGCACCGCTCAACCTCAGCGAAGTAGAGATCCAGGAGCTGGTGGCGTTTCTGAAGGCGTTGACGGATCCGTCGGCCCGGGACTTGACCGCGCTCATCCCGGCCAGGGTGCCGAGCGGGCTCCCGGTACGGGAGTGACAACCTAGGGGAGTGCCTGTCCGACGATCCACTTCACGAGCCGGCCCGGCTCGAGCGGCGTCTGCGGGTCGACCTGATTGACGAGCGCGAGCGTGGCGGCGGAGGCCGCTGACGGCCGCTGCCGCGCCATCTCCTCGATCGTGGTGCGCCGGTCGAGCCTCACGATGTCCACCCGCTGCGGTTGCACGACGAGCGCGGCGGGATCGGTGAGCCGGGCGAAGCTCCGCAGCGCTCGCTCGGCGGCCGCCTGAACGGCGGGCCAGCGCGGCTCCGTGGAGTAGCCGACGAGCCGGTACACCGCGCCGCCGTGCTCCACGAACAGCGCCGTGCCGCGCAGCGTGCCGCTCTCGGTCGCGGCGGCGAAGGCGGCGCTCACGGCGGGGAGCCCGCCGACGCTCGCGCGGACCGGGTCGCCGCTCGTAAACCCTCGCTGCGCCAGGAATGCGCGGGCCGCCGCGTCCGCGGTTTGCTCCTTCGCGAGAGACACCTCGACCAAGGCATCCTTCTGCGGGCTCACGGCGACCACGGCCTGCTTGCCGTTGCTGGTGGTCCAACCCTCCGGGAACGTCACGCGGAAGCGCAGGTCGGGATGGAAGAACTGGTTGTCCTTGAAATAGCCTTCCCGCGGGTTGTTCCCGAACACCAGACCGTCGAGCCGCCGCAGGTAGTCGTCCCGGTTCACCGCAGCCCCGGAGAAGTTCTGTGGCAGGGCCGCGATCTCTTGCTCGATCCGCCCGCGCCGGTTCTCCGGATCGGGGTGCGTGGCGAGCCACTCCGGGACGCGGCCGCCGCCCTGGGCCTGGCTCACGCGGGTGAGCAGCTCGAAGACGTGGGGCATTTCCCGGGGATCGTAGTTCACGCGCCGCATGTAGCGCAGGCCGAGGTCGTCCGCCTGGCTCTCGTTGTCGCGGGAGTACTTGAGGAAGAGCACGCCCAGCGCCTGTCCCGCGAGACCGGCGTAGCGCCCGAGCTCGGGGCTCGCGATGGTGCCGACGGCGAGGCCCAGCTGGGCGAGCTGCTGCTTGCTCATCTGGCTCACCGAGTGACGCGCGGTGACGTGGCCGATCTCGTGGCCCACCACGCCGGCGAGCTCGGCTTCGGAGTTCAAGTGGGCCAGGATCCCGCGCGTGACGTAGATGTAGCCACCGGGGAGCGCGAAGGCGTTGACCACAGGGTCGTCCACGACGTGGAACGTCCAGGGCAGGTTGGGCCGCTCCGACGTAGCCGCGAGCCGCGCGCCGAATTGCTGGATGTAGCGCTGGAGCGCGGAGTCCGCGTAGAGCCCTATAGACGCGGCGACCTCCTGGTCATACTCGCGCCCCATCGCGATCTCGTGCGACTCGCTGATGAGCATGAGCTGCCGCGAACCAGTGGCGGGGTTCACGGCGCAGGCGCCGGCGCCGACGCCGGCCAGCATGGCCAGCCGGGCCACCCAACGTGGAGCGGTGAAATGGGTCATGGGGGAAAGATACCTGGGCGCGAGCCTCCCCCTGGGCCACCGCCCGTGTTATGGTGGGACGCATGAAGCTGACCGGCCGGACGGGGCTCATGGCAATCGGTTTGCTCGTCGTGGTTGCCGCGGCAGGCGTGCTGGGCTTCCACGTGTTCACGCCGACGAGAGAACCGGTGGGAGCCCGTTGTCCCCGGGACCCTCGCGTCGCACTAGCGTGCTACGAACAGCGTTACCGCTCGACGGTCGCGGAGCAAGGCGTGGCGGAAGCGTTCGCGGACTTGAAGGCCGGTTACCCAGCCGACCCCGAGATGCAGCGGCTGTGCCATGCGATCACGCACGCGATCGGACAGGCCGCGGTGAGAAAGTACTCCACTGTCGCCGAGGCGTTTCGTTATGGCGACAACGCGTGCGGCTCAGGATACTATCACGGGGTGATGCAGGGCTTCGCCTTGACCCTGGGCCGCGAGAAGCTCTTGAGCGATCTCGACGCCGTCTGTGCCGGTGTTCCGGGAAAGGAGCGGAAGTCCCTCGACTACTTCAACTGCGTTCATGGCCTGGGACATGCGATCATGGCCGTCAGGGCGGACGAGCTGTTCGACGCGCTGCATGATTGCGCCGGACTGACGGGCTCCATGGAGCAGAATGCCTGTGTCAACGGCGTCTTCATGGAGAACCTGATCGTGGACGGCGCGCATGGTGGCCACTACAGCAAGTACCTGAAGCCGGGCGAGCCGCTCTATCCCTGCACCGCCGTCGGGGAGAAATACAAGGCGGAGTGTTTCGACATGCAGACCTCGTACGCGCTGGGCGTCGTGCGGGGCGATTTCGCCAAGGTGTTCGCGCTGTGCGCGGGCGTCGGCGCGTCGTTTCGAAGGAATTGCTACCAGAGCCTGGGGCGGGATGCAGCGACCGTCAGCCGGGACCAGGCGCCCGGTACGGTGGCGACCTGCAGACTCGGCGTGGATCACGAGCAGCGGTCGTATTGCGTCCTGGGCGCCGTGCTCGATTTCGTGTACTACTATCATTCCGACGTGCAGGCGAAGGCGTTGTGCTCGGGCGTCGATCCGGACCTGCGGGAGGGTTGCCGGTCAGCGATCGCCAGGCTCGTCGGACGCTTCTAGCGAAGCGCGAGCGTGCGACGCGCCACCTTCTGGTTCATTTTCGGCACCGTCCTGCTCGACATGCTAGCGCTCGGCATCATCGCGCCGGTATTTCCCAAGCTCGTCATCCAGCTCGAGGGCGGCAACGAGGCGAGCGCCGCGGGCGCGGTGGGTCTGTTCGGGACCGTCTGGGCGGCGATGCAGTTCGTGTTCGCGCCCGTGCTGGGGGCGTTGTCGGACCGCGTGGGCCGCCGGCCGGTGATTCTGGTCTCGTGTCTCGGGCTCGGGCTCGACTACGCCGTCATGGCGCTCGCGCCGACGGTGGGCTGGCTGTTCGTCGGCCGGGCGCTCTCGGGGATCACGGCGTCGAGCTTCTCCACCTCGTTCGCATACATCGCGGACGTCACGGAGCCGGACGAGCGCGCGGGGCGGTTTGGTCTCTTGGGCATGGCGTTCGGGCTCGGATTCATTCTCGGGCCGGCCGTGGGCGGGGTGTTGGGCGAGATCGGCCTGCGCGCGCCGTTTTGGGCCGCGGGGGCGCTGAGCCTCGTGGGCGCGGCGTACGGCTGGTTCGTGCTCCCCGAGTCTTTGCCGATCGAGCGGCGGGCGGCGTTCGAGTGGACTCGCGCTAACCCGGTCGGCTCGATCGGGCTGTTGCGGGCGCGCGAGGCACTGCTCGGTCTCGCGGTGGTGGCCTTCCTCTACCGCGTGGCCCACGATGCCCTGCCCAGCCTGTTCGTATTGTACGGCGACTATCGCTTCGGCTGGACGGCACGCACGGTCGGCTTCGCGCTCGCGGGGGTGGGCGTCGTGTCGATGATCGTGCAGGGCGGGCTGGTCGGGGCCGCGGTGAAGCGGCTGGGCGAGCCGCGGGCCCTACTCGCGGGCCTCATCTGCGGCGCGGTGGCGTTCGTGTTGTACGGGCTGGCGCCCACCGGCGTCCTGTTTCTCCTCGGCATTCCCGTTGGGGGCCTGTTCGGTCTGACGTATCCGGCGCTACAGGGGTTGATGACGCGGCGTGTCGGGCCAGACGAGCAGGGTCGGCTGCAGGGCGCGATCGCCAGTGTGATGGGGATCGCGGGCGTGATCGCGCCGGTGCTGTTCACCCAAGTTTTTGCCGCGGCGATCGGCCGATTTCGTGGGATCGGCCTGCCGGGCGCGCCGTTCTTGCTCGCGGCGCTGCTGCTCGTGGCGGCGATGGTGGTGGTGCGGGGCGCCGTCACGTCCTCACCCCCTGTCCCCCTCTCCGTTTCGGAGAGGGGGGACTAAGCCTCGCGCCACGGCAGCGAGTTAGCGCTTCGGCATCGGCATGGCGACGTCCGAGTTCCAGATATCCTGCGCCATCAACCAGTGCCCGTTCTCGCTCACCCACCGCACCATGTACTTGCCCGAATCGGCTGCGGGCGCGCCGGGCGGCCGTTTGGCGGCGGCGGGCCAGGCGAAGTGCCAGCGTCCCAGGTCAACCGCCATCGGACCGCTCGCCCACACCGAGTCGGCGCGGACGGTGAGCACGGGGGGCGGGCTGGACATGGTGTTCAGCACTGCCAAGAACGCGCGGATCGAGTCGCGCCCATGCACCGGCGGCATGTTCGGAGGCAGGATCACCGCGCTCGGATGGTAGTATTGGGCGAGCGAGTCCGCGTGGCCCGCGGCGGTCAGTCGGGCCCAGGTCGCGTTGGCGGCGTCGATGGCCTGCTTGGCCTCGGCCGTGGTGTCGGGTGGCGGTGCGGCTTGGCAGCCGAGAGTGGCGACGAGCAGGAAGGCGAGGTGATGAACAGGGCGCATGGCCGATTGCTCCGTGATGGGAAGGGAGACGACGATACCGGCGGGCGCCATTGGCTGCAAGTGGGAGGTCTAGGTATCTTCCCGCTTCCATGAGACGGCGCGACTCCGAGACGTCGAGGCAGACGCCGGGTCGCCGAGTCGCCGAGTGGATGTGAGGAATGAGGGGTGAGGTGTCGCCCCGACACGTCTTTTAGTGAAGGGGTTGGGCCGGGTGGGGAAGCATGTCCTCGGCGCCTCGGCATCTAGGCGTCTTGGCGTCTAGTATTTCGGGACGTAGCGCAGCCCGGTAGCGCACCTGAATGGGGTTCAGGGGGTCGCGGGTTCAAATCCCGCCGTCCCGACTGAGTGAAGATCAAGCCCTGCAGCGACTTCTGCTGTGGGGCTTTTTCTTCGTCGCGCCCCGTGCTGTGAGTAATGCTGTGAGTTTCTACCGGCTCACGATCCGGTGCGTCGGGTGCAACACCACGTTCTTGATCGTTTCGGCGTCGGCCTGCTGGTACGACGTCACCAGCACTTCTTCGGTCTTCCAGCCGCCCGCCGCGGCGACGTCTTTCACGGGATAACCCTTCCGCTCCGTCGCCCACTTCCGCCGAATCGA
>Ga0209761_1000387_pt1 | contig 26471 bp, 32 predicted proteins | sample GraSoi013_1_40cm_4_FD_185818 | JGI IMG/M metagenome (GOLD analysis project Ga0209761, IMG submission 185818) | Grasslands soil microbial communities from the Angelo Coastal Reserve, California, USA - Sample 09_25_2013_1_40cm (SPAdes) (version 2) | ecosystem: Environmental > Terrestrial > Soil >... | reverse complement strand
GGACATCACGGTCGTCGCGCACATTGGCGGTACCCTGCTGGTGCCGAAGGTCACCCTCGAGGCAGAGAAGCGTGAGCTGTCGCAGACCGAGATCATCTCCTACCTGCTGTTCGGCAAGAGCAGTGTGGATCTGGCGGGCGACCAGGGCGGGATCGCCGACCAGCGGGCCGTGTTGCAGAGCGCCCTCGGGATCCTGTCGGGGGAGATCGAGCAGACCATCGTGTCGGGCGGCGTGCCGGTGGACTACGTCGAGATCCGCCCCGGCGGTGGGGGGCAGGGGACCGCGCTCGCCCCCTGGAATGTCGCCGTGGGGCGCCAGCTCGGCCCCAAGACGTTCGTTGTGGTGAACGCGGGGTTCTGCTCGGGAGGCCAGGTGGGGGTGCAGAACATGCTCGGCCTGTCGCTGCAGTTCCGGATCAGCCCGGAGTGGCGCACGGAGGCGAGCTTCGCGCCGGTGCAGACGTGCAGCATCGATCCGACCGGGACGCAGGGCAACACCGTTCCGCGGCAGGTCGGTCTGGACCTCTTCTGGGAGCGGCGCTACTAGCCGTGACGCGGGCCCTCCTGATCGCCAACCCGGCGGCGGCGCGCACCGACGCGCGCGCGGTCACCACGGTCCGGGACACCCTCCGGCGCGGCGGGTGGACGGTCGAAGTGCTCGCCACGGCCCGGGCGGGCGACGCGCGTCGCTTCGCCGGCGAAGCGTGCACCCAGGGGTTCGACGTGCTCGTCTGCTACGGGGGGGATGGTACGGCGATGGAGATCGCCGCCGGCGCGGTGAGGAGCGGCGTGCCGCTCGGGCTGGTACCGGGTGGCACGGGGAACCTGCTCGCCGGGAACCTGCGGCTGCCGCGCGACCCGGCAGGGGCGGCGCGCGTGATCCTGGCCCGCCGCACCGCCACACTCGACCTGGGCAGTGTGGAGCGCCCCGACGGCACGCACTATTTCGCCGTGTGCGGCGGGACGGGCTTCGACGCCCAGCTGATGGCGGGCACGGCGGCGGCGGAGAAGCGCCGCTGGAAGATGGCGGCGTACGTGATGAAGGCGTTCGCCGCGCTCCCCACCGTCACGAGTCCGCTCCACCGGGTGACCGTGGACGGGGCCGCGCGCGAGCTGCCGGCGGCCATGGTGCTGGTTGCGAACTGCGGCGAGCTCGTGCCGCCCTTCCTGCGCCTGCGGCACGACGTCGCGCCGGACGACGGCTGGCTGGACGTCGTCGTGCTCCGGGCCGAAGGCGTATGGCAGAGCCTGAGCGCGTTCCTGGAGCTGGTGCGCCGACCGATGAACGGCGCCCGGCGATTGTGGTTCGGGCGCGGCCGCACCGTGCGTGTCGAAGTGCTCGAGGGCTCCCCGCGGCCGATGCAGCTCGACGGCGAGCCGTGTGGGGACGCGCCGTTCGAAGCACGCCTCCTCCCGGCCGCCCTGTCGGTGATCGTCGACCCCGACACCGCGCCGCTCGCTGCGTCGCGCCTTGGCTGACAGCGTCCTCCTGATCGACGACGACGCCGACCTGCGGCGCGCGCTCGGTGAGTACTTCGACCGCATCGGGTACGAAGTCGCGGGCGCGGCCACCGGCGAAGCCGGCTTCGAGGCGTTCGATCGCCTGCGCCCCGACGTCGTCATCCTCGACCTGCACCTCCCCGACGTCGGAGGACTGGACGTGCTCGAGCAGCTCAAGTCACGGGGCGGCTCGGTGATTCTCCTCACCGGCCAGGGCGACATCGAGACGGCGGTGCGGGCCATGCAGCTCGGCGCCGAGCACTTCCTCACGAAGCCCGTGGACTTGAACCATCTGGCCGCCGCCACGGCACGCGTGGGCGACAAGGTGCGCCTGGCGCGCCAGAACGCGCTGCTGCGGGCGCGCGAGCACGAGCACGCGGGGCTCGAATCACTCGGCGTCTCGCCCGCGATTCGCGAACTGGGGCGCCAGATCGAGCTGCTGGCGGCGAGCGAGCGCTCGACCGTGCTGCTCACCGGCGAGAGCGGGACCGGGAAGGGCTGGGTGGCCCGCGTGATCCATCACCTCTCCCCGCGCGCGAGCGGTCCCTTCGTCGAGGTGAACTGCGGCGGGCTCTCGGCCACATTCCTCGAGTCGGAGCTGTTCGGCCACGAGAAGGGTGCCTTTACCGACGCGAAGGAGCGTCGCCAGGGCCTATTCGAGCTGGCGGATCGGGGAACGATCTTTCTCGACGAAATCGGGGACCTGGCGCCGGAGCTGCAGCCCAAGTTGTTGAAGGTGCTCGAGACGAAGACGTTCCGCCGGCTGGGCGGCACGCGCGAGATCACGGTCGACGTGCGGCTGGTCGCCGCCACCAACAGGGACCTGATGGCCGAGGTGCGTGCCGGTCGCTTTCGGGAGGACCTCTACTATCGCCTCAGCGTGATGCCGCTCCGGCTGCCGGCGGTGCGCGAGCGGTCGCGCGACGACCGTCTGGCGCTGCTCACCCGCATCCTGTCGGACCTGGTGCCCCAGATGCCGGGCTGTCCCAGCGTCACGAGCGCCGAGGCGTTGGACCGGCTCCTGTCCGCGCCGTGGCCGGGGAATGTGCGCGAGATGCGCAACGTGGTCGAGCGGGCCATGATCCTGGCGCGCGGGGCGGGCCAGATCGGCCTCGAGCACCTCCCGAGCGACCTCCGCAAGAGCGGGGGGAGCGGAGGCGGCGACCGGCGCCACCAGCCGCAGGCGCTCGCCGAGGTGGAGCGGGTGCATATTGAAAAGACGCTAAAGTTCCACGGCGGCAACCGTACGCGGGCGGCCCTCGAGCTCGGCATTTCGCGTGCGACGCTGATCAATAAGATTAAGGTGTACGGGCTCGACGTCTGAGGCGGATTATGACCGACAAACCGAAACTGATGGAGCACGACGGGATGGTGTGCCGCTCCTGCGGCAACGAGGAGCGCGCCTCGGAAGGCTATCCCTGCGCCGACTGCGGAACCTTCATCTGCTTGATCTGCTCCTTCCGGGGCGTCACGCGCTGCAAGGCGTGCGAGGAGAAGGCCAAGGCTTCGCAGAGAGCCTAGCCCGTCCCCCGCCGCTTCCGGATCTCGCGCGTCACGTCCTCTGGCGACGTGCCGAGCTCCTTCGCCAGCTTCTCGACGGCGGCGCTCGCTCCCGGCCAGTCTCCCGCGGCCGCGAGGGCCGTGAGCGCGACGTCCTCCACCACGGTCGTGCGCTCCTCCAGATCGCGGGTGCGCACGGCCACCTCGCGCGCGAGCCACTGCTCGAGCTCGCGGCGGTCGATCTCGAGCTGCCGCTGCCGCAGCCCGCTCTGCAGCGACATCTCCAGCTCGTCCAAATCGACCGGCTTGATGAGGTAGTCGTACGCCCCGAGCTTGAGACACTCGATGGCCGTGCGCGGCTCGTCGATCGCCGTGAGCATGATGATGGCGAGGTCCGAGTCCGCCGCGAGCGCCTTGGGCACCAGCTCCACGCCGGTCATGTTCGGCATACGGATATCCGAGAGCATCACCTGCGGCTGCTCCGCGGCCTGGCGGTCGAGCGCCTCGGCGCCGCTCGCGGCCTGCAACACCCGGTACCCGAGCCGCGTGAGAAACCGATCGAGTGCCTGGCGGATGCCGTCTTCGTCGTCTACCACCAGCACGGTGGTCGGAGGGCTCTGCGGGTCGGGGTTGGGCATGGCGCTAACCTAGGTGCCCTCCACAACCCGAGCAAGCCGAGCTATGCTTCGCGCTCCATGGCGTCCTCCTCTCCTGCCAGTCTCACGGCCGTTCGAGGCGTTTCCGTGGGGCACTGGACCGATCTCGAGCGGGCGACCGGCTGCAGCGTCGTGCTCGGGCCGGAGGGCGGAATGCGCGCCGCCTGCGCCGTGCGAGGCCGCGCCACGGGGACCCGCGAGATCGACGCGCTGAACCCTCGTCACCTCGTCGACCGCATCGACGCGATCCTGCTCACCGGCGGCTCGGCCTATGGTCTCGGCGCGGCGGACGGCGTGATGCGCTGGCTGCGAGAGCGCGGGCGCGGCCTGCCGGTGGGGTCTGCCGGCATCGTGCCCATCGTCCCGACCGCGGTGATCTTCGACTTCGACCTGGCCCCTGGGGGCAAGGCGGACCGCTGGCCGACGGCGGACGACGCCTACCGCGCATGCACCGCCGCGTCCGCAGACGTCGCGGAAGGGTCGGTCGGCGCGGGCACGGGAGCCACCGTCGGCAAGGCGCTGGGGCCGCGCGCCGCTACGAAGGGCGGCGTGGGAAGCTGGGCCGCGAGCGGCGGCGACATCGTCGTCGGCGCGCTGGTGGTGCTGAACGCGGTCGGGAACATCCTCGACGGCTCGGGAGCCATCCTCGCGGGGGCGCGCGGCGCGGACGGCACGTACGTGGACGCGTTGGCACACTTCGGCCGCGGGGGCGCGCCATTTGCGACGCGCAATACGACGCTCGCCGTGGTCGCGACCAACGCCACGCTCGACCGCACCAGCCTCGAGAGTCTGGCCCAGGCGGCGGGCGACGCGCTGGCGAGGCGCATCGTGCCCTACGGCACGCTGTTCGACGGCGACGTCGTGTTCGCCGTGAGCACCGCCGCGGCCACGCCCGCGACCCCCCTGCAAGCCGAGGCTCTCGCGGGGCTGGCGTTGCCCATCGCGGTGGAGCGCGCCGTGCGGTTGGCACGGGGACTGCGGGGTATCCCGGGACTGGCGGACAGTGGTTGATCGTCTCGAGCGCGACGTCGCGGACGTCGCGCGCAAGTGGGTGCCCGATCCGCGGCTCGGCGTGCTTGAGGTGACGGTCGAGCCCGAACGTCTGGTCGGCTGCACCACCAGCCGCGACGCCTTGGCCGCGCTGCGCCGCATTGCGGCCGACGCCGGCCGCGCGGCGGACATCCGGCTGCTGCCGGACGCCTCCGTCCGCGACGAGCCGGCGGCGGTGGTCACGGCCGCGCTCGCCCCGCTGCTGCGCGAGCCGCGGATCACAGCCGACCGGGTGAGCGAGGCGTTGCATGGCGAGCCGCTCGCGCTGCTCGAGCGGCGCGCCGCGGGAGGTGCGTGGCTGCGCGTGCGCGCCGGCGATGGCTACCATGCATGGACCCACGCTGGTTATCTGGCCGTGGGACCGAACGAATGGGCCGAGGACTGGAGCGCGCGGGCCACCGGACGTTCGCTCGGTGCCGAGCTCAAGTTCGAGGATCGGCGCCTGCGGCTGGCGGTGGGCGCGCGGGTCGCGCTGCGTCGGAGCGGGCAGGTCGAGACCGCCGATGGATGCGCCTGGAGCGTGACCGCGGGGATACTCCGGCCGGAATGGGAGGTCCGGGCCGAAGCGCGCCTCCTCGCGCCGCCGGAGTGGGCGCTGCACTGGTTCTCAGGCGCGCCGTATCTGTGGGGCGGGCGCACCGAGTGGGGGATCGATTGCTCCGGCCTGGTCCAGGGAACCTACGCGGCCCGTGGCGTCGCGCTCCCCCGCGACTCGGACCTGCAGTCGCTCGCGGGAGCGGAGGTGACGCTCGACCCGACGGGCGCGGGCTACGAGGCGGGCGACCTGCTGTGCTTCGCGGACGGGCAGCGGATTTCCCATGTCGCCCTCTGGGCGGGGGCGGGTCGGATCGTGCACGCCGCGCTGTCGCGGGGCGGCGTCGCGTCGGACGACCTGCTCGGCGAGACGCCGGGTGCGAAGCGGCTGCGGGACTTCCTGGTGGCAGTGCGGCGGCCGGTCGGGCCGAAACGCTGACCGTCTGTCCGGCCGACCGCCCGATCACCTATTTTTGTCTCATGAAGCTCGTCCTATTCGACATCGATGGCACGCTCCTATGGACCGACGGCGCCGGCCGTCGCGCCATTCAGCGCGCCCTCCTCGACGAAGCCGGTACGGCGGGCCCCATCGAGACCTACCGGTTCGACGGGAAGACCGATCCGCAGATCGTGCAGGATCTCCTGTCGCTCGCGGGACACGCGGACGCGGACAACGCGAGCGTGATCCAGGCGGTGTGTCGCCGCTATGTGGATCACCTTCGCACCGAGCTGGAGCAACCGACTCGAACGACGCGGCTGATGGTGGGGATCGCCGACCTGCTCGCGGCGCTCGAGCCACACGAGGCCGGTCGCCGGGCGCTGGTCGGACTGCTCACGGGCAACGTCGCCCCGGGGGCCGCCCTGAAGCTTCGATCGGCCGGCCTCGACGCCGCACGCTTCCGTGTGGGCGCGTACGGCTCGGACTCCGCCCGGCGCGCCGACCTCCCGGCGATCGCCGCAGCGCGCGCGACGGCCCTCACCGGTACGCGCTTCGCCGGATCGGATATGATCATCGTGGGTGACACGCCGGACGACGTGGCCTGCGGCCGGCCGATCGGCGCGCGCAGCGTCGCGGTCGCCACCGGCTCCTACGATGTCGCCGCCCTGCGCGCGGCCGGCGCGGCGTACGTGTTCGAGACCCTGGCCGACACGGCGGCCGTGCTCGACGCCATCTTCGCGTGAGCCGCCTCTCGGCGTCTCCGGCGGACGAGCTCGAAGTCAAGGCGCGGGTGGACGATCCCGAGGGGCTGCGGGCCGCGCTGCTCGGCGCCGGGGCGTCCCTCGACTTTCGTGGTGACATGACCGACCGACGGTTCGATCGAGACCGCACACTCGGGGAGCGCGGCGAAGTGCTGCGGCTGCGAGAGTTTCGCCCGGCCGACGGCACGCCGGCCTACGGGGTGCTGGGGTGGAAGGGTCCCCCCTCGCAGCGCGGGATGTACCGCCACCGCGCCGAAGCCGAGGCACGCGTGGCGGCCCCCGACTCGGTGGTGACGATCCTCGAGCAGCTGGGGTTCGCGGTGTCGCTGCGCATCGACCGTCACGTGGAAGTGTATCGGCTCGGCAGGGCGGTGCTGCGCCTCGAGTGGTATCCGGCGATGGACGTGCTGCTCGAGGTCGAAGGCGAGCCGCCCGACATCGAGCGGGCGATCGTGGCCACGGGCCTCGCCCGCGAGCGGTTTCTTCCCGAGTCGCTCCCGTACTTCGTGGCTCAGTACGAGGCCCGTACGGGCCGGGCCGCCCTCCTCGCCCGGTGAAGGCGCCGGTGAAGATCCCGATGCCGCTGCGCGTTCCCGAGCTCGCGCCGTCGCTCGGCCGCGTGCTCGTGCCCCGCCGCCTGGAGGAGCCGTGGGTTCCCCTCGACGACATCCGCGAGGAGCTTGCCACGCGCGTGATGGAGCTGGGCGGTGAGGCGCGCGCTGCCGCCGCGGGCGAGGATCGCGACCGCGTGCTCGATGCGGTGAGCCGGCGCGCCTGGCTCGCGGCGTGGGAAGCGGCGGTGCGCCGCACGGGCGAGCGCGTGACGGCCGCGCTCGACCAGGAGATCGAGCGGGCCGCCCGCCGGGTACGGATGCCGCGGCGGCCGCGTCGCCGCCGTCTCCTCAGGGGCCCCGAGAAGCGAGCGATCGCCGCCCGGCTGGCCGCGGGCGGCGAGACGCTTGTAGCCGCCCTCGACGTACTCGATGCGGTTGCCGCGCGTGTGCGCGAGGCGAGCGTTCTCGACAAGGGTGCGCATGCCGACTGGCAGGAGGCGCTCCGCACTGCCGCGCGCCGGCTCGAGGCCGCGTGGCTCGCGCTCGAGACGCAGGTCGCCGACGAGCAGCGCCGCTGGACCGACGAGATCGACGCGGTGGCCCGGTGGCGGCCGTCGCTCTGGCCGCTGGTCGCGCTGTGGACGCCGCTCGCCGTCGCGCTGGTATGGCTCGGACTGGTGCTCGGCGGCTACCTCCCCGCCCCCGCATGGCTCGCGGCGCGCCTCGGTTTTTGAGCGGCGGGCCGTGACCGCAATCGGCGTCGGTGTCGACCTGGTCGAAGTCTCTCGCGTGGCCGCAATAATCGCCGACAAGGGATCGCGGGTCTTCGAGCGCCTGCTCACGCCGACCGAGCGCGCCTATTGTGAGAGTCGCCCGGACCCCGCGACCCACGTGGCGGTACGGCTCGCCGCCAAGGAAGCGGTCTACAAGGCGCTCCAGGGAAGCGAGGCCGCCCGGGGGATCGGCTGGCGAGAAGTCGAGGTCATCCGCGCGCCCGACGGCCGGCCGGACGTCCGGCTCAGCGGGTTCGCGGCGGCCCGGGCCGAACAGTTGGGGGTGCAGCGCGTACTCCTGTCCCTCTCACATACGCATCAGGCGGCCGTCGCCGTGGTCGTGCTCGAGCGGGGGTGATCCGCTTGCTTGAATTCCCGACTATTTTACTCTAGTATTGGACGACCCCCAATTGAGAATCGTTCCCATCTATTGTAAACCAATGCTTGGCTTGCTGTTGAGCGCCGCCGTGGCAGTCCGCGCGGCCGGCCAGGCGATGGATTCGCTGTCCGTGTCCCGGCGGATCGTGGCGGCCGCCTCGCTCGCCGCCAAGGAGTATGCGATCGGGGTCGCGCCCCGGGGCGGTCGTGTGACCGCGCCCGAGGAGGTCTCCGAGGCGAGACAGTTCCTGGAGCAAGCGCGGCTGGACGTCGGCGCCCTGCCCGCCGCCGTCCGGGTCGTGGCAGACTCGGACCTCGCGGCCCTCGAGGCAATGATCGATCGCGTGGCCCCGCCCGACTCCGTGTCCCAGCGGGCGGGAACGCTGGTGCAGCGGATCGCCGCCGCGGCGGGAGGCGCGCTCGATCCCTATCCGCGGCGCCCGCCGTCGATCGCCCGCGGCGCGGCGGTGTTTCGGGAGCAGTGCGTGCAGTGTCACGGTCCCACGGGCAAGGGCGACGGCCCGAAGGCCCGCCAGCTCGAAGGACCGGCGCCCGCGAGCCTCGCCGACCGTGGAGCAATGAGCACCGTGTCCCCGGTGGACGTGTACCGAAAGCTCACGATCGGTGTCGCGGGCACGGCGATGCCGCAGTTCGAGGAGACGCTGCTCCCCGAAGACCGGTGGGCAGTGGCCAGCTACGTCGCGACGCTCCGTTCCGACGACGTGATGGTGCGCCAGGGCGAGGGGCTGTACGCCGCGCAGTGCGCGTCGTGCCATGGTGCGAGCGGGGGAGGTGATGGCCCGCTCGCGAAATCCCTTTCCGTGCGGCCGCCGGCGCTGAGCGACCTCGCGGCACTCGGGCGCTTCACCGATCAGGAGCTCACGCGGCTCATCCTGCAGGGCCGGCCGGGTACGCCGATGCCGGGCTTTGGCCGCTCGCTCGACTCCGGGCAGGCAGCGAGCCTCGTCGCGTTCCTCCGCGTCGTTCCGACCGCGGAGCGGCAGCGGTATGAAGCATCGCCTGCGGCCGCGACGTTCTCGACCGTGCGGCGTCAGCTCGACTCGGCGGTGGCGCTGCGCTCCGACAAGATTGCGTTCGACGCATACCTCAGCTTCGAGCAGGTCGAGACGGACGTGCGAGCCAGGAATGCCGCACTCGCGAGCGAGCTCGAGGACGCGTTCGCCAGCCTGCGCGCGCGGGCGGGAGCGGGTGCGGGACGCGACGAACTCGACGCGATTCACGCCCGGTTGCTGGCGGGCCTCGAGCGCGCCGAGCGCCTGGTCGCCGACCGCAGCTCGGGCGCGAACCTCCTCATGCAATCGTTCGTGCTGCTCGTGCGCGAGGGGTTCGAGGCCATCCTGATCGTCGCGGCCCTGATGGCCTTCCTCGCGAAGGCCGGCGCGGTCGAGCGCCGGCGCCACGTGGCGCAGGGCGCCTGGGCCGCTGTGGCCGCGAGCGTCGTCACCGCCGCCGTGGTCGAGCTGCTGTTCGAGATCACACCCGGCCAACGCGAAGCGCTCGAGGGCGTGACCATGCTGCTCGCCACCGCGGTGCTGTTCTACGTCAGCTACTGGCTGCTCTCGAAGATCGAAGTGGCGAAGTGGAACGCGTTCGTGAAGGGTCGGATGGAAGAGGCCTTGTCGAGCGGCTCGGGGTTCGCGCTCGCCTCGGTGGCGTTCCTCGCGGTGTATCGCGAGGGCTTCGAGACGATCCTGTTCTATAAGGCCCTGCTGACCTCGGCGGGATCGGCCGGCGGTGGCTCGGCGGCCGGGCCGGTGGCGGCGGGCATCCTCCTCGGCGCGGTGGCACTCGTGATCGTCTACGTCGCGGTCAGCCGCTTCGGGATGAAGGTGCCGCTCAAGCCGTTTTTCGCCGTGACGAGCACCATGCTCTACTACATGGCCTTCGTGTTCGCCGGGAAGGGGATCGCCGACCTCCAGGAATCGGGGATCCTGGCGACGAGCGTCGTCGTGTGGGCGCCACGCATCCCGGTGCTCGGCATCTACCCCACCGTCCAGTCCCTGTCGCTCCAGTTGCTCTTGATCGTCCTGCTGCTCGTGGCGGTCGTGTGGCTCCAGCGCAACCGGCTCAGTGGCGCCGAGCCAGATCGTCGGCGGCCGTCGTTCCCGTGAGCGCGCCCGGGACTGCCGGCGCGGCCTCGGGCTCGCGCAGCCGCGCGATCACCCACACGCCCGCGACCATCACGAGGACGCTCGTCACCTGCGCCAGCGTAAACGGCCCCAGCAGGCGGTCGTCTTTCGCGCGCACGAACTCCACCAGAAACCGCTCGGCGCCCGCCAGCACGAGGTAGACGCCGAACCGCCAGCCGACGGCGTGCGGGCGGTCGCGCAGGCGCCACAGCCACACGAACACCAGCAGCATAAGCGCCGTCTCGTAGATCTGCGTGGGGTGGACGGCGACCACCTCCGCGGGATCCGCCCCTGGGGGGAAGCGGACGTGCATTTGCGTCAGGTTCGCCACCGTGGTGGGCGGCAGACCGTCTGGGAACTTCATCGCCCAGGGGAGTGTGGTCGGGATACCGTAGTCGTCGTTCACGAGGAAGCAGCCGACGCGGCCGAGCCCGTAGCCCAAGGCGAGCGGGGCCGCGGTCAGCTCCATCGCCCAGCGCCCGGGCACGCGCCGCCACCAGCCGAGCCCCAAGACCGCGGCCACGCCCCCGAGAAACCCGCCGTACCACACGAACCCGCCGCGCCGAAACAGCGCGTCCCACTCGCCGGTGAGGAGCACGTACCAGATCTTCGCCCCGACGATCCCGCCGACCACTGCGGCAAAGACGACATCGGCGGCGTAGTCCTCGTTCAACCCGCGGCGCCGCAGATCCACCTGGATCGCCCAGCCCGCCATGAGGAATGCCACCATCATCATGAGGCCATAGCCGGTAATGGTGAGCGGGCCGAGCTGGAAGGTGAGCGGATAGATGGTCATGGGGATTGGGGATCGCGGATTGCGGATTGTGGAGTTTCCACGGTCTCGAGACCGGGCAGTGGAAGATCGGCGCGCGCGTCGAGGGTCCAATCGCTGCGCTCGCCCAGCGCCAGCCGATGCCAGCCCGCGCGGGCGATCATGGCGGCGTTGTCGGCGTTCAGGCGCGGGCTCGCGACCGCGACGCGCGCCAGCCCCGTCAGCCGCTGCGCCGCGAGCTCCACGAGCGTGCGGTTGCACGCCACCCCGCCGCCCAGCACCGCCGTGCGATACCCGCTGGCTCGGACCGCGCGCTCCAGTTTGGTCACCACCACGTCGAGGACCGCGTCTTGGAAGGCGCGCGCGAGATGCGGCCGGTCGCGTTGGAGATCGTCGCTCGCCCGCACGGCGCGCAGCACCGCGGTCTTCAGGCCGGAGAACGAGAACTCGTAGCCTTCGTCCCGCATCGGGCGGGGAAGCGAGAATCGCCGCGGATCGCCCTGGGCCGCCAGCCGCTCGATCGCGGGGCCGCCCGGATAGCCCAGCCCGAGGAGCGCCGCCACCTTGTCGAACGCCTCGCCGGCGGCATCGTCGCGGGTCGCGCCGAAGAGGCGGTACCGGCCCCAGGCGGGGACATCGAGCAACAGGGTGTGGCCGCCCGACACGAGCAACGCGACGAAGGGCGGCGCGAGCTCCGGATCCTCGAGGGCGGGCGCGAACAGGTGGCCCTCCATGTGATGGACGCCGATCAGCTCGCGGTCCCCTGCGTACGCCAGGGCTTTGGCGTACACCACTCCCACGAGCAGTGCGCCGACGAGGCCGGGCCCCTGCGTCACCGCCACCGCGTCCACCGCGCTCCAGGCGAGTCCGGCCTCGGCGAGCGCGCGGTCCACGACCGCGGGCAGGGCGGACAGGTGCGCCCGGCTCGCGAGCTCCGGCACTACCCCGCCGAACACCTTGTGCACGTCCTGCGACAGGATGACGAGGCCGGCGAGCTCGGGGCGCCGGCGCTCGCCGACGAGCACGGCGGCCGACGTCTCGTCGCAGGATGTCTCGATTCCCAGAACGACGTCAGCCACGTCCCGTCTTCCGCCTGAGAGACACGGAATCGGGTACGGCGCGGGCAACGAGGCCCGGCGGCCCGCTCACGGTGAGCCTGGCGTAGCCGCCCGGCCCCGCCTTCCCGACCAGGTGCGCCACGACGCGCACGCTGTCCCGCGTGAGCGTGTTGACCCGCGACGCCGGGCCGCGCACCGTCACCGACACTCGTTCGGGCGATAGGAGGAAGCCGGTGAAGCCCGACGCCGCCGTCGTTACCGGTACGCCGTCGATCGAGCGCTCGATGATCGCCGTCACTTCGCCCGCCATCCGCACCGCCTTGGGCGAGATCCGGACGACGCCCAAGGGCGCCGTGTCGATCGGCACGGTCTGGAAGAAGGGACCGCTCACACTGGAAATCACCGTCGGCAGCGTGGTCACCGAGTCTACCTTGGCCAGACTCTTCTCCGGTCCCACCAGGCGGGCCAGGCTGGGCGTGATGGACAGCCCGCGGAGTACGTAGCCCGACTCGGCTTCGACTTTCACGCGCGGCACGATCCGGACGTCCTTGCGCGACACGGAGTCGAGCAGGATCTCGACATCGCGCGGCCGGATATCGACGACCTGCACGTCGATCCCCTTGGGCAGCTCCACGTCGGCGGCCTGGAGCGGGATCCGCCACAGCGAGGCGGAGAACGTGTCCGGAATGACCTTGCGAATCACGCGGGGGAAGGAGCGCAGCTTGAGAATTTCGCTGCCCTTCCCGGCGATCACCACGGTCACGCCGGCGGTCTGCTGCCGGACTGTCCGGCCGGGCGGGATGCCGATCGCGAGTCGCATGGCGAAGCTCTGCGACAGGGGCTGCTGCGCCGCGACCGCCACGTACAACATGATGGCGAAGAACACGGCCGCCAGCTTGATCGGCCAGTTGCGAACGATCAGTTGCCCGAGGCTAGCGCGGACGGTCATCGATCAGCCGCCGGATCAGAATTTCGTTCACGGGACCGTCCCACTCCGACGCGCCGATCACTTTCTTGACGATCACCCCGTCGCGATTGATCACCCAGCTTTCGGGCACGCCGGTCGCCTGGTAGGCCGGCTTGATCGCCCCCGTCTGGTCGTGCAGAATGTCGAAGCTGAGCCCCAGCTCACGCGCGAATGCCATGACGACGGAATCGTCCTGCTCGTCGATGCTCACCGCCACCACCCGGAAGTCGCCACCCGCTCCGAGGCGGCGGTAGAGCCGCTCCATCGACGGCATCTCCACGCGGCAGGGCTGGCACCACGTCGCCCACACGTTGAGCAGCAATACCTTGCCGCGGTAGTCGGCGAGGGTGGTGGGGCGCCCGGTCCGCAGGTCTGTCGCGTGAAACCCGGGTGCTGCGGAGCCCACCCCCAGCAGATCGATCTGCGGCCGGATCTTGAGCGCGAGGGCCGTGCCGAACACCAGCGCCATCACGACGCCGATCGCGACCGTCCATTGCCGCGGTGCCGTCATACCGTCACCAGGCAGCGCCGCCGCAGGTCCCGGACTTCGCGGGCCGGGTCGCCGCTCGTGAAGATCGCGTTGCCCGCCACGAACGTGTCCGCCCCCGCCGCGTGGGCCGTCGCGATGGTATGAGAAGTGATCCCGCCGTCCACCTCGAGGAACGCGCGCGAGCCGTGCGCAGTGAGCAGGTCGCGTGCCCGGCGGATCTTGTCATTCGAGGCAGAAAGGTACGTTTGCCCGCCGAACCCGGGGTTCACGGTCATGATGAGCAGCAGGTCCAAGTCCGCGACGACTTCTTCCGCGAGCTGCAGCGGCGACCCGGGGTTCAGTGCGAGCCCGGCGAGCATGCCCTGACCGCGCGCCGCGGCGAGCAATCGCTGCACGTGTACCGTCGCCTCCGGGTGGAACGTGAAGACGGACGCGCCGGCGGCCGCGAACGACTCGAGATACCGGTCCGGCTCCACCACCATCAGGTGGACGTCGATCGGCTTGTCGGTGAGTCCGCGCAGCGCCGCGATCATGTTGGCCCCGAACGTGAGGTTCGGCACGAAACGCCCGTCCATCACGTCCACGTGCACCCAATCGGCGCCCCCCGCCAGCACCTGCTCCACCTGCTCGGCGAGCCGGCTCAGGTCCGCCGACAGCACGCTGGGCGCGATGCGAATTGCCCCCCCTCCCCCTCCCCCTCCCCCGTTGGTCATCAGGGGCTCCGGGCCACGACGATGTCCACCACCGTGCCGGGTGAGGCCAGGGTACCCGCCGCCGGCTTCTGTCCCACCACGGTCCCGGGGTTCGCGTCGCCCGTCCGACGCCGGGTCACCGTCCCCAGCTCGAGACCGTCCAGCTCGAGCCGCGTGCGGGCGTCCGCCTGCGACATGCCCAGCAGGTCGGGCACGGCGATCGTGGGGGCCCCGCGACTCACTACCACGGTCACCGGTGCCCCCGGACTGAGCACCGAGGTCGCGGCCGGGCGCGTGAGCATCACGATGCCCGGCGGCGCGGCCGCCTGCACCGACTCCACTTGGGCCACCGTCAGTCCCGCCGCCGCGATCAAGCGCCGCGCCAATTCGCTGTCCAGCCCCGCCACATCCGGTACCGGAATCTTGGGCGGACCCTCGCTCGACACCAGGGTCACCCGCAGTCCCGCCGGCGCGCTCACGCCGGGCGGAGGATCCTGCCACACGATCGTCCCCTGGGGTGCGGTAGGGTGAGGCTCGGTGCCGCCGTCCTGCACTTGAAGGCCGGCCTTCTTGAGCTGGTCCGACGCCTCCGGCAGCGACAGCCCCAAGACGCGGGGCACCACGCCGTGTCCGTGCAGGAGGGGCGCGGGGAACAAGACCAGGTACGCCGTCAGGTAGCCGCCGAGCAGCGCGCCGAGCAGCGCGAGACCCCAGCGGCGGGCGCCGAGGCTGTCGAGCGTCGGGAGGTTCCATTCCCGGACCGTCGGGATGTGCCGGCGGAACCGCATCACCGCACTCGGGCGAGTCGCGCCGCATACGCGCCGTCTATCCCGTGGCGCTGCGGGAGCGACTGAAAATCGCCGGCCGGCGTGAGCAGCGCGGCAGGAACCGCGTCCGCCGCCGACGCGCGGGCGAAGCGGGGATGGCGCGCCAGGAACTCGTTCACGATGTCGTTGTTCTCCTCCGGCTCGAGAGAGCACGTGGCGTAGACGAGCAATCCACCCGGGTGCACCAGCTCCGCGGCGGCGGCGAGCAGCGCCCGTTGACGCTCCGCGGCCCGCGCGAAGATCCGGGGCGTCACCCGCCAGCGGGCATCCGGGTGTCGGGCCATGGTGCCGGTGGCGGAGCAGGGCGCGTCCACGAGCACCGCCGCCAGCGCCGCCGACCGGAACGGGGCCGCCAGAAGATCGGCGACCGCGACCCGAATGGCCACTCCCGCCCGCCGCGCCGTCTCGACGAGCCGACCGACGCGCTCGCGCCGCGCGTCGCCGGCCAGCACGTGCGCCCCTGCGCGCTCCAGGGCGACGGCTTTGCCCCCGGGCGCGGCGCAGGCGTCGTACACGACCGTGCCGGGGGGGATCGCGGCGAAGCGGCAGACGAGGGCGTGCGCGGGGTCCTGTACGATAAACCCGCCTTCTGCGAATCCCGGCAACTGCGCGGGAGGCGGGAGGCGGGATGCGGGATGCGTCGCCCCCGTTACGACGACTACCCCCGCGCCGAAGGGTGCTTCTCGTACCCCGAAACCAGCCTCCGTGAGCCGGGCCGTGAGCGTCGCGGCATCCCAGCGAGCGGGCTGCAGAGTAAGCGGTGCGCGAGAGTCGTTCCAGGCTAGCAAACGCTCGGTTTCGGCGCGGCCAAATCGGCGCCGCCACCGCTCGATGAGCCACCGCGGATGCGTCTCTCCCGCATCCCGCATCCCGCATCCCGCATCCCGACTCAATTGCCGCAGCATCCGGTTTACGTAGCCCGCGGCCCGTTCGCCCGCGAGCTCCCGCGCCAACTCCACGCTCGTCGACACCGCGGCGTACGGCGGCACTCGTGCCAGCGCGCGTAGCTGATAGGCGCCGAGCCGGAGAACGTCGTGGAGGCGGGGGTCCGCGGTCGTGAGCGTGAGCATGCGGTCGAGCTGTGCGCGGCGCCGGAGCACGCCGGCCGCCAGCTCGTAGGCGAGGCGGCGGTCGCGCCCGATCAGGTTCGCGAGCGCCGCCTCGCGGGCGCCCTGGAGGGTGGCACCCGCGTGCACTGCGTGGAGCATCTGCAGTGCCGCGCGCCGGGCGGCCGTGGCGTCCTTAATCCAGCATCCCTTCCAGCGGCGAGGACGGCATCGCCACCTCGCGCTTGGGCATGCGGCCGGCGAGGTACGCCGTGCGACCGGCTTCGACGGCCAGACGCATGGCACGCGCCATGGCCACGGGATCCCGCGCCGCGGCGAGCGCGGTGTTCATCAGGATCCCATCGACGCCCTGCTCCATGGTGAGACAGGCGTCCGACGCGGTTCCGACGCCGGCGTCGACCACGACCGGCACCTTGAGCCGCCGCTTGATGGTGCGCACGCCGAACGGGTTGAGGAGACCGAGCCCGCTCCCGATCGGGGAAGCGAGCGGCATGACGGCGGCGCAGCCCGCGTCTTCGAGGCGCAGCGCGGTCACCAGGTCCTCGTTGGTGTAGGCGAGGACCTTGAAGCCCTCCGCGACCAACGTGCGCGCGGCGACGAGCAGGCCCTGAACATCCGGGAGGAGGGTCTCCTGGTCGCCGATCACCTCGAGCTTGATGAACTCGTTGAACCCTGCCTCGCGGGCGAGGCGCGCGTAGCGGATGGCATCCTCGGCGGTGTAGCATCCCGCCGTGTTGGCGAGCAGGAAGTACCGCTTCGCGTCGAGGTGATAGAGGACGCCCTCTTCCTTCGTGCGGTCCAGGTCCACGCGTCGGACCGCCACGGTGACGATCTCGGCGCCGGACGCGTCGATCGCCCGGGCCATGGTGTCGTTGTCCCGGTACTTCCCCGTGCCCACCATGAGGCGCGACTGGAACGAGCGCCCGCCGATCGTAAAAGGAATGTCCAGCATCAGCCCCCTCCGACGAAATGCACCAGCTCGATCGCATCCCCCGGTGCGACCGTCACCGCCCCGAGGGCGGGACGCCGCACGATGGTGCGGTTGTGCTCCACGACGACGGCGCGCGGGTCGAGCGCGAGCGACTCGAGCAGCTCGAGCAGCGTGGCGCCCCGCGCCACCGCGCGGGGCTCCCCGTTGACCGTGACATCGACCGTGTCGTTCATCCGTTCAGCTCCTCGAGCATCCGTCGCGCCGCGTCCGCGGGATCGGCCGCATGCCACAGCGCCGTGATCGCGGCGAAGCCGTGCATGGCGGCCACGGCCAGGAGCGCCGGGATCCGCTCCGGCGTCACCCCGCCGATCGCGATGACCGGCAACCCGACGGCGGCGATCTGCTTCAGCCGGGCTGAGCCGAGCGGCGCCCGGTCGGGATGCGTGGCGGTCGGAAATACCGGCCCTACCAAAAGATAGTCGGCGCCGCCCGCGTGCGCGGCCTCCGCCTCGCGCAGGTCGTGCACCGACTTGCCGATCCACCAGCGGGAGTTCAAGCGGCGCGCGTCCTCGGCCGTGAGGCTCCCCTGTCCCAGCTGGACGCCCGCCGCGCCCACGGCGAGCGCCACATCGAGGCGGTCGTTGACAAAGAGGCGCCCAGGCGCGTAGGCGGCGAGGCGGCTGGCCAACTCGAAGTGCTCCAAGCCGGAGAGCGCGCGCCCGCGCGCGTGGAAGGCGAGGTGCTCGCCCCCCCCGGCCGCCAGCTGCTGCGCCACCGTGCTCAGGTCAGGCCGGCGGGCGATCCGCTCGTCGGTGATGGCGTGCAGCCGCGGCAGGGCCGGGAGCGACTTCACCCGAAGCGCTGGCCAGCCTGGGCGCCGCGCCCGCGCACCCAGTCCGCGGCGGGCATGCGCGACTTCCCGGCGGGCAGGACTTCGGCCACCTGCACGGCCCCCTGTCCGGTGGTAATCCGTAACCCGTCATCCGTCGTGCGCACTTCCCCGGGGGCCCCGCTATCCTCCACGACGCGAGCGCTGAACAGCTTGACTTCGCGGCCGTCGAGCTCGGTCCAGGCGCCGGGTGAGGGGTCGAGGGCGCGGATCAGCCGCGCGACCCGCGCCGCAGGATCGGTCCACCGGATGTGCGTCGTATCGCGCGTGAGCTTGGGCGCGTAGCTCGCGCGCGCATGCTCCTGGGGGTGGGGCTCGAGGCCATTGGTCTCGAACAGCGCCAGCGCTTCGACGAGCGCCTGGGCGCCCATCTCGGACAGATGCTCCGACAGCTCGCCGCCCGTCACGTCGGGGTCGACGTCGTGCGGGATCTGCAGCAGGATCGGACCCGAGTCGAGGCCCTCGTCCATCTGCATGATCGTGACGCCCGTCTGCGTGAGGCCGTTCAGGATCGCCCATTCCACCGGCGCGGCGCCCCGCAGCTCGGGGAGGAGCGACGGGTGGAGGTTGATCATGCCGCGACGGGGGAGCGCGAGCAGGTCGGGCTTGAGAATGTGCCCGTACGCGACCACGACGCCCACGTCCGGCGCGAGCGCACGCAGGCGCTCGAGAAATGCGGGATCGCTGGGCCGCTCGGGCTGCAGCACCGGGACGTCTTCCGCTTCGGCCGCCGTCTTCACGGGCGGCGGAACCGCGGTCGAGCGGGAGCGGCCCTGGGGCTTGTCCGGCTGCGTGATCACGGCGACCACGTCGAACCCTTCTCCGAGCAGCGCTTCGAGGGAGGGGACGGCGAACTCGGGCGTCCCGAAGAAGACGACGCGCACCTAGAGTTCGCCCGCCGGCTCCGGCGTCACGTCCTTCAGGTATCCGGACTGTCCCTTGCGGGCCTTTTTCCACTTGGCGAGGAGCAGTCCCCGTTTCACGGCGCTCAGATGGTCGAGGAAGAGGACGCCATCCAGGTGATCGATCTCGTGTTGCGCCGCCCGCGCCTTGAAACCGGACAGCTCGACCTTGTAGAGGCGGCCGTCGCGATCGAGCGCCTCGAGGGTCACGCCGAGGTGACGCTCCACCTCGCCGTAGATATCGGGGATCGAGAGACAGCCTTCTTCGGCGGCTTCCATGACGTCGCTCGCCTGAACGATGCGTGGATTGATGAGCACCAACGGTGGCGGGGCGTCCTCGCCCACATCGACGACGGCCACGCGGCGGGCGACGCCGACCTGATTCGCCGCGAGCCCAACCCCTTTGGCGGCCTGCATCGTCTCGAACAAATCGTCCACCAGCCGGCGCACGGCGTCGTCCACCGTGGCGACCGGGGTGGCGCGCTGTCGCAGGATGGGCGAGCCGAGCAGGTGGAGCTGGCGGATGGTCACTGCGGTTTGGCGACCTCCACCGAGCGATTGAGGATGTTCGCGATGTTGGCGCGCTGAACGATCAAGCGCGACTCGGCGCTCTTCACCGTGACTTCGTCGTCCTTCAGGTGCACGACCTCGCCGATGATGCCGCCCGACGTGACGATGCGGTCGCCGCGTTGCAGCGACGCCAGGAGCTGGCGGTGCTTCTCCTGCTGCCGGCGTTGCGGGCGGATCAGCATGAAGTAGAAGATCGCGATCAGGGCGCCGATCTGGATCAGGAAGATGGGCAGGCCGGCGCCGGCGTTCTGGCCGGAGGGCGCGAACAGCAGGGTGAACAGTTCGTGCGCGGTCATGCGGATCCCGAGTGCAGGTAACGGCGGCGCCACTCCCCGGCCCACGGGCCGAAGGCGTTCCGCCGGATCGCGGCCCGCATCTCGCCCGCGAGCCGGATCAGGTAACGAACGTTGTGCAACGACAACAGCCGCAGCCCCAGCAGCTCCTCGGCCATGAACAGGTGGCGGAGATAGCCGCGCGAGAACGTGGTGCAGGTCTCGCAGTCACAGGTCGCGTCGAGCGGCCGCGGATCGTCCCGGTGCTCGGCGTTGCGCATGTTGACGGGCCCGTCGGGCGTGAAGGCCGAGCCGTTCCGGCCATTGCGCGTCGGCGCGACGCAATCGAACAGGTCAACCCCACGCTCCACCGCCGCCACCAGATCCTCCGGAAACCCCACGCCCATAAGATAACGCGGGAGGGTGGGCAGCTTCGGCTCGAGCCGCTCGAGCATGTCGTACATCACCGCCTTGGCCTCGCCCACGGACAGGCCGCCGATCGCGAGGCCGGTCCAGGGGCGCATGTCGCAGATCCGGCGCAGCCCTTCCTCGCGAAGCGCGAGGTGGGTCCCGCCCTGGAGGATGGGCCACAATGTCTGGTTGCCCGACGCTACGACGCTACGTTGTACGTGGTCGTCGGGCGCGCTCCTATGACGTAGCGTCGTAGCGTCGTATGACGCCTTAAGCTCCGCATGCCTCCTGGCGCACCGTTCCAGCCATCTCAGCGTCCGCTCGAGGGCGTCCCGTGCAGTCGCCACATCCGCCCCCCCCGGCACCACGTGATCGAACGCCATCGCGATGTCGGCGCCGAGAACCCACTGGATCTCCGCGGCGCGCTCGGGGGTGAGCGTGCGTCGACTGCCGTCCACGTGGCTCTGGAACTCGACGCCGCCTTCGTCCACGCGACGAAAGCCTTCGAGCGAGAACACCTGAAAGCCCCCCGAATCGGTGAGCAGCGGGCGGTCCCAGGCCATGAACCGGTGCAGGGCCCCGAGCTTCTCCACCACCCGCTCGCCGGGCCGCACATGCAGGTGATACGTGTTCGCGAGCACCAGGGTCGCGCCTACGCTGCGGAGATCGTTGGGCGACAGGGCGCGCACCGTCCCCTGCGTGCCGACCGGCATGAACACCGGTGTCTCGACCGTACCGTGGGGAAGGGTGAGGGTGCCGGCGCGGGCCGCACCGGACGTCGCTTCGATGGTGAATTCGAACACGGTGCCTAATGCGGAATGCGGAATGTGGAATGGGGAATCGAAGTTCGCCCATCCATTCCGCATTCCGAATTCCGCATTCCGCATTCAGATGATCGCCATCGCATCGCCGTAGCTGTAGAACCGATACCGTTGCCCAATGGCTTCCCCATAGGCTCGCATGACCCGCTCATAGCCCCCGAACGCGCACACCAACATTAGCAGCGTGGAGCGCGGCAGGTGAAAGTTCGTGAGCAGCCGGTCCACGGTCCGGAAGGTGTATGGAGGATAAATGAAGAGGCTCGTGTCACCCGCCCCCGGTCGGATGGTGCCGTCGGGCGCCGCCACGGTCTCGAGCGTCCGGACCACGGTGGTCCCGACCGCCCACACGCGCCCACCGGCCTCCCGTCTCCGGTTGATCAGCGCCGCCGTCTCGTCGCTCACGCGGTACGACTCCGCGTGCATCCGATGGTCCGCGAGGTCAGCCACTTCCACCGGCTTGAACGTGCCGGGGCCGATCTGCAGGTCGAGCGTGGCGAGCGCCGTGCCCCGGCGCTTGACGCGCTCCAGCAGCTCCGGCGTGAAGTGCAGCCCCGCGGTCGGCGCGGCGACGCTGCCGTCGTGCTCGGCGTACACCGTTTGGTAGCGTTCGCGGTCTTCGGGTCGAGGGAGGCGCCGTATGTAGGGCGGGAGCGGCACCGTACCATACTTGGCGAGCGTGGCCGCTGCATCGAGCCGGCCGACGAACTTCACGCGCCGGAGCCCACCGCCCAGCACCTCGACGATCTCCACCGCACTGTCGTCGCCGAAGGTCACGCGCCGTCCCGGCTTGAGCTTGCCGCCCGGATGCCCCATCGCGAGCCAGGTTCCGTCGGGCAGCTCGCGGACGAGCAGCAGCTCCGCCTTGCCGCCTGATCCGCGCATCCCGCTTCCCGCATCCCGCATCCCGTGTAATCTCGCCGGAATTACCCGTGAGACGTTCAGGACCAGCACGTCCTCCGGCGCCACCAGCTCCACGAAATCGGGGAAGCGCATGTGCCGGATACCGCCGGTCGACCGGTCCACCACCAACAGCCGGCTCGCGGCGCGGTCGGGGAGGGGATCCTGGGCGATGAGCGAGGGGGGGAGATCGTAGTCGAAGTCTGAGGTGTGGTGCATGAGAATGCGGAATGTGGAATGCGGATTGCGGAACGGAAGGGCAGGCGTCGATTCCGCATTCCGCACTCCGCATTCCGCATTTGTCAGCCGTCAAACATCGTCGGCTGTTCGGCGCTCCGGGGGGGCGTGAAGCCGAAATGTCGGTATGCGGATCCCGTGGCGCACCGGCCGCGCGGCGTGCGGGCGAGGAAGCCCTGCTGCATCAGGAACGGCTCGTACACCTCTTCGAGTGTGCCTGGGTCCTCGCCCACCGCTGCGGCGATGGTCGTGAGTCCCACCGGCCCGCCCTCGAACTGCTCGATGATGGTTTTCAGGATCCGGCCGTCCATGTCGTCGAGCCCGAACTCGTCCACGTCGAGCCGTTTCAACGCTTCCGCGGCGACCTGGGCGGTGATCTTGCCCCCCGCGCGCACCTGCGCGTAGTCGCGCACCCGCTTCAGGAGCCGGTTGGCGACCCGGGGCGTGCCCCGGCTGCGGCGGGCGATCTCGGCGATGCCTGCCGCATCGGTCGGGACGTCGAGGATGCCGGCCGAGCGACTGATGATCTGGGCGAGGTCGTCGGGTGGATAGTAGGCGAGCCGCTCCACCAGGCCGAAGCGCGCGCGCATGGGCGGCGTCAGGAGGCCGAACCGGGTCGTGGCGCCGATCAGCGTGAACCGCTCCAGCGCCATGGGAATCGTCTGCGCGTGCGGACCCTCGGCGATCCTCACGTCTACGCGGTAGTCCTCCATCGCCGGGTACAGGAACTCCTCGAGCACCGGCCGCAACCGGTGTACTTCGTCGATGAACAGGATGTCGCCCGCGCCGAGCGAAGTGAGCAGGCCGACCAGGTCGCCGGGGCGCTCGAGCACCGGGCCCGACGTCGTGCGGATGTTGACGCCCAGCTCTTTCGCCATGAGGAGGGCGAGGGTCGTCTTCCCCAGCCCGGGCGGGCCGAAGAACAGCGTATGGTCGAGCGGCTCGCGCCGCTGCTTCGCCGCGTCGATCGCGATCTGCAGTGATTCCTTCACCTTCGCCTGGCCGACGAACTCGTCCAGCCGGGACGGGCGGAGGGCGGCATCGGTCAGCCGCTCGTCGGGCAGGGCGTCGGGAGTGGTAACCTGGGTGCGGGAGTGGGTGGTCACGGCGCCCCCGTCGTGCGCGAGTGAACTCGCGGCTCGGCAGTGCCCGTAAACGGGCGCTTCGTATCGGGCCTCACGACGGTTTACCGGCACTGCCGAGTCGCGGCTTCAGCCGCGGAGGGACGCGGACGCAGGCCCTCACGCCGCTTTGCCCTTCCCCAGCGGCCGCGCCCGCCACCGGACCGGCCGCGCGTCCCGCTCGAGTGCGTGGCGGGTATGGCAGGTGACGCACTCGTCCGTCGCCCGGGTCGCGGTGTCGGGCACCAGGGTACGGTTAGTCGAGCCGCAGCGCGTACAGATCCATTCAGCCGTTGTGGCCATGGTTATCCGTGGGTGAGAAGTTGGAGCGCCCGGCGCACCAGCGTCTCCGTGTCCCCGCCGCCGTCTGCGGCGAGCGCCTGGCGCAGCGCGCCGTCCGCCTCGGCGGTCGCGTACCCGAGCCGCTCGAGGGCGTGCAGCGCCGCCTCGGCGGCTCCTCGCGCCCCGCCCCCACTGGTCGGACCCGCGCCCGCCTCGGCAAGCTCCTCAAACTCGCCGAGCTTGTCCGCCAGTTCAAGCGCCAGCCGCTCCGCCGTCTTCTTTCCGATGCCCGACACCGATGCCAGCAACGCGATGTTCCGCTCCTTCACTGCCCGCGCACCGCGCTCGACTCCCAGGGCCGACATCAGGGCGATCGCGATCTTCGGCCCCACACCGCTCACGCCGATCAGCCGCTGGAAGAAGCGTCGCCCGGCTTCGTCGTGAAAACCGTATAGCGACCAACCATCCTCCCGCACGACGAGCTCGGTCGCGAGGCTCACTGCCTCGCCTACCGCGGGCAGTCGCTCCATCACCCCCAACGGGACGACGATCTCGTAGCCCACCCCGCCCGGGGTCTCGATCATCACGCGATCGGCCTGCTTCGCGGCGAGCCGGCCCGAGACCTGCGCGATCACGACCGGAGGATGTGCGTGAGCGCCACGGCGACGCCGTCCGCGGCGTCCGCGGGTTTGGGCGCGTCCTTGAGCCGCAGCAGCCGGGCGACCACGCGGCCCACCTGCGCTTTGGGGGCGCCGCCCGCGCCGACGACCGTCTTCTTGATGGTCGCCGGAGCATACTCGGCGATCGCGAGTCCTGCCTGCTCGGCAGCGAGGAGCACGACCCCGCGCGCGTGACCGAGGACGAGCGTGGTGTGCACATTCTTATGGTAGAAGGCGTTCTCCAGGGCGAGGATGCCGGGGTGATGCCGCGTGATCAGCTCGGTGATGTACTGGTGCAGCGCGCACAGGCGTTGGGGCAAAGGGCTCCGGCCGGCCAATCGGATCACGCCGCACTCGACCAGCCGCCCCATTCCGGAGGCGCCGTTCCCGGTTTCGATCACTCCGTAGCCGGTGACCGACGTCCCGGGGTCGACGCCCAGCACCCTCACGCTATGCCGTCGCCGCCGCCAGGGCCTCGGCGTCGATGTCGAAGTTCGAGGAGACCTTCGCGACGTCGTCCATCTCTTCCAGCGCTTCGATCAGGGCGAGCAGGTGCTTCGCGTCCTTCCCGTCCACTTTCACGGTGCTCTTGGGGACCAGGGCGATCTCCGCCGACTGGACCGCGATCTTCCTGGTCTTGAGCCGCTCGCTGATCTGATGCAGCTGGCCCGCGGGTCCCGTGATCAGAAAGACGTCGCCGTCGCGCACCATGTCGTCCGCTCCGGCATCGAGCGCCGCCTCCATGACCGCGTCCTCGTCGGCGCGGGTGGCATCCACCGTGATCTGGGCCTTGCGATCGAACATCCACGCCACGGAGTTCGCGGCGCCGAGGTTGCCGCCAAAGCGCTGGAAGACGTGGCGAATCTCGGCGACGGTGCGGTTCGGGTTGTCGGTCGTGGCCTCGATGAGGAGGGCCGCACCGCCGGGCCCGTAGGCCTCGTAGGTCACTTCTTCGTACGTCACGCCCTCGAGCTCGCCCGTTCCCTTCTTGACGGCGCGCTCGATGTTGTCGAGCGGCATGTTCTCGGCCTTGGCGGCGTCGATCGCGGTCCGGAGCCGGGCGTTGCCTCCGGGGTCGCCGCCGCCCTGTTTGGCGGCGATCGTAATCTCGCGGATCAGCTTGGTGAACAGCGCGCCGCGGCGTGCGTCGGTGACGGCCTTCTTCCGCTTGATCTGCTTCCACTTGCTGTGGCCGGCCATGGCTCTAACCTACAACGTTCAACGATCGGGGTCGAGCATATCCTCGAACCGCATCCAGCGCCCGTAGAAGTACAGATCCACGAACCCGGTTGGTCCGTTGCGGTTCTTCAGGACGATCAGCTCGGTCGCCCCGTCCACGCCGTGGCCTGGGTTGTACATCTCCTCCCGATAGATCCCGAGCACCACGTCGGCGTGCTGCTTGATCGCGCCCAGGTGCCCGAAGTCGTCGAGCGCGGGTCTCGCGTTCGGGCGCTTGGCGTCGAAGCGCGGCAGCTGCGACACGACGACGAGGGCCACCCGGCGCTCGAGTGCCAGCGCCTTGAGGCGCTGCAACACCAAGGCCAGGTCCTCGTCCTGCGTCGAGCGTGCCACGCCCCGCGGCGACGGGACGAGCTGGAGGTAATCCACCACTACGAGCCCGAGCTCCCGCAGCGAATCGAGCCGCTCGGCCGCCGTCTCGAAGTCTCGGGCCGCGAGCGGCAAGGCGGTGAGGGGGAGGTCGCGCAGCCGCACCGCGGCCCCACCGATGCCGGCGCGCGTCTGATCGTTGAGCTTCGCGCTCCGCAGCTCGTCCACGGTCGCGCGCCCTTCGATGGCCAGCGCGCGCTCCATCAGGCGCTCTTCGTCCATCTCGCCGGAGAAGAGGGCAACGCCCATCCCCTGCTGCGCCGTGCGCACCGCCAGCCCGAGCGCGAGCGCGGACTTACCAGACCCGATGTCGCCGCCCAGCACCACGAGGTCGCGGCGGCGCAGGCCACCACCCAGGATGCGGTCGATCGAGGGGAACCCGGTCGGCACGGTATCGCCCGGCACGTCGCCCGGACGCTGCTGGTCCACGCGGTCGACCAGCGATTCGAGCGAGGGGCGGCGCTCAACCTTCCGTGGCGGCATGGCTTATAAATGTAGGCGTGCGGTTCGTGCGGCAACCGTAACCGCGTCCCCCGCCTCGGGACCGAGGACCTCGCGCGCCGGCGCGACCAGCTGGGACAGCACCAGCGCCGCGGCGGCGGGTGTGGCGGGCTCGAGGTGGTGACGCGCGGCGGCGAGGGCGCGCTTCAGGGGGCCGGGGAGGGCGAGGCTCGCGAGCCGCGCGTCGAGCGCCTGGAGGCGA
>Ga0209761_1000385_pt1 | contig 26515 bp, 14 predicted proteins | sample GraSoi013_1_40cm_4_FD_185818 | JGI IMG/M metagenome (GOLD analysis project Ga0209761, IMG submission 185818) | Grasslands soil microbial communities from the Angelo Coastal Reserve, California, USA - Sample 09_25_2013_1_40cm (SPAdes) (version 2) | ecosystem: Environmental > Terrestrial > Soil >... | reverse complement strand
CCGTCAATATAGAAGGAAGAGCCTAGCCAGTCAAGTAAATTAGGAAGCAGCCACCCTAGCCAAGGACGTACTATTGATATTCGGACGACGAATCCTCGCGGTTATGATCGTAGCTATATCGGCTGTTGGCCTCGTTGCATATGCCTACAGCTTAGCCCTTCAAAACAATCCTGCAAGCTCCAACCCCTGTGCGCCCCCAAGCACATCCTCGAACACGTATGGAGCCAATTTCCAAGGGACTGAATACTGGGCTCAGAATGTGACGTTCACTGATGTCAACCAGCAGATTACACTTGTCGGAGTACAATTCGTGACCGCGTCGTTCTCCGACCCATCGGTCTCCCATCTCGAGAATGGACAATGCGTCTCAATTAACGGCCCAACCATACAAGCCTCCATCTCGGTCAAGATAACATTCAACAGTGGATCCTCGGAAATCCTGAGCTTAACCTATAAGGGAGGATCACAAAGCGAACAATACATCCTTAGCACCCATCTCTCTCCGAGAGCCGGTCTCCTCTGGCAAGCTGGCAAATCCTATCTCATCCTCCTAGTCAGCAAGAGCTAGGCTATACCAGGCAGAACAATCATAGATTGCTTGACCAAATTGCGGAGGCGAAACTGTTCGGTCCAGAAATAGAGAGGCTTGATTGATCTACTTTCGGATCTTCTTCCCGCTTACACCAGTAGTTGATGAGCCATCTCGTCTCTGAGCCCTGTGCCTACGTAAGTAGAGCACGCCCACGATAGCCGCGACGCCCACCACCAGACCAGTTGCTTCTAGAATGGTGGCTAGTGACGTCGATGAGCCCTTCGCGGAGACAACAATGTTAACCCTAGCCAGTTCCGCGGTCCCAGACGAGTCCTGCACAAAGGCTTGGGCCGTGTAATTGCCTGGTTGACTGTAGACGTGAGTTGGGCTACTGGAATTCTGAACTGCGGAGGCGTCGCCAAAGTTCCACGCGTAAACGAACGGCTTCAGAGTCCCGACGACTTCCACTTGGAAGGACACTGTCAACGGTGCGGTCCCTGAGAGCGGAGATGCGATAATGCCAGCAATGGCCAATCGGATCGGGCCGAATGGGCTCATTAACGGGTATGAGTCGACTCCGTCTGCCGGAAGGTTAGTGTTCCCGATCCCGTCACTGTTTGTGTCCGTTCCAGTGTAGTTGTCCCAGTAGTTCCCGCCTCTTGGTCCGCCAAGGCTCCGATTGTCCCAGATGTCCGAGGATCCGTCGCCGGGGAACACATGGTTGACATGCCTGAAACATGACGGTTGTATACTCGAGGGGCAGAAGAAATTATTGTGATAGTAGGTGTTTAGGGTCGTATTCTGAAGGTTCACCCCGATATGATTAAACTGAAAAGTATTCTCAAGCAACGTGTTGTCGGACGGATGAGCCAATATGAAAACTCCCGCAACACTCGTTCCCCTCACCAAGTTCCTAGTGACATTGTTGAAACTTGTCATCGAACCCGTTAGTTCGACCCCCTCCTCTCCATTGCCAAACGTGTTTTGAAATACCAAATTATCCATACTGTCAACAATCTCTACACCAACGAGGTTGTTGCTCACCATTCTATTGTTGCTGATCCGGTTGTGGGCCGAGCGCGTAATGTTCAAGGCGTAAAGATTGTGCGTAAAAGTGTTACCGTCGACTATCGTATTGTTCGAGAGGTAAAGGTCAACTCCAGCTCCCAACGGCCGGCCAGACCCGATGTCAGAGCTGATTATGCTCTCGTTGATGCTCACAAAGTTCGCCTTCCTAACCTGGACCGCTTGACTATCAGGGCCAGCGTCCGTAATGGTAAACCCAGTAATCGTAACGCGTGTTGCTGTAATTGTTACAACAGTCCCTCCAGCATCTCCATCCAAGACCGTCGTCGTATTCGCTTCACCAACAAGATGAACAAGCTTGTCCACGATGAACCTTTCATGGTAAATGCCTGGCGAGACGAATATCGTATCATTCGCATTAGCCGTGCTCACGGCCTGTTGGATCGTGTTGCAGTTGAACGGAACGTAAACGCGTCCCATGTTGCTCGTGCATGCAGCGTGAACATTCGCAGGGATAATTAGCACGAATCCTCCGCCAATGATCAACGCAAGAAGCAGAGGAATTGAAAGACGCAAGCTGACCGCGAAGATAGAGAGCTTACTTAGCTTTAGGCGTTTATCCAGACTCCACTAGGCAACGACTAAATTAGGGCTAAGGACGAGCCTACGAGAGGAATGTGGCAAGTGCCAAGCGACATAGAGAGAGATCAACAATCACCAACCCCAAGCAAGAACCAACTTCCAAAGGAGAGAAACATGAGATTTTCATTCTAGCTAAGAATATTTCGGCGATAATTACAAGAAATGGTTCCAATTTGGTATCTCGCCGCATCCTTTTTATTAGGAGAACGAAACTAGCCACTCACTGACTGAATACGCATATGGAGCTTGGTAGAGAAAGAGGTAAGAGCTGGATTTTCTAAAGCCGGTGCGCATGGCGTTGGTTGATACAAAAATAATCACAAGTGCATTCATCATCATACTCATGATTGTCATTGTCTCACCGGGACTAGTCCGTCCCGCAATCGCAGCGCCAGTTTGGACGGTTGATCTTGACGCTCACAATACCAGTGCTACTGACGTTCTAGTGCAACAAAGCTACAGGCCGAATTCGACGTTCAGTGTCGGAGCGATAGTGAACGCCAGCGCGATCAACCCGATAAGTAATATTGCAGGGTGGCAATTCGGTATCAACTACAACTCGACTCTCGTCGTCCCCCAAGCCGACCCTGATCCGTTATCGTCTTATCCCGATGGCAGCGGCAGCATGATAACGCTTGGTGCTCAAGGTACGTTTGGAACCTACAACTGGGCCAACGCAGTAGCCGGCGGGCAGGCGTTCTCACAATTCCACATTCCCCCCGGCGGCGGCACGATCTTCGTATTCTTCGCCTTCTTCCCGCCCGTAACTCCCGTCACTCTCAGGGCCAAGACATTATTGGGCAGTGTCACATTCGAACTGTTGAATAAGACCATCACGCCCCAGGCCTTCACGGTGAGCGATGTTTTGTTCGGTGACCCGAATGCTCAGCCGATCCCTGGAGTGATAGCGGGGAACAACGTCACTGAGACGATCCTGAACGATCCCCCCCACGCTCGTTTCACGCTGACGCACATATCCGGTTACTCGTTTACCACCGATGGCATAGCGAGCAGCGACAGTGACGGCACCATAGCAGACCCAGGAGGTTACTATTGGGACTGGGGAGACGGGACACAGAATCTCACCGCATCTTCACTCATACTAGTGCATGACTACAAGGTGACATGTAATCCGGCATGTCCCAACGGCGCCACCCTTCCAGGCGTATTCATGGTAACACTCAGAGTTGTAGACGACAAAGGAGCGACTGGCAGTGCTCGGGACGGTCAGGGAGGGGCGATAGTCAATGCCCAACCTAGTCACAGAATACAATCAATCCTCGTCGATAACCCACCTGGGGGCACGATAGCTTATGCGCAGACCGGTCCCACGCCTAACGCGAACGTCGACTTCACCTCCAATCCGACCGACCCCGACGGAACAGTCGCCAGCACCATATGGAATTTCGGCGATGGCTCACCTAGGATAAGTGGAAACACAACCGCGATATCACACACATACGCGACGGTCGGAAACTACATAGTAACTCTAACGCTGACCGACAACTTAGGAGCTGCAGCAAACGTTACCCAGACAGCGCAAGTTCTGGCCCCGCGGCCTCCAAGCGTAATCGTAACAGCACCTACGACTGGTAATGCCGGCACTAGCATTTCAATCACCGTCAACGCTTCCTCGCCAAATCCATGGAGTTCGGTGACGACACTCAAGATAGAATGGGGAGACGGAAAAATTGACACTGTCACCGGAGCCTCTGGAACTCCATCACACTCATACTCTCAAGCCGGAACCTATACGGTGACAGTGACCGCGACGGACAATAGCGGCAACACGACAATGAAGCAATCGACAATAATCGTCTCGCCTGCTCCGGGACTGTCGACCAGCCTACTCCTCGCACTGGTGGCTATTCCAATAGTCGCTATAGCCGCCTTCGCCATCATCCTACTACAACGCAGAAAGCGAGGGGCAACCCCGGTCAAGCCAAACAACCCGTGACAGAAACAGCCAGGAACTCGAAATGGAGGGTTCTCAGGATATCCGTATGCATACAGGGCACATTCCTGGTTTCTGAAACTGGAAAACTCTTTAACCCGTTTGAGGACACACGTCAAATGTTACAATCCTAGAGTAGGAGGAAGCTCTTCCATCACGAGACCCATCACAATCCCACTGATAATACTAATTTTACTCGGCGCGATAATTCCAGCTCTAATTATTTCCGGTCAAGGAACAACTTGGAGCACATGCCCTCCCTCCTCCACCCCGCCGCCCTGTACTGTGACGAACGACCCTTCTATAGCACACTACAACCCCACTGTAGCCCAGGACCAGAAAGGGAACGTCTTCCTATTCTGGGACCAGAACCCAGGAATATACTATTCACTCACAAGCACTGGAAACATTGCGAGCAACATATGGCCAAGTCCGACCTTATACACTAGAGGAACAAACTACGACGTACAGGCCGCACCGGTTGCCCTGAAGAACGGCACGCTCATCTTATTCTTCTCAAGTCGTAGAGCAGACAATTACGATATTTACTACTCCCGATACAACCCAGGGATCGGATGGTCTGCGGAGACTAGGTTGACCACAAGCCCGGCCTCCGACCAGAAGCCGAGTGGAATGCAGGACAGTAGCGGCAAAATATGGGCATCATGGACCCGAAGCGAAACAAGCGATACCAAGATAGAATTCGTCGACACCAACGGAAACGGGGTTTGGGACCCTGGCGAGTCGATAGCATACGATTCGAACGGGAATGGCGTTTATGATACCGGAGAACCGGCTATCGCCGGCACCGCTCCTGTTCCTGGGACATCTCTAAAATTCGACGCAAGAATTGGATTCGTCGATTCTAACGGTAACAGTGTTTGGGACTCCGGCGAATTCGTCGTCTATGACCCATACGTAGATGCAGCTTACAGTTCAAAATTGATGTACATCGACTCAAACAATAACAACGTCTGGGACAAAGGCGAGACAATAGCTTACGATGCCGATGCCGACGGGGCTTATGCATTGCATACAGGGGTCAGCAAGTGCTCTGGAGTTCTCCCGCCTTCACTAGATTGTGTGATCATAGGTTCTGTGCCAATGATGAATATGACCGAGATGAAGGTCGATCTACACATCAAGTTTCTAGACCTGAACGGTGACAGTCTCTGGGAGCCAGGAAAGACGCTGGTTTACGACACGAACAACAACGGCGTCTACGACGCTAACGAACCTGCGATAGCTGCTCTGGCAGGCGATTCGAAGATTAAGTTTATCGGTTCAGGAACAACGTGGACAACTGGCAACACCGTCGCCTACGACTCGAACAATAATGGGATCTACGATGGGAAGATCAGGTTCGTCGACGACAGTTTCACAGGACACTGGGTTCCAGGAGACACTGTCGTCTACCATAACAATCTTAACACGAATGTTTACGATCTCACGGATACCGTAATCTACGAGAGCACTCCCGAAGGCGACCTAGGCAAGCCTTTGAAGAACGACCCTGGCCTTCGTTTCATCAATTCTACAGGAAGTGCCAACTGGGTGCCCGGCGAGGCAGTAGTTTACGATTCAAACCAAAACAGTATCTACGATGGACACCTAATGTTCGTCAAGAGTGGAACAAACACTACCTGGGTTCCAGGCGAGGCGGTTGTCAACGATGCCGATGGCGACGGTACATACATGGTTGGAAGATACGTGTCTATCAATGATACGATCGTAGTAGGGACAGTAGCAAACAATACTGCCTTGACACCGGACCCAAAGGTCAAGTTCTACGACACCAACGACAATACTGTGTGGGACCCTGGAGAACCAGTCCTGTACGACACAAACAACAATAATCTGTACGACGCCGAGATTACCATCGCAGCCCCTGTACCAACGCCGGGCGCCAAGCTCAAGACCGACCCGAAGCTCACGTATGTTCAAACGGGTACTAACACTACCTGGGTTCGAGGCGAGACTGTCATCTACGACACTTCAGGCACAGGCAGGTATGTTGCCGGAAGATACTTCAACGACACGATAGTTGCTGGTGTAGCCCCTCAGAATAACACCGCCCTGCACTTCGACCCGATCATCAAGTATGTGAACGCGACAACAGGCCCTTCAGAGACCTGGGGAGTTGGAAAGAGCGTCGTCTACGACTCCAACAATAATAACCTGTACAATGCAGAGTTCGTGATCGCTGGCCAAGCACCCCTGCCAAACTCGGGAGTAGCCACTGGTTTGGGCGAGCAGTTGATCGTATCGGGCTCACCTCTAGTCGGTAGCACTTTGAAGGTCGATCCCAAGATCAAATATTACAGGACGGGCACAAATACCACATGGGTACCCGGCGAAACAGTAGTCTACGATTCTAATGGAAACGGAGTCTACGACACAGGTGAACCCGTCGTCATCGGTACTCCGCCCCCACAAGGGACAGCAATGACAGTTGACTCGAAGGTAAAGTACTTCGACTCCAATGGAAACGGGGTCTGGGATTCAGCGGAGACGATCGTATACGACGAGAACAACAACGGAATATACGATTTTGGAGAGTACACTGTTCGCGGGATTATCCCGCAATCGGGTACTAGCCTGGCCTACAATATCGGAGAGCCTTGGATAGCTGGGACTGCACCAATCCCTGGAACCATTCCGAAGCCGGATCCGACGATAAAGTTCGTGGACCTGAACGGTAGTCTAGCATGGGATCCTGGAGAACCGGTGGAATACGACAGCAACAACAACGGAATATTTGACACAGGCGATATTATCATCGCAGGGAATCCGGTCCCAGCCGTCGGGGCACCCATGAAAAGCGATGAGTTGACCCTTGCAGGCACAATGGTTGCATCCGGGACCAAGCCTATTTCGTCTGATCCAAAGCTGAAATTCGTCAGAACCGGAACTAACACTACATGGGTCCGTGGAGAAACAGTCGTTTATGACACTGCCGGCACAGGAAATTATGTTGCGGGGAAATACTTTAACGACACAATAGTCGCAGGTGCTGCTCCCACGAACGGTACAGCCTTGCAGATTGACACGAAGCTAAAATACCTTGAGCAAGGAACCGAGACTCACTGGGACACGGGCGAGCCCGTCTTCTATGACGCAAACAACAACGGTATCTACGACGCAAACGAGAACATAGTCGTGCTTTTCCAAGCACCCTCTATGTCCGCCAGGCTAATCTCTGACTCGCACATCAAATATTTTGACGCCAACGGCAACGGCCACTGGCTCGCCGGTGATTCTGTAGTTTATGATCAGAACGGAAACGGGATCTACGACCCTGGGGAGACAACCCTCGCAGGACCCGTCGCTTCCACAGGTGCGCCGCTCTCTTCAGACCCGCTCATCAAGTTCGTCAACATGATTACTGGGAACAACACATGGGCCCGAGGAGAACCAATAGTCTACGACACTAATAACAACAATCTATACGATAATGGGGAACCTGTCATCGTGAGTAGCGCACCAGCTCCCGGGACGCCGTTGAGTTATGTTACTCACATTTTCTATAAGACCTATTCTGGAGGATCTTGGTCCCCGGATCAGAGACTAACCAACAAGCCTAGCAGTGACAATGGACCGTCGATTGCACAGACAGAGGATGGGAGGATTTGGATAGTGTGGTCCGGAAGTCGCCCGGGTGCTCCGAGTAACATCCTCAAATCAACAACGGACGCAGTCAACTGGACCCCGGAAGTCTCTGTTGCTGACAGTACCGGCACGTACGGAGACAAAGCCCCGTCAATGACTCAGGATAGGAACGGCACAATATGGGTTGTCTGGAGTAGAAACGTCCCATGCAGTACCTGCGGGCTCGCTCCCTTCGAATCAGACCTTTACCTAACTAGATCAACGAACAACGGCGCGACTTGGGCGCCTGCCACGGCTCTTACATCAACGACTGCAACCCAGGAGATCACACCGAACATCTCGCAGTTGAACGACAAAAACCTGTACATCTTCTTTACAGTCGTGAATTGCCCGAGCATATCTTGCACGGTGAACATATCCTACTTTGATACTCTGATACAGATGCACAGCGCCCACATGAACAATTTCACGACCAACGCAACCTCATCAATGACTTACGGACCAAACATCAGAGCCGGCCAAGTTCTACGTCTCAGCACGAACGTCTCCAACACCGGAGACTTTGCTGACAATTTCATCATCACCGTAAAAGCAAACTCTACGATCGCACCCACGAATTCCTCAATAATCGTTGCCGGGCAGTCCAAGGTCATCCTAATCAACTGGAACACACTCCAGTTGAGCCCTGGCAAGTATATTCTGACGGCCAATGTAACGGTGGCCGGGGAAAGTACGGCGAACCTAGTGGACAACATCGCGAGTCTCACGGTACTCATACGGCCAGCCGGCGATGCGAACAGCGATTGTAAGGTCAATATACTCGATTTGGTCATAGTAGCAGGCTCATTTGGAAAATCTGCAGGAACACCAGGCTACAATCCTATAGCCGACTTGAACAATGACGGCCGGATCAACATCCTCGACCTCATCACGATCGCAAGGACGTTCGGCGAGACTTGCTGACGAACCACATAGATACGAATACGCATTCGCGGATAGCCGACGCAACCAAACGGAATCCCCCTGGGACCGTCTGGAGCCGAGATATCGTCAGACCCCTCAACCATTTTTTAGAGGGGACAAATCATCGATGCTGACCGGATAAGTTTAAAGCCCTGCCGGCCTTCGAATCTATTTGGTCAGGAGACATCGGAATGCGCAGTGGCGTAATCGTCGCGATTATTATTCCGGTAATCCTTCTTTCCATCTTTCTCATTCCTCTCGGCCCTGCCCCCTCCGAGGCCTATGCCGTCGGCACACCCGCTATAGGCGTCTCCAGCGACACCTTCGGCCATAACCTAACCAGCCTTACGCAGCTTGGCACGGGTACAACCTTTACTGTAAGCGTGAATGTGACCAATGCTGGAGCTCTGGGAGGTTTCGATATTACCTTGAATTATGGTATGGGCGGCCTGGCCTTTCCCACGGTTCCGATAGTGGTTGACAGTGCAACTTTGGCCGGGGGACTCTTCGACCCTAGTCAACACTTCGCTGATCCTAATTGTTCAATTCTGACAGCTCGCGGTGACGTTATTCCAGTATTGAACCGTATACGTTTCGCGGCAGCAGTAGTAGGAGGATGCACTGTCGCTGGGACAGGAAGACTGCTAATAATGAACTTTCACGTCGTGGCCGTGGGAGCCACGTCGATAGACTTAATCCAGGGAGCCGACTCGGGAGGTAATCAAAAACTTTCGATAGTAAGCGGTACTTCGGACCATAGCCTTGTACAACTTCAAGTGTACAATGCATACTTCCGAAACAAGGTCGGGATCCCACCAATTGCTGGGTTCACTTACGCGCCCGCCAATCCGCTCGCTGGACAAACCGTAGGTTTCAACACTAATTCGAGTCTGACCTATGATCCAGATGTTTCAGCCGGCTTGAGACCTGGCATTAAGCAGTACATATGGTCATGGGGGGACAATTTACCACTGAGCCAAGGTAACAGCCTTACGAATCCCACGCACATTTTCAAGTTCTCACCGACAGTCCCTGCAACTGGGACTTTCGAAGTAAAATTGATTGTGATCGATACAGACGACGGTCTCCCCTCAGAGACCTTTCAGCTAGTCACTGTCAACGCCCCGGTCGTTCGCAACCTCGCCGTGTCAATCTCAGCGGACAAGAACCAGTTAAACGTCGGAGACACAATCAAAGTGACGGTGACGGCCTACAACCGTGGAAACCAAAATGAAAATGCGAACCTGACCGTCTGGTACGACCTCGGGGCTGGTACACTCTTGGGGCAGAACAGTTCGTTCCCATTGGTGGTTTCAAGCAACCGCGCCTTCGAATATTCTGTGCAAACCTCAAACCTTACCCCGAGGGCTTACACAATATACGCCCAGATTGTGCTATTGGGCCATGCAGACGAGAATCCTATCGATAACCTGGCGACATACAGCTTCACTCTCATCGGTTCAAACCAACAAACGGTGGGCTTGAGTGTGCCACTGTTGGCAGGAGGCGTAGTCGCCGCACTCGCCGCAATCGGGGCCGGAGTGTTTTTTGTTAGGCGCCGGAGAAAGGACGAAGACACACTCGAGCAATAGCTGGATATACATATCCACGGACTACCATTGCTATCCAAGTGTCTCTCTAGGCGTTCAAAAGCACATTATTAGGGGATAATCTTAAAAGGGCTATTCATCTTAACCGGCGTTCGAAGAAAAAATGCAACTGAAAATTCCAATACTCACATCAATCATAGTACTAACCACAGTCCTCGCAATACCACTCGCAACACATCCTACTGCGGCAAATACAGGCTTCGGAGTCGACGACCCAGGAAACGTATGGGTTCCATACGGTCCATGGGGCGTCTCCCCTGCTACAACGGGTCCCAACAAACTCCTTATGCACTTCTACTCGAGCGAAACTGTAGAGTTTACCAACTTCGAACTGGGCCAGCTTGACGTTCTCGACTGGGAAGCTCCCCAATCGAAATTCACACCGTGGGCCAACAATCCAGACTTTCTGTTGACTCCAACCCAAGGTCAGTTCGGAGATTTCGGAATCTACTTCAACGGCGCTTCTAGCACATGGGGCAATTGGGGATGCACTTGGATAGCCAATGCACAACCAGTGGGCTCAACTGGAATCCAAGTATACAATAATACACGCCAAGTGGACAGTCGCGGCGTTGCGTGCGACGTTAACATGCGCGACGCGTTTGCACACTTGATCGACCGTCCAAGATGGACAGTAGACGGCATCCTTCAAGGCACAGCCCAGGCTCTAGCAGACGACTCTCCACCAGCAAAGGCACCGGCCGGAAGCAGTCTTGCCGAGCAATGCTCTTGGGACAAGATGTTTCCCAACTGTATCAGCGCGTTCAACATTGCACCTGATCCAGGTGGCTTCGCAGCCCCCGGCAGTCCAGACTTTTGTGCAGCGGCTGACCACATGATCGCAGCAGGCATAGCAACGGGCAAACAGGCTAGCTCCTGTATATTGACAGGAGTTAACTCTGGAGTCTTCTCACATCCATTGCGTTTCATGATACGAAACGACAAACCGCCCCGATTACAGTTCGGTAATGGCGAAATGAACGCCATCAACCAACTATTCGGAGGAGTAGCTGTCCAACCAACCTATGGCAACATCCGACAGATCGGATTCCCGATCGTGTTCAGCGAACCACCGGAGAGCATAGTGGACGACTGGGACGCATACACTTACGGTTATGGACTACCAAGCCCATACCCTGACCATCTGTTCCCATTCTACTACAGCCTCTTCGCCACTGATTACTGCGGCGGATTATCAGAGCCTGAGCCAAACAATGTCCAGTTCCTCTGCAACACCGCAGTCGACGCACAGGCATTGACAACTGCCACTACTGCTGATGTTCCAACGTTCATCGCTGCCACTACACAGCTCTTCCACCAGCTCGGAAGCATGTCAGTCGACATTCCAGTCTACGCTGACGGAGTAAGGCTCGGAGCCCTAAGATCCGTCGCGGGATTGGTCAATTTGAGAGGAGCAGGCTACACTAACGGCGCAACAATGCTATACGCCCGGCAAGACACGTCCTACACTCCGGTCTGTCAAGGAGTTGTGACGGGTTCATGTCCTTCAGGCAAAGACTATAGGTTTGGCGGGGGAGACCCCACGACTCTACGATGGGGTCAAGCCTCCGGAACGCTAGAGCTCAATCCATTCCACGCACAAACAGTGTGGGAGTTCAATGTTCTCCTCGAAGTCTACGACAGTCTCTTCACAGCGAGCCCAATACAGCTCGACCATACCTACTGTAACGTATGCACATCCGCCAGCAGCACTCCCTCTCCACCACTCCCCTACGTAGCCGGAGACCAGTTCTACGATGTACAGCTGCGTCGTGGCCCTGATGGAACACCTCTTGCAAGATGGCAAGATGGGACGCCGATCACGGCTCATGACGTTGCTTTCAGCGCGTTGAACCTCGCCCGTTACTCTGCCAACCTTGGCAGTGGGCTCTTGCTGCTTAGAGGAGTCAAAGTCGTCAGTGACAGTGAGGTAATAATCGAATGGCAGGGACAAAGCATCAGCTACCCGATCGACATGGAGTTCTTACTCCTTCCATCACACATATGGGAAGACTCCACTGCTGCGGCACCAGTCTCTTGCGCTGCCGGTTGTGTCTGGGGCGCATCACAGGGAGCCCCCGGAGACGGACAATTGATCTCTACTGACATACACCCAGCTGCCGCATCAATGCGGGACTCAACTTACGACCCGATCGCTCACGGAACCTTCATCGGTTCCGGGCCATGGGCCTGTGTCTCGGTCTTCCCACAGGATGTGGGCAAGATCGGAACCGGGTGCAGCCAGAGTGCAAGTGGTCAACGGATCGGACAGGCAATAGGCATCGACGGCAGAATGCAGCTAGCAGCCTTCGACTTTCTAGGCCAACCAGGCAACAGCGATCCATTCTACCAATATTACCGATCCAGCAACCCAGCATGGGGAACCGGTTCGGGAGTCACGGCACAATCAGGCGCATTCCAACAGTGGAACTGGGACCAGAAGGGAGATACAGGACGGGTCTCGATCCTCGACCTTGCCAGTGCTGCCTCATGCTTCGGAGCAGGCCCGTCGGGCACAAGTGCATGCCCATCCAACATAACTCCCGCCAATACTTGCTCGCCTAACTGCCCCTACAACTACTGGAACAGAGCCGCATTCGAGACAACGCCAGGGACCATATCAGGTGAGCCCTTCATCGTGTACAGGGACTTCGACAATACCTTCATCAGCCCCTACTGGCCGTGGACCACAACAACACTAGAGAACATCGTAGTCTTCACGCATTAGACGACAACCCCAAAACTAAAAAACCCCCCCTCTTCTTTATTTTTCCTAAAGCTTATGATCTAGTCATGGGTCTACGCGGATATCTTATCAAAAGGACGATAAACACAATCATCCTAATACTCTTCGTCATAATCATCAACTTCATCATCTTCGAAGTTATGCCAGGACTTCAAGGGTCACTTGACACCCTAGTGCAGAATCCGAAGATACCCGCCGCGGATAGACAACAGTTCATCAACGAAGAAGAGCAACGCCTCGGAATCATTTGCGGCGTCGACCCGAAAACAAACAACGGGATACCCTGTCCCGTTTGGACAAAGTTCGAACGTTACTTTGTGGCCATGGTAACCTTCAACTTCGGAAATTCGTTCCAGACCGGTAACCCGGTCGTCCAAGACATGATCGGCACCGGAAGACTCGTTAACACTTTACTCCTGCTCGGTGTCTCTTCTGTCCTGGCGATCGTAATCGGCATTTTTCTCGGAGTGCTCTCTGCTAAGAAACGAGGAAGCATTTTCGACAGTGCCTGGGTCACAACCTCACTCACAACCTTCTCACTACCCACTTTCTGGATGGGTCTCGTGCTGATTCTGATCTTCGCATACTGGCTTGGATGGTTTCCTGCGTCGGGCGTTACTCCGCAAGATTGGATTAACCCTGCAAAGGCACCCTCAAGCTTCCTCGCTAGCATTCCGACCAGATTGCAATACCTGTTCTTGCCTGCATTAACCCTTACATTATTCTTCTATGGCGGATACCTGCTCCTCACAAGGGCGACTATGATCGAAGCTTTGAGCGAAGACTACATCACGACAGCAAGGGCGAAGGGCCTCCCTGAGAGGACGGTCCTATACAAGCACGCCTTGAAAAACGCGTCACTCCCATTGGTTACCGCGGCGGCACTCCAGTTCGGCTTTCTCCTGAGCGGCGCCATCATAACCGAGACTGTATTCTCATGGGACGGTTTGGGCTACTGGCTCTTTCAAGCGATCGGATGGAAAGATGGCCCTGTCCTTCAAGCAATGTTCTTCATTATCGCGCTCTGCGTGATAATGGCAAACTTTGCATCGGACATAATTTACGGGCTCCTAGATCCACGAATAAAGTACGAGTGAAAACAATATTGGCGGACTGGGGATTCACAGCTCGACGATCAATCGGTTTCGTAAGGACTCTATTCAAGTCAAAGATGGCAATAGCCGGTCTAATAATTCTGATTCTGTACAGTTCCCTAGCGATCGCTGCTCCTCTAGTCACTCCATTTGATCCGCAGACTAGCATAGTCTCAGGAGCTTACGCTCCCCCAGTATGGTACAACAGCTTCAGCGAAGGAACTGGGCTGAGCCAAAACCAATTGCTGGAGCAAAGGCAGGGCTTCTTTTCTGATCCTAACAGTAACGGATGGACATTCACGACCTCCGACTCGACTCATGTCCGAGAAGCATACGATCCCACCGTTTCATACGGGCAAGGCTCGGGCAGCGTAAGAGTAACACTCGACCGGAGCGACGGTCCCTTTAACGGAACTTTTGCTGGCACGTTCATGAAAACGTTCGACTGGCCCTACAAAGGTCCACCGCAGAGATTCTCCGGAACGATAGTGATCAAGACCCCGGACGGGACCTCGCAGCAACCGGTCGGAGCTACGGTCTTCATGGAAAGGCTAGCCGACCATCGAGTATGGAATCTGACCGACAACAGCGGAGTGAACAATCTGAGCTGGGCCAGTTATCCGTTCACTACCAACTCTTGGCAGGTCCCCAGATTTCTCGATTCAAATGACGAAAATGTCCGGGAGGTCCTACACGTAACTAACATAGATCCTGCGGAGCTGATCTTCAGCTCACCCGGCCAGTACGCCTATGGCGTCACAGTCACGTTCGCCAGTAACGTTGGTCCCGCGACTCCCAACCCGACCGCACCTCTTACGGCCTATCTCGACGAGATGAACCTAAGACTGTACGGCTCCTCTTGGGGACTACTGGGGACTGACTCGCAAGGACTCGATATATGGAGCCAACTAGTCTACGGAGCTAGAGTATCCCTTACTGTCGGCTTGCTCTCCGCATTCATAGGTATAGCCCTGGGGCTTTTGGTAGGACTAGTTGCAGGATACTTGGGAAAAATAGTTGACGAGGTACTGATGAGGTTCACTGATATGCTTCTAGTGATTCCTGGCCTGCCCTTGTTGATAGTTCTGGTCTCGGTGATCGGAACTTCATTAGGTTCGAGCAGGCTACCGGTTCTCATACTGGTGATCGGCTTTCTTGGCTGGATGGGGTTCGCTAGAGTTGTTAGAGCGCAGGTTCTATCTCTCAAAGAGAGACCGTTTGTGGAAGCCGCCAGGGCTTCTGGAGCCGGTACGGGGCACATTACGACGCGACACATAATCCCCAACATTGTCGGGCTAATCTATGTGAACCTCGCACTAGCAGTTCCTGGGGCGATCTTGAGCGAAGCTGCCCTCAGTTTTCTTGGATTGGGGGACGTTACGGTCATGTCGTGGGGAAGAATGCTTAACCTTGTGGAGATAACGGGTTCTCAGAGAACTTGGTGGTGGGTGCTACCGCCCGGTTTGTCGATTGCCTTGGTTTCGCTCGCCTTCGTTATGATAGGTTTCTCTCTGGACACACTATTCAATCCTAGACTTAGACAACGAAGGTAATGCTTTGCTACCTTAAAGCTCATATCAGCTCCGAGAATCAGAGAGAGTAACGATGCGCAAACGGATGAGGGGACGATATGAGGCAAAAACGATCAATAATCGAACAATTCGTTGCACACTCGCAATTACCTTGGTGATACTTGCAACAACGATGACGGTAGCCGCCCACGGAGATTATGTTGTCAAAGTGACAACCAATAACGTCACAGTGAGTATTTCTGGAGACCTTCTACAAGCCGTACCAAACTCGTCGGCAAACAATACGGCCGACCGGTTCACGAAGATTCCATTATTCCAGTTTCACCTGGGGGATCAGAACTCTTCGACCATATCAGCTGACCTAAACACAGCTTTCAAACAGCTTAGCCCAACAGCCTCCGTTACACAAGTGGTGTTGGACGCGGTTTCCAACGGAACCTCTGTACACTATGACCTCAATTTCAAAGTGAGCGGCATAACTAACGATCACGGTACAGCAGAATCGATTGACCTCAAATGGAAATCCTTTGTCATCACGGAAGATTTCAAAGTGGGAAACATTACCCTAAATGGGGCAGTCCCCGACTACTTGGGAGGTCAGATCTCTGCCTTTGCCAGACTATCACCAGCAACTGGGCCCCCGCTCGTTGAAAGACGAATGTGGTACTGGAACGGAGAGCTCTTACCTCCCAACGAAGTCGCCCCGACCGTTGCGGGCCTATTCGTCCTCAACTTTACGGGGCTATCCAAGCCCATTGAGACATGGACCCCTAGTGCTGAACTCCACAGCCAATCTTATCTTTACAAAGCTAGTACAGGCTTCAACCTCACACAGATAACGCAGGTGATCGAGGCCGAAGGGACTACCAACTTCGCCAGAGATCTCATCTACAAGGTGAACACTGTTATCAGTGCTCCGTGGGGATCGACAGCATCTGGTGATACTCTGTTTTTCGAGGGGGATCCGGGATGGGGAAATTGGATTATGGTGGGCGCAATCTCATCGGCTCTAATCGTTCTGTTCGCTACGCTCGTCTATGAGAACGGTCTGCTTCGAAGCCAAAACAACACGAGAACGAGAACGGGTAGGAGACGGCCGAGTACTCAACAAAAGTGATCTGTGGCAGAGTTCCAGAGGTTGAAAGGGCTTTCCACCTATCTCCACGGGTATACTCCGCCCATCGTGCTAGGCAACTCTTATATTAGCAACCGCGGATTTCTGTTTCGGAGTATTTCAAGTTGGAAAACAAAATACTAACAAAAACGGCAGTTCTGATTGCGACATTCCTTCTTGCCATGCCGCTCACAATACCTGCCTTCGCAACACCCACAGCAAACGTGTCCATCACACCAGGTTCTATCAACACCGATGTCGGTGGATCATTTACTATCAACGTAATGGTCTCCAACGCACAAAACCTAGCTGGCTTCGACCTGAAGATCAACTACGACCCACGCGTCCTAACAGCGACTAGTGGCTCGCTGACCGGGACACTGTTCGATCCCGCCAAAAACAACGTCCTTATTGCTAGGGCGGACATCATACAGGCCATAGGCCGCATACGTTACGCCTTAGCCATAATCGGCGGATCCACGGTTACACCCAGCCCATCAGCGTCATTGTTAAGCGTGAACTTTAATGCCAACGACCCGTCATCTTCACCGTTCGACTCTGCTTCTCTGTATCCGGCGTCCATAGTCATGACATCGATTGAACTAGTCTCTCTACAAGGAGGCCAAACTACGCTCGTCCCCACACAAACAACAGACGCCACATACATGCCAGCAGGCGATGTTGCACTAAGGAACGTCGGCTGCAGGGCGGTCAACAATGGTTTCAACACGAACGCAAAGGGCTTTACCGACCCACTGTTCTGCAGGGTTGTCAACAACGGCGCTCAATCCATCACAGTCCGCGGTGACTTCAACTACGCAAGCCTCGGAGGACTATCAGGCTCGCTATCCGGACCATCCATGACACTCGCACCCGGCCAAGCCGCAGAAGTCGACTCCGCACTCACAGTAGCACCACACACAAACGATGTCTTCTTCGTGACCGGCCAAGGAACACGACTGATAACATTCCAGGATGGCAGCGTACTCGCAATACAAAGCGATCCTAACCCGGCTCAGGGCCTTGCGGGCTCAGTCGTCTTCCAAGTAACTGTCACCTCGCCATTCTAAGAAGACAAATTCTACGTAGACCCCCTCCCCAAATTTCTTTTCTTTTAGTTGAAAACTGGAAGGCATGACTTCGGTAGTCCCCTGAAGAATCCGATGTTGCTAAAGGTCGTTTCTTAGTATTACCCTGCGTCAATCCCCCTATATCCAAAAACTTACCGAGCAATCGTGGAGTGACCTCGTTCTAACAAAGCTTTTAAGTCGTGCATCAGTTTAGAGTCATTTCGAATTCACCTCTGGAGCAGGATTGATGTTCACTAAGCAAATTCGTTCAGTTCTGATGATTGGCGTTATGGTCTCATTGATTCTCATATTGTTCGTTCCGTCTATACCACTCCCAAGCATCCCATCAGCAAGCGCGACCCAAGGTGGTGCCCCAGCGATCTTAGGATTTTTCAACGAGCAGAGGAAAACGAATGCTGTCATCGATTCTACTCTTGGAACGGGAACTGACCTAGTGATGGACCTGAACGTTACTGGGGAAGGACCGCTGTCCCTCAACGGTTATGACATAAACATCACGTTCACAGGTACGGTCGTTTCAGTAACCGGATCTGCAGACCAAGGGCTGGGCTGTCCCTTTCCTACATGCATATTTGGACAGGCAAATTTGGCCATACTAGTCAACGCGACCACCGCAAACTCTATTCACATCGCCAAAGTCGTCCAACCCCCAAGCGCACTAGTGGGCGTAGGCGGAGTTGTACTGAGAGTTAGGTTCCACACGGCCTCAACCAGGGGAGCGAGCGTCCTACACATCGATAGCAAGACCGTCCTACATAACCCGGCCGCCGTCCCTTACAAACCGATAGACGGATACATCGACAACAAAGCAACAGCTAGCTTCAACTACAACCTAGGACTCAACATGACCTCAAGGACACTCATAAGGAAAGTCTCTGGAACCACGAGTGCAGCCCTTACCGCGAGTTTAGGCCTCGTCGGAACGATATCCTTCGACACCAAAATCCAAGCGCTTGGTCTTCCATTGTACACAACCCCAACATTCAACGGAACAACATCGACGACAGGAGGGTGCACGCCTACGTGTTCTTCCCAAACTATCACCATAACGATAAACGGGGGCGCTGCGGGCAGTCCGGGAACAACCCCATCAGGGAATTATACTATCGTGGTAATAGGAAACAGCACGGTGACGGGTGTAGGGCAGCTAGTCAAATCGAGCTGGTTCAAGCTTATAATCAAACCGCCTCCGCCCCCTGTCTATACTTATACAACTACCTCACCAACGACGTTCACGCAAGAGTTGGGCAACTACACTCTGATCCCTGTCACAGCCACACTCGTGAGCGGATCACCTGATTCGATCCAGCTCGATAGCAACTGTCCATCCAAGCTGGTGGGTGGAGACTGCGTCTACAATATCCCTTCCGGATCGAGTTACCCATTCAAATCTAATATGACCGTAACAACGAACCCTGCGTCGACCGTGCCTGGGACTTTCATGTTCAACGCGACAGCGGTTACTCAGGGAACCTATTCCGAGGTCTCTGTTAGCCACTTCTTGACCTTCACAATTCACATTGTGAAGACTCACGATATAGGTATTCAAACGACCACAGTCTCGAGGAGTTTTGGCTACAACAATCTCATTCTAGGATCGCACACGCTGCAAATTAATGCCACCGTTTTGAATGAAGGCACGGTTGCTGAGACCTTTACTGTCAACGCGACAGCAAAAGCAGTGGCAGCTAGTGATTCAAGAATATCATTCGTCGATGCTAACGCTAACGGGGTCTGGGATCCTGGCGAAACCATAATTTACGACGCTGACAGCTCCTTCACATACTCGACAGGAGACATCGTAATAACCGGGACTGCGCCCACAGTCGGGACTTCGCTGTCTGGTGACTTCAACCTCAGGTTCATCGACGTGAATCTTAACAATCACTGGGATCGTGGTTCTGCCACTACTTCAAAGGACGCCGTGGTCTACGACTCCAACCAGAACAACCTGTATGATGCCTCCGATATCATTCCAGCTGGTCAAACGGGAATAACCACGCCATCACCGGGCGTGCTCTTAGCAAGCCAGTCTGTAACCGTTCCCGCAGGATGCACACCAAACCCGCCTGGATGTACTCAAAAGGTTACTTTGTCATGGGACCCGAGCACTCTGCCCCGCGGGAACTATCGAATAGGAACAGCGGCGGTACCTGTGCCCAATGAATTTGTCTTGGGGAACAACTTTCCGACCCCATTCTTCTCATACACCCAGCGACTGAAAGGCGACGTCATATTGGACTGCCAAGTCAACATCCTCGACCTTATTCAGATTTCAAGCAGGTTCAAAACGCCATCGCAGTACAGTCCATTTGCAGACCTGAACAATGACGGTACCATAGACATCCTCGACCTCATCGCAGTCACTAGCAGTAATACTTCGCACTGCTAGAGACCAAAGTAACGCTAACGTCAACGGTGTTTGCCGACACACCTCATTCTTCTCGACGAATCAAGTCAGGTCGATCCCCAAGGGGGCGTCAGCAACACATAGTGTAGTAACATCAAGAAACCCCAAGTTGGGAGAGATCTACTAGAGAGATCTCGAATTTACATATCTCTGGAATCCTCACTATACCCATTGATCACCGCGTCCTTCCGAAGATAACGGCGATTCCAGATAGCCTTAAAAGTGGTATGTGCAAAGACGCCTCCGAAAGCATCTGCCTTGAAGGTTTTGGCGGTAGCGTTATTGTTGATGCTTACTCTTTCCGCAATCTTAGTGCAGTTCCCATCCCCCGCTACTGCCCTCCCAGGAAGCGCTGTAGACTCTCCATCCAACATATGGTCACCTTACGGTCCTAGATCATCTAATCTACAGTTCAACTTCTATTCCAGTGAAACGGCGGAGTTCACGGATTTCGAGCTCGGACACCTGGACCTTACAGATTGGCCCGCGCCCTCCTCGTTGTACAGCTCTTGGGACAACAACCCCGACTTCGTTCTCAGCCCGGGCCAAGGTCAGTATGGGATGTTCGGAATCGACTTCAACTATGCTTCAAGTACATGGGCAGCGTGGGGTTGTGATTGGCAACACGGAAACAGTGCCTGCGGCATAGAGATGCGTGAAGCGTTCGCGCACCTAATTGACAGACAATCCTTTGTGACGGATGGACCCTTGCAAGGAGCTGGTCAAGGAATCGCCGACCCATCGCCTCCCGCAAAAGATCCCCCAGGCAGTCCACTATCGACCCAGGTTGGATGGGACACACTGACGGGTCAGAATGTATCGGGGATAGTGCAGCCGCAAGAGATTAGCGCATTTCATGTTGCCCCGAGCCCTGGAGGATTTGCCCGGCCCGGTTCCCCCGACTTCTGTGCTGCCCGCTCGCACCTGATAGCCGCGGGGATAGGGCTACAGGATAACAACAGGGACTGCATTATCGACAGTTCCAGCCCAGGCTTGTCGAAAATTCTGGCTCATCCATTAAGGTTCATGATCCGGAGCGACGACATATTCCGTTATGGTCTTGGGCTTGGCTTTTCCAATGCGTTAAACCAACTGTTCGGAGCGAACGTGGTCTCCCCATTCTTCGGAAGCATTGTACAGTTGAGACCCATCGTCTTCGTGTCTGCACCTGACGGCTTGACAGACGATTGGGATATGTACACGATGGGATGGAACCTCGCGGGGCCTTTTCCTGACCATCTAAGGCCATTATACGGAAGCTTGTTCGCCTCTAACCAGTGCGGAGGAGTGCTTAGCAGCACACCTCTCGATTATGGGTTTCTGTGCGTACCGACCTTCGACTCGTACGCCAACGCCGCCGCTCAGACAGCTGATATATCGCTTTTTAGGAGTTCCACGCTTGCTGCATTCAACGAACTCGGGAAAAGAGTCGCCAATATCCCAGTATACGCGAGGGGGATCAGGATCGCAGAACTCAGGTCGATGACCGGGGCCGTAAATATGAGGGGACAGAGTTACCCCAACTTCTGGACCATACTAAACGCTCATAACGATACGAGCTATACACCTGTTAACCCCATCTACAAGTTCGGGGGTGGATCGAACACCATTCGCTGGGGACAAAGACAAGGGACAAGCCAACTCAATCCTTTCAACTATCAAACATTCTGGGAAGGGAACATTGTGGGAGAAATATTCGATACTCTCTTAGCTGCCAGTCCTATAGAGCCAGCCAACATAATCTGTTGGATGTGCAACACGTACGAAATATCCTTTGACGCACAGGGCAACACCCAGATACTGCTCGATTTGAGGAACAACTTACGGTGGCACGATGGTGTACCCGTGAACGCTTCCGATGTAAAATTTACCCTTTTGAACATGAGGGATGTGCCTTCTGCATTGATCGCTGGAAACGTTCAACTCTTAATGGGTGTAACAATAATCAATTCCAACCTTGTCCAGATCACGATGCAGGGCCAGAGCATTTCCCACCTTGTGAACTTGGCAGGTGTACCCATAATTCCAATGCACATTTGGGCATTGCCAGGCGATAGGACCTACGGATGTGACCCAATCACATCATCGAGTGGAGCCGCGAGCGCCTGTGTTGGAAAAGCAGACCCCGCTAAAACTAGCAAATCATACGACATGATTGCTGCGGGGACACTAATCGGAAGTGGTCCCTTTATGTGCCGCTCCGTATTCCCACAGGACTCTGGCAAGATCGGAACCGGGTGCTCACAGAACGCGGGCGGTCTCAGAGCTGGTCAAGCAATTGGGCCTGGGGGAAGCATCTTCCTCCAAGCCTACGACCGCACGAAGGACGCTGGTGCCAGCGACCCTTTCAACCAATACATGCGTAGCTACAATACAGGGTGGGGAACAGGAACAGGAATATCGACAGAATCTGGGCAATTCCAAGAGTTCAGCTGGGCCGATAGGTACGATAATGCAACGTTAACATAAGGGACCTAGTCAATCTTGCCTCATGCTACGGGAAGACGAACTCGACTGGCTGCCCGGATTATTCTTATTGGCTCAGGCCGGCGCTCCATCCAAGCCAGCCCAACACGATCAGTGCTGAGGTATTCATATTAGAGGCCCATATCGACGAGACGTACGTCTCACCGTTCTCTTGGTCTGGCAATGCTTCTAGTCAGCCTGGTTTGACGTTGGAGAACATCGCACCATTTACACCGTAGAAGAAAATTACTCTTTTCTTCTAAGCGACTTCCAAGTTAAAAGGATGAACAGTACGGCACTGTCTTAGATTTTAGGTCTCAATGATGGACTAGCCATAGCTAATCACAATTCTGGGGTTCGAGAGTGAACTGCCGTTTCTTGGGAGTGGAAAGTTTTCAAAACTAGAATCCGAGTTGTTTCCCACTCGCAGTACGATCTGATGAGTATTGTCGGCACGATAGGAGAACAACTGCTGGCTGTTGAATGTCGCCCAAGTAGGGCCGTAAGAGTTTCCCCAAACAAGGAAGAAGTCCTTCAGAGTGTAGGTAATGTTCTGGTCAGCATTCACGTGCACAGCACCAGAAGATGTAAATGTAGAAATCGGCCGGATGCAAGTTCCGGCTATTCCTATTGATGCTGGAATCGTCTGATTAACACCGTCGACAAGAATATTGAGGTCAAATGTAGAATTGTATGCCAAGGGTTTCGTCAAGGAGAGGCACCTGTTCAGGTATGGTGGGAGTGTCACACCCGTGGGTCTCCCCAACGCGTAGATTGAAACAGCAATTATGACTACTAGTGTGACTACAAGTATGACATTATTGAGTATCCGCTGTCTCCGGCGTCTCTGTCCAAGTGAAGTTTGGGTCTTGGGCTTTGTCACTACACGTTAACGCCCAGTTATAGCCAAGTTAATCCTAGTACAATTCCAGAGCATAAGACAGGGGCTTTATCAAAGTTGAACATCTTCAACTTAAAGCTGTGAGTCGTAGAAAGGGTAATCAAAAAGGAGACCTTGGCAGGACTGCGGTAACGGCAGAAGCTGATTCGCCTATGGTCCGCCGTAGAGCCATTGCACGGAGAAGCTTGACTCGTCAGCTGAAAGCTTGGATGGCTGAGCCTTCACCGTGAAGTCGCGAGCTATCATCGTAATCTGCTGAGCCTTGGACCCAAACGACCCGATCGGTCCTGCTGCTCCGTCGACGGTGGCATAGCAAGTGCTCGACATTCCAGTATAGTATTGGCCAAAGGTGACGCTTCCAAAGTTAGCTAGGGGAAGGATTCCGTTGCTCGATGACGGGGCCTCCGCAATCCATTCGGCTGATGAGGCCTGCTCCGACTTCTGCTTCAGTAGCTTAGTGAATGATGCTCCGGTCGTAATGTCTGCGAGAGTTGCGTTGAAACGTCCTTGGGAGAGGCTTACCTCCGCGAATATTACGTCCCCCGGTTTGACGTTCATAGCATGAATGACGTGTGAGTTGCGGGGGAAGAATTCGTACCAAGCAAAGTAGGTTGCGTTGCCGTTGATGCAGGCCGAGTCAGTTCCCGTCTGCTCCACTGTAGGTGACCTCAATCCATCAATTCCGACCCAGAAAGATGAATGCTCTTCGCTGGACCCACAGGAGCCCTCAATTCCCGGAACAATCCACGAACCCTTGACGTCCGTTATGCCACCTGGGACTGAGGAGATTGCGTAACCGCTCCAGTTGAAGCTCGACGATTGTCCAATCCCAGGTGTGACCGAGATGACCTTAGTCATACGATCTGGAAGGAGGTTGTCAACATCCCAGACGACGAGCGTCACAGAGAAGTTTCCGGCGATTGGAAACAAGCGGTTGTAAAGAAACTCATGCGTCTGGTTCATTCCACTCCCTACTGTTCCTTCGCTGAATATCCAAAGGTATTTGGAAATCCCCTTGCCGAATGTACTCGAATTGTCGGGGTCGTAACTCTCGACTCCTGTGAGTGTAATATTGTCAGCTTTCACAGGAGCAGTTGGTGAATAGCTGAACTGTGCTACGGGGGGTATTCCAGGAACATTTTGGAATCGTGCGCTTATAGGCTGGAATGGGATCGATGCAATAGTCGGAGCTCCTGAGACAATCGTAGAGACTCTGTGTCCAGACGAGTCAGTCAGGACGATGTCAATGAAAGTTACTCCCAAATTGATGACTGTGAATGTCAACGTGAGCAGTCTTCCTGTCCCAGCGACAGTGCATCCTCCTACTACTGCCACTGCGTAACGTATACGGTTCAATACTGGAATAACGTCACCGCGAGCTGTCAGAATTGAACAATTAGGATCAGCGAAGTGTTGACTAGGGTCGAAGAGTCCCCCGGCCAAAGTTGCACTGTCAACCACTATCGGAACGGTGGAAGACGCTACGCCTCCCAGACCATAATTCAACGTAATATCGAAACCTCCCAGAGCACCAGCGTTGGTCACGTTCAGTCCAACGATGAACGTGCTTCCTACAGGGAATAGTGAAGTGCTCGTAATGTTAGAGCTGTGGAGGTCTGGACTCCAGATCTGTAGGGTCGCTGGCGGGTCGGTCGAACTGCCGACCATGGACACTGTGCTCATGATGATTTGCGGGTGAATCGATCCATTTGCCAAGATAGCAAGGGTTACCAGCGAAACGATGCTCGTGAACGCACGCAGATTCAAGCGAGTACGTTATCGACCTCGATTGTTCATTTATTGCTTGCCCTTTTAGAAAGGGCAGAAAGACATTACCATCCCACTGGATGATCGTCTTTTGAAAGATGAGTTGTCTCGTTAAATTGTTCGCTCATTGAGCAATATACGGAAGAGGGAAGAAAGGAAGCCCGGCATTGCCCTTGGGGACCAACCGCTCGAGTTCTTCAAGAACTGGTAAATGGTAAATTATGCGAGATTTGGACTATCCGATTCTGAGGCTATGGTGCGGGGGGTGGGATTCGAACCCACGAACCCCTACGGGACAGGGTCCTAAGCCCTGCGCGTTCAAGCTAAGCGACCCATCTTCTTGCTCTTTGACCTGGCTTGGCAACCCCCGCAACTCGAGACCAACCAGGCTGTTTCTGTACAAGTCGCAAAGCGCCTGAGATAAAACTGTAAGGAGAGGCCCTTCCCTTCCTTCTCTTGGTGACTAGCTGGAAGGTTTCGAGTTTTCCCAGAGGTATTCGAAATAGTTCTTGCCGAATTTCACTAGACCGATATGATCAGAGGAAATAGCCAGTGTCAATCCTTTCTCTGGTTCTTCGCCGAGGAGGAGGATTATTTGGTCACTGTCTGATATTATTCCGCCTCCGAACATTTGTTCGCGAACTCTTACATCTGCAATGCTTCTCAATCTCTTGAGAGCATCTAGGCCCGCTGATGAGGTGACCAGTATCGAGACTTTTACGCCTCTGTCTCGCATTATGGATAGTAATGGAGCGGCCAGGGTGACGATGGCCTCTGGGACGACGGGTACGGCAACGAGCAGTTCTCTCTTGGTTCGATCCAGGGTCTCTTTGATCTTGTCCAGAATATTGTTTTGGCCTCTTACGATCCAGATATCGGGCTTCTCCTTCACGTCCTTTTTCTCGTAGAGGGGTTGAAGCTCGCTTAACGCGTCGTCTAGACTTAGCTTCAGATTGTTCTCGATCCGAATTTTCGATGACTCAAGAGCCATCGTGGGCGCCTTTGGATAATATTTACTTGGTCTTCCTTGTTCCGTCTCGACCCAACCCTTCCGTTCG
>Ga0209761_1000384_pt1 | contig 26517 bp, 24 predicted proteins | sample GraSoi013_1_40cm_4_FD_185818 | JGI IMG/M metagenome (GOLD analysis project Ga0209761, IMG submission 185818) | Grasslands soil microbial communities from the Angelo Coastal Reserve, California, USA - Sample 09_25_2013_1_40cm (SPAdes) (version 2) | ecosystem: Environmental > Terrestrial > Soil >... | reverse complement strand
TGACCGTCAAGGACACGGGAAGCCAGTCGACCAAGCTAAGGTTGGTCGTGGTGTCGCCTCTCGCGACACCCTTGATGGCCGCGGAGCATGACCGTCCCCCAGCAGTTCTCTTCGGGTCGGCGATCTTCATCGTCCTCCCGAACGCAACCCTCCTTCCAATCCAGAAGTACATCCTGGCGGCTCATCAGCAGGGAGTGGGAGCTGAGGACGTCGTGACAGCACTCGCGAGCGGGGGGTACAACCTCACTGCCGGAGCATCCGCGACGCTCAGCTACAAGGGGACCATAACACTCGGGTTCAACCTCCACATCGTTCAGCCGCTCCAAGGGGGCCAGTCGATCGTGCCGGGGCAGCAATACCTGGTGTCTGTGCTAGGAGATGAAGCATTAGCTAGCCAAGTCGTGGTGGCCGGACAGTAGGCCACCTCCCTCTGTTTTTCAATCTCTCTTTCATAACGTCGCCGAGTTCCTTTTCTGATTTGCCTCGGTCTGGGCAGAGGCGCTGGTCTTCGTGCTCTGCAAATAGTTTCGTATGGAGCTTCTGTCTGCTTGGGAGTATTTCCGCGAGAACCCCCCTCGCCGTCTCGTCTGTTCATTCAAACGTGACGCGGCTCTACGTCCTCACTTGAATCGAGCCATGGGTCCTCCGCCGACGAAACGGGAGCGCTAAGCAAGACGCTCTGCGCCACCTTCCCGCAGCGAACGGCCCTCAGCCCTCTCCCTGTGAAGCTGTCAAGCCACACCACGCTCTCCTGAGCACGAGGCTCGGCCTCGAAGAGTTCGACCGCCATGAACATTCCCGACCGCGCTTGTCGGGAGCCGGCTCGGGCGGCCTCCCCCATCTCCGCCTCACCAACGGCGAGAGAGTTGCCACCCTCTTCGGGAGGCGGTCTGTTAATCTGGCATGACTCGACCCTCTGACAATTTGGGTAGATTCTGTTGACCTGGCCCGATATGACGGCAATTGCAGCAGCAGGCAACGGGTCACTTGTAGACTACATCGGATTCTCTGACTTTGCCGACGACCTTCAGGCCGATCGACTGCCCGCCTCGGGCGCTCTTTACTGCCTTGTGCTCGACCTCCATCGACTGGACGACCTGTTCCAGGCGCGTCGTGGCGCCTGCTATCGTTATCTTGTCACCCACCGCTATCGGGGCCTTCAGCTCTATTATGGCTACGGATATCTTCGGGAAGAAGTGGGCGACCTTCCCGACCTCCCGCTTCGATTCCATCATGGGTTTGAGGTATCCGGTTGCGCCTATTATACTTGAGATTGGAGCTAGCCGCCACTCGTCTCGCTGGGTTCCGGGTATATCACGTGAGTCACGAGGGTCCGCGAGCAGTTCGAGCAGTTCACAACGGTCTCAGAGCACCTCGTATGGTACCTTGCACCACAGGTGCACTCGAGGTAGGGCTCCGGCTCTGGAGTATCCATCACCGACTTGATCTGTTTGCCGCAGTAGAGGCAGATCCTGTTGTAGGCGAGTATGTCGCGCAGGGTGAATATACCAACGATCTTCCCCTCCTCCGTGACGAGCATCCTTCTCACACGCCTTCTGTTCATCAGGTCGACCGCCTCTCTGAGGGGCTTGTCGTGCGGAATGGTCACGGGCGGCGAGCTCATCACCTCCTTGACCGTCACGAAACTCGCGTGTAGCGATTTCGCGACAACCTTTCTCAAGATGTCCCTCTCGGTCAGGATTCCGATTCTTTCCTTGTTCTTCTCCACCACGAGGCTTCCAACGTCGTGCTCCACCATCAGCCTGGCCGCGTCCAGCACGGTTATCTTCTCATCCACGGTTAGGAGGTCACGCTTGGCAATCGCGCCCGTGCTGAAGTCGAGAGACACGAGGCGAGTGGATGGGCCTGCTTTATTTAAGGGCTTGACTGCGGCTGAGTTGGAGCGGTTTGAAGGGAGCTCGAAAGGCCAGCTCTGCTTTCGGGTTCGCGTTTCTGACCCTGGCGTTCTTCCTCTTCCTCTTCTATGGCAATGTGGCCGTCGGGGTGGCCTTTCTCGTCTTGGGAGTTGTCTTCGTCGTCAACGGCAACGCTCACGGGTCGCAGACAGGGAAGGCAGCTTCGAATTAGAGCGAGGGCTCCTTCGAGCCGCCGGCTACTATCGGCAGCAATAGCAGCAACTCTCTCTGACTTTCGGTAGACCTCTACGCTTGGGCGCGTGCGGTCGACCCGACGAGTGCTTGCCATCGATTCGAAGATTGAAGCGAGTGTTTCGACCTTCTGCTCCCAGTCATCGACCTTCTCGCGAAGGTACCTCCCTCCCGGGATTACCCATGTGATCAATTGATCGCGTGCGGAGAGTCGCCCTCATTCATGGCTACGCAGGCACGATATTCACCCTCGTGGTAGGTGCCGTAGAACTTCCGACCTCTGAGGCTCGGGAGTTTCGATTCCAGCTCATCGAAGGCAGCCCTAGCTCCGGATGGACCGCCTTTTGCGACGACGCACATCACACTGATATCCTCAAGTTGTATCTCCGTCATGTTCATCTCCGACGATTCAAGCTTTCGTAACCGACGAGAGCCAGGCCATCCCCCCGTCGGAATGGTAGCTGCTCTCGAATCTCGCCTCCTTGATGTAGTTTACCTTCCACTTCTTCTGAAAACTGCTTCTGATCTCCTCCTTGGTAACCCTGCGAGGACCTCCCCAATCTGTCGGCTCCTTCTCGCTGAAACAGAGCATGAGGTAGGTACCCCCGGTCTCGAGCGCAGAGTTCAGGCTGCCGACGAATTTCTCACGCTCCTCGTCCGAGAAGGTGTGAAAGAGTCCGCAGTCCGTGACCGTGTCGAACGTTCGCCGGAGCCGCTCAAGGCGGAGAGCATCGGCTACCAGAAAGGTCACCTTCACTCTTCTCAGGGTCGCCTTCCTCTCTGCCTTCTCGATGGCGCGAGGGGCTGCGTCCACCCCCCAAACCTCCAGGCCGCGCTTTGCGAAGAAGATGGCGTTCTCCCCAGTTCCGCACCCTACGTCTAGCACCCTCCCTCGAACTTCTCCACTCTCGGCCAGCCTGACAAACTCCCTCTGCGGACGACCCACGTCCCAGGGAGGTGTCCCCCTGTAGGCGTCGTCGAAGAACGAGGTCATCGTGATTTGATTAACGGAGCTTCTTTACGGGAACCTGCACTTCCACGTTCGCCCAGGCCCGTGCGCTCTTCCAGGGGTCGCCCGTGTAGACCTCACGTGGCGGACCCGCGGACTTGTATTCTCGGTCCTTCCTTCGCTGCTCGAGCCACCCCTCCAGGCCGTAGTAGATGATCTGGGGAGAGACCTTCTCCGGGTCGAAGGTGACGCTGGCGACGAGCTGGTCGGGGAGTTCCCTGAACCGGATGCCGCCCTGGGCTTCCGCTTTGGCCCCTTTGACCTCTATTGCCGCCTCCCATCTTCGTTTCTTGTCTGGAACTTCAGACTCATCCAGCATGGCGAAGAACCACCGGCCAGTTCGGACGCCCTTCTTCCTCGCCCACTTCACGATCTGGTTGAACTCCTCCCGCATCATGTCGCCGCCCTCCCTGTATGGCCCGACATAGGTTATCGAAGCAACTCGGCACCCCGAAAACTTCTTGATCTTGAAATCGACAAGCATGATTTGCTTTCAGCTCAGCTCCTGTTGCAAGCATTTACTTAAGCAGATATCCGTAGGAAAGCTAGAAATACGAATGAGCGAGCAAAGACGCCATGGCAAGTAAGGGAGGCGTGCCCCTAGTCATCCCGTCAGAAATCTGGCAACCATTGGCTGAGGTGAGGGCGCAGCTCGACGCCCTATGCCCCGGCCCTCCCACTCCCATCGAGGAAGCGTTGCGGGAGATCATCGTGCACTACAAACGTTGCCCGAGGACGGAGGACGAGGCCGAGGCCTTCTGTGAGCGAGCGAGGGCCTGGAAGGCGCAACAACGCAGGTAACGCCAGAACATGGCCGGGCCGGCGGGGGGTAGGAAGGCTTAGGTCTTGACCAGTTTGAGAGCCGCAGAATTGATGCAGTATCTCAGGCCGGTCGGGTCGGGACCGTCTTCGAAGACATGACCGAGGTGGGAGCCGCAGGTTGAGCATTCCACTTCGACCCTCTTCATCATGAACGAACGGTCCGTCTTCTCCTTCACGTTTTCCTTCTTCGCCGGTTCCCAGAAGCTGGGCCAGCCTGTCCCTGAATCGAACTTTGTGCCGGAGCTGAAGAGCTCGCTGCCGCAGACTACGCAGTGATAGATACCCTTCTCATGATTGTCCCAGTATTCGCCGGTGAACGGTCTCTCGGTTCCCTTGTTGACGCAGACCTCGTACTGTTCGGGTGTTAGCCTCTCCCTTAGCTTTGCTTTTTCTTCACTGAGCATGACTTTTGAGTGAGCGAGGAGCAGTATAAAGTTAGCGCGTCGGGTTGCTGTGGCGACTAACCTGATGCCGCAAGCTCGATGGCGACATCGTCCCAGAGGTCGCCGCCGTTGCTGGCGGTCCAGCCACAACTGACCTGTCCTGGTGACCCCGCAATCGTCGAGCTCGATGCGCCCGTTATCGCGCCTGGCATGTTGGCGTCCCACTGCTGCGTGCACGAGGGAGAGCCGAGGGTCACGCCGCCGTATATCGAGGGCAGGTCGAGGACCCAGCTGTTCGGATACTGGGTCGATATCGATACCGAGGGGCTGCCCGCAGCCGTGTTGTGGTTCGTGGCAGCCGTGGGTATTGGGCTTGATTGACTGACTCCCGAGAAGGAGTACGCGCCTACGACCGCCGCGGTGGGGCCAGCGAAGGTCACGACGATGTCTCCGGTGCCGGTGGGGTTCACGAGATACCAGAACTCCGCGTCATTGTTGTTGAAGGATGAGACTGCCCTTGTCAATTGGACTCCCTCAAATGTGATTGACAACACGTTGTTGTTGTTCGCGCTCACTCCGACCATGAGGAGGCGGTTGCTGCCTGACCCGACGTTGAAGCTGGGAAGCGTGGCCTGGTAGGGCGGCAAGGAGACTGTCCTCGACGTGGACTGCACGTTGCCCAAGACAATACCTATTGTGGCAGTCGTTGAGGTACTTGTTGTGGATGTAGTTGCAGTTGTTGTGGTCGTTGAAGTGGTAGTGGAGGTGGTGGTCGATGTCGGAGCAATCCAGTTCACGTGGTAAGAGACGCCCCCCACGGGCATGCCGTTCACCCACGTGCCCCAATGAACGTCTTGGGTGCCCGTACCCCTCGGGTCAGTAAGGTGCGTCCCATTGATGATGACGTTTTGGTTGGGGCCTATGCTGGTATTCGTCCGACTAGGCACACAGACGCCTTGGCCGAAATCATTGATGTCCGTGTTGTACCAAGTGGTCCCTGGGTCGGTGTTGTTATTGGAACTCGCGTTGGCTGTATGAATTACAAACGTCACGTTGTAGTAGCCGTTCGCCTTAACATCGAAGGCGACTCCCGGGTGCGCCATCGCATTGAACGTCCGGGTCCCGTTGCTTATGATGAAAGATGTGATACGTCCATCGTAGCGGTTGTTGCATGTTGACGGCGCGTCTCCCATCGCGTTTACTGCCGCCGGTTGGGCTAGAATTGCAAGTGTCAGGAGCAGGAGCAGCATCATGAGTATCGAAGATGCGGGGAGGAATTTCTTAGGACTCCTCGAGGCTGGACCCAAATCACACTATCGTAGTTAGAATCGCGCGTCAGAATAATATATGATGGGGGGAATGTAACAGAAGATTCTTCGGATGGATTAGGCTCTTGGCAAAATGCCTAATGAAACATCTCCGACCCGACGCGAATCGGGTTGGGGACAGGAAGAAAGGTTGGAGGCGGCTACCGGGGTGTGTATTCAAACTACAATAACGGATGGGGTATGGCATCTATATGTACACCCTCCTCCCACGTCGAACGTCAACGCAGAACCGTACGCAATGACTCAGGTGGGAAACGGATACGGACAGTTTACCGAACATCGGATGACCAGCTATAATACCTGAAGGTCTTGCGACTTTTTGAAAAATCGCTTTCCCTATCATCTGCGCGAAGTCCTGCCTGGCTGACATAACTCCGTCCATCCATCATGAGAGTTCGCATCAGCCAGATTGCTCAGGACTACGGCGGGTTACTGTGCACGCCGCCGCACAACGTTCCATTTACGTCTCTGGCGTCCCAGGCTTCGTTCGATATCAACCATTTGCCACTTGAATTCACGTACGACACAGTCGCCTTTACCAATGATCTGAACATGCACTCTGGAGTTTCAGTGAGGTAGAATGTTGCATTCACGAGCGCCGTTCTCCCGCTGACTTTCACGGTATAGCTCGCGTTACCGACGGTGATAAAGGGAGCAAAAGTACGCTCTACTTGATATGTGTCCACCCAGAAGGCGCTGATTTTCCCGCTCCCACTGTATTCGTGGGTGCCAGTAATGTGGTCAGGTGTGGTCTCTGCCATGTTGAGCGTTGCGTTATCCGCATACTCTCTCGTCACCGCAGAGGCGTTCTTGGACTCTATGTTATGGAGATGGGCGGCAAAGATGCTGCCGACCTGAGCGGATTGGGTTGCTTCGTTGGAAGAGCTCAATAGATAGTAAGTTGTGAGGATGGATATGCTTCCCACCACTGTCACAATCAAGAGTACGACCGCGAGAAATCTTCTTCTCTTATGCACCCCAACCGCAACGCTCAACTTCTGATGTCACCAGGCCTTACCTAGTTACCCGCTTCTTCTGTCTACGAGTCAGAGAGCGAACGAGTAGATATGCATTTTGAGGATTGTTAGGCTTCTATATCGTGAAACTAATTCATCCCCTTTCAATGGCACCATCGTGCCGTCCCATAAAGGGGACAGACTGTGAACTCATTGTATTATTCACGGATAGATGATTTATGTACGCCAGATGAACGAACGCCACGTAGACCTCCGGTTGCCTCTCGTACCTTGTAGGACACGACGACCCTCGCCTTCCTGCAATCGAGATGTTTCAACCTCAAAGAGGTGCAATATGCATAGAACGTCCTCTTGTCTCCGAGGTGCGAGGTGTACACCTCCACGGGCAGGAAGCCTCTCCCTCGGTAAGTCCTGGCCCAATCTGAGAGGTTCGTCTCTCCGTCTTGCAGTCGTCGGAGTGAGAAGGTAAGATGATGGATGGCGAGCGAAAACGAATTGATTCGGCAAGGTCAGCTCAGAATGATACTCTTGACAACGGTTATTGTGGCAGTTGAGCTACCCAGATTGTAAAACACCCAATAGTAGAGGCCAGGGGTCAGAGAGAACGACCCGTAGTTCGATGGATGGCCAGGACCAAGAAACCCTGTCGCCGAAGGATTCCAGGAATTCTGCGGTAGAAATGAGTCGATGATGGGGCTGTCTGTCGCAAATGCTCCAGAAAGATTGGAATTCCTGTCTACATGAAAGATGACCGCCGTGGCCGTCTCGGGAGGGACTGTGTATGCTGTGCCTTCAGGCGCAATCAATGTTCCATTCCCATGCGGGATAACGTTCGCACGCAGAATTGTCGGGCTTATGACCGAACTGACCCCTCGAGCTGTCACAGTTATCAAAGTTCCATTAGTGCAGACTAAGACGATCCCCTTTGTTGTATTCGCAGAAGCATGCACACCGACCGCGTTCACCCGAACTCGCGTTCCATTCCTAAAGTCGACCACGCCATCGCCAACGGCGAATGGAGGGCCGGGTTCGCACACGACAGTTCCATTGGAGAACCTGATTGCACTCAGTCCCGGTATAGTCGGGCAGGGATACGTGGACCGACTGGAGGAAGTCACTTTTGCGGTTGTGATTTGACCGTGTGAAGCCCCGTCACAAATCTTGTCGTCTGTACAGGGAAAAGTCGTACTCCTAGACTGGATTGTAGTCCCTGTACGTGTAGCCGATTGCGATGCCGTCAAAACGATAACAAACGAGCCTGTCAAGCCCACTCTTATTACTAGCAAGGCGAGAGATGTTTTTCCGATTGCGTTCCCTTGGACTGCCATGCGAGTTATCAGTAAAGCTCGATGTGGATTTAGTTCTATGGAGTAGAACAGCCATTGAGGCGCGAACTATCTCTCGATTGAAGGTCGTGTCAGCGACAGACCGGAGGGCAATCTCATTCTAACTCTCAACGATTTCCTGTACTACAATGAAGACTGACAATCCTGGTACTAATCAGCCAGCGTAAAACACCATTGGTAGGATCGTCTGGAGTTTGGCTAAGTTGGGGTTCGAGAACTGGGCTGCAGCACTTGCTAGAATTTGCACATATTCAGCCAACAAAACCAAACATTTCAGGCAATTTGGTTTCTCGCGCAGCCGTCCGGTCTAACTTTGACGCACGATTCACGGCTTCAGCAAGCGTGACAGCCTCTCCGCGATCTCCTTCAACCTCTTCATCTGTGGAGTCAGCTTTGACCGGTCCGAACTACTCAGCTCCTCGAAGTATGAGACGTAGGAAGTGATCTCGTTGAGCATCTCCTCGACGGTCTGCGGCTTTGTCGACGGGGGACCGAACGACCACTCCATCTGCTCGCTCGCCTTGTCTGTCAGCTCGTACTTTTCGTCCTCGGTCCTCTTCACGAGTCCCTCCCCGATCAGGTCTTTCATCAGTGGGTAGATCGACCCCGGCGAGGGCCTCCACCATCCTCTCGTCGCCGCCTCGATTTCGTTCATTATCTCGATGCCGTTCTTGGGGGAGTTCGAAAGCATCGATAAGATCAGCATCCGTAGTCCCCGCTTTCTTTGCATCATCCAGCGGAAAGGCCACATGTAGTTTCCCGAGTGTGAGCATGGTCAAGTGCGGCTTTAAGCGTATCGTTTTTCCGATTATCGGGAAACCGATATCAATAAATAACGCCGAAGCTGTGGCTCTGATGGTGACGAAAAACCACATGAACACATCGGTCGAGAACAGAAGGTTTCGCACAAGATCACCATTCGGATGGGGCGTAGTCGCCCTCATCGCAATCCTCGCAATCCTAATCGTCGGCGGCCTGGCGTTCGGAGCGGCAAGGGCGGCTTCAGCGCCGGCGGCCGTCGGGTACCCGTACTACGGGTTCTTCCCCTTCGGCTTCTTCTTCTTCCCGTTCGGCTTCATTTTCTTCTTCTTCATCGTCTTCTTCGTCTTCCGCTTCCTCTTCTGGGGGTGGGGGTGGGGCGGGCGCTACCGCTGGTATGGGCACTACTGGGGAGGGCCAGCGGAGATACTGAAGGAGAGGTACGCGCGAGGAGAAATCACGAAAGAACAGTTCGAGCAGATGATGCGAGACCTCGAGCAGCACAGCAAGTAGGAAGTACTCGCTTCCAACTCCCTGATTTTTTCTTCCGTAACCTAGGGTGTGCCATGCCGGAATCTGCCTCCCCCGTCAGGAAGCGATAGCTCACTTTCTCAGTTCGATTATAACCGCGATGATAATGGAGTCAGTTCGTCTCCCCAAGTTCGATGAACTGTCCTCTGGGGCAGACAATTTCTGAGTTCCGGCCGTCAGTCAGCCATCAAGCCCAACGGCCTGTTGCGTGATGTACGTTGATAAGATGGCGAGAAGGAGGTCGCTGAGATGCCTAGACGAGTCATCAGGACCGACAAGGCGCCGCCACCCGGAGGAGCTTACTCTCAGGCGGTGGTGGCAGGAAATTTGGTCTTCACGGCAGGGATGGTCGGAGTCGACCCAGTATCCAAAAAGTTACCAGAGAGCGTGGAGGAGCAGACAAGACAGACCCTCAGGAATCTGCGGGCAGCCCTCAGTGCGGCGGGGACAGACCTGCAGAACGTTGTGAGCGTCTCAGCGTTTCTCTCGGACATCAACGATTTCGACGCTTACAACTCTGCCTACAGAGAATTCTTCGTCAATGACCCACCGCCGAGAACGACTGTCCAGGCGACTCTTGCGAAAGGGTATAAAGTAGAAATAAGCTTAGTCGCGATACTTCCGTAGCGCTGCAAAGAACCTCCGCGCGTACTTGCCTTCATTCAGGAAGACCTTTCGTGGCGGGAGATGATCCCCTTGAGACGTGATATCACGATTTCTTCTTCGCCGTCTCCTAGACATTGCGGGGACAGGCCCAGTCTTCCGTCGTCCGAGTAGGCGACAATGGAGGGCGTACCCTCCTTGAGCTCCCGAATAAGCCGCTCGGCGGTCAAACCGCCACCAACGAGCTCTACCTGAATCCTGGGTATCCCTGCAGGCCTCAGCTGGCCCAGCTGATGGGCTTCACTCCGTATGACTCGCACTTTCTCTCCAAGCTTCTCGAGCTCGGAGACCATGTATTCCGTCTTCCTGCTCCACTCTACGAATCGCTTGGCGTGGTCCATGCGCAGGTATCTTTTCATGGCCGCCACGAACGCGATCACATCCTCCTTGCTAGTCTTCATCGGTCTCCCGATAAAGACCCTGACCTGGGAGCCGACACTTTCGTAACTGTGAGGCCCTAATCTCATGCACGCATCAACAAGGTCCTTCCTCCCAACAATCAAGCCTGTATCGTTCGGTGCACCAATATCCTTCCCTCCGCTGAAGACGGCAAGGTCAGCACCCATCTTCAGGAATTTCGTGAGATTCTCCACCGGGGGCAACTCAGCCGCTGCGTCCGCTATGACCGGGACCCGACGCCCATGCGCTATTCTGCACACGACGTCTAGAGGGAGGACACCTCGCTGAGGATCATACACGAAGTATACCACGGCGGCGGTCTTCGAATTGATCGCCCTTTCTAGGTCCTTTTCACTAGTACCGCTTCTCCCCCCGATTTCTACCAAGGTGGCACCTGTGAGACGCAGGTTGCTGTCGTACATGTTTCTGTGCAGTCTTTGCACTATGTACTCATCCCGCATCCCACGTGCATCGGGAAGGCGCGTCATCTTGCGCAAGTCCCCACGGGTCATGCAGGCGGCAAGAGAAATCACCAGACCTGCCTCGGCTCCATTCACTACGAACGCGGATTCGCATCCGATTATCCTCGCCAGATACTCGCCCACTTTTCGATGAAATTCCGGCATATCCACGTAGAACCCAGCAATCTCCTTCATCGAATCGATAATTTCGGGGTCAACAGTCGTGCCACCGAGAACCGTTAGAGTACCGGCGCAGTTTATGACCTTGGTGACTCCTATCTCTTCGAGCATGGACTCGGTCGACCGAATGATTTTCAAATAGCTTTCGGAGGCGTCTCTCAACATATCACGACCTCGCCCCGCAGGAAGTCGGGTGGACAGTAGAAGAGCGGACGACTAGCGGCCGACGAACTTCCCAAAACTTTCGAGGTCAAGTTCTATTGAGGGTGGATTGTCCCACGCTTGGATTGCTGCTTCGGGCTGGTTGGAACCGGAGCCGGTCGCGAAGAGCAGAACGGATTCGTCTCTGCCGACCTGATTGAGAGTTAGCATCCGTTTCAGAGCTGCGAGTGGCGCCGCCGCTGCAGGCTCGAGGAAAAGGCCCTCCTTACTCGAGAGAATCTTCATCGCATCGAGGATCTCCCCATCCGAGACACCGAGAGCCAATCCATTCGTCTCTCGAATCGCTCTGAGAGCCTGTTCGCCGTCTGGCGCCCAGCTGTCGAGAATGCTGTGTGCGATTGTGCTCGGATTCTGAATCACCATGAGGTCGGGTGACACCCCTTTCTCGAAAGCCTCCGCTACAGGGGCGCAATTCTTCCCTTGGACCCCTACCATCTTCGGATAGTGGTCCAAGAGCCCCATCAGCTTCAGCTCCCTGAGGCCTTTGAATATGGACGTAAGATTCCCGCCGCCCCCAATTGGGACTATGAACCAATCCGGGAGTGAACCATCGAGGTCCTCGTACACCTCGAAGAGAGACGTCTTTGCTCCCTCCTTGATGTAGGGGTTGTACCTCGAGGCGGCTGTGAGATTCATCATTCCGTACTTCTGGCACACTTCTTGAACGAAGACCATCAGGTCGCGCGTCGGAGAGCTTGTTCTGAATACGTGCGCCCCGTAGGAGAGCAGCTTGGCCATCTTGGAGTCGGATATTCCTCCGATTGTGAAGATGTACGCTGGGATCTGCGCTTTTGCCGCGTATGCGGCGATTGACGATCCTGCGTTACCAGCCGTCATGCACGCCATCGCCCTAGCTCCGAACTCCGACGCTTTGCTGACGGAGACTGTTGACTTGCGGTCCTTAAAAGATAGCGTAGGGTTGCGGCTTTCGTTCTTTACAAACACTCTCGTCATCCTCAGCATCTCCTCCAGCCTTTCGGTTCGGAGTGTGGGGGTTCCCCCCTCGCCGAGGGAAAATATTCGGGTCTTCCGGTTTATCGGAAGAAGAGGAGAATATCGCCACACCCCTTGAATCGACTCGTTTGAGGGTATTCTTCGCGCGTTCCCCACCGCCTTCTCGTAGTCGTAAAGGGCCTCGATGGGACTTCCGCATCTCTCGCAAACAAGGTCGTTCGCTGTCGCGGGGTGCTCCCTTCCACAAGAGATGCACCTCAGAATGAAGCTGACAGGGGCCGGTGGGTTCACGCTCATGTCACTCCGACTTCACCTGAACAGCCGTCTTGTCAACGAAATGGCACGCAACCTCGCGCGAGGCCTCGATTTCAAGCAAGGGTGGGTCTTCCACTGAGCAGACCCCCTCCGCGTACGGGCACCTTGGGTTGAACCTGCACCCTGGAGGGGGATTGATCGCGCTAGGAACCTCCCCTCTTATCTCCATCTGAAGGAGGTTCCTCTTCCAGGGATCCGGCACGGGAGCCGAATTGATGAGCGCGATCGTGTAGGGGTGTCTGGGCCTCTGGATCACTGACAGGGTCGGACCGCGCTCGACGATCTTCCCGGCGTACATCACCGCCAAGGTGTCGGAGAGATACTTCGCTACGGCTATGTTGTGCGTTATGAGCAGATACGAGAGTTGGAACTTCCTCTGAAGCTCCACCAGAAGCTTCAGTATCTGTGCTTGGACCGAAGCGTCCAGCGCGCTCGTCGGTTCGTCGAGGATCACCAGCTTGGGGTGAAGTGAGATCGCCCGCGCAATAGCTGCTCTCTGCTTCTGCCCGCCGCTCAACTGCCTCGGGAGGCGGTTGGCAAAGCCAACAGGCATCCCTACAGCAACTAGGCTCTCCTCAAGGGCTGTGCGGACTTCTGCTCCACCGTAACCCAGGAGGCCGCTGAGCGGTTCTCCGATTGATTCACCGATGGTCATGTGAGGGTCCAGGCTGGAATCCGGGTCCTGGAAGACGACCTGCATCTCCCGGTATACGCTCTTGTGGTCCACCCTGCCCGAATCGATGCGCTTCCCGTCAAAGTAGACTTCCCCGCCCGTTGGAGGGGTCAGCATGGCGATCGTGAGGGCCAGGGTGGTCTTCCCGCATCCGGACTCCCCAACCACTCCCAGAGTCTTTCCTTCTGGAATAGTTATCGAGATACCGTCGACGGCGCGAACATACTTCTGCGCAGTCTTGGAGAGGAGGCTGAGCCCCTTCCTGACTGGGAAGTACTTCCTGAGGTCCACGGTCCGAAGTAAGGGACTGTCACTCATCATAGAGGAAGCACGCAACCTCCCGACCGCCTTCCCGGGGAAAGAGGTGAGGCCGGTCCGAGCGGCACCGTTCGAAGACGTACGGACAGCGTGGTGCGAAGTTGCATCCAAGAGGCAGTTGCCTGAGGTCCGGAATCGAACCGGGTATCGGCGCCAATTCTGAATCGTCCTTCGTCCCGGTTGGGACGCAGCCAAGAAGGCCCTTGGTGTACGGATGCAGCGGCTCTGCGAAGAGTTGATGAACTTCTCCTACCTCTGCCAACTCTCCCGCATACATCACCATGACTCTGTCTGCTACTTGACTTGCCACTGCCAGGTCATGCGTGATCAAGAGGATGCTCGTGTTCACCCTCTTCATCAGTTCCGCCATCAGTTTCAACACTTGAGCCTGAGTCGTTACGTCGAGGGCAGTAGTGGGTTCGTCGGCGATGAGGAGGGAGGGTTCCTCGGAGAGCGCCATGGCTATCATCACCCGCTGTGTCATGCCTCCCGATAGTTCGAACGGGTATCTGTTGAGAACCTGCTCAGGGTCCCCGATCCTCACTAGGGTCAGCCACTCAACTATCTCATCTCGAAGCTGCGCCGGAAGACCATGCCCTCGCCTCAGGAATCGGGTGTCTACGGGTGCTCTTCTGTCATAGACCCGTTGCATCACGGTCCCGTGCATCTGTCCTCTTCCCTCCTTCCGCGCCCTCTTCACCATGATCGCCTCGGCCATCTGGTCCCCGACCCGGTAGACCGGGTTCAGGCAGGTGAGCGGCTCCTGGAAGATCATCGCGATCTCGGTCCCCCTGTATGCTTTCTTTCGTTTCTCCTCCAACATCAGGAGGTTGGTACCCTTGTACGTGACTGACCCGTTCACAACCTCCGACGACGCGGGTGGCAGTAGTGATACGATTGAAAGCCCGAGCGTGGTTTTGCCACAGCCAGACTCTCCCACAAGCGCGAGCATCTCATTCTCTCCTATCCCGAGGCTGACCGAGTCGAGGGCCGTTACGAAGCCATCCTTGGTCCTGTACCTCACGGTCAGAGTCTTTATCTCCAGAAGTTCAGACAATTTTCTTACCCGGCCTCGAGGGCATCGCGGATACCGTCTCCGAGAAGGCTGAACCCTATTACTCCAATCGAGATGATGAGCCCTGGCACGATGGGAAGCCAGGGAGCTGTGATGAGATAGTCCTGGAAGGCGCTAACCATCTCCCCCCAGTCGGGGGCGGGCGGCTTGACCGAGAGGCCGAGATAACTCAGCCCCGCATACACGAGGATTACAGTCCCGACGTCCAGCGTCGCGTAGACGAGCATGATAACGAAGATGTTGGGTATGACGTGTCTGAATATTATCTTCCATGTGCCCATTCCCGCGAGGCGCGCAGACCTGATGTAGTTCTGGTGCGATACCTTGAGCGCCTCTCCCCTTGCGAGTCGGGCGTGAGGGGGCCACCAAATGATCATCAGGGCGATCATCATGTTGGTCACTCCCGGACCGAGGGCGACGGCGATCACCATCGCGATGACGAGCGCGGGCAACGCGAAGACAACGTCTGTGAAGCGCATGAGGAGCTCGTCGAGCAGCCCCCCCTTGAGTGCCGCTATCGAGCCGATTATCAAGCCGACGACAAGAGCAAAGGCGACGACACCGACCCCGACCGACACATCGTTTGGCGTAGCGACGATGATACGGCTGAAGACGTCTCTCCCCAGAAGGTCTGTCCCGAATAGGTGCGAGAGCGAGGGCGGCGCGAGCTTAGGACCGGTGTCCGTCTGCACTGGGCCGTACGGAGTGACCGTTATGCCGAGAGCCGTCGCAATACCGACTACTATTGCTGTGAGCAGGAAGACCGCGACTATGACGGCACCAATCTTAGCTTCACGGTTCCTCCCCATGATGGCGAGAACCGACCGCAATCGCGCGACAGTTCTCGCCGACCATATCTGAAAGCCTCTCTCCAGCTACCGTTCACCCGAGCCTAATCTGCGGGTCCACGACGGCATACAAGAGGTCGGCGACGAGGTTGCCGACTGCTATCGTTACTGCGAAGACTATGGTCGCCGCGAGGATGCCTGGGTAATCCTGCCCAAGGAGGGCGGTGACTACATATTGACCCAGGCCAGGGTAGGCGAATACGTTTTCGACGAATATCGTTCCCGTGATGAGCCACGTAAGGATGATTGAGGAGAGGGTTACCACTGGAATGAAGGCGTTGCGGAGCGCGTGCCTGTAGAACACCGCATTCTCGTCAAGCCCCTTCGCCCTCGCTGTCCGTATGTAGTTCATCTGAAGCACCTCCATCAGCGAGCTCCTCAGAATCCTGGTAATTACCCCAAATGTCACGAGTGCGAGTGCCAGACTGGGGAGGATAGCATGCTCGACCGCACTGGCGAAGTAGGCCCACTTTCCCTCCAGCAGGCTGTCTAAGATTGGAATGCCAGATATCAGGCTCGGCTGGGGCAAGGATGAGTCGACGGCCGTACCGCTCGGAAGTAGCTGCAGGATTGACGCGAACACAATCAGTAGGACCAGAGCTACGAAGAACGGCGGGGAGGAGTACCCTGCAAGGTAGAAGGCGCGGATACCACCATCTACATATGTGTGACCGTACCTGGCCGAGAGGGCCCCGAGGAGGACTCCGAGCCCGAGACTTATGACGAAGGCGAAGAAGACGAGCTGGAGCGTGAGTGGGAGTGTCTGCCCTATTACTGCCAGTACCGGGAGAAACCCACGTGAAGGGGAGTATCCAAAGTTACCTTGCAAGAGGCCGACTATGTAGTAATAGTACTGTACCCAGATCGGCTCATTCAGGTGATACTTGGCCGCGTAGAGCTGGGCAAGCTGAGGATGAAGCGCTGCAGATTTGCCCAGCCAGGCGACGATTACGTCGGAGCCCACGTAGTGGGACAAGACGAATGTTATCGTGATTACGCTCAGGACGACGATGACGGCAAAGAAGAGCCTTCGTAGAACATACTGAGGTAAATTCATCCAAGCGCAGAGTCCCCGTGATACTGATAAGTCTTTTAGGAAGTTGGGCCATATCGCCTCACCCCGCTCCGGGGAGAGGAGAGGAAGATCGTCCCCGCTAGTGTGATCTCCGGCAATGCTTCATCCGAGATGATCTGGGCTTGAACTTTCTATAACTTCACCGCAGAGTAACCGCCATCGACGGGCACCACGGCGCCAGTCATGAACGTCGGAGCATCCGAAAGGAGGAACATCGCGACCTGCGCCACTTCCTCCGGTTCACCTATTCTGCCCATTGCGTGCTGGTCCGCCTGAGGGTCCCCGCCCGTCCGCGGCATTCCTGACTCCCTTGCGAAGCTCTCGTACAAGGGGGTTCTGATTGCGCCAGGCAGGATGCAGTTTACCCTGATGTTCTCTCTGGCGTGGTCGACGGCCATCGCCTTTACGAGGGCGATGAGCCCTCCCTTCGAGGCTATGTACGCGGCCTCGTTGGGTATCGCCAGGATACCGTCCACACTCGCGGTGCAGACGATGGAGCCCCTCCCTGTCTCCTTCATGGCAGGGATTGAATGCTTGCACATGAGGAATGCCCCCTTCAGGTTGACCTGCATCACTCTGTCCCACAGCTCCTCACTGGTATCGACGACGGTTCCAACCGGATTGAACCCGGCATTACTGAAGAGGCAGTCGAGCTTTCCGTATTTGCTGAGCGCCGCGTCCACGCAGTTCTTCGCCTGGTCTGCTTTTGAAACGTCGGTCTTCACAAAAATCGCCTTCCCTCCCATTCTCGCAATCTCCTTCACTGTCGTTAGGCCGCCATCTTGGTTGATGTCGGCGATAACCACGCTCGCACCGTTCTTTGCGAAGAGGGTCGCGGACGCCCTCCCTATTCCAGATGAACCACCCGTCACTATTGCGACCTTGCCAGCGAGAATGTTCATTCTTCAAACTGTGCATCGCCTCGTTATTTATGCGATTCCGGAAAAACAAGGCAGCCTGGGGGAAACGCAGTCTTCCATGCTAAAGCGGGTGATCGGGAAGAGATTTCGGATTACGGCAAGCCTTAAATAATTTTCATCCTAATATCAGCAAAAATTGCTTATTCAGAGAAAGGCTATTTCTAGGACAGTGGTGTCAGCGATCGTCCTCGTCATAATTGTCGCCGCAGCAGCCGGGGCTTACTACACACTCACACTCCCTAGAGGCACGTCAGGCACAACTTCCGTCCAAACGAGCGGAGGAGCAACGGGCCTCCTTCCTACGTACGTTCCATCTTCGAAGAGCGTCGATACCTTGGCCATAGACGAGTGGGTGTGGCCCATCGACGACCTGAATCAGCTGTACGCCCTCTCGGAACTGCCGTGGCCGAACTGGCTGACCTACACGGTCTATCAACCACTCGTGAGCGTAAACGAGACGGCCGAATATCAGCAAGGTACCATTCAGTATCTGCCCGGGCTCGCGACCAGCTGGACTGTGTCTTCTGATGGTAAGACCTACACCTTCAACTTGAGACAGAATGTGCAGTTCTCGAACGGCGACCCATTCAACGCCTACCAAGTCTGGGGCCAGATGTACGGATTCTACTATCTCTCCGGGAACAGCAGCACATGGCTGGAGTCCTACAACTTCTTCGACATGTCGACGGCGCGCTTCGGTCCTAGCACGATTGCGCTGATGCAGCAGAGCGGCCTCATCAACCCGAACTCTCGGCTAATGAGCATCATGACAGATTCAACATGGCCCATATATGTGACAGGTCCGTACCAGATTGTCTTCAATCTCAGGTCGCCCTTCGTTTGGTTCCCAGGGGCTTTTGTCGTCTTCGACGGCCTGATCTTCGACGTGCAGTGGCTCCTCCAAAATGGGGGTTTCGGCACCCCGACCAGTTTCAACAGCTACTTCAACCAGCACCCGATCCCAGGAACCGGTCCGTACGCTGTAACTCAAGTTGTGCAGAATTCGTACGTGAAATTCTCTCAGAACCAGAAATACTGGGGTAAGAGCCTCAGCGCTGCCGAGATAGCGGCACAGCCGATTTGGGACCCCGGACACGCTGCGAACGTCATCGTCTACTACAAGCCCAACAACATCGCCAGGGTCACAGACCTTCAGAACAAGGTGGTTCATATTTCAGCGGTCGAGCCGAGTGAATGGCCCGTCATTACCGCGAATCCATCATTCTCCTTCGTAGAGCAGCCCCCTTGGGCGGGCGAGGTTTCTCTTCTTGGGCTGAACGGACACGTATACCCGACGAACATAACAGCGGTTAGGCAGGCGATTGTACACGCCATAAATTACACGGACGTGTACGCGAAGGCCTATCAGGGGCTGATGACTCCCTACGTAGGCCCCGAGTATCCGGCGTGGCGCGACTTCTACAACCTCGGAGGCGTTTCGGAATACAAATACGACCTGAACTTGGCAAAACAGCTTCTGACTCAGAATCACGTCGACACCTCCAAATTCCCCTCACTCACCTTCAATGTTCAGGCTGGTTGTGAGTCTTGCACCAACGTCGCGGAAGTGATACAGTCTGACCTCAGCTCGATCAATATGACGGTAGACATCCATGTCATCTCCACAGCCCAATACTACTCGCCATTCGGGAGTTACCAGACCAACCTCCAGAATGCTCAGCAGATCGGACAGCTCGCATTCGTCAACTCCGGCTTCGGATGGTCACCAGCGACACTCACACCCGCCGACTACTGGGTCACCTTCGTGAACAACGCCTCGATCTGGGGCAATTGGCCGGCCTACTCCCATCCCACGGTGCAGAAGTGTGTCGACGCGTTCACAAGCACCTCCGACGTATCGATGATACAGTCACTATGCACGGCAGCCCAGAAACAAATCTTCGACGATGCCCCGTACGCGTGGATAGGCCTCTTCAAGCTCTGGCTACCTCCGGGTGGTTCCCTCGTGTGGGATCACAACACGGTCAAGGGATTCTTGGTAGACCCAGTCTGGAACGGCCAAAACACAGGACCAGTATTCAACACAGTTACTTTCGGCTAGGCATCCTCCTTCCCGAAACCCGACTCTTTTTTCTTCAGTTTCAGTAAGAATTTATTCCATCAACTGGTTTGGAGGCCGTTGGAATCCAAGAACTCGCCGGAGGAACGTCGGAACTTCCTGGCGAGCGAGCTTCTGAGGGTCGAAGCAGACTGGGTGATAATCTCGCACCCCAAGCACATCTTTTACCTGACGGGGTTTCCGTCGAACCTGAACGCGTGGTACTCTCTTATGAAGGGACCCCGTTCCACTTCGTTCATGGCCCTGCGTTCAGACGGGAGGTGCGCCCTCCTCCTAGGACGGTCCGAACTCGAAAACCCGTTCACTGGTGAGCGAACCGACGCCGTTCGAGGCCTGGGAGATGTAACGGAGTATGAGGATTACAGCCTGAAGGGCGAGATGGTCGCCTACGGCGACAGAGTGGCAGCCGAGATGAAGAGATGGCTTGGTGGGCTTGACCGACACAGGTTCAGGAAAGTCGCGATCGAGGAATGGCATCTTGCCGAAGTGTACCGCGATGCCCTGCACGCTCTTCACCCCGATGCTCGGGTCGTTGGAATATCGAAGTTCTTGGTGGAGATGAGGATGTCGAAGGGAGACGACGAGGTGGAGAAGCTGGAGAAAGCGACGGAGATGCTGGACCACTCCTACAGTGTTGCTAGGGAGAATTCGACGCCAGGAAAGTCCGAGCTGGATGTCTACGCGGCGATAAACGAAGATGTCTTCCACAGGTACGGCCCGTTCGCCTGGGTGGTAGGGGATCATGTATCGGGCGAAAGGAGCCTCGGGGTAGGAGGAGTGCCCACTCATCGAAAACTGAAGAGGGGGGACACGTTCATTCTCGACCTTCAGGTGGCCCACGATAACTACTGGTCCGACATGTGCAGGACGTTTGTAGTCGGCAGGAAGCCCAGCAGGGAGCAACGGTCGGCTCTGGCGGTGGTAAGGGAGGCGATGGAGCAAGCGGAAAAGCTGCTGTACCCCGGGACGAAGGGGAAGGAGGTGTACGCGTCTGTCTCGAGAGCGCTGGCGGACCATGGATACTCAGACCTTCCACACCACGCCGGGCATGCCATCGGTCTGGACGACCAGGAAAGGCCCTGGTTCATTCCAGCCGAAGAAAGGAAGCTCGAGGAAGGTTCCGTATGCGTCGTGGAGCCGGGAATTTACCGCAAGGATACGGGCGGCATAAGAATTGAAGATGTTTTCGTGGTGACCGCCAAAGGCCCGAGGAAACTGTCGCACTTCCCATTGAAGCTAGGCTAGCGGCACTGGTGATCAGGCGCTCGCTGAGGCATCGAGCGTAAACTTCTGGTCGAACGATCGGCTAGATTTCGCGTCCCAGCTTCGCCGCATCGTACATGGCGTTCCCAATCCTGGCGCCACCGATTCTCGCATCACCAATCAAGTGTACCTCGGGGACTCGCCCCCTAAAGACCCCGTAGAGTGAGTCTTCCTGGCGCCTACCCGTAATCAGCACCAGGTTATCGACTTCCTCTTGTCTCACGCTATCGTGGTACAGATTGTACAAAGTCACGGTCTTTCCCCTTACTCTCCTGACCCAGGTGAAGGGTGTGACCTTGACTCGTGCGGAAAAGAGTCGTGGGAGAAGGTGGTCCCAGTGATTGTAGAGGTTCGTCTCGAGCCCGGTGTAGGCGAGGGGGGTGACCACTTCGACATTCTTCCCCTTCCTCCCCAGGTGCTCGGCAAGACCGGGTGCTTCGATGAAGCTCAACGAGTCGGCTATTATTACACGCTCCCCAGCCTGGACCCGCCCTTCCCAGATGTCCTGGTCTGTGCAGACCACTGGTTCTTCCCAGCCGTCCACTTCGTTCATCGTGTAGGGCTGGAAGCCAGTCCTTATCGGTGAGGATCCGGTCGCGATGACGACGGCGGAAGGTTTCTCTTCCTCGAATAGAAACTGCACGACGGCTTCGTCCTCGGTCACTTCCATTCCGTACTTGACTTCGACCCCAAGGCTTCTGACCTGGTCTACCAGCCACCTCACGATGGCGCTGATGTTCTCCCGCCCGGGGAGCATCGCGGCGATCGGCGCCTGTCCGCCGGGCTTTCTCGTCTTCTCGTATACGACGACCTTGTGCCCCCTCTCGGCCGCGACCCTGGCAAACTCAAGACCAGCTGGACCTCCCCCGATCACCAGTATCTTCTTCCTCGCCGCCGCCTGTTCGAGAGTCCCCACCCCCCAATCCCTCTCCCTGCTCACTACGGGGTTGACCGTACAGGAGATGGGGAGTCCACGAATCATCCTCCCCCAGCAGTCCTGGAGAACACCGATGCACGGTCTTATTTCGGAGAGCCTCCCTTGCATGGCTTTGTTCGGAAGTTCTGGGTCAGCGATCAGTGCCCTCGTCATTGCGACTATGTCTGCCTGCCCGCTGGCCAGCAGACTCTCTGCAAAAGTCGGGTCCACATACTTTCCTACAACCCCAACCTTGGTTCTCTTGAGCACACTCTTCAGGGGAGTCGTGATCCGGAGGTTATACCCACTCTCGACATACATTGGCACAGCCTGCCAATCCTCCTGCTGGGGGGAGTATCCCTGGTCGGCGGTTATCCAGTCGATTCTACCGTCAAGTCTCCTCGCAACCTGTGCGGCATCTTCGGGCCTGTGACCCCCATCGAACCTCTCGTCCCCCATCAGCCGCATTCCGACGGCTATCTCTTCTCCAACGTATTCTCTTATCCTCCTGATGACTTCTTCCAGGAAGCGCATTCTGTTCTCCAAAGAACCTCCCCATCTATCCTTCCTATGATTCATCACAGGAGAAAGAAACTCGGAGATCAGGGCGCCATGCGTCCCGTGCAGGTCGATACCGTCCAGCCCCGATTCTCGAACCAGCTTCGCGGCGACCCCGTATGCTTCCACCTGTGCCTCTATCTCTTCTTCGCTGAGCTCTCGGGAGGTGAAGGGAAGAGCGTGGATTGGATGGGAGGGCCACGGGAATGGCGAGACTCCCCTATCGTTTCCGACATTCGTCCCCCCCGAGGCGAGCTCGATGAAGCACCTACCACCTTGCTCATGTACCATGCTGGCTAGCTTCCGGTAACCCACAACAATTCGCGGGTCCGTAGCCCGCAGGGGCCATCTTCCTGTAAGAATCATCGGGTGACCGCCGCTCAACGGGTCGTAATGGGCATCTGTATCCGGAGAAGTCTGCCCTACCTCCGCATTGACTATGCCCATCGAGACCTCGATCAGGGCCGCTCCTCCCTTCGCTCTTTCAGCACAGTAGTACGCGAGAGTATCCCCAGGCAGGTTGTCCCTCGCGTCGGAGGCGAACATCGTCGCATGGGGTGTGACGTAGATTCTGTTCCTGAGCCTAATTGGACCCAGCTCAATGGGAGTGAAAAGATGCTTGAAGTATTCCGACAACTTACATCCCCACCCTCGTTGAGACCTTCCCCGGACTAGAAAAGGTGGAGGACGTTATCTGCGAACTCCTTGATCTTCTTCAGGTTTGCTTCGCTTATCAGAACCACTGCCTCCGCCCCCGCATCCGCGTAGGTTTCTATGACGCGCAAGAGTTCCCTCCACCCCTTCACGAAGTGAATGTTATTTCTCAGCTGGCTCATGGTTACCTTCCTCCCCTGCCTCTCGGCGGCGACGGGGTCGCTGATGCTCCAAGAGTCCTTCTGAATCCATCCCAGCTCTTTCCACTCCCTTCTCTTCATCTCTTCGGGTTTCATCAAGCTGAAGTCGAGGTGCACGATGAGTCCCCCCTCCCTTCTCCTCCCTTCTTTCATCCCTCTGGCGTACGACGGCAATATGACGTCCTTCAGCCTCTCAGCGGTATTCCTGGGGCTCAGAGTCACAAGTCTGTCTGCGTATTTCCCAGCAATGTACGCCGCCTTTGGGCCCAATCCCGCGAAATAGACCGCAACATGTGTCCTCGGCTTGGTGTACAGGTAGTAGAAGTCTGCGCCGAAGTACTTCCCGTGGAAGGAGAAGGGCTTCTTCGATTCCCACAGCCTCCTGATTAACTGGATTCCCTCCGTCAGTCTCTCCATCCGCTCGTTCCAGGTTGGCCATCTCCCATTCCAGAAGGGCCTTTCATTCAGAGCCTCCCCGCTTCCGACCCCCAAGAGGAACCTTCCCGGAAAGAGATTGTCCAGGGTCGCCGATGCCTGCGCAACAATCGCAGGATGGTACCTCGCCCCGATCGGAGGCGTAACCAGTGGACCTGTCCTAATCTTCTTCGTCCTCTCTAGGGCAGCACCCATCATCGACCATACGAATTGGGACCTGTCGCCGGAATGGAACCATGGCATGAAGTGGTCTCCGAACCAGGCAGTCCTGAAGCCGAGCTCCTCCGCATAGGCAAGAGCCTCAACGAATCTTGGAGGGTCGTACCAGTTCTCCCCGATGTCCAGCTGGATCTCCAATTCCTCGAGTTCATCCTGCATTTTCGTTCAGGTCACTTAAACCTTCAAATTTCCGACAGACTAAAGGAGGGCTCGCTCCAGGAGGGGAGTGTGAACCTCCTCCAATTCTCCCGCACCGGAGCTGATAGGAGGATTGGCCTTGTCGAAGGCGATTCCGTGATCGACCTTAGCCAGTCGAGTTCGGGCGCCTTCTCTTCATGGCCGGCGCTTCTGCAGGCTGTCGAAGCCGAGGGGACCGAAATCACCGAATTCATCCTTCAGAAATCGGATCGGATGTCTTCGTCTCTGACCCTCGCGTCTCTCCTGGGTGGGAGACAAGACAGACCTCCTTTTCTGCTTCCTCCGGTTGAAGCCGCAGAAGTTTGGGGATGCGGGGTGACCTATCTTCGCAGCAGGGATGCAAGGGAGGATGAGACATTGGTGAAGGGAATCTACGACAGGGTCTACGAGTCGGAGAGACCGGAACTATTTTTCAAGGGAAATCCGAGGACCGTCGTTGCCCATAACGAGGCAATTGGGATAAGGGAGGACTCGTCGTGGAATGTTCCGGAGCCCGAGCTGGCCTTCGTCCTGGGAGTCGACGGCGAGATAATCGGTTTGACAGCTGGCAACGACGTGTCTTCGAGAGACATCGAACGCCAGAACCCCCTTTACCTGCCACAAGCGAAGATTTACGACAGGTCATGTTCCTTGGGCCCCACCCTCTTGGTCGGGCGGCGCCAGCAGGCGGACCTCGGGATATCCATGGCAGTCATCAGGGACGGTGCTGAGGTCTTTCAAGCGTCGACCAGAACCTCGAGGATGAAGAGATCGCTCGATGAATTGCGTTCCCACCTTCTCCGTTGCAACAGCGTTCCTCCCCTCAGCGTCTGTCTAACCGGCACTGGCATCGTCCCGCCAGACGACTTCACACTGCAGGAGGAGGACAGGGTGGAGATAGAACTGGAAAAAGTCGGGAAGCTCGTCAACGAGGTCGTGAAGGTCCGCATGAGAATTCCTCCCCGGAATCCGGAAGAACGAAGGAATTTGGAGGCCTATTCGGGTTGAATCCCCAAACACTCCTCGAGGTCGATTCGCCAGCTCTTCTTGTCGACATAGACAGAATGCGGAGGAACATTCAGAAGATGGCGAGGTTCGCCAAAGAGTGCGGCGTAGAGCTCCGGCCCCACGTCAAAACCCACAAGGTTCCAGCAATCGCGAGGATGCAGCTCGAAGCGGGTTCCAAGGGAATCTGCGTTCAGAAGGTGAGCGAGGCCGAGGTCTTTGCAGGAGCTGGATTCGAGAATGTGTTCATCACGAATGAAGTCGTTGGGAGGCAGAAGCTCGTGAAGTTGGTCGAGCTCGCGGAGAGGAACAGAATCTCTGTAGCGGTTGACAACGAGGCGAATGTACACGAGATCTCGAACCAGGCTAAGGAGGCTGGGGCGGAGATAGCGCTCTTCGTCGACGTCGACGTTGGAATGCACCGATGCGGAGTAAGACCGGAAAGCGCACCCGCCCTGGCGAATCTCATCTCAAGGAGTGAGGGCGTGAGTCTCGGTGGAATCATGGGTTACGAGGGGCATGTGGGAGGAGCAAAAAACGATGCTGAGCGGGACCGTCTCTGCAGGGCCTCGACCGATTCGATAGCTCTCGCCAAGAGAGAGATGGTTCGCTCTGGAATCTCGGTGGAAAGTGTGAGCATGGGATCATCGGTAAGTGTATGGACCAACGCAAAGAATCCCGACGTAACGGAGGTGCAGCCGGGCATGTACGTCTTCAATGACGGGTTTCTGATGTCCAACAAGGTTGCGTCGCCAGAGGAGTGTGCCCTGACAGTTCTGACGACGGTGATGAGCACCCCAGCTCCTGACAGAGCCGTGGTCGATGCGGGGTCGAAGGCGTTTCAGTTCGACATGGGCCACTATCCTTCTCCACTTGAGAGGAAAGGTTTGGAGATGATCAAGTTCTCGGAAGAGCATGGCTGGCTGAAGGTGTCGGCAGGAGCGAAAACACCCGCCCTAGGTGAGCGCCTCAGATTCATCCCGTATCACTGTTGCACCTGCGTGAACCAACACGATTGGATGTTCGGTTTCAGGGGTGAAAAGGTGGAGACAGTGTGGAGAGTAGAGGCTCGCGGCAAGATGAGCTAAAGTCGAAATCCACTATCCTGTCACCTAGCCATCTTGGGTCCCTTTCGTGAAAGTCTACAATGAGCCGGCTTTTCCGAAAAACTGATGGGAACGAATATGAAATCAAAGGAAAGCCGTCGGGTTTGCACGCATGAATCCGAGTACGTCGAACTCAACATCTATCGGAGCGCTGTGGACGATGCCGCCGAGATGTTCTTGATGGGGAGAGATCTCCATGCGTCGAATAATGTTATGGAGATCGGGTGCGACGAAATTGTTTTCCCTTGGTACCGGGTGCTCGAAGCGGAATTGCAACCAGATCAAGGCGTTTGGGTGCAGCATAGGCGTAAAAATCATTCAAAATCTCTCGTCTGTGCTGGCGGTGGCCACGGTGTGCCCACTGGCTCCAGATAAGATTCCAGTCAATTTTTCTTACTGAGGGTCCAGTCATTACCCATGTGAGCTCGATTTAAGCATAGGACGAGCAGCAAGGAGACGTGGTATACCAATTACCCATTCGAGGCTTGCCCTCACTGTCGCGTCTCCGACACCTTGTTGAAGGGGCATACCGCGCTTA